>Ga0209972_10000148_pt1 | contig 66955 bp, 50 predicted proteins | sample NOAtaG_7_FD_187302 | JGI IMG/M metagenome (GOLD analysis project Ga0209972, IMG submission 187302) | Freshwater lake microbial communities from Lake Erie, under a cyanobacterial bloom - NOAA_Erie_Diel1S_2200h metaG (SPAdes) (version 2) | ecosystem: Environmental > Aquatic > Freshwater > Lake ... | reverse complement strand
AGCCGCACTGGACTACCTCGACGCCCGCAACGAAGACGCCAGGCCGTTCGTCTGGACCGCCGACGCCAACACCATCCTCGGTCGCGTTGCCAAGAATCGTGCGGCTATCTCGCGGTCAGGACACTAGCGCCCCTGCAGCAGCGAGCGGAACAACACGCTGACGCGGCCCACGCTGGAACGCGTGTTCAGCAGCCGGAGCGATCGCACAGCCGTGGCCGCGTGCGCCGCCGTGCGGAAGCCGGGGGAACCGTGCAGGGCCAGGCCAGTCTCAAAGTAGTCGTCCCATGAGCGATCCAGCCCGAGCACCACGTTGCTCGCCCGAATCACTGGATGCTCGACCGCCAATCCCGTCACGAGTTGGTAGCCGATGGCCGCGATCGCCCGCACTTCTGTTCGCTGATCATCGCCAAAGCTCGGCCCCTGTCCGGCCGGCCGCGCGGCGAGCCCAAGCGATCGAGCGACGCCGTAGAGCTCCACGAACAGTGCCCCCCGACGATCGACCTGGATCTCCGACATCGATAACTCGCCATGAACCTGCCCCTGGGCATGGGCGGCCTGCACGGCCCCGAGCAGCTGCTCGAGCGCGTGCTTGGACTCCTCCACGCTCAGCGATCCGCCCTTGAGCCGGAGCAGGCGGTCCAGCGTCACGATGCCGTCCGCGTCGCCCGTAAACGGCGTGATGGCGTAGGGCTCACCGTCGGCATCGTTTCCCCACGCCGTGACCGGCAGAATATGTGCATCCCGAAGCCGGGCGGCCGCGGTCATCGTCTGTGTCCACGCCCGCTCGAACTCGACGCGTAGCCCGGGCCGCTCCGCCACCGTATCGGGCAGTCGCACGCGGTAAAGAACGTGGTTCTCCCGGGTCCGCTCGTGCTGAACGAGCCATCGCGAGCCGAGCACACCGGGTGCCAACTCACGCAGGAGCACGTACGGGCCGACCTGAGCAGATTGGGACACAGAGACTGTCACGGAGACATCATAGAGGCCTGGACCCGCCCCGATGCCCGCGGTCGGCCCATCCTCCGCCCCGCCCACTCACGCGGCCAGCCCGGCCCCCACTGCCCCACAGGGCGTCCCGAGTGAGTTATGCTTCTAGCGAAGTTCACTCGCGGCCACGCTGACCGCCCACGGCGCAAGCGCGGTTGCAGCGACCCGTACACACGCGTCTTGAGCAAAGGAACCGAACATGAGCACGATGGCCCCCGCACCCGCCGCCCACATCAAGCCGTCGAACGACCCGTTGCAGCTCATCGATGTTGATCACGTTCAGTTCTACGTTGGTAACGCCAAGCAGGCGGCGTTCTTCTACGCCAACTGCTTCGGCTTCACGATCGATCAGGTCAGCGATCTCTCCACCGGCTCGCGAGACGCCGCCCACTATCTCCTCACGCAGGGCAACATTCGCCTCGTGCTCTCGACGGGCCTCTCGGCCGAACACCCGGCCGCGATGGAGTGCGCGTTGTACGGCGACGGAGTCAAGGACGTCGCGTTCACCGTGTTCGACGCGGAGAAGGCCTACGACCGCGCGATCAAGAACGGCGCGATGTCCGCATACGAGCCGCGCACGTACAAGGACGAGCACGGCACCGTCACCATGGCAGGCATCCGCACCTATGGGCGCGCATGCCACTCATTCGTCTCCCGGACCGGCGCGTACGACCTGACCAACATCAAGCAGGGCGGCATCTTCAAGCCCCGCTTCAAGAAGGTCACCGGGCTCAGCGTCAATGACTTCAACGCGAAGCACCCCTGCGGTCTGAAGTACGTTGACCACCTCGTCGGCAACGTCGAACTCGGCAAGATGAACTACTGGGTCAAGTGGTACGAAGATGTTCTTGAGTTCAAGCTCTTCAAGCACTTTGACGACAAGGACATCAGCACCGAATACTCGGCCCTGATGAGCAAGGTCATGGCCAGCGGCAATCATCTCATCAAGATGCCGATCAACGAGCCCGCCGAGGGCAAGAAGAAGAGCCAGATCGAGGAGTATCTCGACTGGCACCATCACACGCCGGGCGTGCAGCACCTGGCGCTGCGTACGGACGATGAACTGCACTCCATCGCCGCACTGCGTGCCCGCGGCGTGGACTTCCTCACGCTCCCCGATGCCTATTACGACCTGGTCTGGGGCCGCGTGAACAAGATGCTCAAGGAACACGGCCACGAGGCCGTTCGTGAAGACCACGACGCGGTCAAGAAGCTCGGCATCCTCGTCGATGCGGACGAAGACGGGTACCTGCTGCAGCTGTTCACCAAGCCGCTTCAGGACCGCCCGACGCTCTTCTTCGAGATCATCTGCCGCCGCGGCAGCCAGTCCTTCGGCAAGGGCAACTTCAAGGCTCTCTTCGAAGCCCTGGAGCTCGAGCAGGAACGTCGCGGCAACCTCTAAGCCGACCGGCGGGCGACACGCAGAGTCTCAGTCGCCCGAGCGGACGACCGCGTGGGCCCGAAGGGCATCGAGATCCACAAACTCCAGCGCCGCCATGTGCGTGCTCTCGAGCACAACGGGCGGAGCCTTACCCGCCTCGAATGCCTCCTGCCATCGCCTGGCGCACAGGCACCAGCGATCCCCCGCGCGCAGCCCCGGGAATCGGTACTCCGGCCGCGGCGTGACCAGGTCGTTGCCCACCGCCACCGTGAAGGCGAGGAACTCCTCCGTCATCACCGCGCAAACGACGTGAACCCCGACATCCCCCGGGCCGGTATCGCAGCATCCGGTGCGGAAGTACCCGGTCATGGGGGCGGTTGAGCAGGGTTGCAGCGGCGTGCCGAGCACGTTCTTCGCGGAAGTCATGGGGAATCCTACCCTCTGGGCCCATCCGGGAAAGGAGCACGATTGGCCGGCCATAACAAGTGGAGCAAAGTCAAGCACCGCAAAGCCGTCGTCGACAAGCGACGCGCCAAGGCCTGGAGCATGTGCTCGCGTGCCATCATCTCCGTCGCCCGCCAGGGCGGTCCGGACCCGGAGTTCAACTTCGCGCTGCGAGCCGCGATCGATGAGGCCCGCTACTACAACGTGCCGCAGGAGAACATCGAACGCGCGATCAAGAAGGGTGCTGGCGGCGGAACGGGCGACAACTTCGAGCCTGTCCGCTACGAGGGATACGGCCCCGGCGGCGTGGCCATCGTCGTCGATGCCCTGACCGACAACCGCACGCGAACCGCCGCGGACGTGCGCAACATCTTCGCCGAGAACGCCGGCAAGTTCGGTGCTTCGGGCTCGGTCGCTCACCTGTTCAAGGCCGTCGCCCGGATCACGATCGTGTCAAAGTCCGTCCAGCCGCTCAGCAGCGACGCGGCCCTCGAAGCGGCGCTCAACGCCGGAGCGGACGACTGCGTCGAGTCCGCCGGCGAGGACGATCACTCCGTCCAGCCCGGCACCTGGGACGTGCTCTGCCCGCCGACCGAACTCGCCGCGGTCAAGGCATCACTCGCGGCCGTCGGCACGATCAAGGTCGAGCGCTCGGGCTTCGACATGCTGGCGATCACGACCACCCAAGTATCTCCGGCCGACGCGGAGCCTCTCGCGGAGCTCATCGACGCGCTCGAAGACAACGACGACGTCAAGCACGTCTACTCCAACGCCGTGTTTCCCGAGGCGTGAACGCCCGCCGATGCGAAGCCCGAGCTTCGCCCACAATCGCGCACAAGGGCAAAGGAGCGGGGCCGCCGAGCGCACCAACGCTCCTGTACCACGACGATGATCGATCGGAGTTGCGCCCGTGCGCGTTGCGCGACACTCCGCCGGGCCCAAAGACCGCCGCGTGAACTGAACACAACAAGTCCGCTCACGACAATCCGACAATTCCCGGACTCTCTGTGATTCACAGCCCCCATTCGCCCGGCACGAGATACTCGCCCGCGGCAACCGGCGCGGCGCCCAGCCATACCATCGAACATGCCCCTCCGCCTTGCAGCACTTCTGGCATGCCCGATCGTCGCCCTCGCCAACCCCGTGGCGACCACAGCCACCACGCCGCCCGCCGCCACCGAAGTCTCGGCACCATTCGACCTGCGCACTGTCGACACCTCCATCGTCCAGGTCATCGTTCGAGTGAACAATGACGACGGCAGCGTCACCGTCAAGCAAGGCACAGGCGTCGTCCTCCCAAACGGCTACGTCTTCAGCGCCGGGCACATGTTCGGCACGTACAGCAGCGTCGAGGTGGTCTTCGGCGGCCGCAACCTCAGAGGCTTGGGAGGCCCGGGTAGCGGCGGCGTCCGCCTTCAGCATTCCTCCCACTGGAACCCGGACAAGCAGAAGATCTGGTTTTTCTCCGGCACCGATGTGGTGCTGCTCGGCGGTGTCGACACGCCCTCCTGGGTCACACCCGCACGGCTGTCCCGCAGCAAGGCCAAGGAAAACGACCTCATGACCGCCGTGGGTCTGAAGGATCCGCAAACGCCGCGAGTTCGCGCCGGCAACGTGACGATCGAAACGGGCAAGGCGAGTCTTCCAGCGACTTTTGAGGTTGACTTCCCCAGCACCCACGGCGACAGCGGCGGTCCCGTCTTTCATCGCGACGGTTCACTGGCCGGTATCCACGTTGCCACCATCACTCGCACCATCACGTACACCGATGGCCGCCAGGAGCAGCGCGTCTCGTCTCTGGCCTATGACCTGAGCGAACTCCAACTGCCGCGATAACGGCCTCCGGTCCCCTGTTTGCCCCTGCCGCCAACTCAGGTCTTGCCATCACCCCGGATCACCCCGCTGGAGTTTGGGACTTCACGTCTCTATGCTCCGCCCATGAATTCTCGACTCACTTCAAGCGGTTTGCACTCGCTCGCATTTTCGGCGGCCATCGTCTCGTCGCTCCTGACGTCGCACGCAGCCGCGCAGGTCGTGTATGCACTCGATGACGGGACCGGCTCGGTCAACATCGGCCCGACATTTCCCGCCGAGTTCATGTGGGGGAACGTCTTCGACGCCTCCCCGGCCGGTCGACTGATCAACACCATCTCCGTCGCGTATGGCTCACTGCCAACATCTCCGGCCACGCCGGTCCGCCTGTATCTGTTCGAAGACCCCACTGACGATCTCGACCCGCGCGACGCCGTGCTCGTCGCAACGACCACCGGGCTGAGCGATCAGCCGCGGACCAACGTTTTCATCAACTATCCCATCACCCCAACGATCGTCCGCGGCACCTTCTTCGTCGCCGCGAGCTGCCAGGTCGACGGCGTCTCACTCCGCCCTGGCCGACTGGATCCGCAAACGAACTCCCAAGCAGCTCGAGCGTGGGTCTTTGGCGCGAACACCTTCACATTCCCCGCGCCAACCTTGCCCGACCTCGCCGCGTCGCCCTACATCCTGAACATGTCGCAGAACATCGTCCGGGGCACCTTCCTCGTTCGCGCGACCGGCTCGTTCATCGCTGACTGTTCACCAGCGGACATCGCCAACACCGACGGTGACCCCAACAGCGGCCCGGACAACCAGTTGGACAATGGCGACTTCACGGTCTTCTTCACGGCGTTTTTCGCCGAGCAAGGGGACCCGGCACGATTGGCCGCGGATATCGCCAACACCGATGGGGTCGTAGCATCGATGTGGCCGGGCGGATCGTCAACCGGCGGCCCCGATGGGCAAGTCGACAACGGCGACTTTCAGGCGTTCTTTGGCGCCTTCTTCACGGGCTGCCGCTGAGATCCGTGACCGAGCCGATCGTGCACAATCAGCAGTGAGAGTTTGGGCAACTTGCTGCCCGATCTTCATTGACTCTTGACGTTGGCGTGCTCGCCTTCACAAGCCGTTCGTCTATTGTGACCTCTCGATCAGCACTTGCTGCGCACACCGCTGCGCACAAAGATCGGCGCGTTCGCGTCGACATGCTTTGGCTGCGCTTCGAGCTAAGGCGTCCACTGGTGAGTCCTCCCGCACTTGTTTCTGGAGTCCCCATGATCAATGCCCATCCGCCCGTGTCCGTCGTCTTTGGCACCCGTCTCCGTGCGTCGGCCATTCTCGCGGCAGCGGTGCTCGGGACCGCGTCGCTCGCCTCGGCGCAGCAGGTGATCACGCAGTGGAACTTCAACGCCACGACCCAGAGCACCGCCAATCCGCCGCCCTCGGTCGGCGCCGGAACCGCCTCGCTCATCGGTGGCACGGTCGCCACATACGCCTCGGGATCCGCCACCGGCGGCTCCACCGACCCCGTCACCCCGACCTCCGCGAACTTCGGCTGGAACACGACGCAGTACGCCCCGCAGGGCACCGACAACGGCGTTCGCGGCGTGCAGTTTGCAGTGCCCACCACCGGCTTCTCTGCGATTCAAGTCCGCTACGACTGCCGTTTCTCGTCCAGCAGCAGCCGATGGACCAGGTTCTTCTACACCACCGACGGCTCGACCTTCACGCCGCTCGCGCCCGTGGGCGGCACCGACCCGTTCGCCGCCGGCACGGGCGCGACGGGCGACGAGTGGATCCGCAATCGGTCGTTTGACCTGTCGGGCATCCCCGCGGCGAACAACAACCCGAACTTCGCGTTCCGAGTCGTCCAGGTCTTCGCGCCCGTCGCTTGGAGCCTGAACACCACCCCGCCCCAGCAGGCCCCGGCAAACTCCGCCTATCAGCCCAAGCAGAACACGTCGATCTACGGCACCGGCGCTGGTGGCGCCGGCGGTACCAACCGCTATGACATGGTCACCGTCTCGGGTACCCCCAGCGCTCTCTCGCCCATCGCGGCGAACGGCACCGCGCTGCCCAACTTCGCCTGCTCCACCTCCGGCGGCTCCACCGCGCTCTCCGTCGCGGTTCGTCCCGGGTACAACCCCACCAGCACGGGCATCACCGTCACCGCGGACCTCTCGGCCATCGGCGGCTCCGCGAGCGTGCCCATGCCCCTGACCGCGGGCGTCTACACGCTCAACGCCAGCATCGCCCCCGGACTGACGGCGGGCATCAAGAACATCGCCGTCACGGTCAGCGACGCGGCCCAGCCTGCCAACGGCCAGCCCACGCCCCGCTCGACCGTCGCCAACATCCCGATCACGATCGCCGACTGCGGCTTCGTCTCGACCGCTCCCGTTGTCATCAGTCAGGTCTACGCAAACGCGGGTCAGGGCGGCGCCTCGCTCAACGCCAACTACATCGAGATCTTCAACCGTTCCGCGGCCCCCGTCAGCCTTGATGGCTGGTCGGTCCAGGTCACCGGCGCGGGCACGAGCGCCGGGTTCGAAGATCCCGCCAACGTCCTGCCCCTCTCTGGCACGATCAACCCCGGTCAGTACCGCCTCATCCGCTGGACCACGCCCGCCAGCCTCGGCGCCGCGATCCCGCCGGCGGACTTCATCCGTCCCGCCGGTGGCAGCCTCCTGAACAACCTCACCGCACGTGTCGCCCTCGCCACCACGACCTCGCCCCTGCTGACCGGCTGCGGCAGCGCCAGCGTCGTTGATCTCGTCGGGTACGGCTCCGCCGCGGTGTGCTTCGAAGGTGCCGGCGCTGCCCCGGGCCTTGGCGCTGTCGACGGCGCACTGCTCCGCAAGAGCTCGGGTGCACAGGACTCCAACCAGTCGTTCAATGACTTCGTCGTCGGCGCCGGCACGCCCCGCAACCGCGCCAGCGGTGGCTTCCTCGCGGGCTTCCCCACCGAAAGCGTCGTGACGGTCTGCCGCGGCGACACCGCGACCGTGAACGTCGCCGTCTCCGCCGCGACCGTCTCCCCCGGGCCGAGCACCGGCATCACGGTGACCGCCGACCTCTCAAGCCTCGGCGGTCCGTCGAACTTCCCGCTGGTCAACCTCGGCAACTGGACGCTCAACTACGCGATCCCGTCCAACGCCGTGCAGGGCCGCTATCCCATCGCCATCACCACCGCCGATGCGCAGGGCCGCGTTGACGTTTCGACTATCACGCTGGCGGTCGCTCGCTGCGAAGCCACGACCTCGCCGCTGGTCATCTCCGAGATCTTCGGCGGCGGCGGCAACCTGCCCTTCACGCCGTCGGCGGACTATGTCGTGATCTTCAACCGCACGGCGAGCCCGATCAACCTCGCCGGCAAGAGCCTCCAGTACGCCTCGAATGCCGCGACCCAGGGCTTCGGTGCGACCGGCGTCATCCCGCTGACGGGCACGATCGCCGCCAACGGCTACTTCCTGATCCAGACCGGCGCCGACGGCACCGGCTTCCCGCTCAGTCTCGTCTCCCCGCCGGATCTTGTCGCCAACCCCTCTATCGGCCTGGACAACTCCTCCGGCCGGATCGCTCTGGTCGACGGTCTCGACCCCATCGGCAACACGACCTGCGGCCTGAATGTGCTGGACTTCGTGGGCTACGGCACCGCGATCACCTTCAACGGCGTCAGCCAGGCCCCGCGCCTGGACAATGCGATCAAGGGCATTCGCCTCAACAGCGGCTGCACCGATCGCGGCCAGAATTCCCTTGATTGGACAACCGGCGACGCCTCGTTCTTCCCCAACTTCTCCGGCTCACCGACCTTCTCCTGCGGCCCGCTGGCCACGCGGCCGTGCTCGCCCGCGGACATCGCCAACACCGACGGTGATGCCGGTGCCGACGGCGTGATCGACAACGGCGACTTCACGCTCTTCTTCACCGCGTTCTTCCTCCCCGAGTCCGACCCCGCCCGCGTCGCGGCGGACATCGCCGACACCGACGGCAACCCCTGCCGCGACGACGTGGTCGACAACGGTGACTTCTCGTCCTTCTTCACCGCGTTCTTCATCGGCTGCGGGAACTGATCTCGCGCCGATGAGGTGCGAGCACCGTCGTAGTTCGTTTCACAACACGTGAACTCACCCCCACCGCCCCGCACAACTTGTGCGGGGCGGTGTGCATTCGGCAGGGGCACTTCTCGCGCAATGCACATTCCGCTATCATGAACCTCCATGAATCTTGCATCCGCAATTGCGACGATTGGACTTGTTCGTGCGGTTCCCGGCGAACCCCGGCCGCCGCTCACATCCGAACAACGGCGCAAGCTCCTTGCCGCTGCCCCGCGATGGGGCATATTCGGAGATGCCGGGCGGCTGGCAATGGGGACTTCGTTCTGTGCAGCGTTCCTGCTTTCCGTCGGCATAGGTGTGCTCTTCTCGCTAAGGTTCAGCGGCGAACTCTTCCTCGACACATTGGGATATCGCGCCGAATCCGTTGCCGAACTCGTTGCCTTTCTATTCAGCGGTTCGTATCTGGGCTCGCCCGCGGCGGTGATTCCGTTCATCGGGTTCACCCTCCTCGCACTCGCGGCGACGACGTTCGTATGGCTTCGCGCAGGCGCCGTCTTTTCGCTCCGCCGATGGGCGAGTGGCAAGCCGGTTGTCTTCCTCGAGCGAGAGGCGTGCCCGCGCGTTCGCGTCGGGCGATTCCGGACGCGATTCTGGATTCCCGTTGCGGCGTTGGCGGTACTCGCTCTGGGCGTACTCATCCGCGAGGCTGGGCTCGAGCACCTGCAGCATCGGCGCAGGACCGAAGCGGCCGCGTTGCGTCAAAGCGTTACGGAAATCGAGGCAGCTTTGAACGAGGATCGCACCGCACCGCCAACAGGCCGTGTTGATCGGCTGACGCTGGCTGCGACGCTCGGTGCAGATCTCCGTCGACTGCGCGAATCGCCCGAACTCGGCTTGGCCACGGGGCCTCCGGAGGTCGTCGGCCTCCGGCCCGATCTGAATCTCTTCAGACCGCTTGTGTATCGGGATTCGACGCTTGGCACAAACGTGGGCGAGGCACTCGTGCCAACCCCCGACACAACGGATCGACTCTTCGCGCTCATTCGGTCCGGCGACTGGTCGGATCGCCTTGTCGCCATGGCATCGGCGCCCTTGCCGGCTCGCCGAGTATTCGTTCCCGACGACGCAGATCGGAGCACTCCGGAGGCGACGCTCTGGTGGACCTTTCTCAACGAGGCCGATGAAGTGGGATCTTTCTCGCTCGCTCTCCTTCGGCATTCCGTGATCGTCGGTGACCTTGCGTCGTTCTCCATCGCGCTCGATGGTTGTTGGTCGCTGTTTGCACTCATCGATGACGCCGCAGGCATCTCGGGAATGGGGGAGGGCAACCGGTATCTCGTTGAGCTGTGCCGCCACCTCGATTGGGCCGCGCGAGTTCGCCGAACACAACCATGGCTTGACGCGATTGAGGCGTGCCTGGCAGGCATCAAGCCCATGCCACCAAAGCAGCGGCTGACGCACATGGCGATCCTGAACAGGGATTCGATGTGCATCGAACTTGCCCGCTCGCGCGCTCGACCCGCTTCACCGAACGTCCAGAATCGCGCGAGCGGCTTGCAGATGCTCCTGGGCGAGATCTTTGGTCTTGACGAGCCGGACGGCAGGCTTCCACGAGGGTCAATCACGGTTGCCCTCAAGGCAGCCACGGACGTCTATCAGCACGTCGCGGATCTCGAAGCAGAAAGACCATGGACGGCGCGGAGACTGGCGATCGTGCGGCCGGACTCACCGCTTCGGCGGCTCGAGACGGTGCCGTCGGTGTTGGAGTACCTGAGTATTCCCGAGGACTTTGATCGCATCACACTTTTGCTGCAGTCGACACGACTCACCGTAAAGCTCGAGCGTTACGCCCTTGCGTTCGGCGAGTATCCCACAGAGCGGGACTTCGTGCGGATTTTCACATCCGACCCGAATGCAAAGGATCCCTATTCCCTTGGCCTTCTGGGATACTCCAGGATCGCCCCCGAGGAACTCAACGGCAATGAAGAGCCCATCACGATCGCGCCGCCGCGGGGCTTTGTGCTCTACTCACGCGGCATGGATGCCCACGACGACGAAGCCAAGTTTCCGATCGGATACCCGTCATCACTGAAGAAAGAGGTTTGGACGCTTCGAACCGGAATGCACTCAACCGTGCCGGAAATCGACATCAAGCTCCCCGATGCACTCTGGGGGCCGCGGGCACGTTTCTCGCTTGATTCGAACACAAAATGAAAGAGGCCCGGCGTGCATCTCACGCCGGGCCTTTGGGTTTACTGATCGGCTCCGCGTGTCGACTCACGGGAAGATGCCGCGCACCGCGTAGACCTTGCCGATCTGCTCGAGTGCGGCGATGTACGCCGCAGAGCGCATATCGGTGTTGTACTTCTTTCGAGCCATCTTCGTCCGCGTCGCCGCGGCGACCATGAGGCGGTTGAGTTCCGCATCGACCTTTTCGACGCTCCAGGTCGTGCAGCTCTTGTTCTGCACCCACTCGAAGTATGACACGGTCACGCCGCCGGAGTTGGCCAGAATCGCCGGGATGATCTCGATGCCGCGGTCCATCAGCACGCGGTCGCCCGCGGGCGTCGTCGGAGCGTTGGCACCCTCGGCAACGACCTTGGCGTTGATGATCTTGGCCTGATCGGGCTTGATCATCTGCTCCAGAGCGGCCGGCACGAGCACGTCCACCGGCGTCGAGTAGAACTCGTTGGCGGAGATCTTCGTCGCGCCCTGGCCCTTCTTGTTGCCCGAGCCGGTGACGGCCTGGACCTTCTCGAAGCCGTCGACGCCGCCGTTCTTGGCGACGTACCCGGCCAGCGCGTGCGCATCGATGCCGCCGTCGTTGCGGATGCCGCCCGTGTGGTCCATGACCGCGACGAGCTTCGCGCCCAGATCCTGGAAGATGCGGGCGGTCCACGACCCGACGTTGCCGAAGCCCAGCACGCTGAATCGCATGCCCTTGACGTTGATGCCCATCTCGGGCAGGAGTTCGACGCAGACGTCAACGACACCCTGGCCCGTGGCCTTCTCACGGCCCAGCGAGCCGCCGACTTCAACGGGCTTGCCCGTAACGACGCGGAGCGCATCCCACGATGAGCGGTTGCTGTCGGTCAGCGACTCATACGTGTCGGCGAACCACGCCATGACCTGCGCGTTGGTTCCGACGTCCGGCGCGGGAATGTCGTAATCCGGGCCGATGGCGTGGCTGATCGCGGCGCAGAAGCGCCGCGTGACCCGCATGAGTTCGGCGGGAGACATGGAGTACGGATCGCACTTCACGCCGCCCTTGCCGCCGCCAAAAGGAAGCCGAACCAGCGCGCACTTCATCGTCATCAGCAGCGCGAGCGACTTGACGTCGTCCAGATGCACGTGCGGATGGAATCGCAGGCCGCCTTTGTACGGGCCGAGCGCGTTGTTGTGCTGAACGCGATAGCCCTTGAACAGCCGGTAGTCCCCGTTGTCCATGCGGACGGGGAAGTGGACCATGATCTCGTTCTTGGGCTGCGCGAGGATGATCTGCACCTCGTGCGGCACGCCCAGCAGTTCCGCGGCGTGAAGCATCACATCCACGGTTTGCGTGTACAGGTTGTCAGGGTCCGGCGGGAGGCCAACTTCCGCGAACACCGGCGAACGCATCACGCCCGCCTTGGCCTGCCCGTTGGACTTTCCTTTGCCGCCCTTTGTTGTCGTCATGCTCATGGATGTCTCGGTCTTTGGTGATCGTCGCTGCGTGTCTACACGCGCATACACGCAAGTTCGTCGGTTCTTGGTCCTTCTGGTCCGATCGGCTACAAGCCCACCGGAACTCAAGTCCCTTCCGAAATCCTTGTTCTTTCGCCTTCACCGGAGGGGGAACGATCTACGGTTGTTCGCGCGTGCACGTTCGCGCGACCGAAAGGGAACTGATGGTACTGTACTGCGCTGCGGACCTGTTGTGGGCGACTCGGATCAAGTCCACCGCCGATGCTCTCGGCGTGCCCTGCCGCCCGGCAAGGACCGTTGAAATGCTCGAGGCCCGGCTGAGCGACAGCCCAGTGCGAGCGCTGCTCGTGGACCTTGAAGCCGGCGAGAACGCACTGGCCCTCATCCGCCGCTTGAGACGCGCTCGCACTTCCGAGCCCGCCTCCTTGACGACCACTCAATCAGGTGGTGCGTCAGTCGAGACGGTGCGTATCGTCGCCTGGGCTCCGCACGTCAATGTCGCGGGCCTTCAGGAAGCCAAGGCGCTCGGTGCCGATGCCGTCATGGCCCGCGGGGCGTTCAGCCGATCGCTTCCGGGCCTACTTGCGGCCCTGAATGCGGGAAATGCCGTCGCGAGCGATCTCCACAACTGACCGATCGGCCACTGCGAGGTTCGGTTTGTTCGCGGTCTGCGCCGGCGACCCGGATCCGTGGTGATTCTCCGCCGGAAACAGGCCGATAGTCTGTTTTTGCTACCCAGCGGAGGGCCCTCGCCCGCCCTTCCGGACGCTGGCTCCGGGCGACCTCGCCTCCTACTGTTCCCCCAACGTCTCGCCAGATCAGCACCCGCGGCGGAGGCCGCCTGCCCGGTCGCATTGCGCCGACAGGCATCGCGCCCTCTGAATCCGCTGGTCCGGTCGAGAAACACACGCACGCCCGCGGGAAACGAAAGTACACGCTCCATGATCGACGAAACCCTGATCGCCTCTCTCAACCTGTCCGGTGATGAAGCCGAGAAGCTCCTCGGCGGCACGATGGACATGTCGGCCATTCTCGGCCAGCAGATGGGCGATCTCCAGGAAGGCCAGATCCTCGAGGGCGAGGTTGTCGGCTTTGCTGGTGATGATGTGGTCATCGAAGTCGGCCTCAAGTCCGAGGGCCTCGTGCCCAAGGAAGAGTTCGACGGCGCCGAGGTCAAGATCGGTGACAAGATCAAGGTCCTGCTGGACAAGATCGATGGCGAGGGCGGGCTGGTTCAGATTTCCAAGCGCAAGGCCGACCGCCAGATCAACTGGCAGCGTCTGGTGGACACGACCCGCGAGGGCGATGTCATCGAGGGCAAGGTCACGCGCAAGATCAAGGGTGGCCTGCTGGTGGACATCGGCGTCCCCGCATTCCTGCCCGCGTCGCAGGTTGACGTTCGTCGTCCGGCGGAGATCGGCGACTACATCGGCCGCACGGTTCGTGCGAGCGTGCTGAAGATCGATCTGGAGCGTCGGAACATCGTCGTTTCCCGCCGCAAGCTGATCGAGGAGGAGCGCGAGAGCGCCAAGAAGCGTCTCATGGAGACGCTCAAGGAAGGCGAGATCGTGCCGGGCGAGGTCAAGAACATCGCCGACTTCGGCGCGTTCATCGACCTGGGCGGTATCGACGGCCTGCTGCACATCACCGACATGTCCTGGGGCCGCATCAACCACCCCAGCGAGATGGTCAAGATCGGTCAGAAGGTCGAGGTCAAGGTCCTCAACATCGACCGCGAGAAGGAGAAGATCGCCCTGGGCCTCAAGCAGAAGGAAGCCAGCCCCTGGGAGGAGATCGAGAACCAGTACCCGGTCGGCTCGCGCGTCCGCGGCTCGGTGGTCAACATCGTCTCGTACGGCGCGTTCGTCCGCCTGCAGGACGGCATCGAGGGTCTGGTCCACATCTCCGAGATGTCCTGGACCCGCCGCGTCAATCACCCGTCGGAGCTGGTCAAGCCGGGCGACGAGGTCGATGTGGTTGTGCTCGAGATCGACAAGAACAAGCAGGAAATCTCCCTCGGCATGAAGCAGGTCGAGGTCAATCCGTGGGAGCTGGTCAGCGAGAAGTATCCCCGCGGCACCGTCATCGAGGGCACCGTCCGCAATCTCACGAACTACGGCGCGTTCGTCGAGATCGAGCCGGGCATCGACGGCCTGCTCCACGTCTCGGATATCTCCTGGACCAAGAAGGTCACGCACGCCAACGAGGCGCTCAAGAAGGGCGATGTCGTCAAGTGCGTGGTGCTCGATGTCGAGCGCGACAAGCAGCGCATCGGCCTGGGCGTCAAGCAGCTGACCGAGGATCCGTGGGTCAACCTCATTCCCGAGCACTACAAGCCGGGCATGGTCGTCCGCGGCAAGGTCACGAAGATCACCAACTTCGGCGTCTTCGTTGAACTCGAGTCCGACCTGGAAGGCCTCCTGCACATCTCCGAACTCTCCGACCAGAAGGTCGAGAACCCGCAGGACGTCGTCAAGATCGGCGACGAGATCGACGTCAAGATCCTGCGTGTCGACACCTCCGACCGCAAGATCGGCCTCTCGCTCAAGCGCGCCCAGTGGGGCGACACGTCCGAGCGCGACGCCTCGACCCGCACGCCGTCCTCTACGCCCGCTCGCGGTGGCTCCCCCACCCGCGGCGGCATGGACTCCCACGGCGCGATGGGCACCGACAAGATCTCCTTCAACCCGAAGCAGTAAGTCGGTCAGGCCTCGAAATCTCACTGTCCAAAATGCACAAGCCCCGGGAACATCCCGGGGCTTTGCTTTTTGTCCGCCGACCACCGGCGGTGGAGTAGGGCTTGGAAAGGGAAGACGTCAGGGGCTCAATGCTCGAACAGCAATTCGTGCCATTCTTCCGGCTGAATCGCGTGCTCTGCTCCGGATCGATTCGCGGCCACTTCGCATCAACGGTGGGATCAGCACATCGCCAGGAAGCTCAGAAGAGCGAGGATCAGCACTCGCTGGCGGATGGTTGTCAGCTCGATCGCGTTCCAGGCAAGCGTGCGGCTCATCTTCGGTTCTCCTGGCGACCGTTCCGGGCGACAAGGTCGTGGCCGCGACAGGAGCGGCTCGACGAAGGGACAGAAACAACCTGCGTGCCAGCAGCGCAGGAACGGCCTTGTGGCGTAATCCAACATGCCTCAGGGCTGTGGCTCGTGCAAGTTCTCGCCCCTTCGGCTCTCGGCCGGGTCGTCGCCGTGGGGCTTTCGTGCCGGTACACGCCGCGGTGATGGATACTCTCGGACCAACCGGGCAGGTTCGAGGACTTTCACCGCCCGTGACCGAGCGCGGGCCGCGGCGGGTTCGTATGCTGTTCCGTGTTGCGGATCGCGGGGGTGCTGTCGCCAAGCGACACGGAGTGTTGCATGAACACCACAAGGCCCACAACGGCTCCAACGCCAACCCGTCCGATATCCGCCTCGCCCATGGCACGGACCGATGCGTTCGGCTCTGTCGTCCGCGGGATCGCTCGACGCGGACTCTGCTCGCTGCTTCTGCCGGCGGGCGCGCTGGGCATGATGGCCGCGCTTGCTGAGGCCACGTTCGCACAAGCCGACATCCGCCCGCCGACGCCGATCACCAAGCCTGCGCTCGCGACCGTGCCGCCGACTCCGGCGGACACGATGCGCGCGTACCGATCGATCCGCACGTGGGTTGACGGCTGGGGCCTTCCGCCGCGGCCTGCTGCCGGGGACCTGCCGATCGCCAGCGGCGCAAACGTGGCCCTGCGTCTGGAGGGACAGGTGATCGCGCAGGGCACGCGAATGGCGCTCACGACAGCCGGCGAAACCGCCGACCGCGCGATCTGGGAAGCGGTGGTGCGGACCTTCGAGCAGGCGGACCGGCGACTGCCGGTGGAGCGGGACGTGCTGCGCGGCGAGCGACTCCGCGAACTCGGGCCGTCGATCGCGCTCTCGCTCGAACTTGCCGGAGCCGTGGTGACCATCGAGCCGAAGACGCTGGATGACCTCGACGCGATGCTCGCTCCGGGAATTGATGGCCTCGCGGTTCGTGTCGCGGGCACGCCCGACCAGAGTGCTTCGGGCGAACTGGAGGCGATGTTCCCGGGCGCGATGCTCGCGGCGAACCTCGCGCCGAGCGAGGCGATGCGACCGCTGGTCAGCAAAGCAACCGGACAGCCAACGCTCGCTCTGCTCTCGCCCGGAGAGCTCCGCGAACGGCACAATGTGACGTTCTACCGCTTCCGCACCACACACCTTGCGCAGCCCACAGTGGGGGTTGAGCCGATGTTCCTCGATCGCGGAGCACGCCTGATCGGGCTGGACCGTGTCGATTCGCGAGCCGACCTGGTGGCCTTTGCGGCGGACCTCGCCGGCAATCTCATCCGCAGGCGATATCCGGGCGTTGAGCCTCTCGGGCTTTTCGGGACGCACCTGCCGTGGACCGGCAAGTTTGACCCCGCGATCGCGAGCATTCCCGAGCAGATGCTCGCGTACAGAGCGCTGACGATGTTCGCCCAGACCCCGGGCGTCGATCCGGACCGAGCGCGGGAGGCGATGACGCTCGCCGAAGTTCTGCTGCGTGCGGCTGCGACGCCGACGGATGAGCGCGCGATGGCGTGGGAGAATCCGGTCGACGCCGCGGCGGTGCTGCTGGCGATGGGCGACCCCGCAAAGGCCCCGACGCCCGAGGTTCGGCGACTGATCGAGCGATGCACCGAAACCGTGCTCTCGGCGATGAGCAGCCGGGGTGGCGAGGCAATCCCGCAGCCCGCACGGGCGTTTGTCGCGCTGGCCGCGACCCGCATCCCCGTGCAGGCGGACCGAGCGCGAGCGCTCGTGCGCGACCTGTTCAAGGGCACGCAGGATGACGCGCTGGTCACGCACATGCCGTGGCTCGGCTGGGCGGAACTCGATCTGGCGGGCTCCGGTGCGGATGTGCCCGCGGCGATCTCGCTCCGAAGGATGCGGGATCTGGTGTACGTCCACCAGATCCGGCCCGACGACGCCGGAGCCGACGGCCCGGATCTCGTCGGCGGCATCGTGTTCACCAAGTCGCGCAATCCGCTCCCGACATGGCAGGCGGCCCGACCTATCGCTTTCATCGCCACGATGCTCGGCGATCCGCGGCTGACGGCACCCGACGAGCGGTCACGCGAACTGGTGCGGCTGCTCACGTCGCTGCGATTCTTGCGGCAATTGCAGGCCGACGACTCGACCGCGTGGATGCAGGCGCTGCCCGGGAGCGCCCGAGGCGGCATCCGCTCGGCGCCGTGGGATCAACGCATGCCGGTCGACGCGACCGCGATCACGCTTATGGCGATCACCGAGAGCATCAGGAGTCTGGACGCTCTTTCGCCCGCCAAGTCCGGCGGCATCGCGGCCCCGGCCGCCCCGCGAGCACCGCAGTGACACCCCGCGTCACCCCTTGACCGTCTCGGGCGGTCAGCCGCCGACCTGCCGCGCGATCTCGACGACCTTGCGGTAGTTGGTCTTGAAGAACTGTGTCGCCTGGATCTTGGCCCGAGTGCCGCGTTCGGGGTCGCGCCAGCGGCGGGTATCGTCGGCGATGGCTCGATAGTTCGCCTCGGTGAACTCAAGGGTTCGTCCATCGCGAAGTGTGTGCGGCGGGAGCGCGTAGAACAGCCGCTCCATCTCGGCGAGTTTCTCGGGCGGGAAGGCCTCGTTGCCGCGGGCCTGGTTCAGCGCGATCCAGGCTGCGCGAAGGTCATCGGACGTGTCGATGCCGAAGGCGCCCATCATCACGATCATGCCGTCGCGCCAGCCGCGGGTACCGGTATCGCTGGCAATCTCGAACGGATTGGTCTGATCGGCGAAGTGCTCGAGATAGGGCTTCGCGTACATATCGCGCCGCACGGGCATTCGGCGCAGGCGGTGCTTACTGGGGCCGAGCACGCGATCGTCGGCCTTAAAGGCAAACTCCGCCGGAACGGTCGGTCGCGCCGCGGCGTCGCCCTCGGATGCATCGCCGCTCGCGGCGGGGAACTGCCAGAGCGCTTGAGCCTCGACCGTCAGACAGAACTCAACGAAGCGGCGCGCAAGCTCCGGATGCGGCCCGCCACGAAGGATCGAGACGGGGTCGGCATCGATGTACACGGTGCCGGGCGGGTCGATGTAGCCGACGCGGGAGGTCGCGGCGGTCTCGCCGGGACGCATGATGGCCTGAGCCTGGCCGCGGCCGTAGAAGTCGATCGCAACCCCCGCCGCGGCGTCACCCTGGCTGACATCCTGCGGCGGAACGGTACTGGCCGACGCGAACCCGCGGGCGTTGGCGGAGATCTCGCGCAGGACGCGCCAGCCCTTTTCCCAGCCGTACGAATTGAGGATCGAGTCGTAGAGCGTCGCAACGGAGCCGGACTGACGCGGATCGGCCAGCGCGAGGCGATCGAGATAGCCCCACGCGGTCAGATCGTCAAAGCCATCGGGCTCGGGGAGTTGGAGTTCGGCGAGAATCGGGCGGTTGTAGACGATGCCGAAACCCGAAAGGGCCGAGCCGAACCAGTGCTGCCAGTCCTCGGGACGGTCTTTCGTGCGGTTATCCTGCCAGAGTTGGCCGGTGCCGACTTTGTTGGTTCCGTAGATTGCGTCGAGGTGATCCTGCGTGAAGGCCGGCGACGGCGCGGTGCTGATCCGGATCTGGAAGAGCCTCTCGCAGCGGGCGAGGTCCAAGCGGGTTTCGACCGTGTCGGTGCCACCCGCTGCTTTGGCCAGCGCGAGTGGCCGGAGGCTCGCGGCTCCTTTAACCAGCGCTTCGGACGGGATGCGCAGGGTCAGAGATCGGCCCTGCCATGACACGCGCGCGTCGACCTGACGGAGAGTGCCGAGCGCATCCGGGTCGAGCGGCTCACGCGGACGGCCGATCGTGACAGTCTGCACGCCGGCGGAGGCAGGAAGCCGCGTGCTGACGGTCACGCCGCGAGAGCGGAGACGGTCGTGATCGAACGTGCCGCCGCCGAACATGATGTCGAAGTTGGTCGAACCGGTCGCGAAACCGGCCTCGAGGGAGAATGCGGGGTCGAGCAGCCGACTCTCGTCGCTGGCGCGGGCATCGGAAAGCTGCCGCTGCGCCTCACGGACAAACATGGCCTCGAGCAATCGCAGGATCTCGGTCGTTCCGCCCGGAGCCCGGTAGTCGATGGCCACGCCCTGACCGAAGTTCCGGCGGTGCCAGCGATCGAATGCCCACGCGAACTCATCACGGATCTGCTCGATGTGCGGCGTAACGACGATCAGCCTGAGAGTCGCCCCGCCCGCGGCCGCGCCGTCGGTACCGGCAACATCCGCCCGGCGCGCACGCTGAGCAAAGAACGGTACCGCGAGCACGACCGCAAACAGGAAGACGATGACATACTTGGCCATGCCGCGATGGTATCGCCCACGGGCCACGGCGCGATGTCGTACAGTCCGACATGGCCAGTGTGCACGTTGCCCTCAGCACGCACCGAACGCTACACCTCCGCAGGACGCTGCTGGGGGTGAGCGTGCAGTCTCGTCCCGCAACAAGCGTCATCGTGAGCGTGGACGGCGACCCGGACGATGTTCGGCGGGTTGTTCGCGACGCGAGCGCGGAGTTCGGTCTGCGGATTGTTCTGACCATGCGGCCACATCAGGGGGTGTGCAGATCTGCGCAGGTCCGCAACAACGCGGTACGGGCGTTGCGTGATCCGCGCGCGGGTGTGATCACCCGCCCCGACGACATCGTCGTGTTCTACGACGGCGACTGCTGCCCGGCGCCGGATGCGCTCGAGCAGCACAGCCGCCTTCACGAAGCATCGGGCTCCCGCGGCGTGGTGCTCGGGCACTGGATCCCGCTGACACCGGAACAGACCGAGGCTTTCGATGAAGCCGCTCTGCGTGCCGGGAACTGGCCCGCGAAGGTCGATCCAAAACTGCTGAGCAAACTCGCCCACCGCGAGAAACGCTACCGCCGACAGATGTTCCTGAAGCGAATCTGGCTCGAGAAGGCCCACAAGCCCAAACTCGCCAGCGGGAACTTCTCCGTTCGGCTCGGCGACTATATGAGCGTGAACGGTTTCGATGAGGGGTATGAGGGATACGGGCAGGAGGATGACGACCTCGGCCGCAGGCTGTACGACGCGGGCGTGCGTCCGATCGTTGGCGTGCGACAGTGCCTGGTGTTTCACCAGTGGCACGTATCGCGAGCCCCCACCGACTGGCACAACGCGCCGGGCGTCGTGCGGTTCAACGAACGCTATCGAGTACGTAGTGAACTCGGAATGGACCACCCGAAGAATCAGCCGGCGAGTTCGGTCGAGGTTTTTGAGCCCGTGCCGGTCGCGTGAATCACGGTCCGGAGTGTGAGGGTGCAGGCCGGCGAAAAAAGGAGGACGGCGTGGGGATCGATCTTGATGCATGGATACGTCGGCTGGATTCCGCGGTTGAGCGAGCGCGTGCCGCGGACCCGATGCCCGATTCGCTCGCAACGGCGGGTGATGAATTCGGGCATCGGCGGCAAATCGACCGGGCGCTGCTGGCCTGGCGGAGCCGCAACAGCGCGAGCATCGGAGCGGTCAGCACGCTTGCAGCAACGAGTGCGATCCAGACCGACAACCCATCAACGGATGTGAGGCTCTTCGAAGCGCTCTGTGATGGCCACCTCGACATCGACGCATTGCTCGGACCGGGACCGACGCTCCTCGATTTGGATCTGCGCACGATCGAGGTCCAGACCGAGCGGCAGTTGATCGCGATGCACGCGTGCTGGGCGCTCTCCCGGGTTCGGATGCGCTCGGACTTGCGTACGCGGACGCTCGCGTCGGCACGGTGGTTCATCGAACACCTGCAGCCGGACAACGCGACGAACCATCCGTGGGCGCTGCATGTCTTTCTTCTTCTCTCTCATATCGACGATGCGCTCGCGGGCGAAGCGGAGCTGTACGCGGACACGATGCTCGTCAACGCCCAGGTAAGCCTTGGGCGTGCGGACCGGTTCAGCCGCGTGATCCTCGAGGACTGCGCGAGCGAACTGCGAGCGTTTGTCGCGGCGGAGCACGACCGCTGAGGTGGCCCGCCCGCCCGGACCGCCCCTTTCCAATCGCTCCGCCGTATCGCACCGTCAAAAGCCGCCGGCCATGGTGCCGACCTCACCTCGACGCAGGAACGCCTCGAGCGCGCTCGTATCCCCGAAGTTCGCCTGAGCGTCGCCCGTGAGATCCACCGGTGATGTCGACATCAGGTACAGATCCTCGATGCGGACCCGGCCGTCACCGTCCCGGTCAGCATTATTCACACCTGGAACTACAAGTGAGAACCGCGAGAAGAACTCCGACCAGATTCGCGGCGCGCTGCCGACCTGATACTCGTGAGTGCCGCCGATGACTTCGGTCGCTCGGAACTCCGCGCCGCCTGAGCGATAGATCGCGGTATTGTGGGTGACGGTGACGACCGTGGAGCCCGACTGCGTCGTTCGCGTGCCGGTGACGGGGCGGGAGTCTGTCGCGTCGGGAGTTGCCGCGGCACCGTTCCAGCGAATCCAAAACTCTCGCTGCTGCTGATCCTGAACGATCCGTGACACACCCGAGGTCACGATCGAATCTTCGCCCTTGCCGCGCCAGAACCAGACAGGCACCGGGCCTGCTGGCTTGCAGAACGACTCTGGGACTCCGTAAGCGTCGCACCATCCGCCTGAGACCGGCGCGAACGCTGCGACGCTCCTCAGCCCGGCACCGGCGAACGTCGCGGTCATCATCGCGCCGCTGGAGAAGCCCGTCATGAACACCCGCGATGAATCGGCTCGTTCGCTCGGCCGAGTACCGAGGTGATCGATGAGCGCGGCGAGGAACCCGAGATCGTCGCGGGCCGCGATGCTCGGCGGAGTGCCTTCGGGCACTGGTCCGCCGTCCCATCGCCACGCGTTCCAGATGCCGCTGGTCGGCGCGGTGCCCGGCATCGCGCCCGGGTAGATGATCATCAGGCGACTTGCGTCGGCGACCGCATTCCAGCCCGATGTGTTGGCGATGTTCTGCGGCGAACTGGCCCCCGGATGAAGCACAAGGACCGTCGGCAGAGACTCGCCGGCAGGCACCCCCACGGGTCGATACTCGACCCACGTGCGCTGGACAAGCCCTGTTCGCTCAGCAAACACGGCGGTCCGCACAACGCTCTGCGCATGAACCGCGGACGGGCCAGACATACAGACGGCCGCGACGACAACCCGGGCTCTGAACGATGCTCGCATAATCGCGAAACGCTCCAAACAGTCGAGTATTTCACCGCCGCATGCGATCGCGGTGTTGAAGTCCAACCGGGGCTATCTCCCCGCCCCGCCATCAACCTGATCCTGCCGAACGGAGATATACAGCCCCATCAGGTAAAACACGGTCACGATGCCGAGCAGAGTGGTCGCCCAGCCGCCCTGGTTCATCAGAAACAGAGCGATGACGCCGACGCTGAAGATCAGCGACATGACCCAGGAGATGATCATCTCGCTGGACGAGCTGGCCCGGAGCATTCGGTCGCTGACTCGCCGGACCATCGCCCCCATGAGCAGCATCGCGGCGTTGAAGCCCCCCCAAATGATCGCCGCACCGGGCATCTGCGCCAGGAGAAGCACACCCATGCCGACGATCGCCACAAACACGCTCGCGACAAAGACGAACGTCGGTGAACGCCACATCGGCTCGGACTGCTCGGACTGGTGAGGGTCAGCGACCATCGGCCATTATTCGCTGTCTCGACGCGGGTCGCTCGTGGGCGAAGAACGCTTCCCATGCCGAGGACAGGACGATCTGCGAGCGCCGAGAGGCCACCCTACAGTTGGCCCCATGTTTACGCGAACCCATACCTGCGGCGAACTTCGTGCATCCCACATCGGCCAGACCGTCCGGCTCAACGGCTGGGTGAACTCCTATCGCGATCACGGAAACCTCATCTTTATCGATCTGCGCGATCGTTACGGCGTGACGCAACTGGTCTTTGACACCGACGACGCCAAGAACGCCGGCGCCGCCGATGCCGGCGACAAGCACGCCCACACAGGCATGATGGGCGCCGCGGACAAACTCCGCAACGAGGACGTGATTTCCGTCGAGGGCACGGTTCGCATCCGTTCCGGCGGCGAGAACCCGAAACTCGATACGGGCAAGGTCGAAGTCGTCGTCACGAGCCTCGTTCTGCTGAACAAGACCGAGAACCCGCCTTTCCTTCCCGATGTCATCGGCACACTCCCGAACGAGGAAGTTCGCCTGAAGTACCGGTACATCGACCTGCGGCGGCCCGCGATGCAGAAGATCGTTTCGACCCGGAGCAAGGCTCTGCAATCGGTGCGGAAGTACTTCGTCGACGCCAACATGTTCACCGAGGTCGAGACCCCCGTTCTCTACAAGAGCACGCCCGAGGGCGCACGCGAGTTCCTCGTGCCATGCCGGAATGTACCGGGGTCGTTCTACGCGTTGCCTCAAAGCCCGCAGTTGTTCAAGCAGATTTTGATGGTCAGTGGGTGCGACAGGTATCTGCAGATCTGCCGTTGCTTCCGCGATGAGGATCCGCGCGCCGACCGCCAGGCGGAGTTCACGCAGATCGACCTTGAGATGAGCTTCGTCCGCCGCGAGCACATCATGACCATGATGGAGGGCTTCGTCCGGCACTTCTGGAAGGACATGCTCGGCTACGACGTGCCGCCGATGCAGCGCATGACGTATCGCAACGCGATGGAGACCTACGGCATCGACCGCCCGGACACGCGCTACGGGCTGCACATCACGGACATCTCCGAGATCGCCGCGAAGACCGATTTCAAGGTGTTCCGCGATGCTCTTGCCAAGGGCGCCGACCGCCCGCGGTTCAACTCCAAACGCGGCGTGGTCAAGGCCATTCGTGTGCCGGGCGGAGCCGAGAAACTCACGCGCAAGATCACCGACGGCTACAGCGATCTGGCCAAGCGCTTCGGCGCGGGCGGAGTCGCGACGGCCAAGTACATCGCCGACCCTGCGGGCGCGAAGTTCGACACGGGCTGCGCGAAGTTCCTCGAGCCGATCAAGGCCGAGCTTGTCGCCGCGCTCGGCCTTGAACCGGGCGACACGCTTCTGTTCATCGCCGACACGTACTCGGTCGCAACCAAGGCGATCGGCGAACTCCGACAACAGGTGGCCCGCGACACGAACGTGGTCCCGAAGCCGGGCGCCGAGGGCGGACCGTGGAACTTCCTGTGGGTGATCGACTTCCCGATGTTCGAGAAGAACAAGGACACGGGCAAGTGGATCGCGATGCACCATCCCTTCACCGCGCCCCGCGATGATCAGCGTGACCTGTTCGTGAGCGCGAGCGTCGATGACGACGACACCATCGAGTCGATCGTCAGCGCCGGGTACGACATCGTGCTCAACGGCAGCGAGATCGCGGGCGGATCTGTCCGTATTCACGACCGCGACGTGCAGAGCAAGGTCTTCCAGCTCCTCGGTCTCACGCCCGAGCAGGCCAAGGAGAAGTTCAGCTTCCTCCTCGAAGCCCTGTCCTTCGGCGCGCCCCCGCATGCGGGCATTGCCTTCGGCTTCGATCGGCTCATCATGCACATCTGCGGCACGGACAACATCCGCGACGTCATCGCGTTCCCCAAAACGCAGGTCGGCGCGGACCTCATGACCCGCGCCCCAAGCGCTGCGACGCCCGCGCAACTCAAGGACCTGTTCATCGCCAGCACCTGGACCCCGGAGCCGAGCAAGGCCTGATCGGAAGTGGTCATGCCCGCAGACGCCGCGCAAAGCCCGATGCAGGAGGCCCGCGACGCGCAGAGCACGCTCGACGAAGCGATGCGCGCCGAGCGCGAGCTGCATATTCGCCACCCGATCTGGTACTGGGCGACGCTCGTCGGTCCGCTGCTCGTCTGGGCGGTGCTCTTTGCTCTTGTCCTCATCCGATGGGGCCCGCTCTGGGTCGTGAAGCTCGGCGGACTTATCGCGCTGATCGAGAGCGTCGCCGGACGGTTCATCATCCTGGTGGGCACGCAGCCGGGCAGCGCGTTCGAGTCGGTGTTCCTGAGCCCGGTGCAGTTGTTCGTGCTGGTGACGCTCGTCGATGCGACCATCTGCGCATACGCATGCTTCCACACGGGTTTCGTGTACAGGCTGCCGCGCATCGGCCCTGCGCTCATGCGTTACCGGCTCTGGGTCCGCGATCGCGTTCTGGCCAGCACCTGGGCCCGGCAGTCTGCCGTGCTGACCGTTCTGGCGTACACCGCCGCACCGCTCTGGTTCACCGGCGCGGCCCTGGGCTCACTGCTTGCGATGGCCCTCGGCATGAGCCGCCCCGCGGCATTCGTCACGGTGATGACCGGAATGACACTCGGCAACGCCCTGATGCTCCTGGCCGCGGACCTGATCGCCAGCATGCCCGCGCTGCAGGAGATCAATCCATGGTGGCTCGTCGTCGTGGTTTGTCTCATGGTCGCGACGACATCCGCGGCCATCTTCGGGCTCTCGCGCTGGCGCAGCCGCTCACGGCCCGCGGCGGCCGTTGAAGGATCGTCCCACACGCCCGCCAAGGGCGTGGCCGCGGACTCTTCACCCTCTACGCCCGCGGCGTCGGCACCACCGGCACAGGCCAGCGATGCGCCAGCGACCATTGGGCAAACCACGCCGAAGCAGCCGGGCTAAGCACCGGGATCCGCTGTCCTGAATTTTCGTCGAACTCGCCCTGTGCGGCGCGAGCGATGACCTCCGCAACGTCGCTCGGCGAGAGCGACTGATCCGCCGGAACCTCGCTGGTGTTGAACGCCGCGCGGAGCATTTCGGTCTCGACCGCTCCGGGATTGATGCTCAGCACACGCACGCCGATGGGCTCGCCTTCGCGCGCGGCGCTGAGCGTGAGCATGTCCATCGCCGACTTGCTCGCCGCGTACGCGAAGAAACCCGGAAAGGGATCGAACGAGGCCATGCTCGACACGTTGATCACGCGGCCGATGCGCGACGGATGCTCTCGATGCTGCCGCTCGAAAATCGGCCACGCGGCGATCATCGCCGCCGCGGGCGCGAGCGCGTTGAGCCGCAGCGCTCGCTCGACATCGCCGGCGGTGGTTTGGGACATCGGCTTGCGCTCACCGAGACCCGCGTTATTCACAAGAATATCGAGCCGGCCGAACCGATCGACCGCCCGCGCAACGAGCAATCTGGCCTGTTCCGGATCGCTCAGATCCGCGCCAACGACCTCGATCAGTCCATCACTCGGGCACATCGCCGCGGTGTGCTGCAGTTCGGCCCGCCGTCGCGCTGCGATGACCAGTGCGAATCCGCGTCGGGACAGTGCTACGGCCGCTTGGCGTCCGATGCCGGAAGATGCCCCCGTGACGATCGCAACCGGTCGCTCGCGCATCGCGTTCATGGTGATTCATAGGCCGCGCCGGGAGGCGCCAGCGGTCCCGGCGATCGCGCGGATACCTTCACCAACCATGAGCGACGCAAGAACGGTGACCGTGATCGATGAGCCGAACGGGCTGGACGCCGCGGCGGGCTGCATCTTTGTGCCCACCATGGGCGCGCTGCACGAAGGCCACGCCTCGCTGATCAGACAGGCTCGCACGCTCGCCGACGCGGCACGCGGAGCTCGCCCCCGCGTGATGGTGAGCATCTTCGTCAACCCGACGCAGTTCAACGACCCGGCGGACCTCTCTAGATATCCGCGAACCTTTGACAGCGATCTGACGTTGTGCGCTCAGAGCGGTGCAGACGTGATTTTCGCTCCGAGCGTTAAGACCATGTACCCGCCAAGCGACATGCCCCCGGTGCCGACGCTGCCGATGGCCGCGACGGAGCCCGGGCTGGAAGATGCACTCCGCCCCGGCCACTTCGCGGGCGTTTGTCAGGTCGTGCTCCGTCTCTTCCGCCTCGTGCGACCGCGCGCCTGCATCCTGGGCGAAAAGGACTGGCAACAACTCGCCGTGCTCTCGGCCATGACGAAGGAGCAGGGGCTGAACATCGCGATCGTGCCCGGACCGACGATTCGCGAAGCCGACGGGCTGGCCATGAGCAGCCGGAACCGGTTCATTCCGCCTGCCGATCGACCACGTGCGGCACAGATCAGTGCCGCTCTGCGTGCCGCCGGCACGGTCGGGAGCCCGGCGGCAGCGGAACTCGCGATGCGCCGGGTGCTGGCGGAAGCAGGTTTGGAGGTGCAATACGCCGTCGTCCGTCAAGCGGCGACGCTCACCGCCATGCCCATCGATTGGCGGGAACGAAACGTCAAGGGGCGGGCGTTGATCGCCGCGGTTCTCGGACCGGTCCGACTGATCGATAACGCCCCTTGGCCCTCGGGCGAGGTTTGACCAACCGTGGGCATCGGCCCAGTTTGCCAGCCCGCCCGCCTGGCATACTTTCGCACCCGAGGGGAACCCTCACGCAGAGCCGATCAGACCTTATCGCCTCGCGTCGTGCGTGGCGGGAGGATGATCCCATGGGCGACACGAACGAGAGCAACGCCTCAGGAACCGCGCTGCTGAAGAAGCTCAACATGTTCAGCGACCACGACTTCGCCCCGGGCGAGCGTCGCCGACATGAGCGCAAGCGCCTCAAGGCCGCGTGCACCATTCACGAAATCGATCAGTTCTCGATCGTCGGCCCCGGCTGCAAGTGCGAATCGATCGACGTGTCCCGCTCCGGAGTCGCCGTCTCCAGCCGCAAAATGTTCCACAAAGGCACCCACGTCGTGCTGCTCCTTCCGCTGAACGGCGGCCAGAACAAGGCGATGGTCGGCAAGGTGCAGTATTCGCGCTACAGCAAGCAGGCGATGTACATCGTGGGCGTGCGGTTCGGCGCCCCGCCGAGCACCGTTGAGTTCCAGCGCTGGCTGATCGAGAACAAGGTTGCCTGAGGGCGATCCCCCGCCCGGTCGATTGCACCGACGAGCACCGATGGGCTATCCTCGCGGTTCACACCCGCACACACGAGGATCGCCCGTGCTCAAGACGCCGCTCAATGCCTTCCATGTCCAGCACAACGCCAAGATGGTCGACTTTGCCGGGTGGGAAATGCCCATATTCTACCCGCGCTCCGGGCCCGATGGCGCTCCGGCCGGCGGCATCGTGCAGGAGCATCACCAAGTGCGCAATTCCGGCGGCATGTTCGATGTCTCGCACATGGGCCGCGTGAAGATCACGGGCATCCACGCGGCGCGGCTGCTCGAGCGCCTGTGCACGCGGGCGATCCGCAGCATGATCAAGGGCCAGTGCCGCTACTCGTTCGTGTGCAACGAGCAGGGTGGCATCATGGACGACGTCATCGTCTACCGCTACGACGAGGACGACTTCCTGGTCGTCGTCAACGCCTCCAACCGCGAGAAGCTGCTCCCCCACTTCCGACGCGTCGCCGAGGCCGGGCAGCTCAAGGTCAAGATCGATGACCAGACCATGTCGACCGCGATGGTCGCCGTTCAGGGCCCCAAAGTCATCGACTTCATCGGCAAGGTCTCGCGCGAAGTCCCCACACTGAAGCGCTACGCGTTCGCCGTCAAGAACCTCGTGTTCGTCAAGCTCACGGTCTCCCGCACGGGCTACACGGGCGAAGACGGCGTCGAGGTCATCCTGCCCGGCGGCATGGTGGGGATGGCAATGAAGATGATCCTCAAGGATGTCGACCCGAACGATCCCAACGCCCTCATCCGACCCGCGGGTCTTGGCGCCCGCGATACGCTCCGGATGGAAGCAGGCATGCCGCTCTACGGCCACGAACTCTCGGAAGAGACCAGCCCGCTTGCGACCGGCTTCGACTTTGCCGTCAGTCTCGACAAGGACCAGGGGGACCGCGGCGAGTCGTTCATCGGCATGGATGCACTCAAGCGCCAGCGCGACGCGGGCGGCCCCGCCCAGAAACTCGCCGGGTTCAAGCTTGACGGCAAGCGCTCCGCACGCCAGGGCATGAAGATCATGGTCAAGGACCGCGTCGTCGGCACGGTCACAAGCGGCTGCCCGTCGCCGACACTCGGGTACCCCATCGCGATGGGCTACCTCGACAAGGAACTGCTGGCCGACGGCACCGCGATCGAGATCGACACCGGCAAAGACCGGATTGCCGGCGTGGTCACCAAGATGCCGTTCTACAGGCCTGCCAAGTAACAGCCCGCCCGACTGCTTCTCGGCGCAGATCGCGGGTCACTGTCCTGGCGTCCCGATGCTACCGCTGCTGCACCGACACGCTCTGGACGCTCGCCGAACCGGGAACTCGACGGATCCAGCGCGAAACGTTGGGATCGCCGAGCAGTTCCGCGGCACCCGCCGGTGTGTCGCTGAGCTTCCGCGCCAGTGCCGCGGCGATCAGGCCCATGAACATCGGCTGCGGCCGCAGAGGCCGGCTCGTCAGTTCAGGGTGGAACTGGGCCCCGATGAAGAATGGATGCGTGACATCCTCGCTCTTGGCCGTGACATCGCCCGGCATCGGCAGTTCCATGATCTGCATGATCGGCTGCGTCGGATGCCGCCCGCTAAAGACCAGACCGGCCCGTTCAAGTCGATCGATGTAGCCGGGCTCAACCTCATAGCGATGACGGAACCGCTCGCGCACCGAGAGACGCTTGGCGTACAAGAAGTGGGCAAGCGAACCCTCGCGGATGAGCACGTCCTGCCCACCCAGACGCATCGAGCCCCCGAGCCCCTCGATGGCTTTCTGCTCGGGCAGTTCGCTGATGATCGCGGCGGCGCAGTGCGGGTCGAACTCCGTGCTGTTGGCCTCGCGCAGCCCGAGCACGTTTCGCGCAAACTCGATCACCGCCACCTGGAAGCCCAGGCAGATGCCCAGATACGGCAGTTTGTTCATGCGGCAGTGCCGCACGACCGAGATCTTCCCCTCCACGCCGCGCGACCCGAAGCCGCCGGGCACGATGACCGCATCGAGGCCCATCAGCCTCGTCGGCACGCTCGCATCGGTCAGTTCCGTCGTGTCGATCCAGTGGAGATTGATGTTCGTATCCAGGTGGCTCGAACAGTGCTCGACCGCCTTTCCGATACTCGCGTACGCATCGCGCAGGTCGGCGTACTTGCCGGTGATGCCCAGCTCGATCGTGCGCGGGTGGGCCTTGGTCAGCCGGCGGACGAACGTTCCCCACAATTCGCGTGAACGGTCCTCGTGCGCCGCGTCCACACGCTCGTGCAGCCCCACGATGCTCAGAATCTCGCGGTCCAGCCCGTCGGCACGCATCTCATCCGGAATCGTGTAAATGCTCTGGCGATCATGCAGGCTGAATGTCCGCTTGAGCGGAACGTTGCTGAACATCGCGATCTTCTGCAACACCGTCGGCGTGCACGGCTCGGTCGCCCGGCAGGCGATCACGTGCGGCTGAATGCCCGCTTCCATCAGCCTCTTGATGCCGAGCTGGGCCGGCTTGGACTTCTGCTCGCCCAGCACCTGCGGCTTGATGACGTACGTCAGCGCGACAAAGCACACGCTCCCCGGCCCCTCTTCGAACGCCAGTTCGCGCAGGGCCTCGATGAAGAACCCGTTCTCGTAGTCCCCGACCGTCCCGCCGACCTCCACAAACACCACGTCCGCCGGACGCTCACCATCACCCGCAACCGCCAGTTCGCGGATCTTCCGCTTCACCTCGCCGGTGACGTGAGGAATCATCTGCACATCGCGGCCCAGGTACTCGCCGTGCCGCTCGCGCTCGAGGATCTGAGAGAAAATCCGCCCGCTGGTGGTGAAGTTCTTGTTCGTCAGGTCCTGATCGATCATTCGCTCATACGTACCGAGGTCCATGTCGCACTCGGTTCCGTCCTGAAGCACGAACACCTCGCCGTGGCGATACGGGTTCAGCGTGCCGGCGTCGATGTTCAAGTAGCCCTCGAGCTTGATCGGGGCGACGCAAAGGCCCTTGTCCTTGAAGAGTTTGGCGAGGCTCGAGGCAAAGATGCCTTTGCCCAGCCCGCTCATGACCGTGCCGAAGACCACGATGTACTTGTGCAGGCCGCGCCGATAGCCCGGCGGGACTGGGGAGTAATGCTCGCTCGCGGACGTGTTGGCGGTTCCTGCCAGCAGATCGCTGGACGGGTCGGTCTCGGCCTCAGGCTCGATTCCGCCGTTGGGCTCGCGCGGGTCACGCGCAAAGTCCTGGCTCAGACGTGCTCGCCGATGGAACGCGTTGTCGGGGCCTTGTTGGTCGGGCATACCCGAGTCTACCAGCCCCAACGCGGGGTCGTCGGTCCCTTCATGAATCCGGCCTTGCCCGCCCAAAAGCCGCGGCCGCTACCGCTCACGTAGACTTCCCTCCTGCCCCGGCCCGGCGTGAACACGGTGAGCGTGCTCCGCTCATCGCCTGTCGGCGGCCCGCGGGCAGCGCGACCGATCAGCAATCGCCGACCGCAACGCCGCGCTCCGACCAGCCCGGCTTCGTGCATCCCGGCCCCGAACAGGACCACGCATGTTCAACACGGTCTCACGGTTCACCGCCGCATCCTCAATCCCGAAGCAGGCCGCCACGGATCTCCGCGTTTCGCGGCTGGTCCTTCTGACGCTCACGCTGCTGTGCATCCTCACGGGCACGCTCGTTCCGAACGTCGCCGAGGCGCGTCAGACCATCCCCGGCACGGTCACGAGCGACCCGCGCATCGACCCGTTGACCGGACGCGACCTGGCCAACTGGCCGCCCGATCGGGACTTCGACCATCGGCACCTCAAGCTCGAGATCGACATTCCGGACATGGAGGTGCCCCAGTTCGCGGCAACCGCGACGCTCGAAATCGAGGCCTTGGGCATGCCGCGGTCAAGCCTTCGCCTCGACGCACGCCGCACGATGACGTTCTCATCGATCCGCGTCAACGACACGCCGGCCAAGTTCACGCACGAGCGCGATGTGCTGACGATCGACATCACCCCGCCGCTGCAGCCCGGTGCAAAGGCGATGGTCCGCATGGAGTACTCCGCCGACGAGCCCTTCGGCGAGGGCGTGGGGCTGAACTGGTTCCGCACGCGTCCCGGCAGAGAGAACGAAGGCGCGATGCTGTACTCGCAGGGTCAGGCCAACTGGAACAGCTATTGGTTCCCCTGTCACGACTTCCCCAATGAGCGTTTGAGCACGGAGATCATCGCCACCGTGCCCGCCGGGTACACCGTCGTCAGCAATGGCCGCGAGGTCGACCGCAAGTCCGAAGGCGACCGCGTCCGATCGCACTGGCTTCAGGAGAAGCCCCATCCGGCGTACCTCGTGGTGCTCATCGTCGGCAAGTTCGACATCGTTGATGTTGGCGGCGCCGACACGCTCCGCCCGGGCCTGCCCATGCCCGTCTACGGCCCGCCGGGCTCGGCCGACGCCCTGCGGGAGGTCTTCAAGATCACGCCGCGCGCGATCGCGATGTTCGAGCGGCTGCTCGGCGAGCCCTACCCGTGGGATCAGTACGCGCAGATCATCGTCCGCAACTTCCGCTGGCAGGGCATGGAGAACACCGGTGCCAGCACGCTCAACGAGTTCGTCGCCGGCGGAAACGTCAACGCCCGCGAAGATCTGATCATCCACGAGATCGTCCATCAATGGTTGGGCAATCTCGTGACATGCAGGTCGTGGGAGCATGTCTGGCTTCAGGAGGGATTCGCCACGCTGGCCGAGGCCCTCTGGGTCGAGGAGCGCGACGGCCGCGACGCATACCTCGCGCGCGTGGCTTCCGCGATCGAGCGTCTGGACAAGACGCTCACCGGTCGCGCGCCGATCGACATCCCGCTCGTCTCCAACCGATACTCCGAGCCCGACGACACTTTCGTCAAGCCGGAGGACGCGTACATCAAGGGCGGCATGGTCCTTCACATGCTCCGCGAGCAGGTCGGCAATGACCTCTTCTGGCGGGCGACGCGGCTCTACCTCCAACGCGGCAAGCGGACGGGCCTCGTCGAGACCGACGATCTCCGCCGGGCGTTCGAGTACACCACCGGGCGGAGTTTCGAAAGGTTCTTTGACCAGTGGACACGCCGACCCGGCATGCCCCGCCTGTCGATCGACCTGCGATGGGATGCACCGACCCAGACGCTGACCGTCACCGCCGAGCAAACCCAGTTCATCGACGCGGACAACCCGGCCTACGCCCTGCGCATCCCGATTGTCGCGACGCTCGCCAACGGCACACGCCAGACCATCAACATCGACACCGCGCAGCGTCGGGTCGAGTCAAGGCTGCGTCTACCCGCGGCACCGACGAACCTCTCCGTCGATCCTGACCTTACCAACCTCGCGGTCTACCGCGTGACAAAGCCCCAGCCCGCTCCCGTCGAGCCGCCGCCCGCCGACGTCCCGGGCGACCGCTGAGTTCTGCGACCGATGCTTCCGCCAGAGCGCCATGCCCGTCCATCCTCCGCCCCCATTCCGACACCTGCACCCATGATCACCCACGATCGCTTCAATGCCCGTCGCGTATCGAGCCGCTCCTCGGCCCCCGCACGCCTCGCCAGGATCCTCGTCCTGACGGGCACCTCGGTGGGCCTGATCGCCCCGGCAGCCGCTCTCGCGTTCGACCTGCACGACTTCTCGTGCGAGCACTGCCGCGCAGAGTTCGCGCGGGCCATGGCCCGTCGAGACACAGGCCCGCGCGCCGACGAGTTTGACGCGGCCACCGGCCGCGACCTGCGGAACTTCGCGCCGGATCGCTCCGCGGATCTTCAGCACCTCAAGCTCGAACTGTCGATCCCGGACATGAACATCCCGCGCCTCTCGGGCGTCGCGACGATCAGTTTCGAGGCCATCGGCTCCCCGGTCGACCGAATCGTGCTCAACGCCCACCTGCTGCGGATCGAGGGCGTCGAGTTCCAGGGCAAGCCCGTGCCGTACGAACACGACAGCCGCACGCTCCGCATCCGCATCGAGCCGCCGCTGCCCGAGGGCCAGCGCGATGACGTGACCGTTCGCTACACACTCAACGACCCGCCCGAAGGACTGACCTGGACGCTCGAATCGCCCGCGTGGCCGGGCCGACCGGCGCAGATCCACACCCAAGGCCAGCCGGAAACCAACCGCTACTGGTTCCCAACGCACGACTCACCAAACGAGCGGCTCAGCACCGAGACCATCGTCACGGTGCCGGAGGGATACCAGGTCGTTTCCAACGGCAAGTTGCTCTCGCGAAAGGTCACCGACAACCCCGACTTCGTCGGCGGCAAGGCCGAGACGTTCCACTACCTCCAGCGCAAGGAGCACGTCCCGTACCTGGTCTCGCTGATCGTCGGCAAGTTCGATGTCGTCGATGTGGGCACGAAGGAACTGCCAATGCCCGTGTTCGTGCCGCCCGGAACGGGGCCGCTCGTGCAGCAGACCTACGGCCGGACGCCGCAGATGATGCGCGTGTTCCAGAACGTCCTGGAAGAGCAGTACCCGTGGGATCAGTACGCCCAGGCCGTCGTCTGGAACTTCGGTGCCGGCGGCATGGAGAACACCAGCGCCACCACGATGTACGACACGGCGATTCTCTCGAAGCAGGCCCTCCTCGACGGCGACCTTGACCGGCTCATCGCCCACGAACTGGCGCACCAGTGGTTCGGCAACTTCCTGACCTGCAATTCCTGGGAGCACATCTGGCTCAACGAGGGCTTCGCGACATACTTCGAGAGCGTCTGGCTCGAAGAACGCGACGGCGTGAACAGCTACTACTGGGGCATCTGGAACGACCGCACGCGCCTTGCGATGAACGACGCGCCCGACGCCCGCAACGACACGCCAAGCGCCCCCGAGGCGCAGGGCATGGCCTCGAAGGTCTACCGCGAGCCGTGGGACGTCTTCCGCCGTCCGGCCAATCCGTATCCCAAGGGATCGCTCGTTCTGCACATGCTCCGCGTCCGCTACGGAGACAACCTCTTCCGCCAGATGCTCATCGAGTACGTCGAGCGCCACAAGAACCGAACGGTCGAGACCAGCGACTTCCGCAAAGTCGTCGAGGACCTCTCGGGCGAGAGCCTCGAGCGGTTCTTCAATCAGTGGGTGTATCGGCCCGGCGTGCCCCGGGTGCGCGTCTCGCCGCGCTGGATCGCGGGCACAAAGACGCTTGAGGTCGAGATCGAGCAGCTGCAGAACATCGACGCGTGGAACCCGGCATTCGACCTCGACATACCGGTATGGGTCTCCATGACCGACGACCCGGGCGTGAGCGACTGGATCAAGCTCCCCGCACGCACCGAAACACGCACCAATGTCGCTCGTTTCGAGCTCAACCGCGAGCCGCGGCTCATTACCGTCGACCCCATGCTCGCCAGCGCCGCGATCTACGAGGTTCAGAGCCCCGCCCCGATGCTCGCTCGACTGATCAACAACGGTCCGACGCTCGTGTCGCGGCTTCAGGCCATGTCCGACCTCGACCGCGCATCCCGAGGTCCGGACAACGCGCTCAGCGCCGAGTCCGCTCGCCCGCTGGTGGAGATTGCCCGAAACGAACGCGCGTTCTTCGCCACCCGAGTGCACGCGCTGACCACACTGGGCCGCGCCCGCTCCGCTTCGCTCCTGACCGATCTCGCACGCAGCCCCGCAAAGGACGCACGGGTACGCCGCGCGTATGCCGATGCCGTGGGCCGGCTCATCGGCGAGGATTCGGGTAGGGATCTGGACGAGCCGACGCGCCAGGCTGTGCTCGCCGCGCTTGCGCCGCTGGCCCAGAGTGATGAGAGCTTCGCGACGCGTGCCAGCGCCCTGCGATCCCTCGGACGGCTCAACGACGAACGCGCGATCCCCATCATTCTCGCGGCACTGGAGCAGGAAAGCCAGCACGACCAGATCCGCCAGGGCGCGATCGACGCGCTCGGCAGAATGAAGCGCCCCGAAACTCTCCCCGCGCTCGTCCGCATGACCGACCCCGGAAGGCTCAATCGCACGCGCGCCGCGGCGATCCGCGCCATCGGGGAGTTCGCCCCCGTCGCCCCGTCGCAGGTCGCCGAAGCCCTGATGCCGCTGCTGCTCGACCGCGAATCACGCGTCGTCCGCAGCGCCGGCGAGGTGCTCAGCACCCTCGCCGATCCTCGTGTAGGCGAGGCACTCACGCGACACGCGGGCGCAGCCCGGTCGGACAATCAGAAGCGGCAGGCCCAGGCATGGCTCGAATCATCGCGAAGGGCCAGCGATCCCGCGGCGGCCACCCTCGCCCGCGCTCAGGAGGAGGATCGCCAGCGTGCCGAACGCGAGCGCCTAGCCGCACAGGCCGCGCTCACAGCCGAACAACTCCGTGCAGCGATGTCTCAGGACGACGCGGCTCGCACCGCGGACATGGAACGGGTCCGCCAGGAGCGCGAGCGGCTGGAACAGGACCGGGCGGCCATGGAAGCCGCACGGCTGGCCGGCGATGCCGATCGGCAGAGACTCGAGGCCGAGCGCGACGCCGAACGCCAACGCGCCGAACAGGAACGCTCCGCCCGCGAGGCGACGATCGCCCGCATGGAGGAGGAGCGCCGTGCTCGCGAAGCCGCAGCGTTGCAGGCCGAGCAGGAACGACAGGCTCGCGAGGCCGCGGCGCTGAAGGCGGAGCAAGAGCGTCGCGCCCGCGAGGAGGCCGCGGCACGCGCCGAACAGGAACGCCAGGCGGCGGAACTCGCTCGCCAGCGTGCCGCGGAGGCCGAAGCCCAGCAGCAGCGCCTCCGCGACGAAAAGAAGAGAATGCAGGATGAACTCGAGGCTGCGCGCCAGCGCACCGAGCAGATCCGCAAGGAGATGCAGGACCAGATCGCCGCTCTGGAACGGGAGCGAGAGGCCGCACGTCAGGCCGCACTCGCCGCCGAAGCGGCGCAAGCAGCCCAGGCCGCCCAGCCCGCTCCGCAGCCCCCCACCGCTCCGATCGAGCCAACGCCGCAGCCCGCCCCCGCTCCGACCACGCCCGCCCAGCCGAGTGCCGATTCGACCCCCGCCGTCGATGCGCAACTCCGAGAGCTCCGCACTCAGCAGCAGATCCTTGCTGATCAACTCCGATCCGCGCAGGAGGAGCAGGCCCGCATGGCCCTTGAACTCCAGAATGCGCGCGCCGAACGCGAGCGCCTGGCCCAGCAGCGCACCGCACCCGCCGCTTCGGCGACCGCTCCGGCCACGGCACTCATCCGCGACCCGGCGTGGCTGCCCATCCGCAGTATCGCCGATTGGGTTCAGGGCGATGCCGAACTCCGCGAAGCCTCGATGGACCCTGCGGGCTTCTTCGCCCGCTACGGCTTCATCGTCGAGACCTACAACGGCACGCACTACCTGCTCGTGTGGAATCGCCCGGGCTTCCGGCTCACGCAGCAGACCGGCGCATGGCGGGTTCTCCGAACGCTCGTGGCCAACGATGCGAACGGCCACTTCGTGCAGTTCACGCTCGACGACACCGGCGCCAGGCTCCTGGGCGATCTGACACAGGCCAACATCGGGCGCAACATGGCCATCATCGTGAACGATGTGGTCTATCTCGCCCCGCAGATCGCCAGCCGCGTCGGGCGTCAGGCCCAGCTCGCCGGGTCATTCAGTGCCGAGGAAGCGAACAAGCTCTCGCAGGACCTCTCCCGCCCCGGAGCGCTGACCATGCGAATCGCCGTCTCGCCCGGCGAACTCCCCGGCGAGCGCGACCTGCGCCAGGACATGCTGCTCTACGGCCCCGCCGGCAAACCGCCGACCCCCTGAACGCCGCCCGCGCGGCATCAGGGCCCTGTGTCCTCAAGGCTGCGAGGTGATGTGCTCGCGACCAGCCGAATCGGCTCGATCCGGTCGGCGTTGGCCATGAGTGCCTTCTCGACGAACTCGCCGCGCTGCGCGTCCCATTCGTTGACCACCCATGCCTGCCGCTCGCCGTCGTACTCCGCGTAGCTGTTGCCCTGCGGCATGACGGTCATGTCGATCGTCGCGCGGCGCAGCCTCGGGCCAATGTCGTACTCAAGTTCAAACGTCGCCCGCAGCACGCCATCGAGCAGAGGCCGCTCGGTCCGAGTCACCTCCGAGCCGACGGTGCGATCGACGATGAGCCAGATCACCTTCGGGCCGCGGAGATTCTGCGTCACGCTCCCGATGCTCACGCTCGTCGCATCGCGAACCTCCAGCGTCGTCACCTCGCGAAGGTCCGCATCCGGATCCTCAGCCGAGACAAACTGGATGCGATCGCCGACGATCGGGTTCTCATCCGGGTCCAGCACATCGCCCGGATAGGGCCCGAACTCATCGCCCGTCCGCACCAGCGCGAGCATGCGATGCATCACCGTTCGCGCCAGCACCTGCGTGCTTGCGCCCTCGCTTATCGACGTGAATCGCTTGAAGAGCACGTCCAGCGCAACCAGCGTCGAGGCCATGATCGTCGCGCTGATCGTCAGGGCGATCAGCAGTTCGATCATCGAGAAACCTCGCCCGCACTCTCGCCTCGAGGCTCCGGCCTGTTTCAGTTCGGAGTGCTTCACTTGCGGCCCTCCTTGTAGGTGCCCAGGACCGGATACGCGGACAAAGGCAGCATGATCCCGTCGGGCATCGGCGCATCCGGATCCCAGTTCAACGCGACTCGACCCATGCCGTAGAACGGCACCGCACGCGCGCCCGCCGCGATCTGTGCGGCGGTCGGATTCTGCGTCGGTCCAAGGTCCGGCAGGCCGTCACCGTCCAGGTCCCACCCGACGATTCGCTGGCCGTTGACCAGCGGCAGGGTCGCCGGGTCGAGCGACTCGCGATCACCATCATCCGGTCCGAAGTAACCGAGCGAGACGTTGAAGTTCGCGGTGTTGCCCACGGGCTGACCGTACTGGACCAGCGGGCCCTCGCCGCGAACCGGGGCGTAGGTTGTCAGCAGCGTGCCGTTGATCGTCGTGGTGCCGCGCACGTCCAGCACTCCGGCGACGATCGTGCCCTGCAGCGTGACATTCTGCGCAGCACTGGCGAGCCCGGCGGTGACAGCGGCATCCGTCGGTGAGTTGAAGTGACCGATATCCACTGAGTAATTCGGTGCCATGAGCGAGCTCTTGGCAATCTCCGGCAGGTCCGCCGAGTCCGGATTCATCTGCGGGTCGCTCGGGCTGGTCGGGTGCCTCTGGCTGAACTGCGTCGAGCCGGTGAACTGGATCTTGTTACGCACGTTCTCAAACACCTGAGGCGTATCCGTCGCGAGGCTCCCCACAAACGTCGAGTTGTGGAAGCGGATGTTGTTGCTGTACAGCTTCGTGTCGCGGGCCGCACCCGTTCGGGTCTGGCCGTCGATCACGGGAGGATCCGGAAAGTCGTTGTAGTTCGCAGGGCCGTCGATGATGTTGCCGGTGGTGTACCGGAGAAAGTCCGACTTATCCAGCGGCGCCGTGGTCGCGACCGGGCGGCCCTGCGTCGCGTTCCACTCCAGCCGTCCGTATAGCGCCCAGTTCTGATGCGTGTTGCCCTGGATCGACTGCACATGGGTCACGCCGATAAACGTGCAGTTGACGAACAGCGCGTTGTTGCCCCGCGGGATTCGCACATTGCGGAAGGTCATGTTCTCGTACCGCGGCCGGATGTACCAGTCCGTGAACTGCGGGCTGTTGAACGGCATCTTCTCCCACAAGTCCTGCCCCGTCAGCGCCCGAGCCTGCGCGTTGGTCATCGTCGCGGGATTGAAGTACCGCGGCCGGCTGCGATCCGACTTGGTCTCGACGTATGTCGCCAGATCCGAAGTCCCGATGCCGAGCTGCGCCGCGACCTGCTGGGCAAAGGTCTGCCCATCGGCGAGATTGGTCATGCTGTTACGCGAGTTCGTGAACGAACTGTCGGAGATGCTCGGCAAGTCATCGGCGGAGCGCCCAAAGAGCGTCGGTGCTGTTCCCTTCGCGGCGACGGTCGAGCCCTGCAGATATGTCGAGAGATTCGCCCCGCCGCGCGCCAGGCTCCACGCCTGGCTCGTCGCGCGGAACTCCAGACGGCCGCGGACCTTGGCGTAGGGATCGTTCCGATCCAGCACGCCGTTGCGCCAGCCCGCCATCACATCAGGATACAGCCCGGTGATCGCGTCGAAGTCCGTGATCGCCTCGCCCGAGTCCCACCGGCCGTTGTTGTTCGAGTCGGTGAATCCGGAGACCTGGTTCCGATTGCGGTCCGGCACACAACTGTCGATCAGCAGGGCCAGATCTTCGTTGACGGTGAACTCCGCCGTGTTGCCCGCCGCGGGCGTGCCAGCGGTCAGGGCGTTGCTCAGCGTCACGCGTCGATCGCCGTTGGAGTCAAAGTGCGACAGGAAGATGTCGTAGTCGTCAACATACCCATCGCGCGTGAAGTCGGCGAACGCGCTGTCGGCCTGGCCATCGTTGTTGTAGTCGAGCGCATTGGACGGAATGCCCAGGGACTCCGTGCGGTGATTGACGCGAAGCCGCGAGTCGCTGTCGACATCGCGGGCCCTTACGCCCGTGAAGAAGTCGTTGAGTTTCCGGTCGAGCGTGCTGTCAAGCTCGTAGAAGTCCGATCGCGTCACGAGCGGATCGCCGTTGGTCGAGGCGACATCGTTGTAGGTCACGCCGAGATTGCCGTTGACCATCGCGTTGCGACCGACCAGCACGCGCGACGCCGAGAGAATGCCGTGACGGTGGCGCTTTGCGATGCGGAAATCCTGCTGGATCGTCCGCGTCAGCGCCCGCGAAGCCTCACCGGCCGACGCCGCACCGTACGCGAAACTCGAACCGTCACGCGAAACGCTCGAGTACCCCGTGACGAACACGCGGACCGTGACGCCGTCGGCCAGCGGGGCATAGACGATCTGGTAAGCAGACGGACTCGCGGGAGGGGCCCCGTTCTCGCGATCCTGCGTCGTGCCCTCCAGCGCAATCGCCGGAGTGCTGACCCAGTTGCGATCGCGGTACTCATCGTCATCCGTGCCGGCGGGCGCACTGACCTTCGCGGCGTCCTCCGGAACACCGGAGATCGACACGGTGTTCACATCCGCGTTGTGGATGTTCACCAACGCATCAGCGATGCCTCGCGGCGTGGTCTGCTCGGCGTATCCGATCGGCGGCATCACCCGAACCTGACCGTCGCCCGATTCGGGCGCGCCATCCCAGATTCGCTCTCCGAAGCCCTGATCCACCTGCCCGCGCTCAACAACAAACCTTGCCGAAGCCGACGCCAGCCGCGATGCGGCAACACTCAGCCCGGTCTCCGCCGCCGCCAGGGCGGAATTGACCTGAATGTGGGTCGCCGCGGTACGCAGGTTGCCCTGACTCACGACCGCAAGCGCGACGCTCAGCGACCCGAAGATCACCAGGAACATCATCGCCAGCACGGACACCACGCCGCGCCGTCGATTCGCGAACATCAGCTTGGTCGCACGCTCAAACGCTCGCATGGCAGTTCCCTTCAAGCCCCCGGACCCGATACACGCCGTCGCCCTGCTCGGCCCGCTCCCCGACACCATCCGATCGTCCCGCCGTTACGGCTGAATGAACACAAGCCTCGCCATCTCCCGCGGCGCGGCATCCAACGGTCCCTGGTAGAACGCCGTGATCGTCACACGCAGCGGAAACTGATCCACCGCGACCGGAGGGCTGCTCTGGGTCGCGTTGCTCGCCACCGCCGTCGATGTGTCAAAGGGCAGCACCTTTTCCACCCGCACGCGCTGGCTCCACCCCTGCATGGAGACCGGCTCACCCTCGGCGTTCTCCATGATCGTGCCGTCGGGCATCACTTCGCTGATCGCCAGGCCCGCGGAGTCGATCGGCCCGGCGAACGTCGCGCCCGCGCCGAACGTCGCGCCGTCGTAGTCATCAAGGTCGTTGTAGTACAGGAACGATGTCTCACTCGTCTCCGGCCCCCACCCCTGGAGCGTCGCCGACTGCCCCGTGCCCTCGAAGTACAGGCCCGTCACCGGATCGTGACGGGGCAGACGCCGCATCCGCTCACGCAGCTCCGTACACAGGTACATCCCTGTCGCGGCACTTGTCGAGTAGCGATTGTGCGCAAAGAACATCGCCTGGCTTTCGATCAAGGCCAGCACGCCAACGCCCAGAATCACCAGCGCCAGCGCCGCCTCGAGCAGCGTGAATCCGCCGCGACGACGCGATCGCCCTCGCGTGCCTTCCCGCCGCCCCACGCGCCCCTGCACGCCCGCACGGTCGATCACTTCATGCGCGTTCATGCGTGCTCCGCTCCTTCCGTCCGACACTCCGCACCCGGTCGGCCGCACATCGCGGCCCCGCGATCCGAACCATCACTTGACAATCTGCGACATCTTGAAGATCGGCAGGATGATCGCCATCGCGATGAAACCCACCACCGAGCCCATCAGGATGATCATGATCGGCTCGATCATGCTGGTAACCGCCTTGATCTGATCCTTGAGCGTCTTGGCGTAGTACGTGCTGATTTCATCGAGCACCTCGCCGAGCTTGCCCGATTCCTCGCCCGCACTGATCATCTGGACCACCGCCTGCGGGAGCAGCTTTGTCCGCGTGAGCGTCGAGCAGATCTTCTTGCCCTGCTTGACGCTCGCCTCCACGCTCCGCCACATCGACTCGTACAGCCGATTGCCCGAGATATCGCCCGTGATGCTGATCACGTCAAGCATCGGCACGCCGGCATTGACCAGCTGGCCCATCGTCTGGAGCGATCGCGAGATGTACAGAGCCCGGAACATCCCCTTGACCACCGGGATGCTCAGCTTGGCCTTATCCAGGAAGAAGCCGCCGACCTCCGTTCGCGCAAAGGCGAAGAAGCCCGCCGCGACGACAACCAGGGCCCCGATGATGAACGGCCACCGCTGCACCATGAAGTCCGACACACCCATCAGGAAGTTCGTCGCCCACGGCAGCGCGTCCTCCTTGCCCTGGAAGACGGTCTTGAACTTGGGCAGCACGAACGTCAGCAGGAACACCGTCACCAGAACCGCCATCGTGCCGATCACGCCCGGGTAGATCGCTGCACCGACGACCATCTTGCGGGTCTCGATCTGCTGGGCGATGTAGTCGGCGATGCGATCGAGCATCTCCGCGAACGAACCGGACATTTCCGACGCACGCGTCATGTTGATGTAGAGCGGGCCGAAGAGCTTCGGGTACTTCTGCAGCGCCTGGCTGAACTGCTTGCCCGCCTCGACATCGTTCTTCAGAGACAGGATCACCTTCTTGAAGCCCGGATGCTGCGTCTGCTCCGCGATGCCCTCGAGCGCCGACCGCAGATTGATGCCCGCCCGCATCATCACCGCCAGCTGCGTCGTGAAGTCCAGAACGTGCTTGGCCTTGGGCCGTCCCGCGTTCATGTCGCGGAACTTCTCCATCAGCGATGCACGGTCCAGACCCGCGATCATCGGGTTGACCTGCAGCACGTGCTGGCCCTGATTGCGCAGGATCGTCGCGGCCGTCGCCACGCTGTCGGCAACGACAACGCCGCTGACGACCTGCCCCGTGCTGTTGCGAACCTGATAGCGATAGTTCGGCATCGTGCGCTCCGGCGTCCTGCTCAGGCGGCCAGCATGCGGTCAAGCTTGTCCGGCATGGTCGCCGCGGCGATCGCGTCCTCACGCGAGATCATCCCGTTGAAGTACAGCTCCCCGATCGAGCGATCCAGCGTCTGCATGCCCATCGCGCGATTCGTCTCGATCACGTTGGGGATCTCGAACGTCCGGCTCTCACGGATGAGGTTCCTGACAGCCGGCGTGCACAGCAGCACCTCCACCGCGGGACACATGCCCGGCTTGTCGCTCCGCGAGAACAGCGTCTGGCTCACCACGGCCTGCAGCGTATTGGCGAGCATCGAACGGATCTGGTTCTGCTGGCCCGCGGGATACATGTCGATGATGCGTTCGACCGTCTGGGCCGCGCTGCACGTGTGCAGCGTGCTGAGCACCAGGTGGCCCGTCTCGGCCGCCGTGATCGCGAGCTGCGTCGTCTCCAGGTCGCGCATTTCGCCCACCAGGATGATGTCCGGATCCTGACGCAGCGCGTGCTTGAGCGCACTGGCGAACGTCGGCATGTCCGACCCCAGCTCACGCTGCTCGATCAGCGACCGCGCCGAGTTGAACGTGTACTCAACAGGATCCTCGAGCGTGATGATGTGCTTGCTGTACCGCTCGTTCATCGCCTGAATCATCGCCGCCAGCGTCGTGCTCTTGCCCGAGCCCGTCTCGCCCGTCACCAGAACCAGACCCCGCGGCAGGTACGTCAGCCTCGTGATCACCTCCGGCAGGCTCAGCTTCTCCAGCGGCGGAACCTTCGTCTTGACCACACGCATCGCAAAGCCGAGCTGCCCCTTCTGCACGTGCGCGTTGACACGGTACCGGGCCAGCCCCTCGGCGAAGTACGAAAAGTCAGAGTCCTTGCTCTGCTCAAACCGTGCCATCGCCTCCTTGTTGGCCATCTGCTCAAGGAACCGCCGCGCGTTCTCGGGCGTCAGAATCCCGAGCCCCGCGAGCGGCTGCACCACGGTGTTCACCCGCACCATCGGCACGTGATTGGCAATGAGGTGGATGTCCGACGCGTCCGCGTCCTGCGCCGCCTTGAGAACCTCCAGCAGGCCCATGTTGGACGTCGAGAAATTGGCTGTCGCGCTCATGTTCGCTCCAGAGTCAGACCCATCGCGCCGCGCACCGCCGCGCATCATCCCCTTTCTCGGCCGGAATTTCCGCCTGCTTGCCCCGCTTGAGCGATCGCCCTCACCCGCCTCTCTCCGCGCCCCATCCCCACCCGCACACCCCTCACACCCCGCGCACCTCTCCAGACTTCTCGGCCCACGCCCGCTCCCCACACCGCCCCGCTTCAAAACGAACGCGGGCCCGGAAACCTCGCGGCTCCCGGGCCCGTCATGATCGCTCGTGCAATTGTCGTCCTGAGCCGGCGAGAGCCCCCTATGGCCCGAGAACCCGAATCACTGCGCGTTGGCCGTGCGAACGGCGTTCTCGAGGGTCGCGCGTGCCTGCTCGAGCTTGGTTTGCTCGGTCACACGCCGGGCGACCATCGAATCAATCTCCGACTCCTGGCGGTTCATCTTCGTCAGCAGATTCCGGTACGTGTCGGTGTTTCGGTCCAGGGTTCCGAGCATGCCGCTGACGCGAGTCTGATCCTTGCGCAGCTTCTCGACTTCCTGATCGATCTGCGTGATCACGCGCTCCTGCGCCTCCACCGCGCCGCGCAGCCGCGCGAGCTCCTCGAACATCGCCATGACCGCCGGGCTGATCTTGCCCTCTTTCTGATACGCCATCAGCGTCTCTCGCGAGAAGTCGAAGATGCCAAGCGTCTCCAGATCGGTTCGCTCCTGTCGCACCGTCAGGCTCGCGCTCTTGCCCGCGGGTACATCGAGGCGGAATCGGTACATCGACTGCGTCTGCTCGTCGGCCTTGGCCGGCGCCTTGAGATCCCACCCATCCAGCCGCGGATGCTCCGCGATGATCTCTCGTCCACGCTTGAGGTCCTTGTTATCGAACGTGTACGTCACATCGCTCACGCTCGCGACGCTCTGCTGCACCGTGCCGAGAACGATCTTGATCTGCCGCACCGTCCGGTCGCCAGCGTTACGCACCGTGACCGCGACGTCAAGGTCCACCGCGTACGCCAGCAGCCGCTTGTCACCGGGGGCGATCTGTCCGATCTGCGCATCGCCGGCGTATGACGCCCCGTCGAACACGCTCATCGGCCCCGGCAGCAACTGCAGTTCCGACGTATTGCGAATCTCCACCCCGCGCATCGGATGATCCGCCCGATCGCCCTGGTTGAAGATGCTCACCCGCCGCGCATCCACATTCGTCGTCAGGAACGGAATCATCGCCGAGCGCTGCCGCTCGATGGTCACCGGCGTGTTCATCTCGAACTGGAAGATCTCACCGACCTCGCCCGCGGTCGCCTGGGCCTTGGGCGCGTAGTCGCTCATGTTCTGCGCCCGCACGTCGAATCCCGAATAGCCCGCTCGGTCGCGCCCCGCTTCCCCGCCGCCACCGGACCCCGGAGAACCCGGCGCGCTCGCTCGGGCCATCCGCATCGGTGCCGCATCCGCCGCCGGGGCCATCGGCTGGGGCATCCGGAACGGGGATCCCGTAGTACCGCTCCGAGGGTCGCCGCTCGGCGGCAACCCCGCCTCCATGTTGTTCACCGCCAACTCAAACACCCGCGGCGAAACGCCCGGGATCGTCGGCACCGCCACCAGCGGCCGCCCCATGTACAACGGCTCGTAAAGGTCCATCTGGAAACTCACCGGCCTGCCGCTCACCAGCGCCAGCCGCACGTTCGTCCAATCCTGGTCGGTCGTGTTCTCAACAATCGCCCAACCCTGCATCACACCCGTCGATGCCCCGCCCGCCTTCGCATCGCTCTCGGGCAGAATCATCCGGTAGCTCGTCTTCCAGACCGGCGTCTCGTGAACATACCCCACGGCGACGCGACGCTCGCCCGGCCCCGACAGCGTGATGTCCAGCGTCTTGGTCCGCTCGGCTCGAGACTCCGCCAGCGCCATCAGGGCCCGATTCAGGTCCGCCGCAAGATCCTTGTCCTCAATCTCAAACGATGTGATCGTCGGCACCTGCACCGACCGAATCCCCTTCTCCGTCAGGATGTTCACCACCGCCGTGTCGATCACCGCCGGCGATCCTCCGCCGCTCCCGCCACCCTGCGGAACCTCGCGTGTCTCCACACTCAACACGGTCCCACGCACCGGCGCATCGGCCGTCATGAGCGTCACCATCGACCCTCGCAGCCGCGAGAGCAGACTCGGGATCGACGGGTTGTCGCCGATCTGCAACGCGAACGACCCGAGCCGACGGGAGATCGGGTCCTTCGTCGGGTAGGACACGCTGTCCACCCGCCCGCCATCCAGGTCCAGCACCTGCAAGCTCTTGATCACATCGTTGATCTGGCTCACGTCAAACGGCATCGACAACTTCGCGTCGTTGCTCACCGTTCCCGTGCGCTGAAAGTACCCCACGCCGGAGCGGTACAGCACCACCCGGCTCAGATTCAAACCCGCCGCTCGCTCCGCCTGAGCAACGTCCGCCGCCTTGGCCCCCTGCGCGGCGTTCCCGCCGTCTCGCCCCTGGGCCGCCGCCATCGGCGCGATCGCCATCATCGTCCCCGCAACAAGACCGATCACCACCGCGACCGCGTTTCCGTTCATCTTCCTGCTCATGTTCAACTCCAGAGGGTGCTCGACAGACATCTCCAACGCGTTCACAAACACCCGGTTCCCGCCACAGCGTACATGCTCGCCAGCGGCCCGCGGGTTCACACAATCCGCAGATATCCGCCCGATCGTCACCGATGCGGCCACCTTCCTGCCAGTAGATTCCCCTTTGCGCCCATTCTCAAGCAGGTCGGCCCAGAAAGGCCGCATGCCCGAAAATCCCCCACCGCAGCACCGCCCGCCTCTCCCCTCCTGACAATCCGCGGCGTTTCAACGCAAACGGCCCTCCACGTCGCTTCCCAACCCCACCCGTCCCTCTCTACCCTTCCGGGGCCTTCCGCGCTCGGCTCGCCCCACCTCCGCCCGCCGCGACGCGTCGGTTCGTCCCCCGGAGCACTTCATGCAACTCCCGGTTCTCAAGCTTCCCATCTCCGGCGTCGAAACGCCCTCCGATGCTCGCCGCTCCGCAATCGCCGCAGACCTCGCCAAACTCGCCCGCGGCCAAGTCCGCTTCGGCCGCCACGACCGAATGCTCTACGCCACCGACGCCTCGCTCTACCAGGTCGAGCCACTCGGCGTCGTCGTCCCGGCAGACATCAACGACGCTCAAGCCGTCGTTGAGTACTGCTTCGAGCACAAACTCCCCATCCTCCCCCGCGGCGGCGGCACATCGCTCGCCGGACAATGCACCGCTGAGGCCATCGTCCTGGACTGCTCCGCGTTCCTCCGCGGCATCCGCGACCTGAACACCGCCGACCGCACCGTCTACGCCGAGGCCGGCGTCGCGCTCGATGAACTCAACAACGAACTTGCACGCCGCGGCGCCGGTCTGTTCTTCGCCCCCGACCCCGCCACCACCGCGCAGGCCACCATCGGCGGCTGCATCGGCAACAACGCCGCCGGCTCACGCAGCGTCAAGTTCGGACGCACGGTCGACTCCATTCTCGCCATCGACACCATCCTTTCCAGCGGCGCACGCGTCCGCTTCGCGCCCGCCGCAGGCCGCGAGAACGCCATCGCGCTCAAACTCGCCGACCGTGTCATCGAGATCACCCGCGCGCACGAGGCCCTGATCCGCGAGCGATTCCCCAAGACCCTCCGCCGCAACGCCGGCCTCGCACTCGACCTCATCCTCGCCCAGCTCGATGCGGGCGCCGACGCGCACACGCTGAACCTCGCCCCGCTGCTCTGCGGCAGCGAGGGCACGCTCGCCATCACCACCGGCGCACTCTGCAAGCTCTTTCCCACGCCCCGCGGCAAGGGCCTTGCGCTCCTGAGTTTCCCGAGTGTCGACGCCGCGATCGACCTCGTTCCGACGATTCTTCAGACCGGCCCGAGCGCTGTCGAACTTGTCGACGATGTGGTGATCGAAGCCGCACTGGGCAACATCGAGTGCGCACGCTACGTCGAGGCCTTCCCACGCCTGCCCTCGGGCGACCTTCCCGGCGCGGTGCTCTATGTCGAGTATCAGGAACCCGCCCCGACCGACGTCGATTCACGCTTTGATCGCTTGCGATCGCTGATCGCCGCGGCTCCCGCCCGCTTCCTCTCCGACCCCGGACAAATGGCCGACGCGTGGAAACTCCGCAAAGCCGGCGAGCCGCTGCTGCACAGCCTTCCGGGCGCTCGCAAGCCCCTGACCTTTGTCGAGGACAACGCGGTACCGGTTGAGAATCTGGGCCGATTCGTCCGCGAGTTCCGCAAAATCGTTCAGCGCGAAGGCACTCGCGCCGCATTCTGGGCCCACGCCAGTGTCGGTGTCCTGCACGTGCGCCCACTGCTCGACCCCCACAACCAGGCCGACAAGGACGCACTGATCCGCATCGCCGTCGAGGTCGCCGACCTCGCCCGGGCCTGCGGCGGGATCATGTCCGGCGAACACGGCGACGGCAAAGTCCGAGGCCCGCTCATCGAGCGGTTCTTCGGCCCCGAACTCCTCAGCGCCTTCCGCCAGGTCAAGGCCGCCTTCGATCCTGCGGGCATCCTCAATCCCGGCAACATCGTCAATCCGGGTCCCGTCGCGTCGATCCTCCAGCGCACACGCATGGAGCCGAGCGCTCCGCAGGACGCGAACGGACACACCGACCCGAACGCTCTCCCCCACGTTCCGCCGACGCAAACTTACTTCAACTACGACCGCGATGAGGGCTTCGCACACGCCGTCGAACGCTGCAACGGCGCGGGCGTCTGCCGCAAGCAGTCCGGCGGCACGATGTGCCCCTCATACCGCGCCACCATGGACGAGCGTCACAGCACCCGCGGCCGCGGCAACGCCCTCCGTCTGGCCATCACCGGCCAACTCGCCGACGCAAACGCCACCGACACGGACCGCTACGCCGATCCGCAGACCATCGCCACGCTCGATCTCTGCCTGTCCTGCAAGGCGTGCAAAAGCGAGTGCCCCAGCAACGTCGACATCAGCAAACTCAAGGCCGAGTACACCGCCCAGCGCTACCGCGCACAGGGCCGCGTACCGATCTCCGAACTCCTCGTCGGCCACGTCCGCACACTCAATCGCATCGGCTCGCTCACTCCGGGCCTCGCGAACTTCGTCAATTCCCTCCCGCCGATGCGAGCCCTCATCAACCGCGTGATGCACATGCACCCGGCTCGCAGCATGCCGAAGTTCTCGACGAGCCTGTACCGCCGCGCACGCACACTGAAGCGACACGATGACGCCGCGGCAACCGCGGCGTCCACCTCACGCGTCGCCATGTTCGCGGATTGCTTCACGACGTACAACGAGAGCGACGTCGGCATCGCCGCGCTCCGCCTGTTGTCGCGGCTCGGATGGGATGTTGATCTGCCGCGGACCGGCTGCTGCGGCCGATCGATGATCAGTGTCGGCATGCTCGAACAAGCCATCGAAACCGCCGACGCCACGATCGCCGCGCTCCGCCCGGCCATCCTCGATCCGAACATCGACGCGATTCTCTTTGTCGAACCCAGTTGCCTCAGCGCGGTGAAGGACGATTGGCTCGAGCTCAACTGCAAGTCCCCGCTGGACCTCCGCAAAGACCTCGCCGCCAAAGCCATGCTCGTCGAAGAGTTCATCGAGTCCCGCTGGACGCGGCACCCGAACCAGAGCACCGTCAAGGCGCTCTCCGCCGCCGGAAGCGACGGCCCGCCCATTCTCCTGCACGCCCACTGCCACCAGAAGGCCCTCTGGGGCGCAGAGAGTTCCGCCAGGATCCTGCGCCGAATCGCCGCACGCCGCCTGACCGTCCTGAACACCGGCTGCTGCGGCATGGCCGGCAGTTTCGGCTATGACGCGGACAAGTTCGACCTGTCCATACGCATCGCGCACCTGTCAGGCCAGAACGGCGAACCCGGCGGCGGCGTCATGCCCCTCATCTCCACTCACCGCGCCGCCAACGCCGACGCGATCGTCCTGGCCACTGGCACGAGTTGCCGCCACCAGATCAAGGACGCCTCATCCCCCGCCACCCCCCACGCACTCCACCCCGTTCAATGGCTCAACAGCCTCATCGAGGACGGAGCCGAGTAGACCCGCGCGTCGCGCCGAGTCTTCCGCAATCGCCTTCCGTAAGGCGAATCGTTCCGTTACCCCGAGCGCGGCGTCACACCCGCATCGCCTTCTCCACAAGACCACCTGCCGCCTTGAGGTCCTTGCTCGCCAGCACCGCCTGAACCTTCGCGGGCTCGGCACCGGCCTTCACGAGCCACTCACCGAGCCTCGCCCAGAGCTTGTCCTGCGCCTTGCCCGGCGTGCTCAGCGCCAGCTCGCTGAGCGTCTCGCCCAACTTCTGCGTCACCGCCGCGTCTCGATGCTCGTAAAACCGACCAACGATCTTTTTCTGATACGGCGAGAAGTACTGTCCACCGGCCATGGCTGCTCCGTGCGATTGGCCGAATCGGGGCCCCCTGAGTTGCCCCCAAATTTCGGCACCATTTTTACGAACATACGCGGGATTTATCACCCGCCGATTGCGGCATTTCGTAGCAGCATAGCTCCAGACGCCGCCACTCGCGCATTCTCGCGGCTAGCGTCAGTCATGGCACACACCTACCCCTCGATCACGCCTCAGGAAGCCGCCAACCTCGTAAGAACTGGATCAATGGTCGGTTTCTCCGGCTTCACTGCGAGCGGATCCCCCAAGGCCGTGCCCGCCGCGCTCGCCCAACGCGCCCGCGACGAGCGCGCCGCCGGTCGCGAGTTCAAGTTCAAGTTGCTCTCCGGCGCATCCTGCGGCAAGGCTGATGAGGATCTCGGGGCCGCCGAGGCCCTGAGTTGGCGTGCGCCGTTCCAGTCCGCCAAGAGCCTCCGCAACGCCATCAACGCCGGCAAAGTCGCGTTCATGGACATGCACCTGTCGGACGTCGCCCAGAAACTCGAGTTCGGGTTCCTGGGTGAAATGGACCTGGCCGTCGTCGAGGCGACCGACATCACGCCCGATGGGCGTGTCTATCTCACCAGCGGCGTTGGGATCACGCCGTCGATCCTGCGCGTCGCCAAGCGTGTGGTGATCGAGATCAACGAGGCTGTCAGCAAGCGTCTGTACGAGATGCACGACATCGCTCGGCTGCTGCCACCGCCGCACCGCTCGCCGATCGCGATCCTCGACCCGCTGGATCGAATCGGCACGCCCTTCGCAGTCGTTGACCCCAAGAAGGTCGTCGGCGTCCTGCGCACGAATCAGCCCGACGGCAATGAACCATTCAGCCCGCCCGACGCGATCAGCACACAGATCGCCGGGCACGTTGAGGCGTTTCTGGTTGCGGAGATGAAGGCCGGGCGCATTCCGCCGCAGTTCCTGCCCTTGCAGGCGGGCGTGGGCAATGTCAGCAACGCGGTGATGACGGCGCTCGGTCAGAGCCAGAACATCCCCGCGTTTTCGATGTACACGGAAGTGCTTCAGGACGCGCAGATCGCTCTGATGCGCTCGGGCCGGCTCCTGGGCGCGAGCACCTGCTCGCTGACCCTCAGCGATGCGGTGATGCAGGAGGTCTACAGCGACATGGACTTCTTCGCGCCGCGCATCGTCCTGCGGCCGCAGGAACTGAGCAACAACCCCGGCGTCGTGCGGCGGCTGGGCGTCATCGCGATCAACACCGTACTGGAGATGGACCTGACCGGCTGCGCAAACTCGACGCACGTCATGGGCACCCAACTCATGAACGGCGTAGGCGGGTCGGGAGACTTCACCCGGAACGCCTACCTCTCGATCCTCATGGCACCCAGCACCGCCAAGGGCGGGAGCATCTCAACGGTCGTTCCCATGACGCCGCACGTGGATCACAACGAGCACAGCATTCAGATCCTCGTCACCGAGCAAGGCCTCGCCGACCTGCGCGGCCTCGGGCCGACCGAGCGGGCCGAGACGATCATCTCCAAGTGTGCTCACCCGATGTACCGCGACGCGCTCCGCGCGTACACCCGCTCGTGCGCACCGGCGCACCTCAGGCAGAACCTAGAAACCGCATTCGCCTGGCACCTCAACCTCGCACGTACCGGGAAGATGCTCCCGACGTGACTCACGCCCGCATGGATCCCGCCGGGTCCGGCTTGAGTTCGCGGAACGCCGGATTGGGCATGAGCATGGCCACTTCCTCGTTTCGCTCCGGGACGACACCCTGGAGCACGAGGCGGACCAGTTCGATGCGGCTGCGAACGTTCAGCGTCGCGTAGATCCGCCGAACATGCGTGTGCACCGTCTCGCGGCTGCGAAAAAGCCGCTTGCCGATCTCGGCCTCCGTCATCGGCTCAAGCAGCATCGGCAGGATCTGTGCCTGTGCCGGTGTGAGCCGGGCGAGAATCGGTTCGAGATTCATTGGCTGCAACTCGCTCATGATGCCCTCTGCAATCTGGCGGACCGGGCGAATACGAGATACGCGCCCGGCCCTCCCGCACGAACAGACTCGACACAAGGACCGTGACGCGAGGCCCCTCTTCGAGATGTTCAAACGGACCCACAAAGACCCACTCAGTTGAACGCCTGAGTGTGCCGTATGTTTCGGCCTAAAGAGGCTCAATTCACCGGTTGGGGTGATTTTCCCCACTTTTGGGCATGCTCACCCTCGATTCTGGCGAGCCAAGCTTGATGCGACGCGCCCAAATCATCCACAAAAACGGAAAGATCGAGCGTCAGCGAACTGCTTGAACGTTCTGAGCCAGGTGCGTCGGGCTGACGGTGCCGACGATGGCCGACGCGACGCCGGGAGTTTCGCAGATCGCGCGAAGCGTCGCTGACGGGTCGCCCGCATGTCCGCTGGCGAGAGGCTTCTTGATGAGCACGCCCACGCCGCGACGACGCGCGAAGGCCAGCGCGGGCTGCTCGACCTGACCGTGAGCCACCGGCGCGAGCATGAGCACATCGGCGACGACCGCCGCCAGCGCGGCACCTTCGCTTGTGCCGGCGGAGACGCCCGCGCATCGGACGAGCCCGCGCTGCTGGAGGCGCTGGAGCTCGCCGATGGCCTCGCCGCGCTGGAGGATAGCGACATCGGCCGCCCCGGGGCCTGAAGATGCAAAGTGCAGAAGAACGATGTCGAGCCGATCGGTCGCGAGCCTGCGGAGGCTGCGCTCGACACTGTCACGAATCGCCTCGGCTGAAAAATCGTACGAAGAGGTCGCCGAGCCCGGGTCGAAGCTCTCGCCGACCTTTGTGCAGAGCACCCAGCGGTCACGCGGGGCGACCCGCGGCAGGAGCACGCCCATCCGCTCCTCGCTTGTGCCGTAGGCCGGTGCGGTGTCGATGAGCCGGACATTGAGATCCGCCGCGGTCGACAGCAGCGTGATGACTTCGTCATCACTCGGGATGCGCACAGGTTTGGGGTACTTGAGCCCCTCGCTGCGACCGAGGGCGACCGTGCCAAGGCCGAGCGCCGAGACCATGAGCCCCGTCTTGCCCAATGGGCGGAGCGGGAGAGGTTGAGTCGGGGCGGGCGATGGGCTGCTCATGATCGCGCCCCTGCCGCGCGGTGCGTTGGTGCCGTCCACCGCACATTCTGATCGAGCCACGGCAGGACCGCGGGTCGGGGAACGGGCCAGGAGGACAGATCCGGGCTCACCATCGATTCAGACGCCGCAGCCGCGCGCGGCAGATCTGCGTGCATCGCGAGCACCTTGTCTGCGACAAGCGGTGCGAAGGCGAGTTTGGTGGGCCACGCCGCGATGACCTCGCCGCCCGCAACGGGCACACGTGTGATCACCGGCTCATCCGGCCGCGTGCCGTCTGCCGTCAGGCCCTCGGCGCGAACCCATCTCGTGGTAGCGAACTCCGCTTGCGTCAGATCGACCCACGGCAGACAGGCCCGCAACTCATCGCGCACGTGGGCGATCAGGTCCGCGGGGCTCATGCTCACGCCGCGCTCGGCGGGCAGGCCACCGATGTTCCAGACCACGCGACCGGCGTCGTCGCGCTGGCTGGTGATGGTGATGCGTGGCTTGTCGGAAAGGCTGCCGGCGATGCAGTGGCCGAAGATCATGGGCAGTTTCGCCGCGCGAGCCATGACCATGTGCAGGGGCCGGACTTGTGACGGCGCGCGCGACGCCAGGCCGAGCGCTGCGAGCATCGGCGCGTTGCCCTCGCCGGCGCACATGACCACGGCCCTCGCGGCGAGCGTCAGGCGGTCGCCGCCGCCGGGCGAAGTGATCGCAACCTGCAGCGGACCGTCGGCGATGATCTGCGCGTTGCCCATCAGCAGCGCGGGCACGATCGAGTGCTCGTCTGTGCCGCCTGCGCGCTGCGCCGCTCGCGCCAGCGATGCCATCAGTGACGCCGGGTCGATGACGGTCTCGTCGACTTCGTAGACACCAACGTTCGAAGGCGCATCGACGAAGGCATCGGGCCGCGACCCGACCGCGAGCGCCCGTACGGGGGTCCGTAGAGCCTTGCTCGCCGCGAGGCCCGCAAGGCGCGAAAGCGTGCCCGTGGTTGTCCAGAGCAGTTGCGATCGGCTGAGAACTCGCACGTCGGAGAGGTCGGGCGTAGCGATCGCCGGATCATCGCGGCGAGTGGAGAGGTCACGTGGGCTGAGCGCATCGGCCCAACGTTGCGGCATGGCGGCGATGGCCAGCGATGCGCGGCTGGCGCTCCCGGTCAGCGCATACTTCACCCCGCCGTGGATGATCCCCTGCGAGCCGATGGTCTGACCGTCGCCGAGAGCCGTGCGCTCGACAAGCAACGCCGCGAGCCCTGCGCGGCGGAGGGCCCAGAGCGTCCAGAGCCCCGCGATGCCGCCGCCGATGATCACGGCATCGACGCTTAGGCTCGGCACGCCCGCATCACGGCTCCCGGGATCGTGGCTTGTTTTCCTGTCGCTGCCGTTCGTCATGGCGTCGGAGCTCCCCTTGGCAAGAACAACACGAAGGCGCCAGCGGCAGCGAGGATTCCCAGGCCGTTGCTCAGCAGCACGTACACGAGCATCGTGCCGGCACGGCCGTCGCGGAGCAGTTGGACACTCTCGATGGCCAGCGACGAGAACGTCGTGAATCCCCCGAGTACGCCGACGGCCAGGAGCATCCACAGCCGCGTCACCACCGGGCTCGCGTCGGCTTGCATCGGCGAGCCGCCGGGCAGCAGCCTCGCGGCGAAAACACCGATGAGCGCACAGCCGAGCAGATTGACCGCGAGCGTTCCGGCGGGGAAGCCCGGGCTGGAGGGGCGAATGACACCGACGAGCAGGAATCGCAGCAGCGAACCGCACGCACCGCCGAGGGCGACCAGAAGCGCGACAGGCGTGGACAGCAGCAAGGACTTCACGTACGAGCCTACGGCTGCAACCGCGTGCTGGTCCACGCCGAGGCGACAAAGCCATCGGCATCATCGATCCGGGCGGGCGTGAGGGTGCGTGTCCAAACGGCTCGGTCGTGAAGGCGGGCGGAGTGACCTCGCCAGAGTTCGCAGCGGGAGATCCAGATTCGGAACCCGCCCCAGTGCGCGGGACGCGGCACATCGAAGCCCGCCGATGCAGCCCGGCTCAGGGCCTCGAGTTCGGCACGCCGGCCCGCAACGCCAAAACGGGCCTCGGCCTGCTCGTTCTGACGCAGAAGGAGTTCCCGGCTCTCGAGCGGCTCGCTCTGGTTGCTCGCCCACGCCGCGACGCGGCTGAGCACCGGACGCGATCGAAAGTACGCATCGCTCTCCTGCGCGGGGCTCCGCGTGGCCAGGCCCTCGATGCGCACCTGGCGATCAAGGTGATCCCAGTGAAACGTCGCGGCGACGCGCGGGTTAGCGAGGATCGCTCGACCCTTGCGCGACTGTTCGTTGGTGTAGAAGACACAGAATCCACGTTCGAGATCGATCTTGCGGCAGAGAACGATCCGGGCGCTCGGCCAGCCGTCGGGATCGATCGTCGACAGCGACATCGCGTTGGGGTTGGGCTGCACGCCCTTGCTCGCGGCTTCTGTCATCCACGCCTGGAGCGTGCTCAGCGGTTCCGAGGGAAGTTCCTCCGGCAGCGTCTCGTTGCTGAATATGCACGCGCCGGAGAGCGGATCGATCACGGTCGGATGAGCTGGATCAACCATGCTCAACGATAGTGACCGAACACCCAGAAGGAGGCGGAGTCGCGGCCGCCGCCAGACCGAATCGCCCGCGATCCCGCCGGGTGCGAACGGGTACCGGACGGGTCTGACGGCTCTATGTCAGTGGACAGATTGCGGACAGGCCTGTCGCTTGCGCGGAGAAACGCGAGAAGGCCGGTACGCCCCACGAATCCGACGTAGTCTTCGATCGGAACTCCGCCGAGCGTCGGCGCCGACACGAGCCGACCGAGCATCGCATGCACGAATGGGCCCGCTGAGCACATGAGCATTTTCCAGCCGGAACAAACCGAGACCCGTGGCAGAGGGCGCGACCGCGACCGCGATCGTCGCCCGGCGGCGCTTGGGCCGCTGTTCGAGAAGCAGCCGCCGCAGAGCCCCGAAGCCGAGATGGCGCTGCTGGGGGCGATGGTTCTGGATCCTCGCGTGATCGTGGATGTGATGCAGATCGTCCGCGGTCCGGAGTCGTTCTACGCCGACCATCACGCGGCGATCTACGCGTCGATCACGGAGTTGTACGACCGCACGAGCACGGTGGACCTGGTGCTGCTGCTGGAGACGCTGCGCGACAAACGCGAACTCGAGGCGGTCGGCGGAACCGCGTACCTGGAGAAACTCGCGGCAGAGGCGCCGCCGTCGGTCAACGCGCCGCACTTTGCCAAGATCGTCGCGGACAAGTACAAGCTGCGCAAGCTCATCGACGCGGCCGGAACGATCCTCTTTGAGACCTATCAGGGAGGCCAGGCCACCGGCGAGGAGGCGAAGAAACTCATCGATGCGGCTGAGCAGCGCATCTTCGAGATTGCTCAGGAGGAAGACGTCAGCCAGGTCGAGAGCCTCAGCGAGCTGCTCAGCAAGGAATACGACCGGCTCATCGCGATCGACATGGGTCAGAACGCCGACATGGGCGTGCTGACGGGATATCACGATCTTGACCGCGACCTTGGCGGTCTGCAACGCGGCGAAATGCTGATCCTCGCGGCGCGTCCGAGCATGGGAAAAACGGCGCTGGTGCTAAACATCGCCGAACAGATCGCGCTGGGCACGGACCAGCCTGCCAGCACGCACGCGGTTCGCGAGGGTGTGCCGATCGGGGTGTTCAGCCTCGAAATGAGCAAAAGCTCGCTCAGCCAGCGTCTGCTGAGTTCGTGGTCGGGGATCAGTTCGCAGAAGATCCGCTCGGGTCAACTGAGCAAGCGCCCGCCCAACGACGAGTACGCGCTGCTGCTGGCCGCGGCGCAGCAACTGGGTACCGCGCCAATCTACATCGATGACACGCCCGGGCTGACGCTGATGGCCATGCGAGCCCGAGCGCGGCGGATGGTCGCGCAGCACAAGGTCCGCGTCATCATGATTGACTACCTCCAGCTTCTGAGCAGCCCGGCGCAGGCGCGGGAGAGCCGTCAGGTCGAGGTGTCGGCGATCAGTCGCGGAATCAAGGCGCTGGCCCGCGAGCTGCAGGTGCCGATCATCGCCCTGAGCCAGCTCAATCGCGGGCCGGAGGGGCGCGACGGCAACCGGCCGCGGCTGAGTGACCTGCGTGAATCGGGATCGCTGGAGCAGGACGCGGACGTCGTACTGCTTCTGCACCGCGAGGAGTACTACCACATCCAGGATCCGGAGTGGCAGAGCAGCAACCCGGACAAGATCGGCCTTGCGGAACTCATCATCGCCAAGCAGCGCAACGGTCCGACGGGCGTTGTCAAGCTGACTTGGGACTCAACGACGACGCGCTTCAAGAATCACGCAGAGGCGGTGCCGTACGAGCAGTACGGGTCGAAGCCGGCGTCGCAGGCCCAGACTCCGGCCAACCCGTTCGCCTCCCCAGGCAACGCGGGCCCGAGTGCCGCTCCGATGGCCGTCGACGACTCGATGGTGGAGGCCGATCCGTTCGCATCGCCGCCGCCCACTGCGCCGCGGGGCGGCTGGCACTCGGGGCGGATGCAGGGGCCGGTGGAAAATCACCGTGACGGCGGAGGTCCGGATCGGGACGATGATGAGCCCGCACCGTTCTGAGCAGGGCTCAGAGCGAGGTGTTGCCACCGCCATTGGTGCCGGAGGAGAAGGCTGTGGAGAACGACATGACGGTGTTGTCGCGATAGATCCCGGTGCCGAAGAACCGGAGCCCCTCGCCGGTCAGCGACACCTCGTTGGAGACGCAGCAGCGGGTGATGAGATTGCCGACGCCGCCGCCGGAGGACATGACGATGCCGCGGTAGAAAGGCGTGCCGCTGCCGTTCCAATCGAACCCGCCGACGTTGCAGTCCTCGATTCGGCAATTGGCGCCAGAGACGGTGATGCCCGTGATGAGGCTGATGGTCTCGGCTGCGGCGGCGACGGCGCCCACGCCCGTAACCGTGCAGCGCCGCACGATCGTTCGGGTCGAACCCGCGAAGTTGGTCGCGATGCCAGTGAACTTGCTGTTGTGCACCCACAGGTCCTCGATCAGCAAGTCCGTGCTTGCCGCGGTGAGACCCAGCCCAAACTCGGCACCAACGACCCTGCCGTTCCGGATGGTCACGCGGGATCGAACGCCCGAGATGAAGATCACACGGCTGCTTGCCGCGGTGCTCGACGAGGTGACGGTGTAACCGTTGAGATTCAAGCTGACGTCGCTGGCCGAGATGGTGATGACAGCCGCACCGCTGCCGGAGAGGTTGCCCGTAAGGATGTACGAACCCGGCTGCGTGATCGTCGCGCCCGATGTTCCGCCGGGGATCGCCGTGAGCCCAACGGCGGTGCTGGCCGCGGGGATGCGGTTGTAGATTTCATCGAGCGTCCGTCCCGTTCCGGCCACTGAACCGGCCGGCGGATTCAACGGCCCGGCCGCTGCCCGCGAGGCGAGGACCGCGATTCCAGCAAGACCGGCCGCTCCAAGCACTGCCCGACGTTCCAAGTCACTCATGCGGAGAACATACCACAGGCGCGCCAGGCCGCAAGGCAGGTTCCCCCCTCACCCTCAGCGGCTCATGGGTACTCCTGCCTGGTCGGACGCATCATCACCTCGTTGAGATGCACGCCCGCGGGTTGACTGGCCACAAGCAGCACCACGCGAGCGACATCCTCGGGCGTGAGCACGGGGTCGATCGACTTCATAAAGGCGCCGAAGGACACGGGGTCGTATCCCGCAACGCTCTGGAACTCGCTGGCGACGATGCCGGGCTCGATCGTCGTCACGCGCACGCCGCGCGGGCCACAGGTGCGACGAAGGCTCTCGGCGAGCATGTGCACCGCGGCCTTGGCCGAGCCGTACATGCTCGAGAACGGCGAGAGATTGCGCCCGACGGTCGAGCCGAGGACCATGATGTCACGCGCCGTGGCGGGCCAGTCGCCGGGAACTTCGGGCGGCTTGGCCGCGGGCGGTGCGCCGACCTGCGGCGTTGCGACACCGATCATGCGCTCGCTTGCTGCACGCATGAGTTTCGCGGCGGCGAGAACGTTGACCCTGAACACCGCCTCCCACTGCGACGGGTCCGAGTCGTACACGCTGCCGCGAAGCCCGCGTCCGGCATTGACGATGACCAGATCGGCCTGCCCGCCGAACTCCGCCCGGCACGTGTCGAGCATCGCCGCGACGACGGAATCATCACCCGCATCACCGCTCACGCACGCGACGCGCCCGCCACGGGAGGCGATCTGCTCCGCGACGGCGGCGAGCCGATCGGCACGCCTCGCATTGATGACCACCGATGCCCCCGCCGCGGCAAGTGCTCGTGCGATCGCCTCGCCAATACCCGCCGAAGCACCGGTGACAATCGCCCTTCGCCCCGCCAACGCACGCTCGTTCACGCTCATCGCCGATGATAGCGGTGCGGGAACTCGGCACCGTTCTCAGCCCGGAATCGACGCGCGGGTGATGAGCAGCCCGGACGGCGCATCGGGGATGGAGCGAGCGGGCTTCGCGGTGGCCGCGGACGGAATCAGAATCGTCGTGGTCGCGCTGGTCGCCGCGGCGGACAGCGGGCGGAAGTCGCGCAGCGGGTCCGCCCCCGCCGTCACGGGCCACTCGAGCGGCTCCAGCGCCGGACGCATGCGTCCGAGCAGCAGACGCGAAGCGGGCGTCGTCAGGGGCATTGCCAGATCGGCCATCAGGACCGCGGGCGTGCCTTCGGGCGACAGGCTCGTGATGCGCCGGGCGATCGCCTGCACGGCGAGGTCTCGCGCTCGCGGCGATGCTGAATCCAGTTGCGTCGCGGCGATCGTCAGCGGACGGCTGCGGCTGCGTTCGATCACGCGGACGATCGTGCACGTTCGCGGCCGCGCGTTGCCCCAGGTCGCGCTTCCCGGTGTCTGCGGCGTGTCGCTGAGCCAGAAGGTCGCCTCGTCGACAACATCGAAGCGAGCGGCGCGGACCGCGACGGCGTTGTGCGGCCCGGCCGCGATGCCGTCGACCGAGCCCGAACCAATCACCGTGAACCCCGGCAGACGCGAGGCCAGATCGTCGAGTTGACCGCGACTGGCGCCGATGAACGCGATCACATCGGTTTCGGCCGCGAGCAGCGCCGCCGCCACGGCCGCGGGATCATGGGCCGCCGCCGTCTCTGCCGGCTCGGCGAACGTGTACGCGGCCATCGTCACATTGATATCGCGCGGGCGAAGCACCGCATCGAGCAGCCCCGGTCGCTTCTCAACGCCGGCGCATGCGGCGAGCCCCGTCAGGCACGCGCCGACGACCAGGAACGCGAGAAGGCACCGCAACCACGCCCGCCGATCAATCCAGTCCATCCACATGACTTCGCTCCCGTGCTCAGCCGATCATCGCCCACAGGTCACGCCAGTACGCCGGATAGGTCTTGGCGACACAGCCCGGATCGGCCACCTCGATCCCCGGCAGAGCCAGCCCGAAGAGCGCCAGGGCCATGGCCATGCGGTGATCGCGGTAGGTCTCCAGCCTCACGGGCCCCGCGGGCGGCCGCGAACGCAGCCCTGCCGCGGGCGGCGTGATGCGCAAGGCCTCGCCGTCGCCATCGCTGAGAATCTCGACGCCGACACCCACGCGGGTCAGTTCGGCGCTCAGGGCCGCGAGGCGGTCCGTTTCCTTGACGCGCAGCGTGTGGAGCCCGCGCAGTGTGCTCGGGCCCCTGGCGAAGCAGCAGACCACGCTCAGCGCCATCGCCGCATCGGGAATGTCGGCGAGGTCGGCATCGATGCCGCGGAGCGTCTCCGGACCGGTCACCGCAAAGTGCGAGGCGGTGCGTTCAACCTGCGCGCCCATGCGCTCGAGCAGGTCGACAAGATGCACATCCCCTTGCAGCGCGGCACCCCAGCCGCCGAGCGATTCCGCGGGCGATGCGGCGGTGCGTTCACGCCCGTGCCCATTTCGCGCGTTGCCCCCATCGCCGCGGGCCGGCGCCGCCGCGCTGGCGTTGTCGCCCGTCACCGCCTCGAACATCACGCGGGCCCTGCTCCCCGGGCACATCGCCGCGGCGGCCCAGAAGTACCCGGCGCTGCTGGCATCGGGCTCGATCGCCAGGTCGAACGGCGCGACGCCCAGTCGCGTCGCCAGCACCGTCACACGCTTGTCGGGGCGGATCGCGGGCATCGCCTCCTCCGGTTCGTGCGCCGGGCCGACGAAGACCTCCGCGGGCGCGCCGTCGACCGATCCGCGCACGTCCGCCCCCAGGCGCCGCAGCAGTTGCAGCGTCATCGTCACATACGGTCGGCTCGTCACACCATCGGGCAGGCTCACCGTCAGGCCGCGGCGGAGCCACGGGGCGATCAGCAGCAGCGCCGACACGAACTGCGACGAGGCGACACGGCCGAACTCGATGCGATCGGCGATGTGCGAGCGGTCCCGCGCGGGGGTGATGAGCACCGGCGGCACGCCGTTGCGTCCCTCGTGCCGGACCTCGACGCCAAGGGCCCGCAGCGTCGTGACCAGTTCGCCGATGGGCCGCTCGCGCATTCGCGCGTCGCCGTCGATCGTGATTCCTTCGCTTGAGACCGGCGCGAGAATCGCCGCGGCGGTCAGGAACCGCACCGCCGTGCCCGCGTTGCCGAGATCAAGCCTGGTGTTCGGCTGCGCGGGGTTCCAGACCCCCGCCACGCCGTCGACACGGACCGACGCGGTGCCCGTGCGATGGATCCTCGCCCCCAACTGCTCGAGCGCGATGATCATGCGCTCGGTGTCATCGGCCCCGAGCAGCGCGCCGGTGATGGTGCTGCTGCCCCCCGCCAGCGATGCCAGCAGCAGCGCGCGGTTGGTCAGCGACTTGCTCCCCGGCACGCGCACGGTCGCGTCGAAGCGCCGCCCGCCCAGCACCGGGATCCGCACCGCCGGCGCATCGCCCGCGCGGCCCGCGGCGAGGGTGTCCAGGTCAACGATCGATGTGCTCACGCGCAGCCTCCCTTCCGTCCGGTCGGCCCCCGGGCCTCAGCCCAGCGCAATCGTTCCGCCCTCTTTCACATCCATGCTCACCAGGCTCCCGATGCCGAAGCCCTCGGCCCGCTGCCCCGGGGCGGTCAGCGTCGCGATGATCGGCATGGGCAAGCCGTCGACGGCGATCGCCCCGCCGGCGTTGAGCACCAGCGCGTTGCGTGCGGCATCGATCGCCAGAACGGTGCCCTGCACCCGGCGCGGGCGGCCGTAGAGCGGCTCGATGTACCGGCCGCCGGCCCCAACCGTGTCGACACGCCGGGCCTCGACCCGCACCACCGCCGCGACCGGGCGGCCGACCTTGGCCGCCAGCGCCGTCTCCGCGCCGGCCTCGGGACGGAGGTACAGCCGGTAGTTGCTCCCCGGAACCGAGAGCACCGCGACCGCCGGGCGATCGCCCGATGCGGGCGTGAACTCCTCGATCACCCCGCGAAGGATGTGCGTGGCCGCCGCTGAACCGTGACTCTGTACCGGGGCTGTCTGCATCCGCGTGCTCCTGCTGCGACGCCGGGCCGTGGCCGTCCATCGACCCGTGCGAGCGTGGCGAGCATACGCACAGGGACCACCGACCGCAAAGGTCGGCCACGCGGCACCGGGCCGCCGAAAGCACCGCCAAAAACAAACCGACGGCCCGCGTGGGCCGTCGGTTCTCTCATCAGTGGAGGCAAGGGGACTCGAACCCCTGACCTCATCCATGCCATGGATGCGCTCTACCAAAACTGAGCTATGCCCCCGGGTGGGGTCCACTGGTCCCTCGCTCCGGCCGGGGCCGGCGTGAGGGGAGAGGATGGTAGCATGGCAATCGGCTTTTGCCAAGCCCCGGATCAAGACCTTGATGCCGGATGGCCGACCGAGGGGGGAGCCCCCATGTCAGGACGGCATCCGGGGGCCTGCGGCCCGCCGAAACGGGTGGCCGCCGCCCCCCAGCCGCCCAGTCCGCCCCCCGCGCCCCCGCGGCCCCGCGGCCCCCACCAACCCCCACCATTCGGTACGCTTGCGGCATGTGGTGGTCCATCGCCATCGCGATCGGCCTGACGCTGCTTGTCCTGGCGGTGTTGTCGGCGGTCTTCCGCCGCTACCGGCCGGCGATGCTGCGGCTGACCGATGAGCAGGGCTGGCGGTACGCCTGCCCCAAGTGCCGGGCCGATGGCCCGCTGGGCGAGACCGGGTACGTGCGGATGTACGCCTCCGGCACCAAGCGCACGCTCCTTCGCTGCCCGGCGTGCCGGAGGTACGCCTGGATGCTGGTCTACCGCCAGCCGCGGCAACCCGACTCCCCCGCCACCCGGGCCACGCCTTTCCCTCCGGACCCGTCTGACGACCCGGACCACGATCCCGCTCACCCCTGACCTGTGGCTTGCCACGGGCGCGGAGCGACGGTACTGTTCTGCAACACCGTTGCACCTTGCACGGCCCCGCGCCGTCGCCACGTTGGGACTTACCCCGGGAGGGACCATGACACCGCAACACCCCGCTCGCTCCGCCCGCACGCCCCGGCCTCTTGCCCTGCTGGCCCGGCCGCTAGGCCGGTTGCTCCGCCGACCGCTGTGCCTGGCTCTGTGCTCGACGGCCGCGCTGTCGGCCCTGGCCGCGATGCCGCTGATGGCCGCCGCGGGCTCACCGGCCGCGGCCAGCACCGCTGCGCCCGCGCCGGCGAGCGTGCAGCGTGCGGCCATCGCCCAGCGACCGCTGAACGTCGTGGTGACGATCGCGCCGCTGCGGGGGCTGGTCGAGGGCCTGCTGCCGCCGGGCTCGAGCCTGACGGTGCTCGTGCCGCCGGGCGTGTCGGAGCACGGCTACGAGATCCCGCCGGCCTCGCTCGCGCGGCTGGCGCGAGCGGACATCGTCGTCAAGATCGGCGCGGGGCTCGAGCCGCAGGTGGAGAAGTTCATCCAGGCCAACCCGCGGCCCTCGCGGGCGGTGATCGTGCTGGAGGACTCGACCGGCGAGGCCGCTAAGCCGCACGAACACGAGCACGCGGCCGATCCTGCCGCCACTGCCCCCGAATCCGCCGCGCCCGCGCAGGCCAACCCCGCCCACGCGCACAACCACGATGGCCCGGGGCACTCCTGCTCGGTCTGCGGCACGCACGCGACGGACCCGCACCTGTGGCTGAACCCCGCGCACGCCGCGGCCCTGACGCGGGCGGTCGCGCGTGAGGTTCTCCGCGCCCGCCTGAGCCCCGAGTCGCTGGCGGGCCGCCCGATCGAGAGCGCGATCGATGAAGCGATGACCGCGTGGCCGGAGCTCAGCGCCCAGCTCGCCCGCATCGAGCGCATCGACGAGTCGTACCGCCGCACGCTGGCCACGGCCAAGCGCCGCACCATCATCGTCGCGCACGACGCCTTCGGCGAGATCGAGCGGCGATACAACATCCGCGCGGTGGCGATCGCGGGCCTGCACGCGGGCGAACCGACACCCGCGGCGATCCGCACGGCGATCGAGACGATCCGCACGGAGGGCCTGACGACGGTCTTCATCGAGCCGCAGCTCTCGCCGCGCGCGGCCAAGCGCATCGCCGAGACCACCGGCGCCCGCGTCGAAGTCCTCGACCCGCTGGGCACCGGAGACTGGTTCGGCCTGATGGAGACCAACCTCCGCGCCCTGTCCAAAGCCCTCGACGCCCCGATACCGGCCCCGACGGCCCCCCAAGCGGCGAGATAAACGCAGCCGGGGGCGGGCCAGCGGCCGTGGGCCGTGGGCCGTGGGCCATCGGCCGTGGGCCACGGGCCATCGTGCATCTGAGTCGCTCGGCACTCCGTGCCGACTCCCCAAGCTCCTCCCCCGTTTCCCAACGGGGGAGGTGCCGAGTCCTCGAGGCGGAGGGGACGGGGGGGGGTGCGCAGTGGCACAGTGGCGCAGTGGCACAGTGGCGCAGTGGCACAGTGGCAGAGTGCCCAAGGGCAAAGGGCAAAGCGACAAAGGGCAAAGCACCAAATCCCAAAGCTCCTCCCCCGGTTCCGACCGGGGGAGGTGGCGAGTCCTCGAGCCGGAGGGGGCGGGGGCGGGGGCGGGCAGTGGCGCAGTGGCAGAGTGCCAAAGGGCAAAGGGCAAAGGGCAAACCGGCAAAGCACCAAATCCGCAAGCTCCTCCCCCGTTTCCCAACGGGGGAGGTGCCGAGTCCTCGAGTCGGAGGGGGCGAACGCCCCGAACACCCCCCACCCCCTCCGATTTGAACTTTTCCCCATTTGAACTTTGAGCTTTCGCGGCGCATCGCCGCGCGTTCCCCCCCGTTCCCCGCGCAATCCCCGCGCGATCGCGAACACGATCGCGAACGTTCGACCCCTGATCCCCCGAAAATCGACACAAAACCGAACACCAGACGACCAAATGGAGAGAAAAAAGGTCGTGATGGAGAGCGCAGAGCGCCCTCTGAGCTCTCCAGAGCGCCCTCTGCGCTCCTCAGAGCGCCCACTGCGCTCCCCAGAGCGCCCTCTGCGCTCCCCAGAGCGCCCTCTGCGCTCTCCAGAGCGCCCTCTGCGCTCTCCAGAACGCCCTCTGTGCTCTCCAGAACGCCCTCTGTGCTCTCCAGAGCGCCCTCTGGGCCGCTCATCACGCCCCCTGCGCTGTCCATCACGCCCCCTCCGCACACCCCGCGGCCCATCGCGGCCCGACCTCGTTCTCATTCAGTTCGGCTCGCCACCGCCTTGTATGACCCACCCACATGGGTAACAGTTTCATCCGGGCACATGGGTAACAGGTCTACATCCAAGGCAAAGGAGCGATCCGATGCCGTGGAAGGAGACGTGTACCGTGGAACTGCGCGAGGCGTTGG
>Ga0209972_10000146_pt1 | contig 67201 bp, 49 predicted proteins | sample NOAtaG_7_FD_187302 | JGI IMG/M metagenome (GOLD analysis project Ga0209972, IMG submission 187302) | Freshwater lake microbial communities from Lake Erie, under a cyanobacterial bloom - NOAA_Erie_Diel1S_2200h metaG (SPAdes) (version 2) | ecosystem: Environmental > Aquatic > Freshwater > Lake ... | reverse complement strand
GAACGCGCAGCCCGCCCCCTACCCCCGCCCCCCGCCCCGCACCCCCCGCCTGGCCCACCCTGCCCCCTGCCGCTCAACCAACCCACCCGCTTGCCGATCTTCGCCCCCGGGCCGGCCGGGTGCGGGATGCGATCGGTCACACATCCGCATCTTCTGCTTCCGGCTCACCCTCTTCGGGCAGGTCGCCCTCGCCCAGCAGGAGGGCATCGTCCGGAGGCAGGTCCCCCGACCCGGCCAACTTCAAAATGCTATCCCGGGTGGCGTTGATGGCCGCGACCGGGTCGGCCTTTCCACGATAATCGAGCGCCAGCGGGCCTTCAAAGCCGACCGCCTGCAGGATGCCCACCAGACCGGGCAAGCCGGCGGGGGTGGCCGGCGAGGCCGGCGAGGCCGCCGCGCGGGCCGCCTCGGCGAGCACGGCCTCGACCACGTCGTCGGCGGTTGCCGCGTCGTCATCGCCCTTTTTCTTCTTCGAGGCCTTGGCCTTGGGCTTGGGCTGGGGGGCCGCCGCCGCCGCCACCTGCTTGCGCATGGCCCCGCCGTCGGCGGTCATGGCCCCGGCCTCGTCGGGCTCCACCGCGGGAGCGAGGATGGCCGAGGCGTATGGGGCCAGGCGACGCATGTACTGCAGCGGATCGGGCTGCTGCAGAGCGACGCCGAAGTCCGGCAGCGTGCCCACGCGGAAACCGCCGATCCGCTTGAGAAGATCGGTCACACGCTCGGGGTTGGCCAGATGCTGGCCGACCGGGGCGATGCAGAGGTTCAACTCCAGCTTCTCGGCCCTTCGCGAGACGGTCTTGAGGTTGCTGGCCGCGAAGGCCAGCGAGTCGTCATCGGCGACGTTCAGCGGAATCGAGAACGCCGAGCAGCCCAGCCAGGCCGCCGCCTGAGCGACCCGCATGCAGCGTTCCACGGCCTTGGTGATGAGCTCCTCATCGTCGCTGGCCATGGGCTGAACGTTGGTTTCCATCAGCACCAGGCAGGGGCAGCCGGCCTTGTCGGCCGCCTCGCGGAGCTGGTTGAGCAGTTCGCGATCCGCACCGGCCAGCAGATCGGTGCTCAGCACCATGCCGGTCAGATTGAACTGCTCCCGGGCGAATCGGGGCAGGTCAATCAGCGTCATGCCGCGATCACGGGTGCGGCCGCCCGTCAGCGGGGCGAGCCGGCCTTTCAGGGCGCTGGCGCAGAGCGTCAGAAGCATGCGAAGAGGGACCTTGGCACGGTGGACGACACATAGCAGACCGCGACGCCGCGCACGCCGCGAGACTGCGTCTAACATAGCCGCCCTCAGGCCGGAGCATCGGGACGAACGGATGTCCCGGGCCAATGCCGGCCGCCAGACCGCCCCGCCAAGGATCGTCATCCATGCCCTCCCCCGCCGACTGCGTGTACTCCAACTCCCATGAGTGGCACCGGGTTTCCGGCGACACCGTCACCGTCGGGCTGACCCGCTACGCCGTCGACGCCCTGACCGACGTGACGTACGTCTCGGTCAAGCCGGTCGGCACGGCGTTTGCCGCGGGCAAGCCGGTGGGCGAGGTCGAGTCCGTCAAGACCACCTCCGACGTGTACTGCGCCTGTGCCGGGCAGATCACCGAGATCAACCAGGCGGTCGTCAACGACCCCAGCAAGCTCAACGCCGACCCCTTCGCCAATTGGCTCTTCAAGGCGAAGATCTCCGACAAGGCCGGGCTGGCCGCGTGCATGGACGCGGCTGCATATGACAAACAGTACCCCACGGGCTGATCGCCCGGCGGGAAGCCCGGCACCCGCCAAAGCCGCCACCAAGCACCCTCGATGATCCGTTGCCAGAACGTTCACAAGTCCTACGCCATCGGCGACCACCGGGTGCTTGCCCTGCGGGGGGTGGATCTGCGCATCGACGAGCCCGGCTTCTACGGCATCATGGGGGCCTCGGGCAGCGGCAAAAGCACCCTGATGCACCTGCTGGCGGCACTGGACTCACCCGATGAGGGCTCTGTCAGTGTTGCCGGGCAGGAACTGGCCAACCTCTCAGAACGCGAACTGACGATGTTCCGCCGCAAGCGGATTGGCATCGTGTTCCAGCAGTTCAACCTCATCCCGACGCTGACAGCGCAGGAGAACGTGGAACTGCCGGGCATGCTCGCCGGCGACCCGCCGGGGCTGCTCCGCCAGCGAAGCGAGGAACTGCTCAAGACGCTGGGGCTCGGTCACCGGCTGCACCACCGGCCCGACTCGCTCTCCGGCGGCGAACAGCAGCGTGTGGCCATCGCTCGCAGCCTGCTCTTCCGGCCTCCGGTGGTGCTGGCCGACGAGCCCAGCGGCAATCTGGACTCGCAGAACAGCCGCAAGCTCTGGGCGCTGCTGCGCGACGTGGCCCGAGAGCAGCAGACGACGATCATCATGGTGACGCACGAGCCGGCGGCGGCCAGCCATTGCCGGAGGGTTTTCGTGCTGTCCGACGGCAAGGTGACGGGGACCATTGAAACGGAGGGCCTTGATGCCGGCGGCGTGGCGGCTCGCTATCAGGAACTTGTCGCAGCGTCGTAGCCGCACCGGTCTGCTGGTGTGCTCGGTGGCTCTGTGTGCCGCGTTGATCGCGGCCATCGCCTGCGCTATGGCGTCGGTCACCGCGGCGGTGCAGAAACGCGTGGACGACGCGGTGGGTCTGGCCGACGTGCGGCTGAGCCACGTCGGCGGGGCCGCGTTCTCGACCGACGTGCTCGAACGCGTGCGGGCCTTCCCCGACGTGGAACTGGCGGCCGGGCGTTTCCGCGGCTCGCCGGCGCTCAAAAATCCACGCACCGGCCAGGAGGCCCGCACCATCGGTGTCGGCATTGACGCCAACGCCGAGCCCCGGCTGCGTCCGGTGGAACTGCTCACGGGACGATGGGTCGCAACCGACCGCGAGGTGGTGCTCGAGCAGGCGCTGGCCGAGCGGCTGGCGGCCGAGGTGGGCGACAAGCTGGTGGTGCAGCGGTTCGGTGAGCCGCTGGAACTCTCGGTGGTGGGCGTGGCCCGGCAACCCAGCCTTTCGGTGATCTTTGATCAGTTGCAGGCGTACATGACCTTGGCCACCCTGGGTGAGGCCGAGGACCGCCGCAACCGCCTGACCGAGATCGACATCCTGCTGCGGCCCGGCAGCGACGCCGAGGCGTGGCTGGCGGCCCGGGCGACCGATGTGCCCCGTGAGTCCGGGCTGCGGATGCAGGTGTCAGCCCGCATCTCCTCCGGCCTGCAGAGCAATGTGCGGTCGAACCAGATCGGCTTCATCCTCGCCTCGGTGCTGGCGTTCATCGCCGCCGGGTTCATCATCACCACCGGCCTGACCACAGCCGTGACCGAGAAGACCCGCGAACTGTCCATCCTGCGGGCCGTCGGCGGCACCCGGGGCCAACTGGCCGCCAGCCAGCTCGCCGTCGGGCTGATCGTCGGCGGCATCGGCGGGCTGATCGGCGTTCCGCTGGGCATCGCCGGTTCGGCGGTGCTGGTGGCCTTCTTCCCCGAGCAGTTGCCCGCCGGATTCGCGTTCTCGTGGCTTGGCGTGGTGCTGGGCCTGAGCGGTTCGCTGCTGGCCGGGCTGGTGGGCGGGGTATGGCCCGCGGTGGCGGCCGCCCGCGTCACCCCGCTGGAGGGGCTCTCGGTCCGGGCTCGGCCGGTGAAGAAGTTCTGGTTCTTCTTCTGCATCATCGGCGGGCTGGCGGCGCTGGCCGCTCACGCGTCGATCATCCTGCTGGGCAGTTCGCCCGATCTGACTTTCTGGACGTACGTCTTCCTCGGTGTGCCGTGCATGATGGCCGGGTACTTCCTGCTCTCAGTGCCGATCACCCGCATGGCTGCGCGGGCGCTCGCCCCCGCCCTCACCGGCGTCCTCCGGTTGCCGGGCAATCTGCTGGATCGCACCATCGCCGCGACGCCGTACCGGCACGGATTCACCGCCGGGGCCATGATGCTCGGGCTGGCGATGATGGTCTCAATCTGGACCAACGGCCGCTCGGTCATGCTCGACTGGCTCAACGAGCTGAAGATCCCCGACGCCTTCGCCTACTTCGTCCGCGGCACCGACGAGGCCACGCTGCGCAAGGTCGCCTCCGTGCCGGGCGTCGCCCACGCCGCCGCCATCTCGGATCTGACGGTGGAACTGGAGGCCAAGCAGGCCCAGGGCATCAGCGGGCTGCAGAAGTTCCGCACCAGCTTCATCGCTTTCGAGCCCGAGCCCTTCTTCGCGATGACCAGCCTGGACTGGATCGTCCCGTCCGACGACGCCGGCATTGCCGCCGCCAAGGCCCGGCTGGCCGGCGGCAACGCTGTGCTGGTCGCCCGCGAGTTTCACCTCGCCCGGGGCGTGAATCCGGGCGACACGCTGCCGGTCACCTTCAACGGCGTCACCCACACCTTCACCGTCGCCGGCGTGGTCGCCTCGCCCGGCCTGGAAATCGTCTCCAAGTTCTACTCCGTCGGACAGGATGCGCCAGATCAGGCCGTCTCGGCCATCTTCGGCACGCGAGAGGACCTTCGCCGGGTCTTCAACAACGACTCGGTGCGGCTGATCCAGATCGGCCTTGAAGACCGCATCAACAAGGCGGCCGATCCGGTGGCCGAATCGGAGAAGGTGCTCAACGCCATCCGCGGGATCGTGGGGCTCGGGGCGTATGAGATCGGCTCGGCGGTGGAGATCAAGCGGCGGATCAGCCAGGTCATCTCGGGCGCGCTGCTCATCGCCTCGGTGGTGGCCGTGGGCGCCATGCTCATTTCGTGCTTCGCGGTCGCAAACCTCATCGTCGCCGGCGTGCAGACACGCCAGTTCGAGTTCGGCGTGCTGCGGGCCGTGGGCGCCCAGCGCGAGGTGCTCGGGCGGCTGGTCATCGGCGAGGCAGTCGTCATCGCCGCAGCCGCCTGTGTGCTGGGAACCCTCATGGGCACCCAGGCCGCGTGGGGCGGACAGTTGATCAACCGCCTGGTGATCGGCCTGCAGTTGTCGGTGCGGCCGCCGCTCGGGCCCATCGCCGTCGGCTGTGCCGCCGTGCTGATCATCACCATCGCCGCCGCATGGCCGGCGGCCCACCGCCTGGTGCGTCGCCAGCCTCGCGAACTGCTGCTGGCCATGAAGGGCTGACCAGCCCGGGCCACCCGGAGGCCTGGCAGGTCAACGCGACCGCCCTCGCCCGGCGTGGCCGGGCAGCCACATCGCCGGCGGTCAACCGCGACTCACTTGGCCTTGCGGATGCCCAAGACCGACCGCACCAGCGGATTGTCGGGAATCTTGTGGCTTACCACGTCGACGTTCTGCCGACCTTCACCGACGACCTCACCGTGCACCGTTCCGCTTGCCTGCCCCCCCCCACTGGCTCCCCCCGAGGAGGACCCTCCGCCGGAACCGACGGACTGGCCGTCGAACTCCGCCTGCAGGTTCACGCTCACGCTCATGCCCAGCGTTCCCTCAAGCATCTGCTTCAGGCCCGCCAGCGTCGCCGGATCGGATGATGAGCCGGGCTGCTGGTCCTCGGCCATCTTGGTCAGCAGTTCGTTCCAGACCCGCTCATCCAGCCCGGCACGCACCTCCTCAACCAGCCGCACAACGCGGGGGCGGAGGATCTGCTCGACGTAATCGCGGAAGTACGGGAGTTGATTCATGCCGCCGGTTGCCATGGTCTTGGACCTCGCTGCCGCTTGGTGGTCGCGCCGCACACAGGACGCTGTGGAAGCTTCAGCATACCTCGGACGGACCGATTCTGGAAGCACTTCTCTCGGCGATTCCCATCTTCGGCTTCGCCGTCCGCGGGCCGCACCGTCTGGGAAGGTCAGAGAACCGCGCCCGTCTGGCAGAACTTGCCCCGACCGGCTCGTACAACCGCGTCGTTCCCGTGCCCGGCCCGTCTTTGCTCCACCGCAATTTCACCCCCCCTGCCCCCGCACACCACCCAAACGCCGCGCCGTCCGGCGGGTCCTCACGCTCACACCTTGCGGTCCAGCAGTCGGTAGCTCACCGCCTCGCTGACGTGCTGCGGCTGGATGACCTCCGAGCCGTCAAGGTCGGCGATGGTGCGGCTGACGCGACGCAGCTTGTCGTACGCGCGGGCGCTCAGGCCCAGTTCGGTGATGGCGGCGCCGAGGATGGCCTTGGCCGGCTCGGTCATCGGGGCCAGTTCATCGAGCTTCTTGCCCGGCAGGCGGGCGTTGGGCACGGAGGTGCCCTGCCGCTTGGCCTGCACGGCGCGGGCTGCCAGCACCTGCGCCCGCATCGCCGCTGAGGACGTGCCCCGCGGGCCGTCCTTACCGGCGGCCAGTTGCTTGAACGGCACCGCCGGCGCCTCCACATGAATGTCAATGCGGTCGATCAGCGGGCCGGAGAGTTTGGCCAGGTACTTGTCCATCGCCCGCCGTCCGACCTCGTCGGTGGGCAGATCGCCCCGGGGGGTGGGGTTCATGGCGGCGACGAGCATGAAGTTGGCCGGGAAGCGCACCGCCGAGTGCGAGCGGGCGATGGTGACCACGTGGTCCTCCAGCGGCTGCCGCAGCGTCTCCAGCACATCACGCGGGAACTCGGGCAGTTCATCCAGGAACAGCACGCCCCGGTGCGCCAGGCTCACCTCGCCCGGCTTGGGCACCTGCCCGCCGCCGATCACTGCCGCCCCCGACGCGGTGTGGTGCGGCGTTCGCACCGGCCGCATCGACACCAGCCCCGTCCCCGGCTGCAGCATGCCCGCAGCGGAGTAGATCCGCGTGATCTCGATGGCCTCATCAGGGTGCAGCGGCGGCAACACGCCCGCCAGCGCCTTGGCCATCATGCTCTTGCCCGTGCCCGCCGGGCCGAGCATCAGCAGGTTGTGCCCGCCGGCGGCCGCCACCACGATCGCCCGCTTGACCGCTTCCTGCCCGCGCACATCAGCAAAGTCCACATCGGTCACCGCCTGCTGCAGCAACGCTGCAATGTCCACCGGCGGATGGGGCGTGATCTCCAGCCGCCCGGTCAGCAGCCCCACCACCTCCACCAGACTGCTCACGCCGATGGCCTCGATCCCCGGCACCACGCTGGCCTCGGCGGCGTTCTGCGCCGGCACGATCACCCCCGCGAAGCCATTGGCCCGCGCCAGGGCCGCCATCTGAATCACCCCCTTCACCGGCCGCACTCGCCCGTCCAGCGCGAGCTCCCCGGCGATCAGGTAGCGCCGCACATCCGGCGTCTCCTGAGGCAGCGGCTCGCTGGCGTCCAGCGCCGCCAGATCTGCCTCCAGCGTGCCCTCATCCGGCGGCGGCGAGGACGCACCACGCCCGCCAACGCCCGACTTGGCCCCCGCCTGACGCAGCACCGCCACCGATGGCCGGCCTTTGCCCGCCTTGCCCATCGAGGCCCCGCCCGCCTTCTCACTGATCACGCCTCGGGCCAGCAGAATCCCCACCGCGATCGGCAGGTCGTACAGCGGCCCCTCCTTGCGAACATCCGCCGGGGCCAGGTTCACCACCGTGCGGCCCTGCGGGAAGGCGTACCCGCTGTTGGCCAGCGCCGCCTTCACCCGCTGCAGCGATTCCTTCACCGCCGCATCCGGCAGCCCCACCACCAGTTCCTTTGGGCCGCCCCCGCCCTCGCTGCCAAACTCGCCATCACCACTGGTCAGGTCGGCGATGTCCACCTCCACCTCGCAGGGCAGAGCGTCAATGCCGTGAAGCAGATACGACTGGCAGCGTGCGATCATGTCTACCGCAGGATACCAGAGTTTCACCCAAACACACACCTTCCCTCCGACAAAATCCCAACATTCCCCCAAACGTGTGGCGGTGACGCCAAAACGACAAGCGGCCGACCCGAAGGTCAGCCGCTTGGACTCAAACTGAATGCTCAGCCCGGTCTGCTTCAGTGCGGCCGAGGCCGCACCAGCCAGATTACAGGGTGGCCGAGGTGTACGGCAGCAGACCCATGTAGCGGGCCCGCTTCATCGCCTGGGCGATCATCCGCTGCTCGCCGGCGGAGGTCTGCAGACGCTTGCGGCCGTGAATCTTGCCGTTCGGGGACATCATGCGACGCAGCTTGTCCACGTCCTTGTAGTCCACGAACATCTTGCCGGCGGCCGTCTTGCGGGCCACCTTCACCTTTGCCGTCGTGCCGAAGCGGTTGAACTGGGACATGCGAACCTCGAATGCCGGTTTCGTCATGGGGTTGCCTGGACGCAGCGGCCGCACGCGCGGCACAGTTGCTCGGCCTCCAGGCGACGAAACACCGGGCCAAGATGATAGCGGGAATCTTCGTCCTCGGTCAGGCGGGGCCATCCAATGGGCCCCACAGAATATTCCGATATCACGGAATAATCTGCACCGTGCTCACCCGCTCGGCGAGCAGTTCGTAGACCATCGCCACATCGTCGGGCAGCAGCCGCACGCAGCCCATGGACCGCTGCTGGCCGACCGACTCCGGCTCGGTGGTGCCGTGGATGCCGTACCCGGTGAACAGGCGGGTCCGCTCGTCGGCGCCGTCCAGACCCACCCAGAACTCGCCGATGGGGTTCTTCGGATCGTCGGCCTCGAACACCTCGCCGGTCCGGGGGTTCACCCAACGGGGGTTGACCAGCTTGCTGGCCGGGCGGACCACAAACAGGCCCTCCGGCGTGCCGTTGCTCTCACCCAGCCCAACCTTGAAGCTGCGGATGAACGTCCAGTCGGCCTGCTGGCCATCCGGGCCGACGCGGCCGGCGGAAAAGTCCATGCTCGGCGGGCCCATGTAGACGTCCATGCGGTAGTCGTTCTTGTGCACAATGGCGTGGAACGGCTGACGTGGGAACTTGATGGTCTGGCCCACCCGCAGGGCATTCTCGTTGGCCATGCGGTTGATGCGGGCAAGGAACCGACGGTCGACGATCGGGGCCTGCTGCCGCATGATGATCGTCAGATTGTCCCCCGACCGCACGGTGTGACGGGCGAACAGCGGATCGTTGGGCGAAACCGCCGGGCTGAAGACCAGCGTCTCGTTGATGGTCTGCAACTGCTGGCGAAGAGCGCGACGCTCGTTGGCCGGAAGGCGGCCGTCGAACAGAGCCCGGTTGAGGATGGTGCGGGCTTCCAGCAGGTTGCCCGCCGCCATGGCCTGGTTGCCCGACTCAATCTGCTTGAGCAGGTCCACCGGCAGGCCGGTCGCTGCGTCCTTGTCGGGCGAAGCAGCGGGCATGGCCGGGGGGGCCGTGGGACCGCCAGCCGGAGTTGCAGCGGGCGCCGCTGCCGGGACAGCGGCCAGTACCGAGGCCGGTGCCGAGGCTGGTGCCGAGGCCGGTGCCGGTGCCGAGGCCGGTGCCGCGGGCAGGTTGGCGGCCCGAGTTGTCGGGCTTGCAACCGCCGGGGGCTGCGCGGGGGCCGGAATAGCCGGGGCCGCAATAGCGGGCGCCGGAGCCGCGGCATCGGCCGCAGCAACATCGGTCGCGGGAATGTTGGCCGAACCGCCACCGCCGATGCGGGAGAGCAGCAGGACCACGCCGGCGACCAGCACCACCAGCCCCAGCAGTCCGGCGATGGCCAGATACTGGGTACGACGGTTGAGCGTCGGAGACGCGCTGGCGCGGGAGGAAATGCGGGGAGTTTGGGACTGAAGCATGGTGACCTTCCTTGTCATCGGCATCGGGCCTGGCAACGCAGGGTGCAGCGCTCATCCCGATTCACCCTGCCCGGCCCCGGGCCTTCCGGAGCAGCGAGCAGCGTTCGCGATCCTCGCGAACTGGCTTTGGCGAAACCCTCAGGCACACCCGGCAACCGGGCCTGAAGGCTCCCCCGGAAAACCGGCAGAGAACATCGGCACAACCGGCTGTGGTGCTGGAACCGCCAAGTTTAGTCGCATCCCTGCTGCCGGGGTTCAACAGGGCGGAAGGAGAGAGACGCCACGGGGCTGTGAGCCGGGGGCTGTAGGCTGTGGGCAGCGGCTGCTGGCCCCCGGGGGATCCGGACGGGGCACTACAGGCCGGGGTTGAAGGCCCCGCCGACCCCGTCGATCTGCTGGGCCTCAATCCGGCTGATCCGCCAGTCCTGGCCGGGGTCCTTCCGCCAGTGCAGGATCCACCAACTGCCGTTGGGGAACGCCGTCACTTCGGGCACCGCCCGGGCACGCATCTGCGTGCGGGCGACGTTCGGGCCGTCGATGCTTGCCGCCAGCCGCGACAGGCTGTATTCGCGGAGTTTCCACGTGCCGTTCATCTCGCGGCTGACGAATCGGCCGATCCGCTCCGGGGAGGTCTCCACCGAGCGGCCGAGGATCAGCGCGTCCACATCCGGGCTGAGCAGCCGCACGGCCGGGTCGGCCTGGCCGGTCGCCACCGCGTCGATGAAACTCCTTGACAGGTCGATCAGATGCTCTCGCTGGGTGGTCACCAGGCTGGCGCTGGCCGCCAGCCCCCCCACTGCCGCCGACACCACCGCCGCCACCACCGCTGCGGGCCTGCCTCGTGCCTGTCGCAGCAGCATCACGCACACCACCAGCCCGACGGCGGCAAGCCCGCCGATGGTCAGCCACGGGTCCTCAAGCGCCACCCGCTCGAGCATGGGCGGATCGGGCAGACGAGGGATCGTCGGCTCGATGCCCGAGGGGGTTCGCGCCAGGGTGAACAGGTGCGCCATTGTCAACAAGGGGATCGGTGCACTCATTGCGTGGTCTGCTCGCGGTACGTCTGAACACCTTGCTCGGATCGCTCCATCCTCACACCCCCACCCACTCCTGCCCACCCCGCCTCTTCTTCTCCCACACTTGCCGCTAAGCAGGCAGGGTCAGTTCAAACACCGCCCCGGTGGGCCGCTCGCACGGCTGGCCAACGACGGCCCGGTCCTGCTCGGCGATGTTCCGGGCGGTGAGCGTGCCGCCGTGCTCGCGGGCGATGCCCTCAGAGACCGCCAGCCCCAGCCCGGTGCCCCGCGCGTCGAGCTTGGTTGACGCGAACGGCTCGAACAGCCGTTCGACGATGGCCTGATCCAGCCCGGGCCCACGGTCGTAGACCCGAACCACCATCCACGGCCGGTCGCCTCGCCGCTCAATCTCCGCAGTCACGAAGATCGCCCGTTCCACCGCCAGCGTCGGCAACCCTCTTTGCTCGAAGGCGGCCGGCGGGTCAAGCATCGCGTCGGCGGCGTTGCGAAGCAGGTTCACCAGCACCTGCACGATGCGGTCGGGGTCGCACCGCACCGTGGTGCCCTCCCGCACCGTGTTGTGCAGGGTGATGTCGCGGGTGGCCTGACGGTCCAGCCGCACCAGCATCCACGCCTCTTCGACCATCTCGCGCACGCTGCCCACCGCCATCGCCGGCGGACGCACGCGGGCGAAATCCAGCAGCGATTCGCTGAGTTTTTCCAGCCGGCCGACCACCCGCAGCATGAGCTCGCTCTCAGAATCGCCGAGCGGCTGCCCCCGGGCCACCTTCTCGGCCAGCCCTTTCACCACCGCCAGCGGCGTGTTCATCTCGTGCGCCAGGCCGGCCGACATCACGCCCAGCGAGGCCAGCCTGTCGGCGTCGGCCAGGTTCCGCCGCACCGTCTCCAGCAGGTGGTTCTTCCGCTTGAGGTCCTCGGCCGCCTGCGCCAGCGCCGCCTCGTGCCGACGCATCGTGCTCACGGTGGCGTTCCGCGACCTCATGATGGCGCCCAGTTCGTCCGCGGGGATCAGCCGCTCGTCGACCAATTCCTCCTCGTGCCGGTTGTCCAGCACGGCGCGGTCGGCCCGCAGGATCTCCCCGATGGGCATGTACACGTGCCGGGGCAGCACGAACAACTCCAGCGCCGCTGCGATCAATGCGTACACCGCCAGCAATGCCAGAATCACCAGCACATACAGGTTCACCACCGACTGCCGGGCTTCCTCAAGCCGCACCGCCACACCGATCACCTCCACCGCCGGGACCGGGCCGCCCGCAGCCGGGCTGGGCAGGGCCAGCATCGCCACCGTGGTCTCGCTGGCCAGCGTGGAGAGCACCACCCGGCCGGGCTCAGCCCGGGCACGCTGCAGATCTTCGGGCCGAATCGCCGGGTCGCTGGCAGGAATCAGCCGCACGCCCGGCGGCAGCGGCGTCGCCAGCACCGCCGATCCACCCCCGCCGGCCGCCATCAGTTTCACCGCCAGTTCCGCCTCGTGCTGCTCGGACTGTTCGATCATCCTCTGCAGGGGCGGCTGCAGCACCACGATCAGCAACGCCACCAGCAGCAACGAGAAGCCGGTGTGCAGAACGATCAGTTTCTTGCGAATCCGCATGCCCGCCAGGAACCCCGATGCCCCGAAGGGATCGGCAGAGCGACGACGAGGACGGCTGCGGGGCACAATGGCGGGCTGCGCTTCGGACACGCCCGCATCGTTGGCTTCAACGCGGTACAGTGGCCGATGAACGATTCCGGCTTTGGTCATTCCAGTGCTCGCGGCCCAGGCGGCCGTCCCCGTCGACCCGGTTCCGGTCGGCCCGGCGGCTTCGGCCGTTCAGGACGGCCCGGTGGGCCGGGCCGGGGCGGGCCGGGCAGCGGTGGCGGGCCGGGCAGTGGTGGCGGGCCGGGCAGTGGTGGCGAGCCGGGCGGTGGTGGCGGGCCGGGCGGGCCGGGCAACTTCGGCGGACCGGGTGCCCCGCGGCGATCCTTCGGTGGCGGCCCCGGTGGCCGACCCAGCGGCCGACCGGGCGGCCGGCCAGGTGGCCGACCCGGTGGTCGGCCCGGCGGCCCTCGACCGGGCGGACCGGGCGGACCGGGCGGCCCCGGCGGCCCCAGGGGTGATTTCGGCCCCCGGCCACAACGTCGCGTCCGCGATGAAGCCCGCGATCGCGCCATGGAAGCGGTGGCTCGTCATGCCCAGGCCTTTCCGCGATTGGAAGCCACCGCCGTCAGCGATGAGGGCTTGGACCCGCGCGATGCCGGCCTGATGCACGCCATCGTCGATCAGGTCGCCAAGCGGTGGCTCACCTTGGGTTATCTGCTGGAGAGCAAGCTCTCCAAGCCGCTCTCGGGCCTGCAGCCCGAGGTGCGTGCCGCCCTGCTGGTGGGCGCCGCACAGATCGTGCTGCTGGATCGCGTACCCGGCTACGCCGCCATCAACCACGCGGTGGACTGGGTGAAGTGGCGGGTGCGGGCCGGCGCCGGCGGACTGGTCAACGCGGTGCTGCGCCGGGTTGAAGAGATGGTCGAAGGCCGGGGCGGCGGCACGATCGCGCTTCCCGCCTCCGCGGATGCACCTGAGCCGACCGACGCCTTGGCCGCACCATCGGCGCCCGCTGCTCACGCCCCGCCTGCGGCACCGCCCGCCCCCCCTGCCCCGCCGCGGCGGCCGTTCGATGAAGCCATCGACGAACTGATGCTGCCCGACGGCACGGCCCGGGTCATCCGCACCATCAGCCTGCCTCAAGACCGCCTCCGTCGACTGGCCATTGCCTCCGGCGTGCCCGAGCAGTTGCTGCGCCGCTTCTCAGCCCAGTTCGGCGAGGACGAGACCGTCCGGCTCGCCCAGCACGCCTGCAGCGACGCCCCCGTGGTACTCAACCTGCTGGCCTGCGGCCCCGGCGTGCTCACCAGCCATCCCACCCTGCTTGAAGCGCACGCCGCCGCCGGGCACGCGGTGTTCATCGGCCCCCACGCCGAACTCACACCGCTGCTGGCCCGCACCGGCGCCTGGGTGCAGGATGCCTCCTCCAGCCTGGCGGTCATGCGTCTGGCCGATTACGCCCGCGAGCACGGCGTGACCCTGGGCACGGTGGCCGACCTGTGCGCCGGCCAAGGCACCAAGACCCGCCAGTTGTCGGTGACGCTGCCCGACACCACCGTGATCGCCAGCGACATCGACGACCGCCGCCGGAGCGTGCTGCGGACCGCCTTTGAGAACCATCCGCGGGTGAAGGTGGTCGACACCGCCGACTGGGGCGCCTTCGCCGGCGCCTGCGACGCGGTGCTTCTGGACGTGCCCTGCTCGAACACCGGCGTGCTGGCCCGCCGCCCCGAGGCCCGCCACCGGCACGACGACCGCTCCATCGGCGAACTGCTGGAGATCCAGCGGCAGATCCTCCGCCAGGGACGCGGGCTGCTGTCGGCCCGGCCCGGCGCATGCCTGCTGTACGCGACGTGCAGCCTGGACGACCGCGAGAACGAAGAGATGGTGCTGTGGGCCGAACGAGAGCTGGGCCTGCGGGTGGTCGATGACGGCCTGCAACTGCCCACCGGAGGCGGCTCGCAACCGGTCAGCCAGTGGCGCGACGGTGCGTTCTCGGCCGTACTGGTGGCCAATTGACAGGTTGCCCCCATACCTGGACCGATCGGCCGGTCGCTTCGGTGACTCCCGGGCTTCGCCGAAGGACACCCTTCCGCACTCCCGGTGCCCAAGCACCGACAGGAACGCCGGACCATACAGTCCTGCGTCGCTGCTCACCCCCCCGGCGACAGACGCCCTGCCCGGCACACCGCGTCAGGCCCGTCGACCGACCCGATACGTGATCAAGGCGAAGGCTGAATGAACCTGCTGGACATCGTGCAACTCGAGGCCATCCGGGCGCCGCTGAAGGCCACCGACAAGAAGGGCGCTATCGATGAATTGGTCGACGCCCTGGCCGCCTCCGGGCGTGTGACCGACGCCACCGCCCTGAAAGACGCGGTGTGGGCCCGCGAGCAGACGCGGACCACCGGCATCGGGCACGGGCTGGCCATCCCGCACGGCAAGTGCGCCGGCGTCGCCGGTCTGGCCATGGCCATCGGCAAGCCGGCCGAAGCCATCGAGTTTCAGGCTATCGACGGCCGCCCCGTCAAGCTCATCATGCTGCTGGCCAGCCCGCCGGATCGCACCAGCGATCACATTCAGGCTCTGGCCCGCGTCAGCCGCCTCATGCAGATGGACGAGTTCCGCGAGCAGATCTACGCCGCCGGATCGCCTTCTGAAATCTACCAGTTGCTCAAGGTGCAGGAGGGCCGCTGAGCCCGATCGGAGCAGTGGCTCCGGACCTGCTGTCTGATCCCGCGCCCTCGCCAAAGAAAGAGATCCCCCCATGGCGGTGATTGGTCATGCAAAGCCCGTCAAGGTTGAAGTGAATCCTGCAGGAACCCCCGCGATGGAGACGGTGACGGCGATCGACACTTATCTGGATCGCTTCACGGCCGAGATGGCCGTTCCCGAGAACCTCCGCGAGGCCGTCCGCTACGCCCTGCTCGGGGGCGGCAAGCGGCTCCGCCCGATCCTTGCCTGGTATGCCGCCCAGGCCGTGGGCGGTCCCGGCGAAATCAGCCTTCCGGCCGGTGCTGCCGTTGAACTGGTCCATGCGTTCAGCCTGGTGCACGACGACCTTCCGGCGATGGACGATGACGACCTGCGCAGGGGTCGCCCCACCCTGCACCGCCATACCAGCGAGGCCATGGCCATCCTCGCCGGCGACGCCATGCTCAATCTGGCCTTCCAGCTTCTCTGCGAGAAAGTCGCCGACCCGAGACTGGGCCGCGATCTCATGAGCGAGCTGGCCGTCGGAACCACCGGCATGATCGCCGGCCAGATTTACGACACCCTCGGCGGCTTTCCCGCCGGCCTCGAAGGCCGCGGCCGGCTTGAACTCATCCACGTCAACAAGACCGGCGCCCTCATCCGCGCCAGCTGCCGCATGGGTGCCATGTGTGCTCTAGCCGATCTGGGCGTCTCCGCCGAGGAAGCCTCGCGTCGGCTCGCCCTGATCACCCAGTACGGCGACGCGGTGGGCCTGATGTTCCAGATCGTTGACGATGTGCTGGACGTCACCCAGACCACCGAGCACCTGGGCAAGAAGAGCAACAAGGACATCGACGCTGGCAAACTGACGTATCCCGGCGTTCTCGGTCTGGACGCTTCGCAGCGGGCGATCTCGGACCTGCTCGCCCGAGCGGAAGCCGCCGTCGCCACTTTCGGCGCTGCCGGCCAGCATTTGGCGAACCTTGCTCGCTTCTTGGCCGTTCGCACCAAGTGACACCTTTCAGTTCGTGGTCCGACAACCGGCGCCCCCCAAACAGAGGATGACCGGCCGTGACTAACATGTGAGCAACGGCTCGACGACATTTTCGGGAGAAGTTCGTACATGGGTATTCTGCAGCGCATCGCCTCGCCGGCCGACCTCCGTCAGCTGTCCATTGACCAGTTGCCGGAAGTGGCCGCGGAGATCCGTGAGGCGATCAGCCGTCAGGTCTCCAAGACCGGCGGCCACCTGGCGCCGAATCTGGGCGTGGTCGAACTGACCATCGCCATGCATTACGTGTTCGACTTCGCGTGGGACCGCCTGCTGTTCGACGTGGGCCACCAGTGTTACCCGCACAAGCTCCTGACTGGTCGTCAGCACATGCTCGCCGGGTTGCGAACCGGGGCCGGCATGGCCGGTTTCCCAGAGCCCCGCGAAAGCAACTACGACCTGTTCAGTGTCGGACATGCCGGCACGGGCATCTCCACGGCGGTGGGCATGGCCCGGGGCGACAGCCTCAACCGCGAGGGGTTCGACCCGCAGACCACCCCCAACGGCCGTCGCGTGGCGACCATCATCGGCGACGCCTCGATCGTCAACGGCGTCGCCATGGAGGGCCTCAACGGCGCCGGCACGCTCAAGCGGCAGTTCCTGGTGGTGCTCAACGACAACGGCATGAGCATCTCCAAGCCGCAGGGCGCCATCGCCCGCTACTTCGATCATCTCCGCACCAGCGCTCATTACAAGGACTTCAAGTCCAAGGCCCGCGAGATCCTCAAGGGCGTGCCCGGCGGCCACGTCATGCACGACGTGTACCACAAGATGGGCGAGGGCATGAAGGCGGTCATCAACGAGGGCGCCTGGTTCGAGCACTTCGGCCTGGTCACCATCGGCCCGATCGACGGGCATGACTTCCCCACGCTGATCCAGCACCTCACCGAGGCCAGGAATTTCGACCGCCCGATGGTCCTGCATGTCAAGACCGTCAAGGGCAAGGGCATTCCCTTCGCCGAGAAGGACTCGAGCACTTTCCACAGCCCGCCCGCGTTCAGCGTGGTGCCCGACCCGGACTCCGCGGTCGTGCCCGCCCTGGAGAGCGAAGGCTGCCGCGTGGAACTCAAGCGCGACGGCCGCAGTTTCACCTCCGCCTTCGGCGACGCCATGGCGGACCTGATGGCCCGCGACGGCAAGATCGTTGCCGCCACCGCCGCCATGCCCGACGGCACCGGCATCTCCAAGGCGCTCGCCCGCTTCCCGGATCGCACCTTCGACACCGGCATCTGCGAGAGCCACGCGCTGGACATGATGGCGGGCATGGCCAAGACCGGCCTGAAGCCCTTCATGGCCGTCTACTCCACCTTCCTGCAGCGGGCCTTCGACCAGTGCTTCCAGGAGGTCAGCCTGCAGGGGCTGGCCGTTCGCCTCTGCCTCGATCGCGCCGGCCTCGTCGGCGGCGACGGCGCCGTGCACCACGGCTTCTGCGATGTGGCCATTCTCCGCGTGCTGCCCAAGGCCGCCATCATGGCCGCCATGGACGAGCCCAGCCTCAAGGCCTGTCTGGAGTTCATGCGCAGCTACGAGGAGGGCCTCTCCTCGGTCCGCTACCCGCGCGACAACTGCTCCGAGCGCTTCGCCTCCGAGCCGTGCCCGCCGTTCGTGCTCGGCAAGGCCCGCTGCCTGACCCCGCAGTTCGATCTCGACGGCCCCGGCAACAACGGCTCGGGCGTGCCCGACGTCGCCGTGCTGGCCTTCGGCACCTGCGCGATTGACGCCATGGCCGCCGCCGACATGGTCGCCGGCACCCACCGCGTCGCCGTTTACGACGCCCGCTTCGCCAAGCCGGTGGACATCGACCTGATCACCGCCCTGCTGGCCCGCGAGGTGCCCATCATCACCGTCGAGGACCACAGCGTGGTCGCCGGCTTCGGCGCTGCGGTGGTCGAGGCGGCCGCCGAGGCGGGCGCCAACGCCGGCCTGATCACCAAGCTGGGCCTGCCCGATTCCTGGATCTACCAGGACAGCCGCGCCAAGCAGATGGCCCTGGCCGGGTACGACGCCGCCGGCATCGCCGTCGCCATCCGCAAGGCCGCCCGCCCCGCCCCGACCGAGCCGGTGGTTCGTCCCACCGGCGCCGTCGCACGGCGCTGAGTTCGATCGCAACCAACACGCCCACCCCGAACGCCGGTCCGCTCTGGGCCGGCGTTTTTACTTCCCCCGCCCCCCGGCCGAATCCGGCCCGCACGGGCACGATGCCACGTGGTCGTTGACCATCCCCACCGCCTGCATGAACGCGTAGCAGATCGTCGAGCCGACGAACTTCAACCCCGCCCGCTTCAGCGCGGCGCTCATCGCGTCTGAATGAGCCGTGCTTGTCGGCACCTCGGCCATCGAGCGGGGCCGCCGGAGGATCGGGGACCCGCCGACGAACCGCCACAGGTACGCATCCAGTGAACCATGCTGCCGCTGCAGGTCTATGCACGCCTGCGCGTTGCCGATCACGCTGCGGATCTTCCCCTCATGCCGCACGATCCCCGCGTCGCCCACCAGCCGGCGGACATCCGCCTCGGTGAACGCCGCCACCTTCTCCATCGCAAAGCCGGCAAAGGCCCGGCGGTAGTTCTCCCGCTTGGCCAGAATCGTCGCCCACGACAGCCCCGCCTGCGCCCCCTCAAGGCACAGCATCTCAAACAGCAGCCGGTCATCGTGCACCGGCACCCCCCACTCGCGGTCGTGGTACGCCAGGTCCAGCTCGTTGCGGGGCCAGGGGCAGCGACCTTCAAGCTTCAGGGCCTCAGGCGCGATCGGCACGCTCCCGCAGGATGCTGGTCAGTTCGTCGGCCTGGTGATCGGCGTGATAGCTGGATCGCACCATCGGCCCGCTCTCGACCACGCGGAAGCCCTTGGCCAGCCCCTGCTGCTTGTACATCGCAAACACGTCCGGGTGAACAAAGCGGTCCACCGGCAGGTGGTTCCGCGTCGGCTGCAGGTACTGCCCGATGGTCAGAATGTCGCACGCGCCGTTGGCCGTCGCGGTCGCCGCCAGCACATCGTCCTGCAGCGCCAGCACCTCCTCGTCGCGCTCGCCGATGCCGACCATGATGCCCGTCTTGGCCACCCCGCCCGCCTCCTTCACCCGCCGCAGCAGTTCCAGCGAGCGGTCGAACTTGGCGCTCGGCCGCACCGCCGGATACATCCGCCGGATGGTCTCGAGGTTGTGGTTGATGATGTGCGGCTGCGCATCGATCACCATCTGCAGCGCCGGCCAGTTGCCCTCAAAGTCCGGGATCAGCACCTCGATGGACATCTCCGGGCACGCCGCCTTGGAACGCACGATGGTCTCAGCCCAGATACCCGCCCCGCCGTCGGCCAGTTCATCGCGGTTCACCGATGTGATCACCACATGCTTCAGGCCCATCAAGGACAGGCTCTCGGCAACCCGCCGGGGCTCGTCCTTGTCAAGCGTCGCCGGACGGCCCGTCTTCACGTTGCAAAAGCCGCACGCCCGCGTGCACGTGTCCCCCAGGATCATGATCGTCGCCACCCCGCGCGACCAGCACTCACCCATGTTCGGGCAGCCCGCCTCCTCGCACACCGTGAACAGCCGATGCTCGGTCATGATGTTCTTCAGCCGCGTGTACCCCGGCCCGCCCGGCACCTTGGCCCGCAGCCAGTCCGGCTTGCGCTTGGGCGCCAGCGTCTCAGCACCGCCACTGTTGTTCAGGACCATTCCAGACAGGCTCACCACCGGCGCATCGAGGTTTTTCACCGGATCACCGCCGGCAGGGCGCGGGTGTCGCGCCAGCGTGCGACGCACGCCCTCATTGACCAGATCCGGGGTTCCTGCGGGAGCACTGGGAGGCGTCGAAGACATCGGCACAGTGTAAGAAGCTGCCCGCCCTGATCCCGGCAGCGGTTGTGCCCCAGAACCCCCGCCCGGCCAGAATCACCCGATCGCGTCGATTTGTGCCGCGCTCTCGCCCGCCGGACCGAAACACCCTCGACAAGCTGAGCAGGATTGCATACGCAAGCCTCTATGCAGCTGATCGCTGCATGGCCCCCCTGCACTGAGGGCGCAAGTCTTCCTGACCGAGGTTCTGGGTTGCTAACCTGCGCCGCTATGCTTCACCAGATCCCCACCCATGGGGCGACGGTGTTGAACTTGACGGTTTCGTTTGGACTTTAGAAGGATTACATCCCACTTCCAGTGGGACAGTTGGACCAAGGAGTTCGACCGTGATGCACCCCCGGGGCAGCTACCGCTCACCCTTCTCCCGCAGCCGCGCTCGCCGCGTGTTCACTCTGGCCGGCATGGCGGCCACTGTCGCTGCCCTCGCCGGGTGCGAGACCGACAGTTTCATCGACCCGTCGATCACCGGGCGCTGGGAGCAGACCCCGACGGTCGTGCCAGTGCTGGATCGCCTGGCCGCAGTTGAAGGTCCTGTGAATCAGGGCATTGAGCGCAGCCAGATCAAGCCCGAGGATCTCATCCCGGAGATCGAGGCCTACCGCCTCGGGCCGGGCGACTTGGTGGAAGTGGAAATCCAGGATCTTTTCGGTGATCAGCGTCCCGAACGCTTCGAACGCGAGATTGACGCCCGCGGCTTCCTTGAAGTGCCGCAGATCCCACCGGTGTACGTCGACAATGCCACCGCTGAGGCTGCGCAGCAGCGAATCGCCCAGAGCCTGCGCGACGCCAAGATCCTGGAGAATGCCAACGTCACCGTCGTCGTTCGTACCCGTCGCCGGTTGACGTACAACGTCCTCGGCGGCGTCGGCCAGCCCGGCGTGTACCAGATCCGTCGCCCCGACTATCGACTGCTCGAAGCCCTCTCCGAGGCCGGCCGCTTCGCCGAAACCGTCGAGTACGTCTACGTCATCCGCCAGATCCCGCTTTCCGATGTGGTCACAGGTCGCGGGCGTCCGGCGGTTCAACCCGACGCCGCCCCGGCCAAGCCCGCCACCGGCACCCCCGGCGGCCCCCCAGCCCCCGGCAAGGGCGGCGAGAATCTCCTGGACCTGATCGACGAGTTGAGCAAGCCCAAGGACGGCAAGGCCGCGCCGACGGTCTTCTCCAACGAACCCGCTGCCGGGTCGGCCGCTGCCGTTCAACCCGCGAGCAAGCCGCCGATCGATCTGGTTGACGACCGCCCGGTCGGCACGAATCCCGCCTCTGGCAGCGGCTCCGGCGGCTGGCAGTTTGTCAACGGTCAGTGGGTGCAGACCGCCGGCGGCACTCCCGGCGACGCCGCCCAGGCTGGGACGGGTGCCGGCTCCGGCGGGCAGCGTCCGAGCGACCTGCTGACCCAGCGCGTTATCGAGGTGCCCCTGGCCCCGCTGCTGGCCGGGTCGGCCGCCCACAACATCGTCATCCGTCCGGGGGACGTCATTCGCGTGCCCTCGGCCTCCGAAGGGCTTGTGTACATGGGCGGCCAGGTCAACCGCCCCGGCCCGTACACGCTCCCGGCGGTCGGCAAACTGACTCTGACCCGCGCCGTCGTCTCCGCCGGCGGCCTGGGCTCGCTGGCCATCCCCGAGCGCGTGGACATCATCCGCTTCGTCGGCCCCGATCGTCAGGCCATGGTTCGCGTGAACCTGCGGGCCATCGAAGAGGGCACCCAGCCCGACATCCTGCTCAAGGCCGATGATCGCGTGAACGTCGGCAGCAACTTCTGGGCCTTCCCGCTGGCGGTTGTCCGCCAGGGGCTCCGGGCCAGCTACGGATTCGGCTTCATCCTCGACCGCAACTTCGGCTTCGATGTCTTTGGCCCCCAGAACCAGGGCACCGGCGGCTTCTGATCCGTCCGCGCGGCCCTTCCGTCGATCTGGCTTGAACCTCGTTGCGACCGCATAACCCGGGGAGGCCTTCGCCTCCCCGGTGGTCATTCAAGGGCTGAGGCGTTCGCCCCGCTCTGCAGCCGCGTTTGCTCCCGGCCGATCTCCGGGCTCCAGACTGGGGTTCGCCGGAGCCGACACTCCCCGCGGACGGCACCTGTTTGCTGTCCGCCGCGGCACGACCATCACCCCGGATGGTCGCCGGCCGTCCCGTTCGGCAGCTTGTGCCGCTCGGGTTGAACCCGTCCGCCCCCCTCGCGTAGGAGCTTCCGGTTGGTCATGGTTGTCCTCGCCAGCCGCAGAACACCGACTTCCGGCCCAGCCGGCCGAGGAGAGACCGCCGCTTGACGACTGTCCCGGCACAAGTCGCCGCCGTACCCATGCCTCCCGCTGTCACTGCGCCCGCTCCGCCGATCGTCCTCCCGCCTGCCATCCTTGCAGGCCCCACCGCGTGGGCCAGGGCCGTCCTGCTCACCCTGGGCATCTGCGCCCTGTTCTGGTTCTTTCTGGTGCAGCAGCACCGCTTCAGCCGCGACAGCGGTGACTGGTCCCACGCCTACCTCGTGCCGCTCATCAGCATTTACCTGCTTTGGCAGCGACGACTGGATATCGCCCGCATCCGCCCCACCACCTGCTGGGCCGGTCTGCTGCCCGTCGCGCTGGGCGTGCCCGCCTATGCCCTGTTCCAGATCAGCGGCCTGAGCAACCACATGGCTCAGGGCTGGGCCATGATCCTGGTCATCTTCGGCGTGGTCCTGCTGCTGTGCGGGCCCCGCATCACCAGGCTCGCGTTCCTCCCCATCGCCTTCCTGGCCTTCGGCGTCACCGTCTCAGAGCAGGTGATGATCCTGGTCACCTTCAAGTTGCAGCTCGTCGCCTCCCAGGGTGCCTGGGCCCTGCTGAACATGCTCGGCATCGAGACCGCCGTCGCCGGCAACCAGTTGGAAGTTTCCACGCCCAACGGCGTCGTCCCGCTCAATGTCGCCGAGGCCTGCAGCGGAATGCGGATGGTCATCGCCTTCATGGCCCTGGGCGTGGCGGTGGCCCTGGTGGGTGCCAGGCACTGGTGGCAGCGGACCGCCCTGCTGGTGCTTGCTGTTCCGGTCGCCGTGCTGATGAATGTCATCCGGGTAACCGTGCTGGGTGTGCTCACGCTGCAGGACCCCAAGCTGGCCGAGGGCCAGAGCCACATGCTCGTCGGCACCCTGCTGCTGGTGCCCGCGTTCTTCCTCTATTTGGGCATGGTCTGGACGCTCAACCGCATCGTCGTTGACGACGCTGAGACGGACAAGCCGGCCATCACCCCCGCGCAGCCCGCCCCGCTCCGCTGGAAGGCCCTGACCAGCCCGGCCTTCGCCGCCGCCATGGGCGTGCTGCTGCTGTCCACGCTCACACTCAACGCCGCCGTCGCCGCCATGGGCGTCAAGCTCCGCAAAGAGGCCATCCAGCCCGAAAACAACCGCCGCGTCGCCGCCGTACCGGCTGAGACCGCCTCCTGGCAGCGCATCGGCAAGGACGTGGTTCTCAGCCAGGAGATGGTCGACGAACTGGGCACCGGCAACTACCTCACCCGCTTCTATGTTCGCCGCGATGTCCAGCCCGGCCAGCGGCCCGTGCGGCTGGAACTGCATCTGGCGTACTACACCGGCATGATCGACACGGTGCCGCACGTGCCCGAACGCTGCGTCACCGGCGCCGGCTGGACGATCCAGGGCTTTCCGATCACCATGCCCCTCGCCCTGGACTCGAACGCTTGGAAGCCCGATCCGTCGGCCGTCACGCCCGACGGGGCTCTGCTGCTGACTGCGCCGCTCTCCTCCGCCGCCGCCATCGACGCCGGCAAGTCGCGCATCCGTCTGCCCCGCAACCCGCAGGACATCCAACTCCGCGTCAGCGTCTTCTCCGGCCCGCGCGACGCCCGCCTGCACGCCGGTTACTTCTTCATCGCTAATGGCGGACATGTCCCCAACGCCGAGGGCGTCCGCGCGCTGGCCTTCAACCTCACCGACCGCTTCGCCTACTACCTCAAGGTGCAGGTCTCCAGCATGGACGTCGCTACGCCGGAAGACCTCGCCCGCGAGGCCTCCAGCCTGCTGGGCGAACTCCTCCCCGACATCATGCGGTGCGTGCCCGACTGGGCCGACGTGCAGGCCGGCCGCTACCCCGCACCCGAGAACGCCCCCCGCGCCCCCAACTGACGCGATCACGCCCAACCCCCACGCCCACCTCCGCGCCACCCGCCGTTCACCCCGCAATCCCCCGTCCCATCGTCCCCCCGCTCGCCGCCACCGCCCGCTTCTCTCGCACCACCCCATCCAACCCCCTCGCGAGCATCGTCCGCCGGAGCATTGATCCATGGCATCGAAAGTCAATACCAAGTTCGTCGCGATCCTGGGCGCCGGCCTGGCCGTCGCCGCCGTAGGCGTCGCATTCGTCGGCGTCCGCGTGCTCAACAAGCCCGCCTCGTTCAATGTCACCGAGGGCGAGAAACTCCTGGCCGCCGGTGACGTTGAGAAGGCCGTCGCCGAGTTCGGCAAAGCGGTGAAGAAGGAACCCAACAACGTCGAGTTCCTCACCCGCTGGGTCGCCGCCATGGAGCGGCAGACGCCCGCGGGCTTCGACAAATACGTCGACGTGTTCAACCGCGAGTACATCGCCGCCCTCCGCCGACTCGCCGAGACCAAGCGTGACGACGTCGCCGCCCACCGCCGCCTGCTGGACCCGATGGTCCTGCTGGCCACGCTCGGCGGGGGCGATCTGGGTTCGTGGGACCGCATCGCCTCGCAGACCGAGGACGCCCTTCGCCTGTTCCCCGAGGGCGGTAAGGGCCGCGACATCATCGGCCGCTTCCGCGGGATTGCCCGGCTTGAGCAGATGCAGCTTCGCGCCAACGTGACCGACCGCGAACGCTCCGCCATCGGCGAGGACCTCCGGCGAGCCATTGCCGCTGACCCGACCGACGAAACAGCGACCCTGGCGCTGGTCCGCTGGACGACCGACATGGCCGGCCGCATGCGGGCTGATCGCAACGACGCCGAAGCCGCCGCCCTGGTCGAGCAGACCCGGGGCATCGTGCAGAACGTCATCAACGCCGCTGAGCCCGGCCCCATCGCCCGGCTGGCGCTCTCCCGGCTGGAGATCACCGAGGCCTTCGTCGCCGCTGCGCCCCAGCGCACCCGGCTGATCGCCGAGTTCAATGCCCTTGGCAACAGCCCCCGCGCTGCCGAAATCCGCAAACAGCTTGAGGACCTCGCTCAGAAACTCTCCACCACCGCCGCCAACAACGTCAACCAGGCGCTCACCGCTCTGGGCAAGCTCGACCCCGCCGCCGTCAAGCCTCTTGATGTGCTGCAGGTGGTCTCCGATGGCGTGCAGTTCATCGGCCGCGACGCCCTCGCTCAGGGCATCGCCGTGCTGACCGCCGCCCATCAAAAGCGGCCCGCCGACGTGCTGGTGCTCTATGCCCTGGCTCGCCTGGAGGAACAGAACGGCAACCTTCAGGCCACCAGTGACTGGCACGGCAAGATCGTTGCCCTGAAGGACCTCCCGCTGTCGTACGACGGCCTGATGCTCTTCAGCCTTCGCGACAGCAGCCTGATGGCCCGGGCCACGCTGGCCTTGGCCATGGCCGAGCAGTCCCGTTCAGCCGGCAAGTCCGACGACGCCCGCAAGGATGTGGACTCAGCCAAGGCCTTCCGCGACGAGTTCGCCAAGCGCGTCGGCAACCGCACCGATCTGGCCAACCAGCTCCTCAAGTTCGATGGCCAGCTGGCTGTCTTCCAGCGTGACTTCCTCACCGCCCGCCGCCTGCTTGCCGATCACAGCGAGAAGGTCGGACGCAACGATCCTCAAACGCTTCGCCTGCTCTCCGGCGTGCTGATGGAAATGGGCGACTTCGGAGCCGCCCGCGACCAGCTCGTGAGGCTCCGTGAGATCACTCGCAACAGCCCGAATGTCGCCGTCCGTAACGACCCGCAGCCCTTGATCACCCTGGCGGACATCGAGAGCCGACTGGGCAACCAGGAGGCCGCGTTGCGTCTGGCGGAGGAGGCCGTTCAGTCCGCCGACGCCCTCGGCGCCTCCGAACTGGCCGGCCGCGCCCGCGCCATCGCCGCCGATCTCAAGCAGCTCACCTCGCCCGACGACGCCGTCTTCCGCGCCCTCAGCGAGGCCCGCAAGTTCGTCGACGCCCGGCTGCCCGACCCCGAGAAGGCCCGCGCCGAACTCAAGAAGGTCGTCGACGCGCCCCTGATCTCCGCGCTGGCCGGCATCCAGCTCTCCACCGCCCTGCGAGGCTTCGGCGACACCGCCGATGCTGACAAGGTCCTCGCCCGCACCCGCGAGAAATTCCCCAATGACCCGCGGATCCTCGCGCTCGACCGTCAGAAGGCCGCACCCGCAACCGTCGAGGCGGCCATCGCCGAGGTCGACGCCGATGCCCGACGGTCACCGCTGGACAGGGCGCTGGCCAAAATGGTGATCCACGCCCAGACCGGCAACGCCGAGGAGGCCGACAAGCAGCTCGAGATCGCCAAGGGCATCGACGCCAACCACCCGCTGGTCGTCGGCCGCCTGTTCGAGGACGCCCTGGCGGCCAAGAACTGGGCCGAGGCCGAGCGACTGGCCAAGATCGCCGGCGACGCCAACCACGACCGCAACAACGGCCTGCTCTACCGCGCCCGCCTCGCCGCCGCTCAGAATCGCCTTGAAGAGGCCGCCTCCCTCGCCCAGCAGGTCACCGAGCTTGACACCCTCAACGCCGCCGCATGGCGTGTGCTGGGCGCGCTCCGCGTCCGCTCCGGGAAGGTTGCCGAGGGCGTCACCGCCTTGCAGCGGTCGATCCAGATCAAGCCCGATGACCCTGAGACCATCATCGAGCTGACCCGAGCCCATCTCACCGCCCGCCGACCGGAGGATGCCCTCCGCGTCGCCCGCGCCGGACGCGATTTCGCCCTCTCCGCACCCGGCTTCATCGACATGTATCTCGCCCTGGAGAGCGAGTTCGGCGATCGCACAGCGGCCCTGGAGCGTCGTCGGCGCATCTTCTTCGAGACACCGTTCAATCAGGAGAACACGCTCCAGTACCTTCGCATTCTGGCCCAGACCGCCCAGTGGCAGGACTTCAACACCGCCATCCAGGAGATGCGAGCCTCCATCGCCAAGGCCCGCACCCGCACCGACCTGCCCGCCGACCGCGTCGAGGCCTTCAAGCAGGAGCTCGACAGCCTCGAATTGGGCGTCCTCCCGCTCGAGGCCGTTTACTTCGCCGGAACCCGCCGATCCGACGAGGCCCGCCAGGTGTTCGATCGCATGATCGCAGCCGTGCCCGCCGACAAACGCGAGGGATCCGAACACATCGCCTTTGCCGATGTGGTCGCCACCTTCGGCAACGACCAGCTCGCTCTGGACGTGCTGATGGCCGGTCGCGAGTTCCAGAAGCCCGACACCATGGCGGTGGACCGCGTGCTCGGCGACTTCCACTTCAACCGGGGCCGCTGGGACGAGGCCGCCCAGGCCTATCGCCGCGCCCTGGACAGCGTCGGCAACGAAAAGGGCGGCGTGCTTCTGCTCCGCATCGCCGACTGCCTCACCCGCACGAACAAGCCTCAGGAGGCCGTCGATCTGCTGGCCCCCATCAAGCCCGCTGATGATGTCGCCGCCGTGTCGATCTCGCTGCTTCGTGCAGAGGCCTATGCCGGCCTCGGTGACGCCGCCAAGGTCAGCGAGAACCTCGCCGCCGCCGAGCGCATCAGCCCGCGAATGCCGCAGATTCCCTTCCTTCGTGCTGATCTGGCCCTCCGCCAGCTCAACCTGACCGACCGCTCCAAGATCACCGACGCTCAGCGAGAGACGCTGCTCGCCGCCCAGAGAAGCCTCGAGCAGGCCGTCGCGCTGGATCCCACGATGGTTCCCGCCCGGCGCCGCCTCGCTGAGACCCTCTTCAACCTCTCCGAGGATGAACTGGCTCTGGCCTCCCTGCGCGAAGGCCTCTCTCTCAACCCGGGGGACTTCAAGCTCCGCGAGTCGCTGGTCGCCTCCCTCGCCCAGCTCGGTCGGGGCGATGAGGCTCTGGCAGTCATCGAGGAGGGATCGCAACGCACCAACAACCTCGAGTGGACGCGGCTGGCCGCCGAGGAGTACGGCGCCAGGGGCAACTTCGCCAAGGCCAGCGAGTTGTTCAGCAAAGTGTGGGAGCAGATCCGCTCCCCGCAGGTCGCCAGCCGATACGTGCTCTCCCTGCTCAGCCGCACACCGCCCGAGGTGGCCACCGCCCGACAGGTCCTCGCTGAGCCCAAGCTCGAGGTCGACAAGAACGTCGAACTGCTCCTGCTCCGCGCCCGCTGCGGCGTCGCCGAAGGCAAAAGCGCGGAGTGGAATCGTGATGCCCGTGCCGCCCTCGCCCTGATCAATCCGGACGACGCCCGCCAGGTCAACCAGTTTTTCATGGGCCTGCTGGTCAACGTCTTCACACGCCCGGGCGAAAGCCAGCCCCGCATGGCTGACGCCGCCGCCTTCGTCGCCCGCCTCGAGCCCGCCGGCGGCTTCAACGAGATCTTCCAGTTCAACCTCGCCATGCTCCGCCGCAGCGATCCTGACCAGCGCGACCGCGTGACGCCGATCTTCCGCACACTTGCCAAGTCCGCCAAGGACAAGGAGATCGCCTACGGCGCCGCCCGCATCGCCGCCCAGGAGGCCTTCCAGCGCAACGAGCCCGCCGAGGCTGAGTTGTTCATGAACACCGCCATCACGGTCGGCAGCGAGTTGCTCGTGGCCCGGACCAACCCCTCCGAGCGGGCCGCCCTGACCAGTGAGGTCGCACAAGTCCGCATCGAACTGGCCTGGCTCTACGTCCAGCAGAACAAGTTCCAGGAGGCCCTCTCGCTCACCACCGAGGTCGCCAAAGCCGCTCCCGGCAGCCTTCGTCTCGCCGAGGTTCAGGGACTTGCCCACGCCGGGCTCTCACAGTGGGATCAGGCCGGCGAAGTCCTCCGCACCGCCCGCGATCGCACCGGCCCTTCCAACCTCGACAAGGTCGGCCTGACCATCGCCCTGGCCAGGGTCGAATTGGGCCGAGGCAACCGCGATCAGGCTCGAAGCCTCGCCCGCGAAGCCCGCCAGATCCTCGATGGCGAGGCACCGCCCCGCCCCAAGGGGCAGGCCTACGGCTCGGACCTCCAGAAGCTCGAGACCACCCTCAGCAGCGGTGGCTGATACACGTCCGAGAACATTTACGCATCGGAACTCGCTTCTGCTTCGAATTCAACCCGCCCCAGAACTTCACCGCCCAACAACCAAGACGGGCAGCAGGCAACGGCCGATGTAGCAACAATCGCTCCCCATCTTCACATCTGCTCTGTTCGGATTTTATAAGTATTCGCTCACGAGCCGTCCATCGGCACGGCCCATGAGCAGCCCACCCGGTTCAGGAACGCCATCATGACCACGCCCCCCCCCATCCGACCGCCCTCCGCCGGCAAGCCCCCCGCGGCCCCCGCGGGCGGCTCCGCCAGCAGCGGCGTGGTGCTCGACCCGGTCCGCATCCTCAAGCAGTACAAGGTCCCGCTGGCCATCGCGGGCGTGGTCGGCGTGGTCGCCGGTCTGGTCGCGTTCTTCGCGCTCCGCCAGGTCAACCCAGTGTGGACGGCCCGCATCAACTACCAGATCTCCCCGCCCATCGGCCAGGTCACTGAGGAAACCCGCGACGCCCAGCGCGAGGAAATGGACCGCTACATGAACACGCAGGCGGCGGTGCTGGTTGAAGACCGCATCCTCAAGGCCGCCCTGCGTGACAGCGTCCGCCTCCGCAATGACACCAAGTGGGCCCAGGATTTCATGTCCGGCGGGCAGATCAACGTTTCTGAAGCGCTCCGCGAACTCAAGAAAATGGTCTCCGCCCGCGTCCGCACCGGCACCACCCTCGTGCAGATGACCGTTCAGGCCTCCTCGCCCGACGACGCCGCCATCATCGCCAACGCCATCGACGAAGCTTACCTGAACGACCTGACCACCCTGGCCATCGCCGAGATCCGCGAACGCCGCGAGCCGATGGAGCAGGCCCGCACGCAGCTGCGCAACCAGATCAACAACCTCAACCTCACCATCACCCGCGAGACCCAGGCGGCCCGCCTGGATGACACCGGCGTCGGCGGCATGAACCCCGCCATGATCGAGGTGCAGAACATCCAGCAGCGCCTCACCGAACTGCGCGGCCAGTTGGAACTGGCCAACCAGCGCAAGGCCAACCTCGAAGCGGCCCTGGCCTCTGAAGGCGGCGCCATGAGCTTCACCGACGAGCAGCGCGAAGCCGCCGAGCGCGACCCGCAGGTGGCCAACCAGCGGGCCCGCGTTGCTGAACTTCGCACTCAGGAAGCCTCCGCCCGCGACCGCGGCCTGGCCGACGAGCACCCCGAACGTCGCCGGCTCCGCACCCTGCGCGACAACGCCGAGTCCGAGTTGGAACGCACACGTCAGGAAACCCTCAACAAGCTGCTCAATGCCGACATCGAGTCCGCCCGCCGCACCGCAAGCGTGCTGCAGAACGAGCAACGCGACCTGCAGCGTGCCCTGGAGACCGCCCAGCAGCGCCTCACGGCCGTCCGCATCGCCACGGAGACCATCGGCAACGCCAAGACCCAGCGCGATCAGGTCGAAGAGGAACTCCGCCGAATCGACACCTCCCTGGCCAACATCGCGCTCCGCGAGGGCCTCCGCCAGAGCGGCCGCGTCGACCGCGTCCGCCGGCTTGAATTGGCCGCCCGCCCCGATGTGCTGACCTTCCCCACCCTGCAGGCCATGGTCCCGGCCGGCGTCTTGATCTGCCTTGGCCTCACCGCCGGCATCGTGGTGCTCCGCGAATTGCTCGACCAGCGCGTCCGCGGCCCCTCCGACGTCGGCTATATCCAGCGGCTCCGCCTGCTGGGCATCATCCCCATCGCCAGCGAGGACCCCACGCGCCCGGCAGCCGTCGAGACCGCCTTCCGCGACACGCCCACCGGCGCCGTCAGCGAGGCCTTCCGCCAGGTCCGCGGGCCGCTGGTCAAACGCATGCAGTCCCAGGGCTACAAGACCCTGCTGGTCATCGCCGGCGAACCCGGCTCAGGCGCCACCACCACCGTCAGCAACCTCGCGATGGGCGCCGCCGCGTCGGACCTGAAGGTCCTGGTGATTGACGCCAACCTCCGCCGCCCCGGCCTGCACAAGGTCTTCAAGCTCGCCGAAGGCCCCGGCCTTGGCGATGTACTCGCCCGCAAGGTCAACCTCGATTCGGCGATCCAGAACACCGCCACCCCAAACCTCGATCTGCTCTCCGCCGGCTCCGCTGCAACGCGGGGCGTGCCCGAGCGGCTCTCCACCGAAACCATGACTCAGACGCTGGCCGACTCTCGTGCCAAGTACGATCTGATCATCATCGATTCCGCCCCGGCGCTGGTCGCCGGCGACGGCATCGCCCTGGCCAACAAGGTCGATGCGTCGTTGCTGGTGATCAAGGCCTATGGCGAGAAGCGGGGTCTGGTCGCACGCCTTCGCGACCAACTCTCCGACGCCCGGGGCGAGTTCTACGGCGTGATTGTCAACGCCGTCCGCTCGGCCGCCGGCGGTTACCTCCGCAAGAACATCCGCACCGCCTACGAGTACCAGAGCCCCGGCCAGGCTGCCTGATCGCCCGATCCGCTCTCGCACGCTCTCCGTCCGCCCCCCACCCCACCCGTGACGCTGCGCCCATCCGCAAACCCGACCCCGTCCGGAGGCTCACCTGCGCCCGCGCAGGCTCCCCGTCGCGTGCTGGTCACCGGCGGCGCAGGCTTTGTCGGGAGCCATCTGGTCGAGCGGCTGCTCCGTCGGGGCGACGCCGTGACCGTCATTGATGACCTCTCCACCGGCAGCCGCCCGAACCTCGCCCTGGCGCAGTCCGCCGCTCCCGGCTCCGGCTCGCTGGAGTTCGTGCACGGCCGCCTCTCTGACACCCTCTCCGCCTGGGGCCGCCCCGCCGCGTCCTTTGCCGAGGTCTACCACCTCGCCGCCGCCGTCGGTGTCAAACTCATCATGCAGCGGCCCGTCGAGAGCATCGAGAACAACGTCGCCGAGACCGCCGCGCTGTTCCGCTGGCTGACGTCGGGCCCCGGCCCCAAACCAGTCACTCTTCTTGCCAGCAGCAGTGAGGTCTACGGCAAGGGCGTCAAGAGCCCATTCAGCGAGGACGATGACGTCCTCTACGGCCCCACCACCGTCGCCCGATGGTCGTACGCCGCCAGCAAGGCCCTCGACGAGCACATGGCCCTCGCCTGCCACACCCACGCCGGCGTGCCGGTGGTGGTGGCACGGTTGTTCAACACCGTCGGCCCCCGCCAGATCGGCCACTACGGCATGGTGCTGCCCACCTTCGTTTCCGCCGCCCTCGCCGGCACCGACCTGCCCGTCTACGGCGACGGCCGCCAGAGCCGCTGCTTCTGCGACGTCCGCGACGTGGTCATCGCTCTGACCGACCTGCTCGCCGCCCCCGCCTGCCATGGCCGGGTCTTCAATGTCGGCAGCAACCAGTCGATCACCATCGCCGATCTGGCCGGTCTGGTCTGCCGCGTGCTCGGCTCCGCCAGCGGCATCGCCCCCGTGCCCTATCGCGAGGCCTACGGCGAAGGCTACGAGGATCTCCGCCAGCGTCAGCCCGATCTCTCCCGCATCTCCGCCGCCATCGGCTGGTCCCCTCGCATTGACCTGCCGAGCACCATCCGCGATCTGGCCGCCGCCCTGACCGCATCCCCGCCGGACATGAAGGTGTCGCCGGCTTCGTCCGCTCTGCTCTCCGGGGGGGCCCACCCATGACGGTCACCTCCGCCCTGCTCGGGCCGCTGGCCGGGCTGCTTGCGCAGCTCGATCCGGCCGCCCCCAAGCTCCCGCTGTCCTCCACGCCGACCGCCCCCCTGGGCGAGCAACTCGCCGCCCTCAAGCACTCCCAGTCTGAAATCACCTCACGCATCGCCGAATTGGAGGGCAACGTCGGCGTCCACTACACCATCAGCCGAATGGACCTGTTCAACGGGTACATCGCGGTCTTCGTCGTTGCCTTCGCCGTCACCCTGCTGGTCACCCCGCTGTTCCGCCGCCTGGCCATCGGCTGGGGAGTGATCGACCACCCCGACGAAACCCGCAAGGCGCACCGCTTCCCCATTGCCTACATGGGCGGCGTCGCCGTCTACTGCGGCATGCTGGCCGCCATCGCCTTCTCCTATCTCGCCCCGCTTCACGGCCTCATTGGCTTCCATTCCACCAAGCACGCCGGCGACATGAACATCCCGCCCCCGGTGCCCATGTCCATCCTCGCCGGCATGACCATCGTCATGCTCATCGGCCTGTGGGATGACGTCGCCAAGGTCACACCGCTGCAGAAAGTCGGCGGCCAGCTCATCGCCGCCGCCTTCCTGGCCATGAACGATGTCGGCGTAAATGTCGCCAAGCAGGTGCTTTCGCCCATCGGCGTCTGGGTCGGCAACCCCGACCTCATCTTCCTGCTCCCGCTGCCCTTGGAGATCCCCGGTCTGGGGTCCGCGGTGGAGCTCAACGTCGTCTACTGGACCGGAACATTCATCATCGCCGTCTTCGTGCTGGGGGCGTGCAACGCCTCCAACCTTATTGACGGCCTGGACGGCCTGCTCTCCGGCGTCACCGCCATCTGCGCCGCCGGCCTGCTCATCGTCGCCCTGGGCCTGGCCATGTACGACGACGGCAAACTCGACGCCGCCCGCATCATCATGTGCCTGGCCCTCATGGGCGCCTGCCTCGGATTCCTCCCCCACAACTACAACCCGGCCACCATCTTCCTGGGCGACAGCGGCTCACTCCTGCTCGGCTACACCACCATCGTCATCGTCCTCACCCTTGGCGATACCGGTCAGACCAACCTCGTGCTCGCCGGCCTGATCATCTACGCCGTCCCCATCATCGACACCTCTCTGGCCATCGTCCGACGCAAGATGGCCGGCCAGAGGATCTCCGCCGCCGACGACCAGCACCTTCACCACATCCTCAAACGCAAGATGGGCGTCAAGTGGGCGGTCACCACGCTCTACCTCATGGGCGGAGCCTTTGGCCTGCTCGGCGTCTTGCTCACCATGGAGCGGGGCCGCATCACCTACGTTCTGGTTCTGGTGCTCGGCGCCTTCATCGGCGTGACCGCCATCAAGGTCGCCCGTCGCAAACAGTTCGAGGAGGCCGCCGCCCGCCTCTGGGCCCGCCCCCCGGCCGACCCCGTCGCCGACCCGCCAGGTTCCCCCGCCGCGGCCGCCCCCGCCTCCACCCCCACCCCCGCCTCCCCCGCCACAAGCCATCCCGCCTAACATCGCGACCTCGCCGGAGAGGTGGCCGAGAGGCTGAAGGCGACGGTTTGCTAAACCGTTATACGGAGTATTTGCTCTGTATCGAGGGTTCGAATCCCTCCCTCTCCGCTCCACACGCAGGCGACTCGACGCTCGTCGAGTCGCCTGCGTCGCTTTTGGTTCATGCCCTACCCGCCAGCCTGGTCCACGCCCCCTTTGAGTTATCAGCCCTTTGTGCCCCTGTACAACCCCTTCCCATTTCCAGTTTCCCCAGCGCGTTACGGCGGCATGTAACACTTTCTGCAGGCCGGAACCGTTGCAGCCGCCGTGTTGCTGGCACCGGACGGAAAAATCCGGTACCTTGTCGGGCGTCAATCGTAACTGTTTCAGGGCCGGCTCGGCCCGTTCTTCCGCTCGCTTGAGCACACCCTTTTTCGGTTAGGAGAGAGACCATGAAGACCACCGCGTGCGCCCTGATGTGCATCCTCGCCGGCGCAGCTGGCGCCCAGGCCCAAGTCGTCCTCGGCGTTACCGAAGGTTCGGCCAACTGGCTCGGCTACATGAACGTGTTTGAGCGCCCCGCCAACGGCGGCGGCTTCGTGTTCGGCAGCCCCTGGGGCGTCGCCGATCTGCGGGCCGAGTTCTCTCCCACCACCCTCACCCTTCTGCCCAACTCCATCAACGACCCCAATCCGTTCTGGTACACCCCCAGCAGCAGCGGCCTGGTCGGCAACAAGACCATGGAAGCCAACCTCTACATCGAGAGCACCGGCGGGGCTCTGAACGGCCAGAGCGTCAGCTTCCAGGGCACTGTCCTCTCCAACACCTTCACCTCCGCCCACCAGGTCTTCGTCTTCATCAAGGACTTCGCTCCCGACTTCTCCTCCGTGAACCAGATCCTGGTTCCCGTCTCCAGCACCGGCGCTTTCAGCGTCAACCTCAACACCATCAACGACCCCGCCCGCAAGGTGCAGTACGGCTTCCAGGTCGTCGGCGAGAACGTCTGGATCAACCGCGCTCCGGCCTTCGGCGGAATGACCATCGCCATCCCGACGCCCGGCGCCGCCGCCCTGATCGGCCTGGGCGGGCTGGTGGCCATGCGGCGCCGTCGCTGATTCGCCCTGGATTGACGCTTGTATCGCAGCGGACCACTTCGCTGCACGACTGATCCTCACCGAAGGGCCCCGGCCACACGCCGGGGCCCTGTTTCTTTCCCCCGGTCAACACTGACACGAACGACCCTGCCAGACGTTTCCCGGACCTGCCGGCGGCCATCTTCTCGCTACAGCCGGCTTCCCAGACGGCCATCTCCGCGCTGATCGTCCATTCTCACCGCCTCGCGCCGGCCTCGGATCGCTTCCAGCCCGCCGGCCATGCGTTGCATCCGATATTCTGCACATGGCAGCACCCTGGCCAGCCCGAGGGCAGGACCAGTCGCGCCGCGCGATCTCCGCGGCGGCGCTTGTTGTCATCCTCTGCGCCGCCCTGCTGCCCAGCCTCACCCCGACCCTTGCACAACCGTCGGACGGCTCCGCCGCCAACGGCACCATCCCCGTCCCCACCTCCGCTGGCGGCAAGGACGTCCGCCGACCGCAGCCGCTCTTCCTCACGCCCGACAAGCCCGCCGACAACGACCAAGGCTCGCCCGAGAGCCGGGGCCTGATCGCCGTCCCCCGACAGGCCGGCAAGGCCCCCACGCCCAGCGGAGCCTCTGGCTCCGCCGCCGGTCCGGGCAACGCCGCCGCGGTCGCCGCCTCGCAGGCTCTGCCGCCCCCGGCCGAGACGCCGGCCCTGCCGCCGGGCCCTCTGGCCGTCACATGCGCCCTCGCCGAAGGGCTGGTCCGCGTCACCCATGCCGCCAATCCGCAGATCGTGCTGCTTGACGGCTCGGTGGTGCAACTGGTCAGCCAGACGCCTCTGGTGCCCACGCTGCAACTCTCCACCGAGACCGCCCCCGGCACCGGCGTCGGCTTCGACCTGCACGTCACCTTCGCCAACCCGACCGACAAGCCCCAGCCCCTGGGCAGCCTCACCCTCGGCGGCATCCGCATGGCCGACACCGTGCGAACGTTCGACTTCGCCGCCGGCAGCGAACCGGTCACCCTCGACCGTCAGATCACCGCCCGCGCCGCCGTGCAGCGCGATCGCCCGATCAGCGCTGCTCTCAGCGAACTGCAACTCGCCGGCAGCTGGCCCCGCAGCCTCTACAGCCCGGTGGCCGTTCTTGCTGATGACCGCTTGACCATGGGCGCATCCATCCTCTACCCCGGCGCGTCGCACCGGCACGGCGTCACTGTGATCGTCGGCGACGGACCCCGCATCGATGGCGACGGCGGACCGTGGTGGTATGTCCAGTTCCGCCTCGACGGCATGCTCGCCCCCGGCCGTAACCAGCACTACACGCTGGCCGTCCGCTTCGCCCCGCCCGACGCCCACTGGCTCACCACCCTGCTGCCCTATCGCGAGTACTTCCGCTCGCTCTATGGCCCGGTGCAGCACCGCCGCGACCCGCGACCGGTGCTCGCCACCGTCATGGCCGACTCCCGCACCGCCAGTCCCGGCAACCCCCGTGCGTTCCTGGACGCCAAGCTCCGGCCCGACCTGCACGGCTTTGGTCCGTGGATTCGCGAGATCACCAGCCGTCGCAGCCTCGGCTTCGCACGCACCATGCTCTGGGCCCCCTCCGGGCTGTACTCCCGCCACCCCGAGCGAAACTACCCCGCCAACACCCTCACCGGCCTTGACGACCTCCCGGTCATGCGGCAATCCCTCCCGCTGCTCAGCGACCTCGGTCGCAGCATGAGCGTCGGCTACTTCCTCGGCTCGGTCATGCGGGCCGAACGCGGCTGGGACCGCGCCGTCGAGCCCGAACGCGTCGACTGGTCCAGCGACGAATCCCGCTCGCTGGTGCTCAACGAGATCGCCGCCGCCGCCCAGCTCAACGCCTCCGATGTGGCGCTTGCGGGACTTGTCGCTGATGACCCCGCCGCCTTGATGCTGATGGTCCGCCTCATTCGCGATCGTTTTCCCACCCTGCGCTTCATCGCCGAGCCCATGCCCGCCGACCTCGTCCACAACCTCATCGGAGGCATCACCTCCGATCAGGAAGTTGATCACCCGCACCTGCTGGCCGACTTCATCAACCCCGGGCATGAGACCTGGGTGATCCTGTACAACAAGCGGCTGATCACCCGTCTGGGCCGCAAACCCACGCCCTCTGAACGCAGCAGCGAGCAGACCCGCTACGCCGAACTGGGCTTCGTGCCCGTGGAACTCAACTTGGCGCCGCTGCCCCCCGGCACCCTCGCCGCCGATGGCGCCCAGATGAACCTGCCCACGCAACTGGCCATGCCCTCCGGCCCGGCCGCCGACACCCCTGCCACCGCCGGTGTCGACCCGTCGCCTCCGGCCGGTCCGCCCTGACCAGGCCCGGCGCTTCGCCGGCTTGGCACCGCTGCATCACGGTCACTAACCTGCGGCTGCCATGACCACCGCCACACCGTCCGCTCCGCCCGCCTCCCGCCTTCGCTCGCTCATGAACGCCGGCTGCGTCGCCATGCCCGGCTCGTTCAACGGGCTGTGCGCCCGGGCCGTCGCCCAGGCCGGCTTCTCCGCCACCTACGTCTCCGGCGCCGCCACCAGCGTCTGCGCCGGCGTGCCCGATGTCGGCCTGCTCACCCTTGAACACTTCTGCCGCGTCATCCGCGAAGTCGCCGACTCCTCCGGCCTGCCCGTGCTCGCCGACGCCGACACTGGCTTTGGTGAGGCCGAGATGGTCCGCCGCACCGTCATCGACTACACCCGCGCCGGCGCCGCCGGCCTGCATCTGGAAGACCAGCAATTCCCCAAGCGCTGCGGCCATCTCGACGGCAAAGCCCTGGTCAGTCAGGACCACATGATCGAGAAGGTGCAGTGGGCCGCCAAGGCCGCCGCTGACCTTCGCGACGCGTCGGGCGCACCCGGCCTGATCATCTGCGCCCGGACCGACGCGCGAGGCGTGGAGGGCTTCGACGCCGCCGTGACCCGCGCCGCCGGCTACGTGCAGGCCGGAGCCGAGATGATCTTCCCCGAAGGCCTGACCAGCGAAGCGGAGTTCGGCCAGTTCGCCCAGGCCCTTCGCGCCCGCACCGGTTCAACGCGGGTCTACCTGCTGGCCAACATGACCGAATTCGGCAAGACGCCGATCATCCCCCAGCAGCGGTTCGCCGAACTCGGCTACGACTGCGTGATCTACCCCGTCAGCCTGCTGCGGGCCGCTATGAAGGCCGTGACCGCAGCCCTCGAATCGCTCAAGCGCGACGGCTCGATGGCCAGTGTGCTCCCCGCCATGCAGACCCGCGCCGAGTTGTACAGCCTGGTCGGCTACACCCCCGGCGTGCCATGGCCCGCCCCGGCCCGCTGAGCATCGCGCCGGTTTCAACCCCACGCCATTGCCGCAAGAAGGGCCACCGCACCCGGCACGTTCAACTCCAGTCGCGGCCAAATCCACGGTGATGAAAGCGGATCGCTCCGGCTGTCCAATTCCCCCCCCCCGCCCCTCTCACGAGCTGGTGCGGTCCAGCACGCGGTACATCTCGCGCTCGCCCCGACCGCGGAGCGGATAGTCCTTCCGCAGCGGGAAGGCCGGGTACGTCTCCCACAGCAGAATCCGCCGCAGGTCCGGGTGGTTGCGGAAGCGGATGCCCAGCATGTCAAAGGCCTCACGCTCCATCCACTCGGCGCCCGGCCACAGGTCGGTCACGCTGTCCAGATACAACGCCGGATCGTCCGCGATGCCGTCGGTCGGCAGCGACGGGTCCAGGAACGTCTTGACGAAGAACCGGTCGTCCCTCGCCAGCGACAGCAGGTTGTACACGCAGGCGAACCGCCCCACCGTCTTGGCCGGATAGCCCAGATAGTCCACGTAGTGGATGTCGGACAGGAAGTTGAAATCGCAGCGGCTGTCGGACTTGAGGAACGCCAGCACCTCGTGCAGGTCCTGCGGGTCGACGATCAGCGTGCTCTGGCGGCGGAACTCCGTCGCCCGGAACCGCTTGCCGGCGAACCGCTCCTTGACGATGGCGAATACGGGGTGGTCCAGATTGGGCTTCTTGTCGCTGCTCATGGCTCAGAACATCCGGCAAACCAGCCCCGGCGAAACGCCCGGGCGTTGAAGGGTCAAGAGGGTAGACGGCCCGCGGCCGGCGGGGCCCCGCCAGCCGCCGCCAACCCGGCCAACTTCTCGGCCGCTACCCCCGCCCGATCGGCCTCCAGAACCACCGGCAGATCCGCCGGCAGGTGCGTCCGCCACAGCCTGACGATGGTCTCCGCAGGCAGCAACCCGTCGAAGAACGCCGTCCGCTTCAGCGGCGGCCCGAAGTCCGCCGTCGCACCGTCCACCTCGGGGCCGGTCGCGTCCGGCGGGTGCTGCACGTTGGCCAGCACCACCCCCGCCAGCCGCCCGGCCCGGGCCAGATGGCCGAACACCGCGAACATCCGCGTCAGATGGTCCTCGGCATACCGCAGCATCGATGCGGTGAACATCGCCGCCGGATCGGCCAGAACCTCCAGCCCGGCCGGCACATCGCCCCCCGCAAACAGCGCCGCACACCCGTTGGCATCGCTGAGCACGTGCCGGGCGTGGGGCCGCAGCGCCAGCCGCACTTCGCCACCGTTTCCCAGCAGCCGCCGCACCGGACCGCGGATCATCGCGGCGAATCTCGCCCGCCCCGCCGGCCCCCAGGTGCGAATGTCCGGCTCAAACAGGTCGCTCCCCAGCGTGCCCGACCACACCACCGCCCTCGCCACACCGCCACGCTCCCCCGCTTCGGACACCCGGCTGGCCGCCGTCAACACCAGCAGCAACGCGCCAGCCCCCGGCTCGCTCGTGCCGCCGTCGAGAAGCAGCGGGTCCGGGTGATCCTCGCATCCGGTGTCCAGCAACGGGTTGATGTTGCAGAACACCCCCAACGCCCCGACCCCGTTCCCTCCGTGCACCGGCACAATCGGGCCCTCCAGCCCGTCGTCCAGCGTCGGCGGCAGCACAAAGCAGTTCATGGGCCGCCAGTGTACGCGACCGCCCGCCCTAACCACCAATCAAAGACCAAATCTGCACGTCCCCTGCAGATTTTTGCCCGGACAGTTCCCACCGCCGCCAGCCACGAAGCCCTGCGGTCGCCATCCGCCCCACCCCCAACCGCTTGGGGTGAAGACCCGAACCAACGCGTCGAATCCGCGATTTCAAGCAGTTACACGCTGTTTTATCGGCGGCCCGAAGGGCGATATGCTCCGCACCACACCGGCATGGATGCCGGTGCGCCCGCACCACGCCCGCCCCGGCACGTTCCGGTCGGGTCCCAGCGTCGCGGGCCCTTGGCGAAGGAGTGCCACCCATGTTCGGCTTCAACCTCTCTGGTTCCGGCGTTTCCACCCGTGCTTCTCTGGCCGCCGCCGTCGCTGCCGAGGAGCAGACCATGAGTTTGGCCAAGCGCTGCCTCATCGATGAGATCCAAGCCCTCAGCGAAGCCCCCACCCGCCGCGCCTTCTTGATGCAGTTCGACGAGGCCGACCTGGAGCACTACCGCCGCCACCTGGCCCTGCGGCATGAACCCCGCGACCGCCAGTCGCGCTGGGTGCGCGAGCCCCTCGAGCCCGCGTTTGTCATGCGTGAATCACGGGTCTGAGTCGCGGCCTGGGCCCAACCCGCCGCCGACCACCTCCACCGCGTGAGCCGTCACCGTCACCGTTGCCGGCCCGAGCGCAAAGCGCTTCGGATCGGTGCTGCCGCTGCGCACCGCCCGCACCACGGCCGCCAGCCCGCGCAGGCGCGAGCGGACCTCGCGCTGGGGTCCGGTTTCGCCCGCCGCCTTTCCTAAATCACCGACTACCTGCCACGCCGCCTTGATGGCCGTTGACACCACCGCCGCCGGCTGCCTTCGCAACTCCGCCCGCTGAAAGCGCACCGCCGCCGCCCGCCCGTCCGGGCCGCTGACCACCTCGCGGGCCACCCGACCCGCCAACGTCTCCAGCGCTTCCGCCGCCCCCCACAGCAGCGGCCCGCTCCGCACGCTCGCGCGGGCGGCTGATGGCCGCGCCGCCAGCAACGGCGGCAGCACGGTGTGCCGGATGGCCGCCCGCAGCCGCGAGGTTTCCGCGTTGGTCGGGTCCTCCGCCCAGGCCCACCCGGCGCTCTGGCACAGCGCCTTGGCCTGGTCCGGGCTGATGCCCAGCATCGGCCGCATCAGCATCGCGCCCCGAGCCAGCCGCCGCACCGGCGCCAGGCCGGCCAGCCCGCGCGGGCCGCTGCCCCGGGCCAGCGCCATCAGCACCGATTCCAGTTGGTCGTGCGCGTGGTGCCCGGTCGCCACCCACCCGCACCCCGCCGCCTTGGCCATCTCCGCCAGCGCCGCATACCGCAGTCGGCGGTAGCCCGCCTCGGCGTTCAGTCCGCCACCCGCCGCGGCCAGTCGCACCTCAGCCACCCGCACCGGCACACCCAGCGCCGCCGCCAACGCTTCCACCCGCTGCGCATCCGCCCTGGCCTCGGCCGCCGGTCGCATGTCGTGGATCACGTGCCCCAGCGTGATCGGCGCCCCCACCGCCGCCAGACAGATCACCAGCGCCGACGAGTCCGCCCCGCCGCTCGCCGCCACCAGCGTCGGCTTGCCCCGCCCCGCCCGCCCGCTGGGCCGCTCATCGCACAGCATCCGCCAGGCGTGCACCACCCGCCGCACCACCGGGTGCCGCCGGTCCGGCAGGGTCACCCGCAACGGGTGTTCGCCTTGCACGGGCGTCCGTCCAGCCGCTGTTTCGGGTAACTGCCCCAGCGGAATCTGGTGCGCGCTGCGGGCTTTCCCCCCTTCGCCGGGCATGCTGCTCTCGAGTTGCTCCGGGCGACGATGCACGACTCACTTTATGTTGGACACCCTGCTCAGCCCGTCGCTCGCCCCCTGGCTGCTCGCCTCGGTCATCGGCACCACCGCCATCGCTTGCCTGTGGGCCGTGTCCAACGCCAAACGCAAGGCCCGCACGGGCCTGCCCGCCGGCGAACGGCTCAGCCAGGCCCGCCGTCGGGCTCTGGCCAAGGCCGCCCCCGGCGCCGGCGAGCTGCTCGAAGAGGTCAAACTGGCCGCGGAAGAGGCCACCGCCGCTATGGACGCCAAGGTCGCCGACCTGCAGCGGCTCATCGCAGAAGCCGACGCCAAGTTGGCCGACCTTCGGCTCGCTCAGGCCAACCTCACCCCGGCCCGTTCCGCCCTGGTCACCCGCCCGGTGTCCGCCCGGCCCAGTTCCACCCACTCGGCCCAGGCTTTGCATCTGACCGACAACCCCACTGACGAACTCATCGCCGCAGCCTCGGTCCTGGGCGTTCGCTCCGGCGACTCCGCCGCCGCCCCGAACCCCACGCCCGCCCAGCGGCCGGCCATCACCATTGCCGAACAGGTCCGCCTTCTCGCCGAGCAGGGCCTCGGCCATGCCGAGATCGCTCAGGCCACCGGCCAGCAGATCAGCGCCGTCCGCCTCATGCTCAGCCTCCGCAAGGCCGGCTGACCGATCGCCCCACCACCCACCAGCCCTCGCCCCCGCCCCCACCGCTGCCTCACCCCACCCGGGCAGGGCCCGCCCGCGTCCGCTACGGTTGACGGATGCAGGCCCACACCAACGAAACCCGAACTCCACTCCGGCCCGGGCAGTTGCCCAGACTGGCCATCGTTGGCCGTCCCAACGTGGGCAAGTCCTCGCTCACCAACATGATCGCCGAGCGGCGGGTGAGCATCGTCGACCCCACGCCCGGCGTGACCCGCGACCGCGTGACCACCGTGGTGAGCCTTGAGAGCGCCGACGCCTCAGCGCCGCCGGTGATGGCCGAACTGACCGACACCGGCGGCTACGGCGTGTACACCACCGCCGGCCGCAAGATCGACGAGGCCGGCTTCGACCTCTCGATGCTCACCAAGGACATCGAGAAGCAGATCGCCGCCGCTGTCCGCTCCGCCGATCTGGTGCTCTTTGTCATTGACGCTCAGACCGGCTTGACCGCCCAGGACCGCGAGGTGGCCCGCCTGCTGCGTGAAGGCGGCCTGGCGGCGCTGGATGACCCGCACGCCAGGCGGCAGGCCGCCGGCGACGGTCCCCGCGTGCTGGTGATCGCCAACAAGGTCGACGGTCCTCGCTGGGAGATGCACGCCCTGGAAGCGGCCAACCTCGGCTTCGGCGAGCCGCTGATGGTCAGCGCCAAGAACAACTACTGCCGTCGTGAGTTCACCGGCCGCCTCCACGAGATCGTCAGCGATCTCTCCGCCGACGCCGTCCGTCGCGGCCGCGAGGCCGAGGCCGCCGGCCACCCCGACGACGCGCCCCCGCGCGCTGCCCTGCCGGAGATGAAGCTCGCCATCGTCGGCAAGCGCAACGCCGGCAAGAGCACGCTGGTGAACCACCTCGCCGGCGAAGAACGCGTCATCGTCAGCGAGATCCCCGGCACCACCCGCGACGCGGTCGACGTGCGCTTCGAGATGGACGGCCGCGCCTTTGTCGCCATCGACACCGCCGGCCTCCGCCGCAAGAAGAGCTTCCAGGACCGCATCGAGTGGTTCGCCCTCGACCGCCTGCAACTGGCCGTAGACCGCTGCGATGTGGCGCTGTTCCTCATCGACGCCACCGTGCCCATCAGCCAGGTCGACGAGCAGGTCGGCAAGATGCTCGCCGACAGCTTCCGGCCGGTGGTCATCGTCGTCAACAAGTGGGACCTGGTGCAGGGCCGCTTCGCCGGCGCCGGCCGCAAGGCCCGCCGGGGCGAGCGCGTCACCCCCGAGATCTACGAGTCCTACATCCGCGACCAGTTGCGGGGCCTGGACTACGCCCCCATCTCCTTCATCAGCGGGCAGCAGGGCCTGAACGTCCGCGAGACGATCGACCTGGCCTTCGACCTCATGCGGCAGAGCCAGACCCGCGCCGGCACCGGCCAGCTCAACCGCATGCTCCGCGAGATCGTCACCCGCCAGGGGCCCTCCAGCAAGATCGGCACCTTCGCCAAGATCTTCTTCGCCGCCCAGGTCCGCACCCAGCCGCCGACCATCGTCTGCGTCGTCAACCGGCCGGAACTGTTCACCCCCAACTACCAGCGCTTCCTGCTCAACCGCTTCCGCGAGCAACTCCCCTTCCCCGAGGTGCCCATCCGGCTGATCATCCGCGCCCGCAAGCCCAAGAGCGCCGGCAAGGCCGCCGAAGAGTTCCCCGATATCGAGCAGATCGAGCAGATGGAGGCCGCCGGCCAGCAACCCGAGTTGCTCGCCGCCGAGGACTACTTCGACGAGCCGGTGCAGCCGCACCGCCAGAGCCAGAATGACGCCCCCGCCCACGGCGGCCGACCCGTCGCCCGCGTGGTCAGCGGCCTGGCCGAGGACGACGCCACCGAAGAACTCAGCGAAGAGCCCGATGCCGAGTTTGCCGACGATCTGGCCGACGACGACGAACCGCTGTCCGATCTTCACGATGAGCAGGGCGAGGACGCCGACGAAGCCGACGAGTCCGAAGCGGCCAAGCCCTCCGCACCTGCTGACCAGGCCGACCACGACGACGCGGATGATTCCGATGGCGACGCCGGCGACGACGCCGACACCGACCTCCCCGAAGACCAGTTGCTGGACATCGAGGATGAGGACGCCGTCAGCTTCGATGACAACGGCGACGAAGACGGTGACGACGAGAAGCCGGCCCCCCGGCCCGCCGCCCGTCGCCCGTCCGCGGGCCGCAGCACCGCCAAGACGGCGCCCGCCAAGGCCCGCAGCAAGGCCGCAGCCTCGCGCCCGGCCGCCGGCAAGAAGCCCGCGTCCAAGTCATCTGCCAAGTCCGCCGCCCGAACCTCGCGCAAGTCCGCGTCGGCCAAGCCCACCAAGGGCGGCAGGGCCGCCAAGCTGGCCAAGCCCAGCAAGCCCAGCAAGCCCAGCAAGCCGAGCAAGCCGAGCAAGCCGGCCAAGCCCGCCAAGGGCAAGGCCCCCGCATCCGGCAAGCGCACCGCCAGCAAACCCGCCGCCGGCAAGCGCACCACCGCAAAGCGGCCCCCGGGCCGCCGGGGCCGCTGACATCGGCCCCGGCTTGCGGCCGATCGCGAGATTCGCTCCCCGAAGCGAAACCACCCCGAAGAACCCGGCGAAACCAGATCTGTAACCGCTTTCATTCCCCCTGAGTTCACCCGCCATGAGCACCCACGCCTCCCCGCTGTCTGACACCACCTTCCCGCCCGACTTCGTCTGGGGCGCCGCCTCCAGCGCGTACCAGGTCGAAGGCGGCTGGGACGCCGACGGCAAGGGCCCCAGCAACTGGGACCACTACTGCCACAACCGCGTCGCCAAGGGCTCCACCGGCGACGTCCCCGGACAGGTCTTCACGCCCGGCAACGTCTACAAGGACCACGCCGGCGACATTGGCCCCGACCACTACCACCGCTACGTCGAAGACGTGCAACTCATGAAGCAGATCGGCCTGAAGGCCTACCGCTTCTCCGTCGCCTGGTCCCGCGTCATGCCCGATGGCGTCGGCCCCGTCAACGCCGCCGGCCTCGCCTTCTACGACCGCTTGGTTGACGCCTTGCTGGCCGCCGGCATCCAGCCCTGGCTCACCCTGTTCCATTGGGATCTACCCCTGGCCCTCTGGCACAAGGGCGCCTGGCACAACCGCGATATCGCCCACTGGTTCGCCGACTACGCCGCCGTCCTGACCGACAAACTCTCCGACCGCGTCACCCACTGGATGACCATCAACGAGCCGCAGATCTTCCTCGGCCCCAGCGAGCACGAAGGCCTGCAGACCTCCAACGCCCGCTCCAGCCACACCGACCGCCTCCTGACCGCCCACCACGCGCTGCTCGCCCACGGCCGCGCCGTGCAGGTCATCCGCGCCCGCGCCAAGCGCCCGCCCCAGATCGGCTGGGCCCCCATCGGCCGCGTCAAGGTCCCCTATGCCCCGCCCACCCGGCGTGACGGCCCCGACGGCGGCTTCCTCTCCGCCGTGCCCAGCCCCGAGAACGTGCAGGCCGCCAAGTACGCGACCCACGCCGTCATGGTCAAGGACTTCTGGAACAACGCCTGGTTCGCCGACCCCGCCATCCTCGGCCACTACCCCGAAGACGGCCTGAAGCTCTACGGCCACGCCGCCCCCAAGCCCCAGCCCGGCGACATGGACACCATCCGCCAGCCGCTCGACTTCTACGGCATCAACGTCTACGACGCCGAACTCATCCGGGCCTGCAAGCCCCACCACGGCAACCCCCTCGGCCCACACGCCACCGTCGAACGCGTCGACTTCCCCGCCGGCCACCCCCGCACCGCCATCGGCTGGTACATCATCCCCGAGGCCCTCTACTACGGGCCGCTCTGGCTCTACGAACGCTACAAGGTCCCCATCGTCATCACCGAGAACGGCATGTCCAGCCACGACTGGGTCGCCAACGACGGCCAGGTCCACGACCACCAGCGCATCGACTACACCCGCCGCTACCTCCTCCAACTCCGCCGCGCCATCGCCGACGGTGCCAAGGTCAACGGCTACCTGCACTGGTCCATCATGGACAACTTCGAGTGGCAGTGCGGCTACCGCGAACGCTTCGGCCTCATCCACGTCGATTACGACACCCTCAAGCGCACGCTCAAGCAGTCCGCCCACTGGTACCGGGGTGTCATCGCCTCCAACGGCCGCGACCTCCCCGTCACTCGCTGAGTTCGTCGTCCGCCTCCACCGGGCGAGACACCCGGTAGGCCTCGCTGAACCACCGCCCCAGATCCGCATCCCGGCACCGCGTCCCGCAGAACGGCGCGTGCGGTGCGCCCGCAGGCAGTTCACGCCCACACCCGCGGCAGCGTTCCCCCCCCACCACCACGCCCCCGCCGCTGCCAAAGCGGCCCAGGGCCGACATCACCTTGGCAAAGCCCGGCCGCCGCTGCCAGCCCGCCGGCAGATGCACCACCAGCCGCCGCCGCTCCTCATCTTCCGCGTGATGCAACTGCACCGCCGCCAACGCCGGCCCCAGCCGCTTGATCGCCCCCGCTATCCGCGACGGCCACTCCACCGCCACCACCGCTCCACCGGCCAGGGCTTCGTCCCAGCCGATGGTGTCCAGTTCCTCATCCCCGCCCAGCCGATACGCGTCCACGTGCACCAGCCGCAGCCCGCCCGGCCCTGAACCCGCCCCGGGGCGGTACTCGTTCATCAGCACGAACGTCGGGCTGTGCACCAGATCCGCATCCAGCCCCAGCCCCCGCGCCAGCCCCCGCACCAGCCGCGTCTTGCCCGCACCCAGTTCACCCTCCAGCGCCAGCACATCCCCCGCACCGGCCAGTGAGCCCAGCAGTTCGCCCACCAGCTCGGTGTCCTCCGGGGCGTTTGTCGTCAAAGTCAGCATGATGGGCAGGGCAGCGGGCATGGTGCATCCACAAGCAAAGCATCACTGGTCAACTCAGCACGCGGCACGGCGGCTCAGGCCCGCGTCCGCTGCACGCTGGCCGTGCCATGGTCCCACCCCATGGCGCTGGCATCCGTTTCCACCCCCTTCTCATCCACCACCACCGCCCAGCATCCCGGGCTCCCGCCCGCGCTTGAACCGTTCGGCGTCCCGCCACCGGTCGGCGCCACATCGGCATGGGCCACAAACCGGCCGATCCGCGTCAGCCGCGTGCCGGTCACCGGGCATCGCTCCGGCAGCAACCCTTCAGCCTCCGGGCGAACGGCAAACAGCAACTCGTAATCCTCGCCATCGGCGATCGCCGCACGCCAGTCGATCACATCGTTGTGCAGCGGCAGCAGCCGACTTTCCATCCTCGCCGCCAGCATCACCCGACCCTGCGTCCCGGCACCGGCGCTTGATGCTTCGGCCAGCCGGCCCGCGTCAATCCCCACGCCGTCGCTCACGTCGATCATCGCCGCCAGCCCGTTACCCAACGTGTCGCACAGCCACGCCGCCTCCGCCAGCCGAGGTTCGAAGCTCAGGTGCCGCCCGCTGGCCAGTGAACCGCCGATCCGACCCGTCACCCACAGCCCGTCCCCCGCCCCGGCTCCGCTGCGGGGCACCGCGCCGCGCTTGCCGTGGGGCACGCCCGCCACCGTCACCGTCAGCACCGTCGGGCACCGCACCGCCAGCGCCGGCCCGGTGTGGTGGTCCGCCTGTCCGCCCGCCGGCTCGTCATCCCGACCGCCGATCGCCGGCAAGGTCGCAATATCCCCCCCGACCAGCGGGCACCCCCAATGCCTCGCCCATCGCGACATCGCATCAAACAGCCGATCGGCCACATCTTCCGCCAGCCCCTCGGGCAACGCCCCGGTCGCCAAGGCCCACACCGGCCGCCCGCCCATCGCCGCAATGTCCGACACCGACCGCGCCATCGCCTTCCGCGCTGCCGCGTCCACCGTCGTGCCCCCGCTGGGCCCCTTGCCGCTGCCGCCCAGCGGACCCGCATAATGCCGGTCTTCCACCAGATGGTCCACCGTCAGCAGCAACTGATTGCCGGGCCGATCCGCCGGCCCCTCCCCCACCGCCACGCAAGCGCAATCATCTCCAGGCCCCAGCAGCACACAGGCCGGCAGGTCGCGGGAACGCTGGTAGATGTGTCGGTGCAGGTCAGCCTCACGCATGCTCTGAGGGTACCCCGCGCCCGATGGCCCCCGCCCACCACCCGAACGCATCGCCGACAAAAAACGCTTCCGGCCATGACGGACACCTCTCGCTCCCGCATCCCGTTGCTCGTGCAGGCAACGCCCGCGGCCTGAAAACCGACTGGTCCGTTGCCGAAGAACCTTCCGGCAAACCCCGCGATTGCACGCCCCCGGACGGCCGTGCCCTCGCAGCGCCAGCCCGGCTGTACCAAGCCGCGGCCACCCCGCGTCAACCGGCCCCCCTCCGTCCGCCACCCTGAGTTGTTGCCTGCCTTCACCGGCGCTCGTGCGCCGGTCGCCATCACTCTGCCGGAGCATTCCCATGTACGCGAACACCGAGCTGCCCGTCTTCACGAGCGTTGCCGTTGCGAACCCCGCCACCGAACGCCGGCCAGCGTCAGTCCGCATCGCCGGGCTGCTTCGAACCGCCTTCCTCGCCGTCGTCGCCGCCTCGGTGGTCCTCGCCGTCGGCTCCCTGGCGTGGGCTCAGTACCAGGACCACCTGTTCCTCACCGGCCAGCACCCCAGCCAGCAGGCCGTCGAGTGCGGCGTTCGCCAACCCGGCATCCGCACCATGCCGGCCACCCCGACCGAACGAACCGACCACAGCCCCAGCGTGGTCTCACTTTTCGCGATCTGATCACACGCTCCGGCTGTCGCCGTCACAGCCCCCACAAGGGAGCCGATGTCCCCCGGACTGTCCGGCGGGGCCGGCTCCTTTTTTTCGCGCCCATCACGCCCTTGCACTCAGCCGGCCGACTGCCGCCCGCCGTCGCTCACGCCAGGTTCAGCCTCGCGAACTGCCACGCCGTCACGATCCACACGATCGCCGCTGCGTACACCGCCGCCATCAGATCGTCCATCAGAATGCCCCACCCCGCCGGCCAGTCCTGCAGCCGGTCGCACGGCCACGGCTTGACGATGTCCATCACGCGGAACGCCACAAACGCAAACGCGATGGTCAGCACCGTCAGCGGCCCGTTGACCATCGGGAAATGGGGCAGCATGATGAGCGTGAGCGCCATGCCCGCCGTCTCGTCGGCCGTCACGCTTGACGGATCCTTGGCGTTGAACACCGCCATCGCCTCGTCACCCCGCCGCACGCAGGCCAGCGCGAAAACCACGAACACCACCGTCATCGAGATACACCACGCGAAGCCCGCCCACGGCGCGAACGCCTCCCCCAGAAGGCCCGTCCCGCCCGAAACATCCGCCCGCCCCGGCAGCCCCACCAGCGCCGTCACCACCGCCGCCACCGCCACCGGCGGCAGCGAACCCCACGTTCCCGGCGCCGGCCGCAGCCGACCCAGCCCCAGCGAGGTGATCAGCCCCAGACGGGGCGCGAGCCGGTCGAACATCTGACGGTTGGCATCCATGGTCCAACCTTAACACGCCTCACCACAGCCAGTCCGGCCCAATCTCCCCCACCGCCACCGGCCGCCCCTCCGCCGCCGCCTCGGCACAGTGGGCGCACCATGTCGCCGGGTTGCCCAGTTCCAGCAGGGCCGCCCGCACCGCTTCCCGATCCGGGGGCGGCGGCAGCATCGCCGACCGCCGCAGATACCGCTGCCGGAACTCCGCCTCCCGCTTCTGATACGCCGGGTTGTTCTGCGTGTTGGCGAACGTCGTCCGCAGCAGTTCGTTCACCCGCGCAATCCGCGTCTCCGGCAGCGGGTGGGTCGCGAACATCTCCGCGGTCGCGCCGCCCTCGCCCCCGCCCGAGGCCTCCTTGAGGATCTGCATCACCTCAAGCTGCCCGCGCGGGTCGTACCCCACCTTGGCCATGTACCGCATCCCCAGCGCGTCCGCCTCGCTCTCCTGATCGCGGCTGAACTTCAGCGTCACCAATTGCCCGCCCACCGTCAGCCCCACCACCGCCCCCTCGGCCACCACCTCGTCCTTCACTGCCGCCGACACCCCGATCGCCGCCCCCGCCACCAGCACCTGCGCAATCGTCGACTGGCCGATCCGCTCGCTGGTGTGCCGCGCCGTCACATGGCCGATCTCGTGCCCCAGCACCCCCGCCAGTTGCGCCTCGCTGGTCATCCGGTCCGCCAGCCCGCGCGAGATGAACACCTTCCCGCCCGGAAGCGCAAACGCGTTGATCACCTCGCTGTTCAGCAGTGTGAACTCCCACGGCAGCCCCGGGTTGTCCGTCTCGGTCACCCGGGCCAGCTTCTGCCCGATCTCCGTCACGTACCCCGCCAGTTGCGGGTCGGTCACCGCCCCGCCGAACTCCGCCGTCAGCTCCGGCTTGGCCTGCGTCCCCAGCGAGATCTCCTGGCTGCGGCTGAGCGCTGCGAACTGCGACCGCCCGGTGGTCGGGTTCACTGTGCACCCGCCCGCCAGAACCGCGCCCGCCATCCCCACCGCCGCCACCGCCAGTCCCAGCCAACCTCGCGTCATGCCCATGGTGCGCTCCTCGCAGCCGGCCCCGCTCAGGGGCCCGCAGGCCTGAGCATATCGGACAATCCCACGCCCGCGATGCACCACCCCGGCTCACCCCCCGCCCCCGGGCCCCCGCCCCGGTCCGCCCGCCGCCGATACCATCGATCCGGATGCCCGACCACCCTGCCCCCACCGGCGCACAACCACAACCCGCTTTGTCCCCCTCCCCGGCCGCCCCCGCCTGGTCCGATGCCGATCTCGCCGCCTCGCCCCACGCCCACGCCGCCAAGGCCGACAAAGTGCGGGCCATGTTCGCCGCCATCGCCGGCTCGTACGACCTCAACAACCGCGTCCACTCCTTCGGACGCGATCAGGCGTGGCGCCGCTTCGCCGTTCGCGCCGCCGCACTCAAGACCGGCGACCGCGTCCTGGACGTCGCCTGCGGCACCGGCGACCTCACCCGCGCCTTCGCTCAGGCCCGCCCCGTCGCCCCCCAGTCGGTCCTCGGCGTGGACTTCACCCAGGCCATGCTCGACGTCGCCGAGCGCCGCCGCCAGGACGACCTCCTCCGCGAACGCGACCCCCAGGCCGCCGAGCGCATCGCCTACCGCCTGGGCGACGCCATGGCCCTGCAACTGCCCGACGCCTCGTTCAACGTCGTCTCCATCGCCTTCGGGCTTCGCAACGTCAACGACCCCCTGGTCGCCCTCCGCGAGTTCCACCGCGTCCTGGCTCCCGGCGGCCGGCTGATCGTCCTGGAGTTCGACCGCCCCCGCCTGCCGATTATCCGCCAACTCAACGACTTCTACACCGGCTGGGTCATGCCCCGCACCGCCAGCCTCATCGCCCGCGACCGCTCCGGGGCCTACCGCTACCTCCCCAAGTCCGTCGCCACCTTCTTGACCGCCGAACAGATCGGCGAGTCCTGCCGGCGGGTCGGATTCTCGGACCATCGCTTCCACCGGCTCACCTTCGGCGTGTGCATCTGCCACATCGCCACCAAGGGCTGAGCCGGCCCCCCACCCCCCACCCCCCGCCCCGGGACCCAGACCGCCCCGAACGAGTGAATCTGGGTAAGGCTTCTCAGGCAATCCACTCGCATCTCCGCCAATTTCGCGCGTTTTCTCTCGCACATTTTTGATCTTGTTATAGAATCTTGTTGGGCTGGACCGCGCCCTTGTCGCTGAGTGCGCGATCCGGCTCCCACCGTTTTTCGGTTGGCCCGTCCCCGTTGCCGGCCGTTCGACGTCCCGTCGCGCGGCCAAACAGAAGAGAAAGAAGGAGAGGACATCATGCGGAATCGTCGTTCCCTGCTCGCCGTCGCCCTGCTCGCCGGCACCGCTGCCCCTGCCTTGGCGCAGCAGAACCTCTATCTCGTCCGGTCGATCGATCTTTCCCCAATCCACCAGAACCGCTACACCAGCGCGGACAACCTCACCAACGGTTCGTTCTTCTACTCCGGCAACCAACCCACCGCTGTCGAGTTCGACGGCACCAACCTGTTCATCGGCGGCTATGTCGCTAACGCGCTGGATCAGGCCGCCCCCGGCGGTTACAGCGACAGCACGCCGATGCCCCGCGCCGCCCGCCCCGGCACCCCCAACGTCCTCGACACCTTCGGCCTGACCACCAACCCGCTGAACCAGCAGCCGCTGGTCGCTGGTGACTTCCTCACCCAGGTGGTCGACAACGACGGCTTCCTCACCGGCCGCTTCTGGGCCGTGCAGATGGTCAAGATCACCCTGAACACCGATGGCTCCCTGAGCTACGTTGCCAACAAGTTTGGCCGCGACACCTTCAGCGACCCCGCCTTCGCGACGCCCGAGCTCTCCAGCTTCACCGTTGCCCCCGGTGTCATTGACACCCCGGTCGGCGGCTTCACCAACATCAGCGGCATGGACTTGGATGCCCGCACCGGCCGCCTCCTGGTCAGCTACGACGCCCGTGCCAACAAGACCGGCAAGATCCGCATCTTTGACGTCTCCACTCAGGTCAACCCCATCCTGCGGGCCCCGGCTCCCACCAACGCCTTCTTCTCCTCCGCCCGCGCCGGCATCGGCGGCGCCGCCTGGGACTATGGCCCGACCGGCACCGGTCTGAGCTACTCGGTGTACCCGATCGGCCAGGGTGTCAGCACCTTCTCTGAAGCAAGCCCCCTCACCGGCACCGGCCCGGTGGTCGCCTTCTTCAACGTCTTCTCCGGCGGCCCGGCCGCGTTCGGCCCCCTCGCCCTCGCCCCCGGCCTGCTCGACTACACCCCGGCCCTGCCCAACAACGGCTCCGGCTTCCCCGCCGCTACCACATCACCCAACTACGTCTACACCGCCGGTGACAACAACATCGGCTTCCTCCCCCAGAACAACGGCCCCCGCCTCGTCGACTCCGGCACCGACACCACCTGGCGCGACATCGACATCCACCCCGACAACGGCGCCATCGTCGCCCGCGTCCAGAACGACCTCTTGGTCGCCTACCGCTCCGCCAACGGCTCGGTGGCCCCCGATCAGCGCTTCCGCATCGCCGCTTCGGCCCGCAACACCCAGATCGCCACCAACGTCAAGCTGCTCACCGGCTTCCCCGGTGGTGACGTCGCCATCTGGAACGATCGCGGCACCACTCCCGGCAACCTCGGTGCGGTGAAGCTCCACCGTCTCGACTACGCCAACCCCACGGTCGCGCCTTCTCAGATCTCCGTCAACTGGCTGAACGCCGACGGCACCCCCTTCTCGATCACCGCTGGGGCCCGCGTGTTCGACTTCGCCTGGCACCAGCCCTCCCAGCGGCTGGTCATGACCGACTTCGATAACCGCCGCGTCTACATCTTCACCACCACGCCCCCCGGCCCCTCCGCCTGCAACATCGCTGACATCGTCAGCATCGGCGGCAACCCGCCCGCCGACGGCCTGCTCACCGGTGACGACTTCAACGCCTTCATCGCCGCCTTCGCCGCCGGCACCTCCCTGGCCGACGTCGTCGGCATCGGTGGTCAGCCCCCGGCCGACGGCCTGATCACCGGCGACGACTTCAACGCCTTCATCGCCGCCTTCGCCGCCGGCTGCCCGTAACCGGCTCCGCGAACGCCCTTCCAGTCCGTTCTCACCAGCCCTCGGCCCGTGCCGGGGGCTGGTTGTTTTTGCACCGCCGTCAAACCCTTCTGCCCTCGCTCAGCCAACCACGCCAGCGCAACGACAGCCCCGCACGCCAGAGTGCACTCTGGCAGCGAGAACCCATCCGCTTCCACCGATCCGCTTACACCGCCACCGCCGAACGCTCCGGGCTGGCCTCCACCGTTGAGGAGGGCAGCGTCCGCACCGGCCAGTTCGCCGCCGCACCCATCCGCTCGGCCAACCTGGCCGCCGCGATCTGGCTGGACAGGAAGATCACCGGCAGCCCGCTTCCCGGGTGCGTGCCGCCGCCCACCGTCCACACGTTCTCAACCCCGGCCAGTTCGTGCTGGGGCCGCAGGTGCAGCATCTGGTTCAGCCCGTGCGCCAGGTTGAACGTCGCCCCGAAGTTGATGTTCTGGCTCCGCCAATCTTCCGGGCTGTACTCCACCTCGGTGCGGATGTGCCGTGTCACGTCAAATCCGACCAGTTGGCTCACCCTCGCCAACGCCCGCCCGCGCAGGTCCGCCGCCTGTGAACGCCAATCGATCTTCCCGTCCTTGAGGTTCGCCACCGGCACCAGCACATACAACGCGCTGTGCCCCGCCGGCGCCATCCCCGGGTCCAGCCTCGCCGGATTGCACACGTACAGGCTCGGGTCCGCCGACAGCACGCCCCGCTGCGAGATGTCCGCCAGATTGCCCTGGTAATCACGCGAGATGTAAATCGTGTGATGCGGCAGGTCCACCGGACGGTCCACGCCCAGATACAGCATGTACGTGCTGCACGAGTAGTTCATTCCGTCCAGCCGCTTGTCGCTCCACGAGCCCAGGCCCCGACGCAACTCCGAGGGGATCAGGTTCTTGATCGCCCACGACGCGTCCGCGTTCAGTGCCACGTGCGCGTGCGCCCGCCGCTGCCCGCCCACCACCACGCCGTCCGCCCGCCGCCCCGTGAAGGTGATCCGCTCCACCGGCTCGCCGCAGCGAATCTCCACGCCCATCTCGGTGCACGCCTTGGCCATCGCCCGCGTCAACTGGTTCAGCCCGCCCTTGACGTGCCAGATGCCGTACTCGTACTCAATGAACGGCAGGATCGAGAACAGGCTCGGGCAGTTGTACGGGCTCATGCCCAAGTACTTGCTCTGGAAGCTCACCGCCATCTGCACGAACGGGTTTCGGAAGTACCCCCGCAGGTAACTGTTCACCGACTTGGTCGGGTGCAGGTGCGGCAGGGCCGCCATCAACTTCGGGTCCAGCAGGTCCGTCAGCGACCGGATCGGCTTGCGGAGAATCGGCTCGAACACGCGAAGCTTGGTCCGGTTGTCGGCGATGAAGGCCGCGAAGTTCGCCCCGTCCTTCGCGTCGATCGCCGAAATCCGACGGCTCATCTCCGCGATGTCCTGCGTGCAGTCCAGCCGCAGCGCTGGTCCGTTCTCCCGCCCCATCTCCAGCCGGTACATCGGGTCCAGCCGCGTCAACTCCACATAGTCGCTCAGCCGCCGGCCACTGGCCGCGAAGATCTCGTCCAGCACGTACGGCATCAGAAAGAACGTCGGCCCCTTGTCAAAGGTGTAGCCGTCCCGGACGATCGCGCCGGTCCGCCCGCCCACCTCGCCCGCCGCCTCATATACCGTCACCGGAATGCCCCGCCCCGCCAGCAACATCGCCAGCCCCAGCCCACCCGGGCCAGCCCCGACCACGGCCACAGATTCCCGCGCCGCGGCCCCGTTCAACTTCGTGCTGTTCATCGGTCTGCGTCTTTCTGAGCTCATGGTGCGGACATCGCGGCCCGCACACCGGTGCCGAAGCGGAAGGTGGGAAGGCCGCAGGAATCCCTGCGTCGGCTCGCTTCGAAGGTATAGTACCGCCGGATGCTGGTTTCTGCACCGGGGCATCCACTTCTTTCCGTCCGCACCGACCCGCTCATGAACCACTGGCCTCTGGGGGATCGCCTTGCCTGGCTCAAACGCTTCTCGGCGCTGCTCGCAGCCGATGCCGAGAACCTCTGTGCACTTGTGCACCAAGAGGTCCACAAATCCACGCTGGAAGCCCTCACCGGCGACCTTGCCCCCCTGCTTGACTGTTGCGCCTGGCACCGCCGCTACGCCCCCACAATCCTCGCCCCCCGCCGCACGCCGGGCCGCGCCCTGCTCGGCCTCGGCCAGCGCCACCGCACCGCCCGCGCCCCGCTGGGCACCGTTGGCATCATCGCCACCTGGAATTACCCCTTGCAACTCCTCGGGGTCCAACTGGTGCAAGCCCTGGTTGCGGGCAACCGCGTGATCGTTAAACCCTCCGAGCGTTCGCCCCGCTCTCAGGCCCGCCTGCTTGCTCTGGCCCACGCCGCCGGCCTCCCCGCCGGACAACTCACTTCCCTTCCCCCCACCCGTCAGGCCGGCATCGATCTTCTCCACAACCACGCCCTGGACCACGTCATCTTCACCGGCTCCACCACCGTCGGCCGAACCATCGCCCGCTGGGCCGCCGAGAACCTCGTCCCCAGCACGCTGGAACTCTCCGGCAACGACTCGGCCATCGTGCTCGACGATGCCGACCCCGCCCTGGCCGCCCGCAGCATCTGGTTCGCCGTCACCATGAACGCCGGCCAGACCTGCATGGCCCCGCGTCGCGCCATCGTCACCCGCGCCGCGTATCCGCAGTTCCTCCGCCACCTCGGCCTGCTGGCCGGCGGCGCACGCCCCATGCGGCTGATCGACGAACCCTCCGCCCGACTGGTGGAACACCTGGCTGCCGATGCAGTCGCCCGGGGCGGCCGCCCCATCTCCGGCGTTCTGGAACCCGCCCACGGGCCGAATATCCGCCCGCTGGCCATCGCCGACTGCCCGGCTGACTGCGCTCTGGCTCAGGGCGACCACTTCGGCCCGGCGCTGGCCGTCATCACCGCCGACACCAACGACCACGCCATCCGAGTGCACCGCCAGTTCAATCAATACCTCGCCGCATCGCTGTACAGCTCCGATATCCGCGCAGCCAAAGCCCTTGCCCCCTCGCTGAACGCCAGCGTCGTCACCATCAACGACTCGGTCATCCCTACCGGGCACCCTGGGGCAAGCCTTGGCGGCGCTGGGCCGTCCGGCTGGGGGGCCTCACGAGGCGAGGCCGGACTGCTCGCCCTCTCCCGCCCGCTGATCATCTCCACCACCGGCCGCCTGCTCCGCACGCCCACCTCCCCTCCATCGGCCCCCATGCTCGGCCACATGTTCTGGTTCATCAAACGCTGGCACCGCGCGGCTGCGTCGAATACGCTTCCCACGGAGTCCACTGCGGCGCCGTCGCTTGACGGTCCCGCTCTGCCCCCGGACGCGACCCCCGATCTCGCCCGTCAAACTCGTTCGGACCACCCCGCCCGACGGTCCACCTGATCGTCCGGGTTTCCACCTTACGCTTCGGGCGTGATCAAACCAGGGAGTAGCTGGAACATGGTGAGCATGCGCCACAAGACGGTCATCATCGGCGGCGGATTGGCGGGTCTGGCATCGGCGGTTGAACTGGCCGCCGCCACCGGCGACGGCGCCTCGGTCACACTGGTCGAACGCAACCCTCATCTCGGCGGCAAGATGAACGTGCTCTCCGAGCGCGGCTTCACCTTCGACATGGGCCCCACCATCATCACCCTGCCTCAGGTGCTCCGGGGCATCCTCACCCGCGCCGGCCGCCGCCCTGAGGACTACGTCAACCTCGTCCGGCTTGATCCGCAGTGGCGCTGCTTCTTCGACGACGGCGCCGTCATTGACCTCCGCGAGAACGTCGAGGCGATGGCCGCCGCCATGGACCGCCAGTTCCCCGGCACCGGCGCCGGCGCCGGCTACCGCAAGTTCATCGATTTCTCCCGACGGATGTACGGCCTGAGCGAGAAGGTCTTCTTCTACAAAGACCTCGGCTCGGTCGCCGACATGATGCGGCTCTCGCCGCTGGGCGACCCCGCACTGCTCCGCGACGTCATCGGCATGCGCATGCACAGCACCGTCGGCGGCACCGTGCACCAGATGATCCCCGAACCGCACCTCCGCCAGCTCTGCGAGCACTTCCAGCAGTACGTCGGCTCCTCCCCCTTCCTCGCCCCCGCCATCCTCTCGCTCATCGCCGCCGCCCAGGTGGATCACGGCTGCTGGTACCCCATGGGCGGCACCCGAATGGTCGCCCGCGCGCTGGAACGTGTCGCCCGTGAGTTGAACGTCAACGTCATCACTGGCGTCGGCGTCCGCCGCATCATTCAGTCCGGCGGACGCGCCACCGGTCTTGAACTCGAGGACGGCCGAAACCTCTCCGCCGACTCGATCATCAGCAACTGCGACGTGCAGCGCACCATGCGCGACCTGCTCGGCACCACCCCGGCCCTCTCCCGCCAGAAGAAAATCGCCGGCGACTACACCCCCGCCTGCAGCGGCGTGGTCCTCTACCTCGGCCTTGATCGCCAGTACGACCAGCTCGCCCACCACTGCTTCCTCTTCTCACGCGACTCCCAGGCCGAGTTCAACGACATCTACCACGCCGGCATCCCCGCCCGCGACCCCACGCTCTACCTCGCCGTCCCCTCGCGTTCGGATCCCGCCCAGGCCCCGCCCGGCGGCGAGGCTCTCTACGTCCTCATCCACACCCCCTATCTCCGCCCCGGCCAGAAGTGGGAAGGCCCCGGCGGCCTGATGGAGCAGTACCGCCCGGTGGTCATCGAGAAGCTCAAGAACTGCGGCGCCGCTTCCATGCCCGACATCGAGAAGCACATCGTCGTCGAGCGGCATCTCCACCCCGACCTGATCGACCGCATGTACAACGCCGAGGGCGGCGCCATCTACGGGCTGGCCAGCCACGGCCGCCTCAAGGGCGGCTTCAAGCCCCGCAACCGCTCCAAGGTCCTCCCCAACCTGTATCTCGCCGGCGGTTCGGCCAACCCCGGCCCCGGCGTGCCCATGGTGCTCATGTCCGGCGTCACCGCCGCCCGCAGCCTCTGCGAGGACCTCGGCGTCACCCCGCGCCCGCTCTCCGCGGTCGACGGCGCCGTCTGGGCCGATCGGCCCTCGCCGGTAGTCCGCCCCCGCGCCGCCTCGGTCAACGCGTAAGCGGCTGAGCGATCGCCAGCCGCCACCCGCCCCGCCCGCCGGCCTTGCGTTTCCCAACCATCCCATTCATGGCCACCGATCCGTCCATCCTGTGGCCCGCCGCTCCCAGCCCGGTGGTCAAGCGGTTCTTCGGCAAGTGGATCGCGCGCATGCTCCGCTCGGACTTCGCCGCCGTCCGCACCCACGCTGACACCGCCGATCACCTGCGCGCACTGGAACGCCGCACCACCCCCGCCGTTGTACTCATGAACCACGCCAGCTGGTGGGACCCCCTGCTGGGCATGCACCTGGCCGCCAACCTCTGCCCCTCGCGCGAACTCATCGCCCCCATGGAAATGGCGATGCTCCGCAAGTTCGCCTTCTTCCGCAAACTCGGCGTCTTCGGCATCGAGCCCGATCACCCCCAGGCGCCGCAGGCTCTCAACGCCTACGTGCTGGAGACTTTCCGCACCCGTCCCGGCTCCTCCTTCTGGCTTACACCGCAGGGCACCTTCGCTGACGTCCGCACGCCCATCCGCCTCCGACCCGGAGCCGCATCCGTTGCCGCCTCCGTACACGCAGCATTCGGCTCGGTCGATGTGCTCTGCATCGCCGCCGAACTGGTCTTCTGGACCGACCGCAAACCCGAGGCTCTGTTCCGCATCGCCCCCTGCCCCTGCCCCAGACCCGATTCCACCCTCGCCTGGCTCCGCGCCATGACCGCGACCATGCAGTCCAACGCTGACGCACTCGCCGCTGCCGCCGTAGCCCGCGATCCGGCTGCGTTCTCCCCCCTCCTCGGCGGAGCCGCCGCACGCGTCAACCCCCTGTACGACCTCTGGCTCCGCCTCACCGGCCGCAGCGGCGCTCTCGAAGTCACCCGCCGCGAAGGCTCGCCCGCATCAGCACCTGTGGAGGCCCGTTCATGACCTTCGTTGAAATCCTCCTCGCCGTCGGGCTGACCTTCTGCCTCATCGCCGTCGTGATGACCATCATCAACCTCCGCATCTACGCACGCCCCCCCGCCGGCGCCGTGGCCCCATCGCCGACCTCGGCCCCCGCAGATCAGCCCATGGTTTCCGTCTGCATCCCCGCCCGCAACGAAGAGGCCAACCTCGGACCCTGCGTCCGCTCGCTTCTGGCTTGCGATCTTCCCAACATCGAAGTCCTCGTCTACAACGACCAGAGCACCGACGCCACCGGCCGAATCCTCGCCGAACTCATCAACGCCGACCCCCGCGTCCGCTCCGTGCCCACCATCCCCCTGCCCGATGGCTGGAACGGCAAGCAGCACGGCTGCCACCAGATGGGCCGCGCCGCCCGCGGCCAGTGGCTCCTGTTCACCGACGCCGACGTCCGCTTCCAGCCCACCGCCCTCTCGGCCACCCTCGCCGCCGCCGCCCAGCGCCCCCACGTCGCCCTCTGGTCCACCTTCCCGCAGCAACTCACCGGCTCGCTCGCCGAACGCCTCATCGTCCCCCTCATTCACTTCATTCTCTTCTCCTATCTGCCCATGCCCCGCATGCGCACCACGGCTGATCCGGCCGCCTCCGCCGGCTGCGGGCAGTTCCTCTTCGTCAGACGCGACGCCTGGAGCGCCGCCGGCGGGCACGCCGTCTTCAAGGCCTCCATGCACGACGGCATCAAGCTCCCCCGCGCCATCCGCGCCTCCGGCGCCGCCACCGACCTCTTCGACGGCACCCACCTCTGCTCCGTCCGCATGTACCGGGGCCTCGCCCAGACCTGGCGCGGCTTCACCAAAAACGCCTTCGAGGGCCTTGGTTCAGTCGGCCTGCTGGTCTTCGTCACCATCGTCCACGCCCTCGGCCACGTGCTGCCCTGGCTCTACCTCGCCTGGGCCGCCCTCCACGCCGCCGGCATGACGGTTCCGGGTCTGGAGGACGACGCCCCCACCCGCACCGGCCTGCTCTTCGCCGCCATCGCCGTTGCCGTCACCCTGTTCCAGCGGTCCATGCTCGCCGTCCGCTTCCGCCAGGCCTGGGTCTCCGTCCTGCTCCACCCCGTCGGCGTCACCCTCATGACCGTCATCCAGTGGCACAGCCTCTACCTGGCCAAAACCGGCCGCCGCGCCTGGCGGGGCCGCACCCAGGGTGTTGCCAGCGCCTGACCACTCGCGCCCCCGCTCCCCTGCCGGGCTACCCATCCGCCATGGATACTCCTGCCGAACGGCTCCTGCTCGCGGCCATCCACGACGAATTCCTCGCGGTCAAGGCCACCTGCGAGAAGGCCCTCGACCAACTCGATCCGAACGGCATTCGCTGGTCGCCGGATCCTCACACCAACTCCGTCGCGGTCATCATCAAGCACCTCGCCGGCAACCTCCGCTCACGCTTCACCGACCTGTTGACCACCGATGGCGAAAAGCCGTGGCGCCGTCGCGATGATGAATTCGTTGACGATTTCCCGCCCGGGGCCGAGGGCCGTGCCGCGATCATCGAACGCTGGCAAGCAGGCTGGAGCGTCCTGCTCAACACGCTGGCCGGCCTGACCGACGCCGACCTGAGCCGCACGGTGACCATCCGCGGCGAACCCCACAGCGTCGCCCGCGCACTGGCCAGAAGCCTCGCCCATGCCGGATACCACTGCGGGCAGATTGTGACCGTGGCTCGAATGGCCACCGGCCCTGACCGCTGGCGCACCGTCACCATCCCTGTCGGCCAGTCGCAGGCCTTCAATGACCAGATGTTCGCACGCCACCGCCCCTCAGACGCATCCCAAGGCCCGCGCCCATGACCAGCCCCGTCGCTCCGCGAACCGTCCGTTACCGCCACACCCTCCTCCGCGCCGGCGAGTTCCGCCTCGACGGAGGATCCATGTTCGGCCTGATCCCTCGCGTCGTCTGGTCCCGCCAATGCCAGGCCGATGACCGCGGCCGCATCACTGTCCAGCACAACTGCATCCTGCTTGAACGTCTGGATGACCCGCCCCCCGGCTCCGCCCTGCCCTCCCCCAAACTCGCCCTCATCGAGGTCGGTACCGGCAACAAGCTCGATCCCAAGTCCCGCGACATCTTCGCCCTCTCCGACCGCTGGATCGGCGACGCCCTGCACGAGGTTTCCTGCCGCCCTGAAGACATCGGCGCCGTCCTGCCCACCCACCTGCATTTCGACCACGCCGGCGGCCTCACCCGCCTGGCACTCCCCGGCGAGAAGCCCGACTGGACCGGCCCCGCCTCTTCCTTCGGCGCCGCCCGGGGCGACATCGCCGTCAAACTCACCTTCCCCAATGCCGCCGTCATCACCCAGGCCCGCGAGTGGGCCGACGCCCGCGCCAACCGCTCCCTGATGACCCGCACCTACTTCCAGGACCATCTCGAGCCCATCGCCGGCCACGTCCGCACCATCAGCAGCCCGCCCCCCTTCGCCCCCGGCCTCACCCCCGATCGCACAGCCGACCCCCTCATCCCCCAGCACCAGCGCCACACCGAAGTCCTCCCCGGCGTCTTCGTCTTCCTCGTCCCCGGCCACACCTGGGGCCAGCAGGCCATCGGCTTCACCGGCGCCGACGGCTCCACCTGCGTCTTCACCCCCGACGTCATGCCCACCCGCCACCACCTCGGTCAGGCCTACTCCCTCGCCTATGACGTCGAGCCCTACACCTCCTCCGTCTCCCGCCACTGGTTCCTCGCCGCCGCCGTCCGGCACGGCTGGAAGATCATCCTCGACCACGAGCCCGAGCACCCCGTCTTCACCGTGTCCGAGAACACCAAGGGCTGGTTCGACCTCGCCCCCGCCTGACCCGGCCCGCACGCGCATCAAACGCTCCGGACCGGCCCGCTGGCCCCACTACCATCCTGCCAGCCTGAGATCCCCCGGTGCCGGCCCCGCCCTCCCCCAACCCGACCCTCGCCCCCCTCGGCCCCGCCGTCGCCGCCTCCCCTGCGCCGGCATCCGCCGACCCGGCCGCTCCTGCCCAGCCCGAGACTCCCGTATCCGAGCCGCCCCCCACCGGCCGTGCGGGCCCCGCGGCTCCACCACCCCCGCCAGACCCCACCACCCCACCAGCCCGCTCCGGCTGGCTCGCGCCCTTCGCCAAAGGCAGCGCATTCCGCCATCGCCTCTCCTCCCTGCTCTGGCTGCCCTACCCCGCCAAAAGCGGCCTCCACCTCCAGCGGCAAAGCCCACCCACCTCAGTCCCAGCCGCCTCCTCGCCCTCGCCCGAACCGGCGGCGGAGCCCGCTCACGCCCCGCCGCCCGACCACGGCTTCGCCGCCGTCCTCCCCTTCCGCCGCTTCAACCGCAACTGGTACAACGCCATGGCCGGCGCCTCTCTGCTGGCCAACTCCGAGATTTCCGCCGGCATGTTCCTCTCCGGCCGCTGCGGCACCCGCTTCGACGTCCACTGCGAGTTCCTTCGCTACGACTTCCTCCTCCCCGTCTACGGCCCGGCCATCTACCGCATCCGCCCCATGGGCGATCTCGATGCCCAGCTCGCCGCCGGCGAGCCCTTCTCGATTGAACTGGACATCGAAGTCGTGCAGCAGATCGCCCACCGGGGTCGTGAACGCCGCGTGGGCCGCGCCCACGCCCGCTTCACCGTGCAGCCCCGAGCTTCCGGCCAGACCCTTGCACCCCGCCCCACGCGCGATCAGCCCGTCCTGCTCGCCGCCGCCGGCGCGTCGCCCTCGCAACCCGGTGCCGTTGAAACCTCCCCCGCTACCGCGCCCCTCCCTCAGAGCGAAGCCGGTCGCCCCCGCTCGCTGGGCAAGCGATCCTTCGGCGACCGCTTCGAGGCCTGGTTCTCCACCCTCACCTCCCGCAGCACCTTCTGGCACCGCGTCGGCTCGCTGATCTGGCTCCCCTACGCCTTCCGCTCCGGCATCCGCATGCAGAAGGTCGACGACCGCACCTTCGCCGCCGAACTCCCCTTTCGCCGCTTCAACCGCAACTGGCACAACGCCATGGCCGACGCCGCCCTGCTGGCCAACTCCGAGATCGCCGCAGGCACCTGCATTCACGGCCGCTGCGGGGGCGACTACACCGTCGTCTGCAAACGCCTCAGCTACGAGTTCCTCCGCCCCTGCTTCGGCCCCGCGGTCTACCGCATCACCGAATTGCAGAGCCTTGAAAAGCACCTGGCCACCGGAAGCGAGTTCAACTTCGACACCGCCATGGATGTCATTCAACGCGTCGGTGATCAGGAAGTCCGCATCGGCGCCTGCCTGGCCACCTTCCACATCACCCCCAAGGCCATGCACGCCGCTCGCGAGGCCCGCCGCAAACGCGGCCGCGACCGCAGCCTCCACCGCTGAGCCGCCCCCCCCGTTTTGTTTTTCTTTTCCGACGCCGCACCACGCTGGCGATTCCAGCGTCCTCAAAGAACAACGACGCCCCGAAGCCACACCGCTCCGGGGCGTCTGATCTTGGAAGGCACGGTGCGATGGAGCACCCCTCCCCAAGTCCCCACATCGACAGCTTACTTCTTGCCCGTGCTCTTGGACGGGGCCTTCTTCGTCGAGGTGCTCTTGGTCGACGTGCTCTTGGAGCCGTCGGCCGAACCGCCCGTCGGACCCGCCGGCGCCGGGGCCAGTTCCCGGATCAGTTCCGGCAGGCTCGCGAACACTGCCTGCGAGTTGCGGAACCACGTATCGCGATCAGCGCGGCTCTGCGCCCGCCACGTCGGCTTGGCCGGATCACGCGAGGTGTTGGTGTGGGTTTCGGCAAGCTTGCCGTCCTTCCACACTTCCTTGGTGCTCGGCCGACCCTCGCGGTCGTACCAGATCCAGTCCCCGTCCGGACGCGAGTTCTTCACCGCGCCTTCGAAATTCGGCTTGCCGTTGTCGCGGTTCACCTTCATCACTTGGTCGGCCAGCACGCCGTTGACAAACTGCACCGCGCTCGTCGGCCGCCACCGCTCCCCATTGCGCACAAACCGCCCCGGACCGACGGACCGAATCGCATCCCGCCCGACCTCCTGACCGTTCACCAGCGTCACCAGCATCCCCTGCGTTCCCGCCTGCTGCAATGACTGCAGTTGCTGCTGCGCCTGCCGCGCCGCACCCTCCGCCGTCGCCACCTTCGCTTCAAGTTCCTTCGCCTTCGCTTCAGCTGCGTCGGCGCGGCCCTTTTCGGCCTCCATCTGCGACTTGTAGCAGCCGCCGAAGGTCGCCACCGAACCGGCAACCAGTGCAAGGACAAACACGCGGGACCAACGAGAAAGTGCAGGGACGTTCATGGGGAGCGAATGTAGGTCGGCGTACCTGAAGTTTCAGCCCTTGCCCCCTTGCTCCGCTCCCGCTTGCTCCCCCCTGGGCCCCTGCTCCCTCTCGCCCCCCCTGTCACACCCGGCTGGCCGCTGGCCGGCAGCATCCCCTCGGCCCCCTCTCTGCCGCATCCTCACCCCCACAACCTCCTGCGGCCCCCACGAACAGGTGCCTTATCTCCGGCCCTGTCGCAAATCCCGCTCGGCTACCATCGAGCCTGAAGTCTCTTTCTTCTCACCTCGGAGCTTTGCATATGCGTTGTCCCGTCGCCTTGCTGTCGGTTGCTGTGACTTTGGCCCTCGCCGGCACCACGCTGGCCCAAGGCGGCATGGCCCCCGTCACCCCGGCCACCGCCCCCGCAACCGCCCCGGCCGCGGAGACCACCCCCGCCGCCCCGGCCATGCCGGCCGAAGCCCGCGCCGTGCTTGATCGTGCCATCAAGGCGTATCAGGACGCGAACGCCTATGCCGACGTGCTGATCTTCAAGGTCGACATGAAGATGAAGATGGGCGAGGAGGACAACAGCAACACCCAGGAGCAAAAGAGCCGCTTGCTCTGGGCCAAGGAAGGCAAGCGCTTCGTCGTCAGCAGCGATGAGTTCCTGCTCTCCAGCGACGGCAAGCTCACCACCGCCTACATCGAGCCCTTCAAGCAGTACATCCAGCGCGAACTCAAGTCCGGCGAGAGCCCGGCCGACGTCGCCGGCCCGCTGATGATGGCCGTGCAGGCCCACCCGGTTGCCAATCTTCTGATCGGCGGCACCGACACCGAGCCCTTCGCCGCCATCAAGACCGTCGAGAAGGTCGACCGCGTCGAGAAGGACGGCAAGAAGCAGATCATCCTCGTCGGCAGGGGCCCCAGTGGCATCCTCCCCACCGAGGACCTCGTCCCCGTCACCATGACATTCGACGAGGCCACCGGTCTGCTGGTCCAGATGACCAGCGACTCCACCGAGGCCTACCGCAAGTACATCGACAGCATGCTCGCCCAGATGCCCGCCGAGATGCGTGCCGCCGCCCCCAAGCCGGTCGTTGACCGCATGATGCTCGAGATCAGCCTGCTCAACACCCAGGTCAACCAGGCCGTCGCCGACGACGCCTTCGCCTTCAAGGCCCCCGAGGGTGTCAAGAAAGTCGACGAATTCTCCATGGGCGGCGATCAAGGCTCCGGAGAGGCCGACCAGCAGGCCCTCGTCGGCAAGCCTTCCCCCGCGTTCGAGGGCAAGCTCCTCGACGGCTCCGCCTTCAAGCTCGCCGACGCCAAGGGCAAGGTCGTCGTCATGGACTTCTGGGCCACCTGGTGCGGCCCCTGCGTCAAGGCCATCCCGTACATCCAGGCCATGTGGGAGGAGTTCTCCAAGAGCCACCCCGACCAGATCCTCTTCCTGGGCATGAACCACGACGGCAAGGACGATGACCAGAAGATCGCCCAGTTCATCGAGAAGAACAAGGTCACCTTCAAGCAGTTCGACGACCGCGAGAACGCCGTCGGCGAGCAGTTCAAGGTGAACGGCATCCCCTGCATGGTCATCATCGACCGCGAGGGCGTCGTCCAGCACATCCACACCGGCTTCGCCCCCGGCATGGAGAAGGACCTCAAGGAGAAGATCTCCGCCGTTCTCGCAGGCAAGCCCGCCGCCGCCCCCGCCGGCGAGGCCGAGAAGAAGTAACCCCGGCCGACCAGCTCCCTTCAATTAGATGTCATTGCACACAACGCCGCCCCCGCGGCGTTGTTCTTTTCACCCCGGATGGCGCTTCGCCCGGCTCGCCCCCCGCCCCCCGCCCCCCGCC
>Ga0209972_10000145_pt1 | contig 67343 bp, 69 predicted proteins | sample NOAtaG_7_FD_187302 | JGI IMG/M metagenome (GOLD analysis project Ga0209972, IMG submission 187302) | Freshwater lake microbial communities from Lake Erie, under a cyanobacterial bloom - NOAA_Erie_Diel1S_2200h metaG (SPAdes) (version 2) | ecosystem: Environmental > Aquatic > Freshwater > Lake ... | reverse complement strand
TACCTTTAGTGCGGAATTATCAGCACTAAAAAATAGTAAAATACTGAAAATCAGAGATTTATAACATAACTAACTTTTATGGGGACAAGTCAGGAGATCATTCGATGCTTGTTGTCGCCTGATACAATCATCATTTGACTCGCTGCCGGAGAAGCGGCCTCTTCAAAGAAGTAGTTTTTATCTCGTTCAGGTTCGAAAAACTGATTCCAATAATCTTCTGTCCAACCACTATTTGGTTGAGCGTATTTAAAATATAAGCTTTTGAATTCACCCTTTGAAACTTGCACGTCCATTCAAGGTTTTTTCTATTTGAGCAATAATTCGATATCGGGATCAGATTCGAGATTGTCCATTTGGCGTAATATCCAATTGGATCTTCTTTGCACATAGTTGGAAAGCGGTTTTATCAAATACTTTTTTGGATTCGGAAGTATCGCAGCAATCTGCGCAGCTTCTAAGCGCGTTAATTTCTTAGCCGGCTTTTTGTAGTAGTACCTGCTGGCTGCCTCGATGCCAAAAACTCCCTTGCCCATTTCAGCTACATTTAGGTAGACTTCCAGTATTCGTTCCTTTCCCAAAATCCATTCAATCATAAAGGTGAAATACACCTCGAATCCTTTGCGCACCCAACTACGCCCCTGCCACAAAAAAACATTTTTTGCAACTTGCTGACTGATGGTAGATGCACCTCGCACTCGCTTCGGCCGCTTTTTGTTGTTCTCCAGTGCTTTCTTTATGCTCTTCAAATCAAAGCCATTGTGCTCAGGAAACAATTGATCTTCGGACGCCATCACCGCCAAACCAGCATAACGCGACATTTCAGCCCTGGTAACATAATCTCTTTTTAGCCCATATCCTTGAAATAAACTACCTAACTGCGTAAGTGTAATAGGAGGGTCAATCCACTTCAAGGCAATGAGGTAGACAAGTTGAATTAAGAATACAATCAGAACGAAGTTCCCGATTTTCTTAAAAAGCTTGCTAATTGAGGGAGAAAAAGCCATTCAAAAAATCAAATCAGTTTCTTCTCCAACACCACAAACTCTAATTCTTGTTTTGGAATGCCCCATCGAGTGTCAGGCACTACAAATGGCTTGCGTTCACCTGTTAGTTGGTAGCCATGCCGAACATACCAATCAATTAACTCCTTCCGAACGGAGATCACAGTCATGATCATGGTGTTGATACCAATGGATTTTGCGTAATCTTCACCCGCATGTAGCAATTTCTTGCCGATTCCCTTGCCTTGAATGGTGGGGGCAACCGACAGCATTCCTAAATAAAGTTTTCCCTTTTCTTGTCGTAGTTCTACACAGCCTACTAGTTGATTGGCCTCCAAAAATTTTAAAATGGTGGTATCCGTTTTTTCAATCAATTCTTTGACAGCCGCTTCGTCTATTCGTGTGCCATCCAAAAGATCTGCTTCGGTGGTCCAACCTCGTTTGGATGAATCCCCACGGTAGGCAGAATTGACAAGTTGATTGATGGACTCCGCATCAGCAGATATCGCTTTCATTATTGTATGATCCATCCGCTAAAGATAACAATCTGAATGCACGAAAGTCAAGGACTGAGACTTCTTAAATTAGGCTATGGGTCCTACACCTTGGAGGTGTAGGACACCTAACCAATAATCAATCAAAATCACCCGTGTTAAAATTGATGACTTTATAAGAATCCTCATAGAATCTTGAAGGATCCAACGCCAAGAGTTCTGTCACTAGCGCTTTATTACAAATTGATTTTCGAGAACCAAGATATTCCTGGTAGGAACTATGAGGCCACTCCTCCATTTTTTTGACAAGACCAGCTCTGAGAGGATTTTGATGAATATAGTGAAATGCTGTTAACGCGTGGTCTTTTCTATCAGTACAAATTGCTTTTGTTTTTTGCTGAAATAGACTTCCGGTTCTTTTCTCCTGCTTATTTATTGCCTTTGTATATGAACTTAGCAGTTGTTTAATCCCTTGCGAAAATTGTTGTCGTTCAAAACTCCCATCTTTGATAACTATTGTTGAATTTGTGTTGGCGTGTATGAGAAGGTGAAAATGGTTCGGCATTAAACACCATGCTAAAAGGTCGCAACACGGAGTTACATAACGGTCTAGTTTACTCAAAAAATATAAATAATTTTCAGGCGTAAAGAAGATGGGTTGTTTATTATTGCCCCTGTTAAAAACGTGATAGACCTCGCCTTGGGTAAGAAACATTCCAAAAAATAGCGATTTGAGAAATCTTTCACAAGTTCTGGTGCTAGGTGTCCTACACCTTGAAGGTGTAGGACACCTAGCCCCTAGCGTTCGACTTTATAAAATCGGCCAGCTACTCTACAAAAAAAGCCTTATTCTGGCAATTCATACTCGTTTCTTTACAGAAAAATAAACGGAATATGAACCAACAACTAACCACTAATGAACTCCGCCCATCCTTCGCTGAAGCTTCGGATGGCAGAAGGCACGACCTCGACTGGCTGCGCGTAATCGCCATCGCTATCTTACTTCTCTTCCACACGGGCATATGGTTCAACCACTGGGTTTGGCATGTAAAGAACAATGAGCTAAGCTACAGTTTTCAGTATTGGATGGTGTGGTCACATTATTTCAGGATGCCGCTATTGTTGTTCATCTCGGGGGCGGGCAGGTACATAGCGTTGGGCAAACGCACCCTAAGTCAGTTTCGCACGGAGCGATTTAAACGATTGTTTGTTCCCTTGATTTTTGGAATGTTGGTAATCGTGCCACCTCAAATCTACTACGAGCGAATTGGCCAATATATAAACTATTGGGAGTTTTATAAAACCGTATTCCAGTTTAAGCCCTACCCGGAAGGCGGAAGTTTAAGCTGGCATCATCTATGGTTTATTTTATACCTCTTTATCTATTCGCTGATGGCTATTCCTTTGTTGAAGTATTTGCGTTCTCCAAACTCAGAGAAATTTAGAAGCAAGTTGCTACGCCTTTTAGGAAGCCCTGCCGGCTTACTCTTCATCCCTTCCTTTTTCATTTTGGTTACCCAGATTTTTTTGCGCCCCTATTTTCCAGAGGAGACACACGACCTAATGAAAGACTGGGCGTACTTCACTTTCTATTTTCTGTTTTTTGTGATGGGCATCATCTGTTATGCCATTCCGCAACTCTGGCAAGCGATTGGCAACAACCGTAAACATTTACTTATCACGACAATCATCTCACTCATTCCGTTTTACATTTGCTACTTTTATTTTCGTGATTTAATCATTCTTCCCTGGACAGACGATCAAGTCGAAACGATCTTTGATGTGGTGGCGATTTTTGTAAGCTGGTTTACGTTAATCACCATTATTGCGTTTGGTCAGCATTATTTGAATAGGCCGCATCGTTGGCTTTCCAAGATCAGCGATGGCTTATACCCATTTTACATTTTGCATCAGTCTGTAATTATCGCGATCGGCTATTATGTCTGTCAGTGGAACTGGAGCATTGCCGCCAAGTACTGGACGATTTGTTTTCTCACATTAATTAGTTGCGTGGTAATTTACGTGTTATTGATTCGACCATTTAATGCAACCAGATTTCTGTTCGGGATGAAGAAAAAATCTATTTGAGAAAGTGTAATTTCAAACCCAGTATCGACACTAATAGTGAAATTATTTCCGCATGACATCGAAAAAGAAGAAATCAAAAATTATCGGTTTTGTTCTAATGATGATACTATGTGGAGGGTTGGGCTTTCTGATAGGTAAATTAGGCTTTCAGGCGGGCAAAACTCTTCCCGGTAGTGTAGCACTCATGCTGGGGATCGCATTCATTCCTGCTTTCTTTTTGGTCATTGGCTTTCACGAAGCGGGACACGCGGTAGCGGGCGTGTGGCAGAAGTTTGATTTTAGAATGTATGTGGTAGGGCCATTCATGTGGGATAAAGAGCAAGAAGGATGGAAATTCAAATGGAATAAAAATGTAAACACCGCAGGCGGAATGGTTATTTGCATGCCTACAGGAACAGAAAATCTAAAAAATCGATTTTCCATTTACGCAGCCGGTGGTCCAATTGCCAGTTTGATTTTAGCGGGATTGTTTTATGGTTTCTACCTGTTGCTTCCCGCTACGTCTTCACTCAGCTTTCTGTTTTTACTGATCGCCTCTTTTTCTCTCTTAATTTTTGTGGTCACTATCATTCCACTTCATATGGGTGGGTTTACTTCCGATGGCGGTCGCATCCTTAATTTGCAGCGAGGTGGAGAAGCCGCTCGATTTGAGGTGCTGATGTTAAAAATTCTTTCCCAGAGTTCGGGTGGAGTAAGGCCCTGTTTGTTAGACTGGAATGAGTTGGAGGAAGCAAGTCAGCTCGGTCAAAAATTGAATTCACCCTTTGCCGTTTACATTCAAAGTTTTTTTCATCAGTCTGCGTGGGATAAAGGTAATCTTGATTTGGCCGAGCAGCATTTAATGGCTTACATGGACGACATCGAAAACATTCCGGATGGCATTCGGAGTATTGTGTGGCTCGATGCCGCGTTCTTTTACGCAGCCGCGAAAAGTGATTTAGCAAAAGCGCTCGACTACTGGAGTCGGTTCAAGCCCTCTGCTATTATTCCAAAAGCACAGGTATTCGCCACCGAGGCAGCTATTCATATTTTGGAAAATAAATCGGCAGAAGCCAATTCAAAAATTAATTTGGCGATGGGCGAACTACCGAATATGATGGATCGTGGAACGGCTTTAGCTTTGAAAGATAAACTGCTCTCTTTAAAGAGCCGTCAGCCAAGTTAAAAAAGGGAAGATGCAACACCCTCCCTTTTTCCAAATGCAACTTTTTCAAATTATTCCGCCTCCGGCTCCAGTTTCCATTGTGCTTTTGACCGCCACAAACCAGAGAGCAACAACTCACGCATAAAAATGTATTCCTTCGGCAGCTTATCATACATCCTTTCGAATAGCTCAGCATGAGACAACAATTCTTGTTTCCAAGCTTCCCGGTCGATCATCATCAGTTCTTCAAATTGTTTCTTCGAGAAGCCATCCAACCCTTTCCAGTCGATATCATCGTAGTGCGGCATCCACCCAATCGGGCTTTCAACGGCAGAGGCTTTGCCTTTCACTCGTTGAATGATCCACTTCAAGATGCGCATGTTGTCGCCAAATCCCGGCCAGATGAAATTTCCTTTTTCATCTTTACGGAACCAGTTGACATTAAAAATACGAGGGGGAGAAGGTAAGTCGCGACCAAATTGTAGCCAGTGATTAAAATAATCTGCCATATGGTATCCACAGAAAGGCAACATTGCAAACGGATCTCTTCTCACTTTTCCTTGCTCTCCAAAAGCCGCAGCGGTTGTTTCAGAACCCATCGTTGAAGCAGTGTACACCCCATAACTCCAGTTGATCGCCTGGTATACTAACGGAACAGTCGTACTTCTTCTTCCTCCGAAGATGAAGGCACTGATAGGCACGCCATTTGGATTCTCAACCTGCTCATCGATGCAAGGGTTTTGTATGGCAGGAGCTGTAAAGCGAGAGTTACCATGTGCCACCGGTTTTCCGCTGGCCGGATCCCATTTTTTACCATTCCATCCAATGATGTCTTTAGGAACTTCTTTCGTTAATCCTTCCCACCACACATCTCCATCGGGGGTTACACCCACATTGGTAAATATTGTATTCTTAGCAATGGACTTGATCGCGTTCGGGTTTGTTTTTTCGTTGGTGCCGGGTGCAACACCAAAATATCCAGCTTCAGGATTGATGGCATAAAGTTGTCCGTCTTTTCCAGGCTTGATCCACGCGATGTCATCTCCAATGGTTGTGATCTTCCAATCGCTGAATTCTTTTGGCGGAATGAGCATGGCAAAATTTGTTTTTCCGCAAGCACTTGGGAAGGCCGCTGCTAAATATGTTTTTTCTCCTTGCGGATCTTCCACACCCATGATCAACATGTGCTCTGCCAACCAACCTTCTTCCTGCGCCATCGTAGAAGCAATGCGTAGAGCAAAACATTTCTTTCCCAGCAAGGCGTTGCCGCCATAGCCTGATCCATAACTGACGATGGAACGCTCTTCAGGATAGTGAACGATATACTTTAAAGTTGGATTGCAAGGCCACTTTGCATCTGCTTGCCCTTTCTCTAAAGGTGCGCCAACGGTGTGCAAACACTTTACAAAACTTCCGTTGTCACCCAACACATCAAGGACTCGGTTGCCCACACGTGTCATAATGTGCATGTTCACCACTACATACTCTGAATCAGTGATCTCGACTCCAATCTGCGACATGGGCGAGCCAATAGGCCCCATACTGAAAGGAATGACATACATCGTACGTCCTTTCATGCTGCCACGCATCACAGGCTCTAGTTCAGCTTTCATCTCACGAGGATCCTTCCAGTTGTTGGTAGGCCCTGCGTTTTCCTTCCTGCGGCTGCATATATAAGTACGATCCTCCACCCGCGCTACATCACTGGGGTCAGAGAAACACGCAAATGAGTTAGGTCGTTTAGTTTCGTTTAGCTTAATAAATGTTCCTTTCGAAACAAGCTGTGCGCACAACTCGTCATACTCTTTCGTTGAACCATCGCACCACCTTACCTGATCGGGGGTTACCAGATTTCTTACTTCTTCCACCCAATTTTTTAGTTCTTGATGATTAGTTTTCATTTGGCTTATGTTTTGGTGTAAACATAGTCACGTGCATGGGTCTGCTAAATGAGTTTAGTCATGCCACAAACGGAAATAGGCGAGGCTAAGAAGTTTTAATCGATTGCGGAAAAATCTATTCCGATTGCGGGACTGATAACAATCATAATTATTTTTCACAACGGTGATAAAAATGATGTGTAGGTTTGAATGCGTTTCTGATTTCACTCATGTATAAAGTATCCGTCTTACTTTGTTGCTCTGTTCTATTGTTGTCGAAGTCAATTAACAGCATTGCCCAATCAAAAAATGTCAAAAGTGTAAATCAGTTTTGGCTGGGCTACATGTCTTCTACCAAGTTGAGCGATCACTATTCGTGGTGGAATGACCTTCACTATGTGCCAGAAGGTTTTTTTGTTGCACGCACGGGAATCACACGCCACTTTGCCAGCTTTAACCTGACAGGCGGGTATGCCTTTTTACTGTTACCCCAGTCACAACTGAATCCGATACTTACGAGACGAGAGCATCGGCCATGGGGGCAAGTGGTATTTTCCTTTCCTTTGCAACACTCCTATTCGCTGGTCGAGCGTATTCGTTATGATGCGCGTTTTAAACAAGATATTGTTAATAATGAACTTCTGGATGAATACTCCTTCACGAACCGTATTCGCTTTCTTACCGCCATTAAGAAAATGATAGGTTCATCGGGAAGTCGGAAATGGCAGCCATATGTAGTGGTCGCTGATGAGGTACTTCTTAACTTCGGTGAGTCCGTGGTGAGTACCTTTGATCAGAACCGTATTCAACTATCCTTTGGATTGCAAGGAAAAAATATTCAATATCAGGTGGGATACATGAGTAGATTTGTGCAAACGACACCGACAAGTTATACCCATAATCACACCATACTTTTTTGGATCACCCACAAATTGACATTCAAGGGACACCATAGCCAACATGAAATAAAAGATGTTACGCCTAGTGATTGATCAATTTGAATATACTAATGAAATCTAGCATGAGTCTACACATCGAAGCAAAAGAGGGAGAGATAGCAAAGACCGTTCTGATCACAGGCGATCCTCTTCGCGCAAAACATCATGCCGAGGCATGGCTTGAAAAACCGTTTTGTTATAATCAGATTCGGGGGATGTTTGGGTATACCGGTATGTATCACGGTAGACCGATTTCCATACAAGGAACCGGCATGGGCATACCCAGCACCGCACTTTACTTGCATGAGTTGATTTGCGAGTATCACGCATCTTGCATTATTCGCGTAGGAACATGTGGAGCAATTCAAGAGAACATTAAACTGGGCCAAGTGATCTTGGCTACGGAATCCGGTACCGACTCTGATGTTGTTAAGCAATACCTTTTACCTTCCTTACGAAATGCGGTGGCTGATCCTTCACTCGTTTCAATAGCAAAAGAAGCAGCGCATAGCGAAAATGTTTCTCTCCTCACGGGAAGCGTTTTTAGCACAGATCTGTTTTATAGTGAAGACCCCCATCGGTATGAACCGATTGTGAAGGAGGGCGTACTGGCGGTAGATATGGAAACGAGTATGCTTTATGCGATGGCCAGTTATTTTAAGGTTCGCAGCATCTCGTTGTTGACTGTGAGCGATAACATTGTTACAGGTGGAGCCCTGTCCGCAAAGGATCGCGAGCGGCACACAACGGATATGATTAACCTCGCTCTAAAAATAGCAAGTACTCTTTAAACGATTAAGCCAGTAACGTGAGGAGAATTTGCACGAAAATAATTTTCGTTAAAGTGGCAATAGGAAAAACAGAAGAATAACCAATATTGGGTTGCTCACTTTTAGCTTGTTCGTTTACAAATGCCAACACAGCGGGTTGAGTTTGAAACCCCGCCAGCATACCCGCTAGCTTCGGAAAAGGAATTTTTAAAAACCGATGGCCCACAAAAAGAAATAAGAATCCTATCGAAATAGTAATGCTTGCCCCAATGAGAAAGAAATTGAGCCCCTGATCACTTTGCGTCATCGTCTCTCGAAAGGCGTACCCTGATCGGGTACCAACACCCGCTAAAAATAACACAAGCCCAAGTTGCCGAATCGTATTGTTAGCACTGTAAGGCATCACAAAAACCAATTTCCCAATTCGATTCACGGAACCCAATAGTAATGCCACTATTAATGGGCCACCCGCGATACCCAATTTTAAAATAATTCCCCCTGGTAAAGGGATAGGTATCATTCCAAGAAAAAATCCGGCCGCAACTCCCAAGCCCAAGGTAAGAATATCAACTTCACTTTGGGCCGCATAGCTATCACCAAAAAACTTACTTGCCGATGCGAGTTCACTTCGCCCTGTCAAAACGCGCACGCGATCACCAAACTGTAGAGTGGTTTCAGCATTTGGCAAAATATCACTGTCGCCTCTCCGGATGCGAGTGATAATAATCCCCATTGTGTGTGGCAAATTAAGATCTCTGAGGGATTGGCCAACCAGATCATGATTAGAGACAAACATCCTTCGCACATCAAGTTGCTGATGATCCATTTCAAGATTGTGCTCACTCCGCGTTCCTAGAAAGTTTAACGCTTTCTCCACTTGCGCTGGTTTACCAACTATCGTCATCAAATCACCATGCTCAAGCAACAAATTATCCAGTGCCAAAAATGAAGTAGTGCCACGCTTCATCCTGCCAAACACAACTTTAAGCCCGTGTTTCATCCTCAGTTCAGCAATAGAAGTACCTACAACGCTGTCATTCGAAACAACTACTGTTGCGTTTGTCAGTTTTTCCGCATCCGCTAGTTGCGCGTTCGCTTGTAAAGAGGTTTTGAAAATTTTCTGGAACAATACAATGGCGAGAATCATGCCGATCACACCCATCGGGTAACAAACTGAATAAGCTACTACGGGTTCGGCCAATGCCGATTCAATCAGTGCCACAGGGGCAGACGCTTTAATGAACTCCAAAGAGGCGGCCAGAGAAGGCGTGTTCGTGAGACTACCAGCAAAAATGCCTGCCAGGTAAGAAGAATCGATCGAAGAGAACATTCCAACAACGACAACCACAAAAAAGACTAAAACAACTGCCGCGAATGCTAATACATTCTCTTTCCACCCTTTCTTTTTTAGGTTTCCAAAGAATTGCTCGCCACTGGAAATACCAATGCAATAAATAAAAAGCACTAAGCCAATTTCATAGACAATAGCCGGGAGTTTGATGTTGGGAGCTAACGCACCAAACGCCAACCCCGTGAAAAGGATCGATGCAATACCTAAGTTGACACCGGCAATTTTAATTTTGCCAAGGGGCGCACCAACGGCCAACACCAGAAATAGCAATAGTAAGGATGACTCGCTCAGGAGTTGTAGCATTTGAAAAATCTATCGTGAGGTCGAAAGTTAGTGGTTTGAATTGAATCTGTTAAGAATAAAAGTGTGGACGTCTAAAAAGCTCTATTAAAAGCGCTCGAAAAACGTTTCTCCTATCGGGACACAAGAAAAATTGGTGTTAATCTGATTTCTCGTTGAATAATAAATTAGGTAGTTTCACTACAAAATTGTTTTTATGAAGTTTGTACTTTCCGTCTTATTAGCTGCTAGTCTATTCAGCTGTTCGCAAAATGAATCAGCGCCCAAAACATGGCAAACCATTGAAAAGTCATTGCAGACGCAAATGATTAACGTTACCAACGGAGATACGATAGATCTACCCGAGGGCAACTTCATGTTTTCCAAAAGTCTGACAATGGATGGAAAACAGAACATTGTAATAAGGGGTAAGGGGATGGATAAAACCATCTTGAGCTGGAAGAATCAGACGGAAGGTGCTGAAGGATTGCACATCAGCAATGGCAAAAATATTGTGCTGGAAGAATTTTCCGTGGAAGACGCAAAAGGCGATAATCTAAAAGTGAACGACACTCGAGGCATTACTTTGCGAAAGATTCGATCGGCTTGGCCAGATGGGCCGAAGACGGAAAATGGTGCTTACGCACTCTACCCTGTTCTATGTACAAACGTTTTGATTGAAGATTGTATAGCGATGGGCTCTTCGGATGCAGGAATCTATGTGGGTCAATCTGATTCAGTGATTATCCGCTACAATAAAGCATATTGGAACGTGGCGGGCATTGAAGCTGAAAATTCCAAGTGGGTACAGATTTATGGCAATGAGGCCAATCACAATACTGGCGGACTTCTGATTTTTGATTTGCCGGGGTTGACAAAATACGGACACTCGACAAAGGCTTTTAAAAATCATATCCATGACAATAACCATGAAAACTTTGCCCAAAAAGGAAATGTGGTGGCGAGCATTCCGCCTGGCACAGGGATAATGATTTTGGCCACTCATCGGGTTGAACTTTTTGATAATGATATCCTGGATAACCGCACGGTTGGTGTCGGAATTGTTAGTTATGAAATGGTGGCTGCGCTGAATGAAGGCGAACAAGAACAAACCGGTGCCATTGGAGGCGTTCAATCCGTCAATAATCGCTTTCGGGAAGACACTCTTTATAATGCTTTTCCTTATGATATTTCTATTTTTAACAATCGTTTTAAAAACAGTCATTGGTTCCCAACGCTGCAAAGTGACATTGGAAAACTGTTGCTTACCAAATCATTTTTAAGCCCTCCGGACATCGTCTTCGATGGCATCGAAAATCCAAAACAAAAAGAAAGGGCAATTTGTATTGACGAAAAAGGGCCGATCACGTTCATTAATCTGGATGCTGCGAACGACTTTAAATCGCTATCAAAAGATATTCAGTCTTTCGTTTGTAAAAAGAAATCAGCTTCTTTTCAATGAAGCCGTTTTTCGGACTAGTTGGGTTATTGCTTGGGCTGGCTTGCTGCCAACAAAAAAAGCCGGACGTGGTGTTGGCCGAAGAAACCATTGTGTCTGCGGTGGCATCTTCATCTGAAAAACAAAAACTTTCGGATTATTCCTTTTTCACGGGCTCATTAAAAAATCTTGAGCCTGCAGATGGCGTTGTCGAGTATGCGCTAAATTCTCCGCTATTCAGTGACTATGCTTTCAAGAAACGGTTTGTAAAAATCCCACCAGGTCAAAAAGCAAAGTACCACCCGACAGAGGTTTTAGATTTTCCGGAGGGCACCATACTTATCAAGAACTTTTATTACCCAGCTGATTTCAAACAACCGCAAAAAAGCATTCGACTACTTGAAACCAGACTTCTCATTTTAGAAAAAAGTGAATGGCGCCCGCTCTCGTACATTTGGAATGACGAACAAACAGATGCTTTTTTAGAAGTGGCAGGCAAAAGCATTGATGTCTCGTGGACGCACTACGATAGGTCGATAAAAAAAATAAGTTATTCAGTCCCCAATTTAAATCAATGCAAGGGTTGCCATCTCAAAGGCGACAAGGTGATGCCAATTGGACCCTCGGCACGTCAATTAAACGGTGTATTGCCGGGCGAGAATAAAATTCAATTGGCAAAATGGAAAGAGGCATCTCTAATTGAAAATCTTCCCCCTCTTGAGGCAATTCCACGCCTTGCTAATTATGAGAATGAAAAGGAAAGCATCAACCTGCGGGCACGTGCCTGGTTGGAAATAAACTGTGCTCATTGTCATCGAAGTGATGGTTCTGCCAAAACAAGTGGCCTTCATCTGTTGGCGAGCATCAACCAATCATCTGTACTAGGAGTTGGCAAGGCACCAGTGGCAGCAGGAAAAGGATCTGGGGGAAGATTGTATGGCATCGTGCCGGGTAAACCCTATGAGTCCATCCTTCAATTTCGGATTGAATCAACTCACCCAGGCATTATGATGCCGGAAGTGGGAAGGAAATTGGTGCACACTGAAGGGGTAGAATTAGTGCGTAAGTGGATTGCTGAAATGAAATAGCAACCTACTTGGAAAAATCGACCACAAACGAATCTGGAAATTTCTTCTTTAACTCCACGATCAAGCTTTCGACTTTCTCGCGTTTGTTAAAACCCACTAACTGAATACTGTAGTACTTCACGCCATTAACAATTTTAACCTGCACAGCCACCTTCTTTTTATAAGTAGTGCGCAAGTTGTCTACTATCTTCATCACGTTTACCAACTCTTGATACGTCCCGAGCTGTAGTCCATAACCAGTTGGATTAACCCGTTTGATATCAAATTGGTAGGTTTCTTTGTCTTCAACCACCACATGATCTACCGCGACTGGTTGTGTGTCTTGCTTGCCATCAGTAGGATCTACAATTTCTAGTTTCACCTCTGCCGTCCCCTGATTGAAAAAACTCAATCGTTCAGCAGCTGATTTTGACACATCAATGATTCTGCCTTCTACAAATGGACCCCTATCGTTGATCGTGACCACGACCGACTCATTGTTTGCCAAGTTGGTTACACGCACTTTGGTGCCAAAAGGTAGTGTCTTATGAGCGGCCGTGAGCTTTGATGCTCTGTACTTTTCTCCACTGGCAGTAGGACTGCCTTCAAATTTGTCAGCATAAAAAGAAGCTTTTCCCACTTGCACTTGTGCCATGGCCGTTGATAGACTGAACCACAAAAGGATCGAAAGGAGTTTTTTCATTTTTTCAAAAATTTGATTCGTTAAATCGGTAAGACCTATTTTTCGCTTAGATTTCTTTTTCGGGACAATAATTTTTTAATCGCGTCAGCCAACCTTTTTTGTTTTGTTTCGGGTCTTTTTGCTGAATCGATCCAAATAACATATTCCTTTCGATTGGTAAACGACAAGCTCTGAAAGAAGACGCTTGCCTTTTTATTTTTACTTAGAAGCTGTTGAAACTCGGTTGACAGCTCAAGCGTTCTTTCCTTGCCAGGCTTGAAAGGCTGCTGACCAATTGCGGTTTTGCGAGTCAATTTTGGTATTTGATCTACCGGCTTAAAGCGCAAAGCAGACCAAATTTCATCAATAGCAACCTGTGTAACGGGAACAAATTTATTTTTGGCCAGTGGCGACCAACCTGAATCTCTATTAATGTCTGTTTTAATCCCTGATGATTTTTTTGGATAAGCAAACCAAAGAACTCCTTCTGAACCTAACGATGAAATCGCTTGATCAACCGACATCGATACATCCTTTTTGTCTCTGACAAAGACTAAAAGTACATCTACCGACCTCTCTTTTGTTCCCTCGAAACGAAAAAGATCCGAAGGTGCGTTGATCACGGTAACCCTCTTCGCCTTGCTTATCAACAATTTTTTTTCAAGTGCTTTGTCCATAAACCGGCTTCAAGTTAGCAAAAATATATACTCGCTTTTTCATGTTTCTGCTTAAAGCAAAACGCTGCTTTTGAGAATTGGATTGTCGCATTTTATTCTAATGACCAAAATATATCAAACACTGTTGTCGTATTCAATTTGTTGAAGTATATTTAAAATTCATGAGTTCTATATCCTCTGGCAACGCTATTTATCCCATTCTTGAAAAACTGCCAGTAGCCGTTTTTGAGTATACTTATTTTGCAGAAGGTCGAAATGACTTCACTTACATAAGTCCTTATTGCGAAGTACTATTTGGGTTAACCAGTGAAACCATGCTGGAAGGATCGTTGTCATTGTTCTCGTTTATTCATCCAGAAGAACGACCCTCATTCCTTTTGAAGTATGAAAAATGGATTAGCAATGCCGAAAATATTGAGTGGGAAGGACGGGTACTACAGGCAACCGGAAATATAATTTGGGTAAACGCAAAGGCAAATGCCAGCAAGTTAGATAACGGCAGCATTGTGTGGCGAGGCGTATTCACCGATGTATCTGCTCGCAAACAGGCAGAACAAAACATGGCAGAGGCAAACCAACGGCTTGAACTAGCTGCACGAGGATCTGACTTGGGGATTTGGGATTATCATGTAAAAACCAATCGAACATTCATCAATGATCGATGGCCTGAGATCGTGGGTTATCCTAAGGAAGAACTCGAGGAAATGTTTAATCATTGCGAGGACTTCATTCATCCAGATGATAAACCAGGGTATGTGGCTTCTATTGAAAAACATTTGGCGGGCAGCTCAGAATACTATGAAACTGTGTATCGTTTCCAACTTAGCAATGGAGGCTGGAAATGGATATTAGAGCGCGGGCAAGTGATCGAGCGAGACTTGACCGGCACAGTATTGCGAACTGCCGGCACGCTTCAAGATTTTGACCAGCGCAAAATTGAGGATCAGATTACGGTGGAGAAAGAGGGACGATACAGAAACCTGTTGGAATCCCTTCCATTGGGCGTGGGCATTCACCAAAACGGAATTTTAGTGTATGCCAATTCAAGGGCAGCCGCTATTATGGGTGCAAGTTCGCCCGAAGAACTTTTAGGTAAAAAGGTGTTGGACTTGGTTCACCCGGACTATAGAGTATTAGCGCTCGAAAGGGTGAAAGGTTTGTTGAACGGAATTCCTGCACCGGTGGTTCAGGAAAAATTTATCCGTCTAGATGGGAAGGAAATTATTGTTGAAACTTCGGCCTTTCCGTTTTCTTACAAAGACAAGCCCGCCATACAGTTGATTATAAAAGACATAACGGAAGAATTTGAATCCAAGCGCGCCATCAGAAAATCAGAAACACTGTTTACACAATTGTTTCACAATTCACCTTTTGGAAAAGTGATGTTAGATGAAAAAGGAAAAGTGTTGTTGGTCAATCAGGGTTTTGAAAAAATGTTTGGCTTTACACAAAATAACCTCACCGGAAAAAGCCTCAACGAGTTCATAGTGCCACTGGATCTAAAAGAAGAAGGAAATGACCTAGATTCGCTGATTTCGGCCAAGCAGAGAGCAAGGATTGAGAGTTTTCGAGTTCGGAAAGATGGACGGAAAATATCTGTAATTATATACGGTGTTCCAATTTTGATGGAAGACAAGACCATCGGTATTTTTGGCTCATACGTGGACATTAGTGAGCAAAAAGGAATTGAGGCGGAACTAAAAGTGAGAAATGAGGAGTTGGACAACTTTGTTTACAAGGTCTCGCACGATTTGCGTGCCCCGCTTTCTTCGGTCCTTGGGCTAGTAAATCTGGCTACGTTAGAGGGAAATGACGATAATCTAGCTGACTATGTCAAAATTATTGGCCAAAAAATCAAACAACTAGACAACTTCATCAGCGATGTGTTGAGCCATTCAAAGAACTTGAAACTCGATGTTAAAATCGAAAAGATAGATCTTCAAGTATTGATTGAAAATTCCTTCAGAGATCTCGACTACCTCAAGGGAGCCGATACAATCATTAAGCATTTGGACATTTCAAGCGAAGCATTTTTCAGCGACAAATGGCGTATTGGCGAAATCTTCCGAAATTTGATCTCTAACTCGATTAAGTATCGTGATTTTGAAAAACCAAATGCCGAGATCAGCATCAAGGTGCAAACAAACCCAGATCGAGCGATCATTACTTTTTCTGACAATGGCATTGGAATCAGCGTGGCTGATCAAAACAAAGTTTTCGACATGTTCTACCGGGCCAGTGTCCAGTCTGACGGGTCAGGCTTAGGTCTCTACATTGTTAAAAATGCAATTGAAAAAATAGGCGGCTTACTGAAAGTGACTAGCCAACTCGGAAAGGGAACCACCTTTGAATTAAAGCTCCCCAATCATACCTTCGCGACAGCAATACCTGATAAAAAATGAATTTGAAAGAAGTGCTGACCAAGGCCGATCAGAGAGAATTTCTGCTCTTTCCTTTAACGCTTTATAAGAACCTGCCGCAATGGATTCGCCCACTCGATAAAGATGTTGAGAACGTATTTAACCCCGAAAAAAATAAAACCTACCGGCATGGCGAATGTATTCGGTGGCTTCTCAAGAACGATCAAGGTGTAACGATCGGCAGGGTAGCCGCCTTTATTGATCAAAAAACACTCAACAAGGGAAATGACCAGCCGACCGGTGGACTAGGATTTTTTGAATGCATCAATGATCGTCAGGCAGCCTTTGCATTATTTGATCAATGTAAGAAATGGATCGAATCAAAAGGTGCCCAGGCAATGGATGGACCGATTAATTTCGGAAGCCGTGATCGGTGGTGGGGATTGCTCATAGATGGCTATGACCGCGAGCCCAACTATCAGTGTAACTACAATCCGCCCTACTATAAGGATTTCTTCGAGACATATGGATTTAAGGAGTATTTCAAACAGTTGACTTTTGCCCGAAAAATTATCGATCCGCTTTCGCCCAAACTAGCCTATAAAGCCGATTTGATTGCCAAAGATCCTGACTATGAATTTCGACATTTGCGCAAAGATGAAATCGGAAAATTGGGAGAGTACCTTCGCGCAGTGTACAATAAAGCGTGGGCCAATCGGGCCGAAAATCCGGAGATCAATTCGCAGCAAGCGGCTCTCATCGTAAAGCAGATGAAGCCCATCTTGGATGAGAAGCTTTTGTATTTCGGCTTCTACAAAGGTGAACCTATTTCATTCTTCCTTTCGCTACCGGAAATCAACCAAATTTTTAAACATGTAAATGGAAAATTGGATTGGCTGGGTAAGTTGAAGTTTGTTTGGTACCAATTCCGAAAAATAAACACCAAGGCATTTGGCATTTTGTTTGGTGTTGTGCCCGAACATCAAGGGAAAGGAGCCGATGGCGCAATGATTCTGGCCGCTCGTAAAGTATTACAAGATGAATACAAACGATATGACGAATATGAGATGAATTGGATTGGTGACTTTAATCCAAAAATGATTACAGTGGTAGAACAAGTTGGCGGATTCGTTTCAAAGACGCATATTACCTACCGAAAACTATTTGACGATTCTAAGCCGTTTAAGCGGCACCCTATTTTAAACTAAGCATGGCTCCCCAAGAAGAACAAGAAGAAACCAAGTCAAGCTTTTTATTCCGCAACTTGTTCAAAGGATTGGCATGGTTTGCCGTCATCATTGCCATTTTTGTTTTGATGGAAGGTTACATTCAACAGAACTTTAAAGAGCATATTGATACTATCCGTGCTAACCCGGGCGTCTTATACGGCATCTACACGTTGTCAGAAATTATCTTTGGCATTTTGCCTCCTGAGATTTTCATGATGATCTGGATACTAGATGACATTAATGTGAGTGGCTTCGTTACTAACCTCGCTATCCTAACGATCATCTCATATGGAGCGGGTATCTTAGGGTACTACATTGGAAAGGTATTCTCAAAAACAAAATTCTATCAAGAACGCATCCGCGAAAAATACTTGAAACAATATGAGGGTAAGTTAAAAACCTATGGCGGCTATTTAGTCTTTGTGGGCGCGGTAACTCCCGTTCCTTTTTCAGCCACTTGCATGCTAGCGGGCTCAGTCAACCTGAGCATGAAACACTTTTTGTTGATTTGCATTACTCGAGTACTCCGATTTGCGGCTTATGGTGCAGTAGTATGGAATGCACCTGAGTGGTTCAGCGGTCTAACGGGAGGGTTGTAAGAACCATCTCTCCTTCGCTACTTTTTCAATTTTTTCTCTACTGTAGTAAACCGGAAAGTGTTGGTCAGTAGCCCATAGCTCAAAAAGGTTTTTATAAAATATACTTTCAACGTCTCCACTTTGTCCGGGGGCATTGGTAAATAGTGTCTTATCCCAATCTGCCAAATCAGTGACAATTCTAAAGGTCGCTCCCGCATTTTGATTATCATTATTGGTGGTCATCCCCGGGGTTGAACTGTTGCCTCCACGAGGTAGAGGGCCCACCTCCAATTTTTTTCGAGTGGCTTCATCCACTGCGTTACTCATCGGATGTTTGATCAACACGTGGTGATAGGCATTTTGTCCGTATTGCCAATTCTTCATATCTGCGCCTAGCTTTTTAATTAACTCAAGCGTTGCTTGCTCCAAACTTTTTAGAAGAAATGCATCACGACCAGCTGCCGGATCTTGACCAAATTCCTTCCTGGCAGTCACGATCCACTGAATAACTTTTGACAATGGCAAACTCTTTACCAATTGTTTTCCGTTTTCAGGAACAAAAAGAGCAACGCAGTTTTCTATTATCTTCTTTTCCCAGGCCGCATAAATTCCAGCGCCTACCGATGAGCTCTCCATTTTGTAATTCCAATTCGACAGTAGCAATCGTGCTGATTCCGTTTTTTCATCTTGCGAATGAAGATTTTTCAGAAGAGGAACCAGGGACCTTGCCGGTATCGATAGATAGTCACTCTGCAATTTTGCCATATCGGCAGCATTGAATTTCTGTTCCGCGCCTAGCACTTCATTGATTCGATCTGCTCGATACGAATCTGCCCATGTCCAGCCTACTGCATTGCGATTGGGGTAATTAAATGGAATCAGGTTTTCATTAGCAGTAGCCCAAAATCCTTTTTTTGGATTGAAGACAGACGGCAATGATTTAATAGGAAGATACCCACTCCATTCAAATCGTCCATCACCGGGCACGGGCACCAGTCCATCCCAACCCTTGCGAATGGGCGCCACCCCAACCGCCTGCCAACCAATATTCCCTTTCTTGTCTGCCCAAATCATATTTTCACCTGGGATATGACTGTAGGCACAGCCTTCTCTAAACTCAGCCCAATTCTTTGCTTGATCAATTCGTAAGCTGGCCATGTAGGGTACTCCGCCAATTTCCAGCCATCCACACCGGACGGCATAGGCAAGGTTGTTTTTCTCATCCATGTACGTTACCGGGCCATGTCTTGTATAGCGATGCTCCACTACAATAGAAGGAGCTCCTTTAACCTTTATCGTATCTCTCAGAATGCCCATCAACTCCCAACCATTTTTATACTTATACTCATTTTTATTTTGAGGATTGAGTTGATATACATACAAGTCTTCAGCATCTAAATCAAAAACAGTTAGGCCCCATGCCCCAAACTCATTGTGCCCTATGGATACGCCCGGGATCGTAGGTTCCCCTCCGCCCACTACATTCCAACCAGGCGCATTTAGATGAACCATGTAACGTAGAGAGGGTGCAGATAACGCACGATGTGGATCATTCGCTAGTAATGGAAATCCACTTTGTGATTTTGAACCACTCACTATCCAATTGTTACTACCAATTGTGTGGTTTGGCGAGGTCACCAAATCGCGATAAGCCTCTTCATCCATCTTTGCAAAACTTTTATACTGCTCCAAATTTTGATTGGAAGAAAGAGACAAGTCCTGAGGCGAAAATATTATTGGTTTCCGAAAGGCATCATAGAGTTCTGTTACAGGATCTGACAAGCGAACCGGATCAATCGATGGGTCTATTCGAAGATTTGGCCTTCCTGGCTCAAACACATTTAGCTCTTCAACTTTTTCAGTTCCCAGCACAGCTACCATTCGGGCAAAAGAAATTTCGCGTGTTAAGTTCCCCAACAATCCCTGATGTCGGGAGATCACAACATCGGGTGTCCAATATCCGGGTTTCGCTCCTAGTAGCCTGAATTCAACAGTTAGAAGCTGAGGATTTCTTTCTGTTTCCCTAATGTAGGCGTTAACCCCTTCGGTGAATGCGCTGATAATTTGTTCACCGCGTGGATGATAGTGATTCAATTCTTGTTTTAGATTTCCACGAAATTTGAAAAGACGCGCACCCTGATCACGCTTTATTTCTTTAGGTCCTAACCATTCGGCCAATGTGCCTGCGGCTTGCCTTCGCCAAAGTTCGAATTGAAACAGCCTGTCCTTAGCTGCGCAATAACCCTGTGCAAAAAAAAGGTCATGTTCATTTCTTGCATAGATATGATTTACCCCGTACTCATCTCGAATTACTTCGACCTTTTCGAGCAGGTCTCGTAATCTTAACTCCGTGTTAATTTGGCTGTGAACGTTTTGGCCAATGAAGAAAAAATAATAAAGGATTAGGTATCTCATAAGATGCAGGTATTTCAATTTTCTAAAGTAAGAATAATCGCCTTGTATTTTAAAGTGGTTATTGACGAGCTTTTTGGAGAATGCTGCACAAAAACTGATCAAAACTAAAATTAGCTTCTTAACCAAGAACCCGCTAGTTTTGCCCCGCAAATAATCACTCGTAAATTATTTGCCATGGCCCACGATCCCTCCAAATTTCTTTTCGAAGCATTGACCTATGATGATGTGCTTCTGGTACCTGCTTACAGTGACGTTTTACCCCGTGAAACAAGCACAGTGGGCTATTTGACGAAGAACATCAAGCTCAATATTCCCCTTATTTCTGCCGCCATGGACACGGTAACCGAGGCTCAGTTGGCCATCAGCATGGCGCTGGAAGGCGGCCTTGGGTTCATTCACAAAAACATGACCATTGCCGAGCAAGGCGAACAAGTGCGCAAGGTGAAGCGATCTCAAAGTGGGATGATCCTGGATCCAATCACCTTGCGGGTGAATTCTACCGTGCGCGATGCCGAGAAAATCATGCGTGAAAATAAAATAGGCGGCATTCCGGTCATCGATGAAAATGGGAAATTGGTTGGCATTATCACCAATCGCGATTTGCGTTTTCAAAAAGACATGAGTAGGCCGATTGCGGAAATCATGACGAAAGACAACTTGATCACCGCACCGGAAGGAATCACGTTGGCTAAAGCAGAAATTCTCTTACAGAATTATAAAATTGAAAAACTACCTATCGTCAGCAAAAAGGGGAAGCTTACCGGACTTGTTACTTACAAAGACATTCTAAAAAAGAAAAACAAACCGAATGCGTGTCACGATGAGTTTGGAAGACTACGAGTGGGGGGCGCAGTTGGGGTAACAGCAGATATCATGGAGCGCATCGAAGCTTTAAAAACTTCAGGGGTCGATGTGATTAGTATTGATACAGCACACGGGCATTCTAAAGGCGTAATTGATGCCGCTAAACGAGTTAAACGAAAATACCCATCACTGGAATTGATCGTTGGAAATATTGCTACGGGTGCGGCTGCTAAGGCATTAGCCAAAGCAGGTGCAGATACTGTAAAAGTAGGCGTGGGACCGGGTAGTATTTGCACTACTCGTATCGTTGCCGGTATCGGTCTGCCTCAACTATCCGCTGTTTACGAATCCGCCAAAGCATTAAAAGGTTCTGATGTAAAAGTGATTGCGGATGGTGGCATCCGTTTTTCCGGAGATATTGTAAAAGCGCTGGCCGCAGGTGCTGATAGCGTAATGATTGGTTCACTGCTGGCAGGCACAGAAGAAGCCCCCGGAGAGATGATCATATATGAAGGACGAAAGTTCAAATCCTACCGAGGAATGGGCTCGATGGAGGCCATGGATGATGGATCAAAAGACCGTTACTTTCAGGATGCAGAAGATGATATCAAAAAACTCGTACCCGAAGGCATATCTGGTCGGGTCCCGTTCAAGGGTTCGGTGGCAGAGGTGCTGTATCAATTAGTTGGAGGATTAAAAGCAGGTATGGGCTATTGTGGCGCAAAGAATCTCGACAAGCTTAAATCGGCCAAGTTCGTAAAAATAACCGCAGCTGGAGTGCATGAGAGCCATCCGCATGATGTTACGATCACCAGGGAGGCACCGAATTACAGCCGGAAGTAAACTTTCAAACCATAATAAATTCCGTGTTTTAGCGCGGATTTATTAATTATTATTGCAAGGCCAATCCCAATTGATTGGCTTTTTTTTAACCCAGAATGTTCAAAACAAAAGCCCTAACTCGCCTTACTTCTATGGGCGCCCTCATTTTTTGGGTGGTTTTGGCCTTTTCTGATATCACCGTTCTTTTTGCCGACATCAAAGCGCTACCTTCAGATGTGCCGCAATGGCTCCCGCAAGTCATGCTGGATCTCTTTATCATTTCGCTTTTCTACTATTACAAATTCAAAATAGAGCGGGATGAAAGTCTCAATTTCACCGATTTGCTTTGGAAGGTTTTTGCCACTGGACTGATAGCCACCGTTATCTCACTGGCGGTTCGGCTTTTGCTGTTCTTGCTGGGCAGCACACCCCTGCCTACAAACATTCTTTTCATCGATCTGGTCTACCAAATTAATCTGGGTTTGTTCATCAATTTTTTGTTGGCTGCCTACACTTCCTGGAAGCGCTTAATCCTCTATCAAAAATCGAAATGGTTAATCAGGGCTTGGCTTGCTTTCGAATTACTCCTCTTTTGCATTTTGGTCTACGATAGTATTCACATTGTAGTTTCCTCAACCCTATCAAACACCGCCATCCTATTGGTGAGTGCGCTTGGGCTTATTCTATCGTTTAATATGAGATGGGTCGCTTATCTCAATTTTAAACAGAAGTGGACGAGTCTATTGCTACTGCTGCTATCTATTTTCTACCTGGTCTATTTCCTTTATTCAGTGACGATTTTGTCAGATACAGTTAGCCAACAGTCAACCGCATTTATCGATTTCCAGAGCCACGTCTTTAGCATTGCGCTGTTGGCGTTTGTAATTACCTATATCACCTTCTCCTTTTTGGTTGTCCTCTTCAACTTGCCTACGTCCTCCGTCTTTGAACAAAAATTGGAAGAGGTCGTGAGCTTTCAGCGGATCAGTCAATCCATACAAACAGAGCAAAATGAGGAAAGTGTTTACAATATTCTTTTAGAAAGTTCCGTAAGTGCCGTTTTCGCAGACGCAGCATGGTTAGAAATGAAGGCTACTGACAGCGAGCAGAAGTTGTACACCCATAAGATCAGTGCCCAAGAATCAAAGGACATCAGAGCACACCTGGAAAAAAATAAAATCAAAGGCGCGTTGGATCAAAGTAGCGATAAAACAAAAAATCTCTCCAAGCACTTGGGCTCTTTGAAGAATTCTCGCTTCCGTTCGTTGTTGGCATTTCCGATAAAAGTAAAAGAAGAAACCATTGGCACATTGGCGCTGCTCAAAGAATTGCCCGAAGGTTTTAACAAAGAAATGACCCGGATCGTGTCTGCCTTTGCCAATCAAGCAGGCATTTCTATTGAGAACTTCCGCCTGATGGAAGAGGCGTTTCAAAATGCGCGCTACAAAGAAGAACTAAAAATTGCTAAAACAGTCCAACAAAGCTTACTGCCCACCAAACTAGAAACAAATCTTGATTTTGAGATCTCGGCATTTTCCGCATCTGCCGATGAAGTGGGTGGCGACTATTACGATACGCTTCGGATCAACGAACACGAAGTAGCGTTGATCATTGCTGACGTCTCGGGTAAGGGCACCACTGCCGCCTTTCACATGTCGCAAATGAAAGGCATTTTTCATAGCCTGGCGCAACAAGGGCCATCGCCAAAAGATTTTATGGTAAAGGCGAATAAAGCGCTCGTGTATTGCCTCGAGCGAGGCTCATTTATTTCCGCTACTTATTTTGTCATCAACACTCAAACTAAAAAAGTGCACTATTCACGAGCTGGCCATTGCCCGGTACTCTATCACCAAGCCGCCAAAAATCAATCCGTTTTCCTGAAAGACAAGGGCACTGCATTGGGTATGGTGCGTAGTTTAGACTACAGTAATTTCGTAGAGAACCAAGAAATTGATTATCAGCCGGGTGATGTGATGGTCTTGTATACCGATGGCATCACGGAGGCTAAAAATGGAAAAGGCGAAGAATTTGGTGGCGAACGTCTGGCCGCTGCATTACAAAACTCGGCACAAAAAAGTTCAAAAGAAATTGAAGAAAATGTAATTAAACACCTGTATGAATTTTCAGGGACGGAAGATATCAATGACGATTATACATCCATGACAGTCAAATTCCAGTAAGCGAAAACAATAAAAAACATAACCCGTTAGAATACTATGGTTCATATTAAGAGACTACAAGAAGACGGAGCTGATATCATTGCCATAATTGGCGAAATTGATGCTAGTTCTTCTATTGAACTTGACTTGGCGATTGCCAAAAGTGTAGGTGATGGCTATCGAAAGATTTTAGTGGACTGCAATGGATTGGAGTATATTTCCTCTGCAGGTTTGGGTGTATTTATGTCCTATATCGAAGAATTAAAAGACAAGAAAGTGTATCTCGTGCTTTTTGGTTTGAAAGAGCGAGTGTTGAATACGTTTAGCATTTTGGGGTTGGCCGATTTGCTAAACATACGTGAAACCAAATCAGACGCAAAAAAATTGGTAGATGAGCTATCAGTATAACATAGGCTGTAGCCTGAACAACCTAAAAGGTGTGCGCGAGTTTATTCGTAACTCGCTCAAGGGACAAGGTGTTTCCGAACTTGAGATGGGTGCCATAGTGCTGGCTCTTGATGAAATGTGTTCGAACTTGATGATCCATGCGCATCATTGTAATCCCGACCACAAGATTTCAATGAATATCCACATTTCAGGTCACCAACAGTTCGTGTTTGAAATAATCGATGATGGCTCTATGTTCGACATAAATCAATATCAAGAACAGGAATTGGATAGCCTGGTACACGAGAAGCGAAAAGGCGGACTGGGCATCCGACTAGTAAAATCAATTATGGACAAGGTTGAGTATTTGCGCGAAGACGGCAAAAATATTTGCCGACTCACGAAGACGATATAGAAATACCTTGCGTTTTCGGAATCCGCTAACTCCAAATTTTCCACTATTTTTGCAACTCTATTTTTCTTCCATGCGCAACGTATCGCTTATTCTCTTTTTTTGTTCTGCTTCATTGTCGGCCATTGGGCAAGCGCAAAAAAAAACAAAGCCAGAAGTGCTTTTTACGGTGAATAAAACGCCTATTCTATCGGATGAATTTATTTATCTCTATAGGAAAAATCATCAAAATAAACCTGAAGATTTCACCGAGGTAAAAATCAATGAGTACTTAAATCTATTTATCATTTTCAAGCTAAAAGTTGCTGAGGCGAGAGCGTTGGGGATGGACACAACGGCTAAGTTTAGTAAAGAATTTAAGACCTACCGAGAAGACCTGAAGAAACCTTATCGCGCGGAGCCCGATGCACTCGAACGATTGACCAAAGAAGCCTATGATCATTTAACACAAGAAGTGAGAGCTTCTCATATCCTTATTAACCTTAAGCCCGATGCATTTCCTTCCGACACACTGAATGCGTATGCGAAAATTGACATTATTAGAAAGCGAATTGATGCTGGCGAAGATTTTGAAAAGCTAGCTCGCGAACTTTCCGAAGACCCATCCGCTAAGTATAATGGTGGAGACCTCGGCTATTTTACCGCCATGCAAATGGTCTACCCCTTTGAGGAAGCCGCCTATAAAACCGACAAAGGCAAAATATCCAACATCGTGCGTACACGTTTTGGATATCACCTGCTGAAAGTGATTGATAAAAAACCAGCTCGCGGTGAAGTTGAAGTAGCACACATTCTTTTGAGAAACGAAACGGCAGATGACACCAAAACAAAAAACAAAGCCTTTGAAATTTTTGATCAGTTGAAGGCTGGTAGGCCATGGGATGAGCTCTGCAAAGAGAATTCGCAAGATACAAACACAAAAGATACCGGTGGAAAACTAAGGGCTTTTGGCGTAGGCGCATTGGCTTCCGTACCTGAATTTGAAAGTACAGCCTTTGCACTCGTTAAACCAGGAGACATCTCAGATCCGTTTAAATCTTCGATCGGTTGGCACATCATCCGTTTAGACAAGAAAATACCGCTTCCGCCTTATGCTGAAATGGCAGAAGCACTAAAAAGAAAAGTAGCACGCGATGAGCGTTTGCAGATTTCGCAGCAGGCACTGGCGACCAAGAGAAGAAAGGATTTTGGCTTTACGGAGGCGGCAGAAAATAAGAAATTCATTTTTGATTTGGCTGACTCGATGCTGACAAAAGGAAAATGGACGTACAAAGGGGAAACCGCATCCCTAGCAAAACCGATTTTCAAAATTCAAATCAAGAATGTTTCGGTCGGTGATTTTGTGAACCATATAAAAACCAATCAAGCTCCATCTTCTATGATTCCGGCCGCTTACATCAACCAACTCTACAACTTTTTTGTTGACGAGGTCATCACAGAAGAAGAAGAAGCGAAGCTTATCAAAGAAAAACCCGAGTTTAAAAATCTTTTAACGGAATACCGAGAAGGTATACTGTTTTTTGAAATCATGGAAAAAGAAATCTGGAACAAAGCGTCCCAAGACACTTCAGGACAACGTGCCTTTTATGAAAAAAACAAAACAAAATACTTTGGCGGAAACCGCGTGGAAGCACGCATTTTTTCAACTCCCGATAAAAATCTAATCACCGATTTCAAAAAGAAAATCGAGAAAGGGGACACCATTCAAAATGCCGATATCAAAAAATTCAAATCCGTACAGGGATTTCGGAGTTATGAAAAAGGCGAAAGCAAAATCATCGATAACGTTACTTGGTCGTCCGGATTACATGAAACAGAAACAGATAAGACATTCCACTTAGTAGAAATAAATAGGCTTGTGGCGCCAGGTATCAAGAGCTTTGAAGAAGCGCGTGCAAGCATTATTTCAGACTTTCAAAACCAATTAGAGCAAAACTGGATAGCTTTGTTAAGAAAAAAATATCCGGTGGAAGTAAATCAAAAGGTGAAAAAGAGCGTTTTAACAGCACTTGTTAAAAAATGAAGATCCATCGCCTGCAAACGGTCACTTTTTGCTGCTTTCTGGGGATGCTCGCCTCTTCGTGCGATTTGATTCAAATTAAAAGAGGAAAAAAAGGTTCTGACGAATCAAGAAAGCCAGTTGCTCGAGTGAATCAGTCCTTTTTGTACCTGGACGAATTGAAAGGCATTGTACCCAAAGATGCTACGGCAGCTGACAGTGCCGCCAGAATCTCCTCGTACGTGACCAGTTGGATCCGCAAAAAACTGCTCTTAAATGAGGCGGCAAAAAACATCGACATCAATGAAGCCGAAGTAGAACGGAGGGTGGAGGAATATCGATACAGCCTTATTGGCTACGAATTCCAAAATTTCTACATCAAAAAAAACCTAAACGATTCAGTGTCTTCCACTGAGATTGCCGCTTATTACAAAACTCATCTTGATAACTTCGTTTTGAAACAAAACATTGTGCAGGGCACTTATATAAAAGTTCCAAAAACGGCACCGCGCATTCAGCGGATTAAACCGCTCGTTTTTTCAAACAAGCCCAAGGAAATGGAGGAATTAAAATCCTATTGCCTCAGTTTTTCTGCCGAGTATCAATTACCCGATTCATCCTGGATCGAACTTGATAAACTTGTGGCAAACTCTCCGATGGCGACCATTCCTGATAAAATTCAATTTTTGCGCAACTATCGCTATTACGAAACAAACGACCAGGATTTCCTTTATTTCCTGAAAGTTGATGCCTTTAAAATTGTAGACAATGTATCGCCTGTTGAATTCGTAGAGAGCGAGATCAAAAACATTATTTTAAACAAAAGAAAAGTAGAACTTGCCAAAAAATTGGAGGACGAGGTATATGAAAATGGTGTTAAACGAAAGGAATTTGAGGTTTTTAATCCTTAACCTATTCTTTCTGGCTGTCAGTCTGCAACTTTTCGCGCAGGAAAAGGAGAAAACAGGCTTCGTGGTGGATAAAATCATCGCCAAGGTTGACAACTATATTGTAATCAAATCTGAGTTGGAGTCCGCTTATCAGGGGTACCTCGCAGAGGGCAATCAACAATCAGAGCAGGCAAAATGTCAACTTTTCAACCGATTAATCATGAATAAGCTGATGGTAGCCAAAGCAGCCATTGACTCTGTATTGGTTACCGACTTCGAAGTTGATCAAAATACCAGTCAGCGTATGAATGCAATTCTACAAAACTCAGGTAACTCACCTGAGGAGCTCGAACGCAGATACGGTAAAAGTCTTGAACAAATCAGGGTAGAACTAAGAGACCAAATTCGCGAACAACTTTTGGCGCGTGAAATGACGGGGCGCATTACAAAAGACTTAAAAATAACGCCCGCAGAAGTAAAACGGTTTTATAATAAGATACCTCAAGACAGCTTGCCATTCTACTCATCAGATGTAGAAATCGGCCAGATTGTAAAAGTGGCAAAGATCAGTGATGCCCAGAAAGAGGAATCGAAATCGAGGTTGAGAGAGCTTCGTGAGCGCATTTTAAACGGAGAAGATTTCAATGCGTTGGCACAAAAATATTCGGAAGATCCTTCAGCGCGATCCAATGGTGGGGAAATGGGTTTTGTTGGTCGTGGAGCAATGGTGCCTCAGTTTGAGGCAATGGGCTTTAAGCTGCGCAAAGGAGAAATTTCTCAACCCTTTGAATCACCCTTTGGTATACACATTATGCAATTGATTGACAGACGAGGAAATGAATACAATTCCCGTCATATTCTCCTGCTTGGCAATCCTTCAGACGAAGACATCAAAAAAGCAGAAAAATATCTCGATAGCCTGAGGCGAAAAATTGTAAAAGACAGCATCAAATTTGAATATGCTGCAAAAGAATACTCGGATGATACGCCCACTAAGGGGCGAGGTGGCTTTTTCACAGATGGAGACGGTGGCCTTCATGTCTCACTTCGCGAAATTGATCCAGTGGTTTACCTCGCCATCGACACCATGAAAGTGGGCTCTATTTCAAAACCACTCACCTATCGTACTGAAGAAGGAAAAGAGGCGGCTCGCATACTTTATTATAAAGCAAAACTCCCCCCGCACCAGGCAAATCTAAAAGATGATTGGCATCGGATTCAATCGGCCGCACTGGCTGAAAAGAAAGATAAAATAATCGAAAAGTGGTTTGTAAAATCCAGGCAAGATGTTTTTATCAACATTGATCCGGCCTATAACTATTGTAAAATCTTAGAGTAGCAAAAAAAGTAGGCAGTGCGTAAGAGCAATAGGCAATGGTGACGTTGACAATTTACAAATAGGCAATTGACAAAGCCTCTGATAACCCATGGAATATTTGCTTTCTATAAACAGTAAATAAGTGTCTAAGCAAAATTCTGACTTTCATATTCTGACTTCTTTTTAAATCGAGACTAAATAAAGAAAAATGGCAAAACAGTTTACCAATGACGTTGAAGCAGCCGATGCGCTAGCTCAAACGTATTTAAATCTCAAAAAAGAGATTGCCAAAATAGTAGTTGGGCAAGATGACGTTGTTCGTTTGATATTAACAGGCATTTTTTGTCAAGGACATTCGCTACTGATCGGAGTTCCCGGATTGGCGAAAACGTTACTCGTTCAAACCATTTCCACTTCGCTTGATCTGCAGTTTAAACGCATTCAATTTACACCGGATCTAATGCCTTCAGATATTGTAGGGGCGGAAACAATGGATAAAGAACGAAACTTTCAATTTGTGAAAGGGCCCATTTTTGCCAACATTATTTTGGCGGATGAAATCAACCGCACACCACCAAAAACCCAAGCTGCGTTGTTGGAATCAATGCAGGAATATGCGGTAACCATCGCGGGAAGCAATTATCCCTTGCCGAGACCTTTCTTCGTGTTGGCTACACAAAATCCAATCGAACAAGAGGGAACCTATCCATTGCCTGAGGCACAACTGGATCGCTTTATGTTTAACATCTTCTTAGACTATCCAACTTACCAACAAGAAATAAGTATTGTAAAAAATACAACTGCTGATGTTACTCAACAAGTTTCTAAAACGCTAAACGCGGAAGAGATTACTGCCTTTCAGCACTTAGTTCGAAGAGTGCCCATTGCTGATAATGTAGTGGAGTATGCCGTCAAGCTGGTGCATTCCTCCAGACCTGGACAAAATGGCTCAGCCATTGCAACTGACTTACTAGAGTGGGGTGCTGGGCCAAGAGCTTCACAGTTTTTAGTATTAGGCGCCAAATGCAATGCGTTGATCAATGGCAAGTATTCACCCGATATTGAAGATGTGCAGGCTGTTGCTAAGCCCGTTTTGCGTCACCGGCTGGTAAGAAACTTCAAAGCCGAAGCGGAGGGAATTACGGTGGATGGAATCATTGAGAAGCTGATGGCTTAGTCGGTTGCCAGGTAAAGTCAACTGACCGAGGAAAATCCATAAACACTTTTTGAATAAACTCATTTGGGTAGGCCAACTTTCGCTTGGTCATATCAATCCAGGCGCCATCCATGTTTAAGATAGCCGCCAGTTGGCGATCTTCTTTATAGATATGATGTCGAATACTCCACCTGGAAAAATCAGCTGTTGCTTTTGTCACCACTAAATCAACTAACACCTTGTCCTCAAATTTTATCTCTCGCTTAAAGAGGGCTTCTTCCCGAAATAGAATGGGGCCGATGCGCAATTCTTCAAATTTCAAATTGGTTAAACCGTGCTTCGAAAAACAGGCGATACGTGTTGTGGCTCCATAGTCGTAATAAGCCGAGTGGCGCAAGTGCCTGTTTTGATCTATGTCAGACCAGCGCACTTGAATGGGTATCTCAAAATTTTTCATCATTCGCTCTAAAAATAAAATCGCCAATCTATCAATTCAAAAAAACCGTTGATACGATAGCTTCGATCCTAATCAATTAAAATGTTTTATCCAAGAAGCAAACTTCGCTAATCTTCTTGTTGGTTATCGTGTAGATTGCTACAGTTTCATTTATCCAATTGTCTTTGTAACCAGTGATCCGTTCATAGTCAATAATTTTATTGCCAAAAACTATCCGTTTGACAATTTCACATTTCAACAGCGGAGTTGCATTAAAAGACCGTTCGTATCTCTCTCTCATTTTTTGTTTTCCTACGTAGTTAAGGGTATTTGGATAGGAAAAAACCCTTACGCTGTCACTATACGATTCTAAGAATCCATTCACATCCTTATTGTTCCATGCTATCAATTGATCATTGGCCAATTGTTCCCCTATTCTTTCTGTTTCTTTAATCTTCGTATCTACTTCTTTGATCTTAGCGGCTATTTCTTCCTTTGTCTGTGAAAACCCGATATGTGAAAGAACAAAGAAAAATAGAAAAAGTAGTAAGTGAGTGAAAATTAAGTGTTGCATTTTCATAACGATTCATTTTTTGTGATACAAATTCAAAACTAGTAAAATTTCAAATCTAGTAGCTAGACTTAATTGATTAGTTCTCTAACAACGGATAGCGATTTCAACTCACCAAAGTTTTCAACATGAGAGGCGTAAAAGCGAAGCAAAACATCCAGTATATTTCTTCGCTGAACCTGATTCATCTGTATTGCAAAACCAAAGTCAGCTGTAAGAAGGTCTTCAAGGATCTTTTCTTCTTTATCGTCAGCAAAAAAAGGTGTTAAGATTTCTTCGGGTTGGTGAACGCCAAAGCCCAAATGGCGGCTCAACTTAATCAAGAACAGCAAATGAAAATTTTCAATGTTTTGCCTAAGACCATCCAATGAAATAAACGCGTGAAATAAAAACTGCCCCAACTCCTGGGTATGCGATTGTTCCTTCACAGCACGATTGATTACTTCGGTCAAGAAAAGAGCAATGGTTGATTTTTTGAAGTCTGTTGTCAGTGTTTGGTAGGGATGAAAACACTTTACTTCTTTTATCCGCAAAATAGTAGCGTTTTCTTTATGGTACACCACCATCTCTAATAAAGTAAGGGGTTGATATAAAGCAATTTTGCCTTTCCCAGTTTTGCTGCGCGCGCTGTTAACGATGTAGGTCTGCAAACCAAAATGCTCGGTGAATATCGTAACGATAATGGATGACTCGGCATATTTGGTAAATCGAAAAACGATACCGCGCGTTTTGTGAAGCATGATCTATTTCTTCGACCCCTCGACAAAGGCCTTCCTGCTGCGCGCTTCGTACTTGTCCTTTTCACCTAAAAGTACCTGCGACTTGTTTTCTGCCAGCCGAAAGGAGAAAGAAGCAAGCTCTCCGGTTTGCGCACAGATGGCATGGACTTTTGTCACAAACTCAGCGACTGCCAATAGATTAGGCATGGGGCCAAACGGTTTCCCTTCATAGTCCATGTCTAACCCGGCCACAATTACCCTCTTGCCGCCATTGGCCAGCGTATTACAAACATCTACGATTGCATCGTCAAAAAACTGAGCCTCATCTATCCCTACCACATCGCAATCACCCGCCAATAATAAAATATCTCCTGCAAAATTTACCGGGGTAGACCGAATTTCACGCTCGCTATGTGAAACTATCTTTTGTTCGTCATAGCGTTTGTCTATGGCGGGCTTGAATATTTCAACCTTTTGCTTGGCAATCAGTGCCCGATTGAGCCTTCGAATCAGCTCTTCGGTCTTACCAGAGAACATGCAACCACTGATGACCTCTATCCAACCATTTTTATCGGGTTGGCTGTTCCTACCAATATGGGGTTCAACAAACATATCGCAAGGTAAAAAATAGGATGAAAGAATAAGTAATCAAGTCAACCCTATTGCCCATAGACTACGTGTGGCAGTTTACCCTCTTCGGGCACACGTATTACGATATCGCCTACTAACTTTGACTGGCAAGCCAGTCGTTCTCCACGCATAAGGGCTCCTTCGCGCTGATATTTCCGCTCTGCTGCTGTAGGTTGACTCAAATTCTCACCACCTTTTTTTACAATCATCTTGCAGGTGGTACAGCGACCTTTTCCTCCACAAGCGTGCATCCAGTCAATAAAATGGGTGTGCAAAATGGCCATTACTGACTTTGAAACATCATTGGTAACAACTTCTTTCACACCAAGGTTTTCTATTACTATCTTTACCATTCGTACGCTTTGACCCTTCTACAAATCTATGGATGAAAAAATAAGCACCAAAGCCATCAACGAATACAGTCAAGCCTATGCGGCAAAACTGGCGGATCAATTTTTCGCAAAAAAACAGCAAATATCGGGTGTTGAAATTTTGTCTCTTTGTGATGTCAAGCAAGTCAATCTGTTTGTCATTCAAGAACTGATGAACATCTGGACCCAGGAAACCGAAAAAATTAAAAGTCCGTTTTTTGACTATGAAACAAGCGAAGTAAAGGCTGCGCTTGTCCAATTTCAAAATGTGCTTTCCAACCACATTTCGGTTGGGAAGGCAGAATTTCAACCCCTTTTACAAGCTGCCATTTCAAAAACAATTCAGCTTATCGTAACCCCCTATGACTCTTATTCTGAAATACTCGAAAGCTATGGAAAAGGTTATCTTAAAACAGAGGTGCTACGGATAGAACTAAAGTATTTGAAAATCAACAAGGCGCCTCTCGAAAATTTACTGATCAAACTGGATGAACGCAAGTCGGAATTGATTACTGGCAACGAAGCTTTCGGCCTGTTGGATCGCATCCTGGAAGAAGTAAATTTTACTCCTGAAGATTTAGAACAGTATGCCAATCAGTTTTCAAAATTACTTCCGTTAAAAATCGAATCTCTCTTTGAAAAAAAGTTAACTACGGTGATGCCTGAGAAAAAACTCGCACAGCGAACAGGCGCGTTTTCAGAACCGCTTTCAAAAACCTGGGAGACCAAATCAATCACGCCTTCGAAAGCAAATCCAAGTCGGCTCAGAGACAGCCTCACCATTAATCAGAAATTTATGTTTACCAAAATCCTCTTTAAGGGAGATTTTGAGATCTTCTCCGGAGAGATTGAAAAAATTGAAGCATTGCCTTCGTTGAATCATGTGTTGGCCTATCTGGGTGAACGCTATCCCGCATGGGATCGGGAAAGTGAGGAGTATGAAGAGTTTTTAGAGGTGCTACAAAAACGCTTTAGTCAATAGTAGCTTTATACGCGCTGCAGCACCTGACTTCTGTGCGCGTCCAGCTTCAACAAAACAAACAATAGAATTGTAAACCCCCATAGCGAAGAACCACCATAACTAAAGAACGGTAGAGGGATTCCGATAACGGGAAACAAGCCGACCGTCATGCCAATGTTGATGGCAAAGTGGAAAAACAAAATGCATGCAACACTGTACCCATAGGCTCGGGCAAACCGGCTCTTTTGTCTTTCCGCCAAGAATATAACCCGTAGCAGTAGCGCGACAAAAAGTCCAATCACGACCAAGCTGCCTATCCATCCAAACTCCTCACCTATTGTGCAAAAAATAAAATCTGTGCTTTGCTTCGGCACAAAGTCAAATTTAGTTTGCGTCCCTCTCAAAAAGCCTTTACCATTAAGCCCTCCACTTCCGATTGCAATTTTCGATTGTGTCACGTTCCATCCTACGCCCAAAGGATCAATATCCGGATTGACTAATACTTTCACCCTGTTTTGTTGATGCGGTTTTAACACATTATTGACCACATAGTCGACACTCACAATGACGCCACTAATCAACAATGCACCAATAACCAAAATAGCAATTCGCTTAAATTTTTTCTTGCCAAAAGAAATCAACAAAATCAGAATTATAGCAATGGCTGCGTGCAAGTAAAGAGGATTGGGAATCAAAAGCGTTAACACAAAAATCGTTGCTGCGCATACCCCAACGATCAAAAGAAAAGGAGACATTCCTTCTCTATAAAATACCAATACAAAAGAAGTAAAAACCAGCGCTGTACCTGTATCTTTTTGTAACTGTATGAGAATGATGGGAACTCCAATCAACGCAAATAAAACAGCCTGATTGCGTAGGTTGTCCATTCGGAAACCTACCGATCCAATATACTTTGCTACCGCCAATGCCGTAATGAATTTTGCAAACTCAGAGGGTTGAACACCAAAAGACCCGATCCCAATCCAAGCCTTATTTCCTCCTACCTCTTTTCCGATGAGAGGAACGAGAAAGAGAAGCACTAATATCAAACCATAAAAAAGATAGGCAAACGTTTCATAGAAACGCATGTCGATAATGATGATCATAATTACAATCACCGCTGCCGCAGCAATAAACATTAACTGCCGACCCGAACTCAGCGATAAATCCCAAATAGTTTGGTCAGCGGTTTCATCATAAATCGCAGCAAAAATATTGAGCCAGCCTAGCGTGACTAGCGCCACAAACAAGAGGATCGTGGTCCAATCAAGCTTTACCGATATGTCATCTTCCCTCCTCAATTTTTTTGATCTAAGAATTTACCGGCCAATACATAGTCTTCAATAAACTGACGTTTTGTTTTGCCTAACAGATATTTCTCAATCATCAAACTGGCAATAGAGGCGGCTGCACGTGCCCCTTGGCCGGCATCTTCCACATAAACCGAGATTGCGATTTTAGGATTATCCCTTGGGGCAAAAGCAATAAACACGGAGTGTGCGGGAAGCGGATCATTTTGTACTGTGCCGGTCTTTCCACACACAATAATATCTGCTAGTCGCGCCCTGTACTGCCCAGTTCCAGACTCTACCACTTGTTGCATTGCGTCCACTGCAATTCTAAAATAGGAAGAGTCTATGGTTGTATAATGTCGCTCAGTATATTTTGCCAATGGCTTTCCTTCTTTGCCAACTGCCTTTATCAAATGAGGTGTGTAATAGTAGCCGCGATTGGCGATGATAGCAGCAAAGTTTGCCATCTGTATTGGCACTACCAGATTTTCTCCTTCCCCTATTGCTATGGAATAAATATTTGAAAATTTCCAGGGGCGATTGTCATAGGCTTGATCATAATAGGCAGGCGTTGGAATTAATCCTCCTTTTTCATTGGGAAGGTCAATCCCTAAATTACTTCCAAATCCAAAACTATTAATATGCTTGTTCCATTCCGCAAGGCCGATGCGTGTGTCTTCAAAGGGTGAATTGGAAACACCTTTGTTCAACATCTTTCGAAGCACACCCAAAAAATAAGGGTTACAAGAATTTGCTATAGCTCCCCGCAAATCCTGATTATCATGTCCCGCATGGCAACCGATCAGAGACTTGTCGCATCGAATGCGTGTTTCTGGAGTGATCACTTTTTCTTGAAGAGCCGTCATCGCCTGGGCAATTTTAAAAATAGATCCCGGGCGGTACTGCGCCATCAATGGTCTGTTGAATAAAGGCTTCAAGGTATCATTGCTAATCAATCTAAAATTTGAGCTGTATTCGCTTCCTGTAAGAAGAGTAGGATCATAAGAAGGTCCGGAAACCAATGCTAATACTTCTCCTGATGAAGGTTCAATGGCGGCAATACTCCCTGATTTACCCTTCATCAACAGTTCTCCATACTGTTGCAAATCTAAGTCAATGCCAGAGACCAAATCCTGGCCTGGAATTGACAATGTATCATATGCTCCGTTTTTGAATGACCCTTTTTCAACACCTTTTACATTCCGAAGTTTAAATCGCACGCCACGTTTTCCCCTTAACTGTTCTTCATAGTAGGATTCAATTCCACTCTGCCCGATGTAATCACCTTGACGATAGAACGTCTTTTCATCCCTTTCCAATTGATCTTTGCTTAGTTCACTTACATAACCAAGTGCATTAGCTAATGCGCTGGTCGTATAGGCACGGGTCGTTCTTGCCTCAATATAAAAACCGGAGAATTCATCTAATCGATCTTGCACACGGGCAAAATCCAAATTAGAAAGTTGATCAATAAAGAGAGTTGGTTTTACTGGTGAATACTCTTTCCTCTTTTTCATCTCTCTAAACTTAAGCCGCAGATCTTCTCTTGAGAGTTCAAAAACCTGGCAAAATTTAGCGGAGTCGAAATTCTTAATGTCTTTTACAATCGCTGTCAAATCATATTCTGGTGTGTTAAAAACAATGAGTTTCCCATGCCGGTCTGTGATTAATCCCCGAAAGGGATATTCCACCTGACGAAGTATGGCGTTGCTGTCGGCCAGCTCTGCATACTTGTTGTCAAGCACCTGAATAAAAAATAATTTGACCAGGAAGATCAAGCCAATCAACACAAAAACAAGTTGTACTATTTCACGCCTTCCTTCGTTCATCTGCGTCTATCTAGAGAAAGATACTGAAGTAAGAGCATTACCGCCATGGTAAACAGTAAGCTGCTAACTGCTTTCAACATGGTATACCAAAATAGGGTAAACCCAGAAGCCTCAACAAAGAAAAGAACCAAATGATGAACAAAAACGAGTGGCAGAGTGTATACCAAAAACCACTGCAATCCATTGGCTGCCAAAGTAGGAGGTGTTCCAATATCATATCCGCCTTGTGGTGTAATTGTGGCAAGCCAATAATTTCTCAAGTAAGCTAATAACACGAGAGCAATCGTATGGAGGCCCAGGCTATTGTAGAAAATATCAACTGAAATCCCCAGCAGAAAAGCAATCAACATCAGGAGTAAATTGCTCATTTCTACAGGCAAGAGAAGAATAAACGCTACATATAAAAAACAAAATGACGTATTAAAGAGAACCAAATTTTTTAGCAGTACGACCTGTAAAATGAGGTAAACAAAGAATAAAACGATTTGTAAAATTCCTCCGCGTATCATTTCGGGTCGCCTATTATTTTTTGTTCTAACGAATCTTTCTCTATTTTCAAATTGCTTCTAACTACTTCTACAAAGGATAACTTGCCAAAATCTTGGGACAAGGCTACTTTAATAGAATGAAATTGAGCTTCTTCGTTCAGTTTAAAACTACTAATTGTTCCTATCACAATTCCTTCGGGAAATACCGAATTGTATCCTGAGGTAACAATGGTATCTCCTACTTTCAATTCAACGTGCCGAGGAATATACTTGAGATCAATAAATCGGGTGTCTGTTCCATCCCATTGCACCGTTCCAAAGTGACCCGTACGCTTAATCACGCTTGAAACTTGTTCGTCAATATTTAACAATGATATCAGCACTGCATAATGTTCTGAAACTGATTTCACTTTGCCTACCGCTCCCCTTTGACTAATGGCTGCCATTCCAGCCTGCAATCCATCATCCCTCCCTTTGTTGATGGTAATAAAATTCTTGTAGTAACGGGTAGAGTTATTAACCACTTTGGCACTGATAAAATCAAAACGATTGATAATCGTAGAGTCTCCAAAGAGGCTAAGTTCTCTAGCTAACAAGATTTGATCTTGTTGACTTAGCTTTTTTCTAAGTCTGCTATTTTCTATAGCCAGATCGCTATTGATGTCTCGTAAAGAAAAATACTCCCGAATATTCTGAGAGGTGCTGATAATGCTTGCCGCAATCTGATTTGATGTATTGAAATAGGTGGTACTCTGGTATTGATTGTTCTCAACAAGCAGCCACACACTAGCTAACTCTAAAAACAGAAAAGTGAAAAAAGCCCTATAATCAAAAAGGAATTTAAGGAGCCGTTCCATTCATTTAGGTCATCAATACTTTTCGGTAGTGGTTAAGATTTTTCAATGCCGCACCGGTACCTCTCACTACCGCGCGAAGAGGATCTTCCGCCACGTGTATAGGTAATTTGGTTTTCAAGGAGAGTCGCTTATCGAGGCCGCGCAACATAGCTCCTCCTCCGGTTAGGTAAATACCCTGCTCATAGATGTCCGCTGAGAGTTCGGGGGGCGACAATTCGAGTGCTTTCAATACCGCCTCTTCCAACTTGGATATTGATTTATCCAATGCAAACGCCACTTCTGAATAGGAAATCTTGATTGTTTTTGGAATACCAGTCATTAAATCACGACCTCGGATTTCATAGTCATCAGGGCCATCATCTAATTCGGTCAACGCAGACCCCACTTCAATTTTCACACGTTCGGCAGAACGCTCACCAATCAACAGGTTGTGCTGCCTGCGCATATAATCTAAAATATCACGATTGAAAGTATCGCCCGCAATACGTATAGATTGATCACAAACAATTCCCGACAAAGCAATGACAGCAATATCTGTCGTTCCCCCACCAATATCCACAATCATATTGCCAATGGGCTGTTCAATGTCGATCCCAATTCCGATGGCCGCAGCGATCGGCTCATGAATCATGTATACTTCTTTGGCATTGGCGTGCTCTGCCGAGTCGCGGACAGCACGCTTTTCAACTTCCGTTATGGCGGATGGGATGCAGATCACCATTCGTAAAGATGGCGGAAACAATCTCCTACCGGTGTCGATTAGTTTAATCATGCCGCGGATCATCATCTCTGCCGCATGGAAATCAGCGATCACCCCCTCTTTAAGAGGTCGAATGGTTTTAATATTGTCGTGTGTCTTCTCATGCATCTGCATGGCCTCTCGCCCAATGGCCAACACTTTGTTTGTCGTTTTATCGATAGCGATAATGCTCGGCTCATCTACCACCACCTTGTCTTTATGAATAATCAGCGTATTGGCTGTGCCCAGATCGATGGCGATGTCTTGGGTAAAAAAATCGAATAGTCCCATTTAGTTATCTCCTCTAAAATAAAAATTTTGAAAGCCCGAAATTACAGAAATAATCCGGTGATTTTTAAAGTGAAATCGCCTAATAACTTACGTGCTAGTGTTTAAAATGCCTCACCCCTGTAAACACCATTGCCATTCCATGCTGATCACAAAAATCGATCGACTCTTGATCCTTAATGGAGCCTCCAGGCTGAATGACTGCTCTTACGCCCTGTTTGTAAGCTATTTCAACACAATCTGGGAAAGGGAAGAAAGCATCTGAGGCCATAACAGAATTCTTTACATCAAAACCAAACGCAGCAGCTTTGTCAATAGCTTGTCGCAACGCATCTACCCTGCTGGTTTGCCCCACACCACTAGAGAGCATTTGGCCATCTACTGCCAGAATGATCGTGTTGGATTTGGTGTGTTTGCAAACTTTGCTGGCAAATAAAAGAGCTTTTACTTCAGAAGTAGTAGGCTCTACCTTAGTGACTGTTTTTAAATCTCCTTTGGCGTCTGTTTTGAAGTCCACGTCTTGTTCAATTACGCCATTTAACAAGCTCTTGAATTGCTTGGTTGCTGTGAGCGCCTTCTTTTGCCGCAAAATCATCCGATTCTTTTTGGATCGCAAAAGTTGAAGAGCGTTTACATCGTAGTCTGGTGCGATTAGTATCTCAAAAAAGAGCTTATTGATTTCTTCGGCAGCTGCAAGGTCGATGGGTTGATTGGTTATCAACACTCCGCCAAAAGCAGAAATAGTATCCGCCTGAAATGCTTTTAGGTAGGCCTCTTTTACAGATGAACCAGTTGCCACCCCGCAGGCATTTGTATGTTTGATTATCACAAAAGCTGCCTCCCCTTCAAACTCCTTTACCAGGTTTACAGCAGCATCTACGTCCACCAGATTATTATAAGAAAGCTCTTTCCCGTTCAACTTCTGAAACAGCGATTCTAACTCGCCATAGTAGACGCCTTTTTGATGTGGGTTCTCTCCATAGCGCAGTACTTGTCCGTTTTGAAAACTGCTCCTGAAACTGGGCAATTGCTGCTCTTGATTGAAATAGCTGAATATGGCCGAATCGTAATGAGACGTTACGTCAAAAGCTTTAGCAGCAAAACGTTTGCGATCTGCTAACTCAGTGGCCGCATGGTTTCTCTCCAATAACTCCAAAAGCTCTGCATATTGATTTCTAGAAGAGACAATCAAAACGTCATTGAAATTTTTGGCTGCGCCACGAATGAGCGATATCCCACCAATATCAATCTTCTCAACAATCTCATCTTCGCTGCCGCCCTTGGCCACGGTTTCCTCAAAGGGATATAAGTCTACAATCACTAAATCAATGGGCGCTATTTTGTATTCATTCGCTTGCTTTAAATCCCCTTGGTCTTCCCTACGATAAAGAATTCCACCAAACACCGCGGGGTGAAGTGTTTTCACTCGTCCCCCAAAAATGGAAGGGTAACCGGTCAGTTGTTCAACTGGGATCACCTTGTAACCTAATTTCTCGATGAATTCTTGTGTACCTCCCGTTGAGACAAATTCGACTTTACTCTTGGCGAGCGAATGGACTATGGGTTCTAAATTGTCTTTGTAGTAAACAGAGATGAGCGCGCGGGTAATCTTTTTAACCATAACTCTTTTTAAGGATTTGAGAAAGCGACAAGTTGAAGCAAAAGCTGCAGTAACCTGAAGTTTCTATTCAAATTTTCAAATCAGCAAATTTCTAAATTAACTCAGCCCATGTAAAAAATCTCTCTCCTCGAACGCCTCTGCTTCCACAGAAAAATCATCAGCGTCCAAATAAGCCGGGAATCGATCGCGATAGGCTTGCAGTGCATTGCTACTCAACTCTAACGTTTTTATTGATTCGATGCCTTCCACGGTAAAAATTGAATCTCCCTTCGGACCAATGATCGAAGACTGACCGTTGTATTCAATACCGTTCCCATCAATACCTACTCGATTGACTCCAACCGCATAACTTAGGTTCTCGATCGCGCGTGCGCGGAGCAAAGTCTCCCAGGCAGTAGATCGAACCATTGGCCAGTTGGCCACATAAATCATCAAATCGTAAGACAATTTTTTCAACGAAGGATTCCAACGATTGCGACTCCAAACGGGAAAACGCAAGTCATAACAGATAAGCGGACAAATCCGCCAGCCTTTCCAATGCCCTATCAACAGACTCTCTCCCTGCGCGTATACTTGTTGCTCTTCGGCCATGCGGAACAAATGGCGTTTATCATAGGTTTTAAAATTGCCACCCGGCTCCATCCAAAGGAGGCGATTGTAGAATCGATCGTGCACGTTTGCAATAAAGCTGCCTAAGATCAAGGCTCCTGTTTGATCGGCCATCTGCTTCATCCACTTGAAGGTGCGCATATTCATGTGCTCCGCCAGCTTATTGGCCTTCATGGTAAATCCTGTGGTAAACATTTCCGGTAAAATGATCACATCAGTGGATTGGCCAATGCGCCATATTTTTTCCTCAAAAGAGGCCAAATTAGCCCCTATGTCTTCCCAATGAAGGTCAGATTGAATGATGGTAACTCTTAAATCCTGCATATTTGCCCCGAAACGGAATGCAAAGAAAACCAATTTAAATTGAAAATAGGATAATTTGAAGGTTTGAAAATTAGGTAACTGAGAATACGAGAATCCACGCTATTGATGAAGATTCCGATGTTCAGATTTTCAACTTAGCTAATGGCGGCATTAAGAAAATCATTCAATGGCTTGAGCGTCTTGCAAACCTCAGCCAGCTTTTTGACAAACTTCTTATCTGCCACTTCTTTGTCAGAAAAATAGTGCGACACAATGAAACTCTTATGCCTAAGCCAATCCACATGAGGATGGTCTTTTGGGTAACCTTTTGGCGCTTTTTTTAGGCTATCAAAATCATCAAGGCCTTTCGGAAATATTCTTCTAAATTTTTTATCAGAAAGCACCCTCTTCAATGACTCGGGGTTATAGTCAATCTCTTGCCGGATTTTTGCAAGCTTCTCTGCATCGGGCATATAAAAGCCGCCAGCAACAAAACTTTGATTGTTAGGCTGAATGTGAACATAAAATCCGGGTTCTTGCTCCATTTTACCTTTGGGAGAAAATCCGGCTCCCATATTTAGTTTATAAGGCTTTTTGTCTTTGCTGAATCGCACATCGCGATAAATACGGAAGCCTAATTTTCTTGGATTTAGCCCGGCCAAACTTTCATCAAATTTTAGCAATTCACTGTGCAGTGATTCTAAAAAATCTTCAAAAGCCAACTTCGCTTCCAGATACTTAAGCTTATTCTTTTCAAACCAGTCGCGATTGTTGTTTTTGGCGAGAGATTTTAGGAAAGTCAATATTGTCCCTAAATTCATACTATGGCTTAATGATTTGGAGGTCATACCTGTTTATTTGTTTATCACTAGTGATAAGAGGAATATTTTCAATCACCGACTGAGCAATCAAAAGCCTATCAAAAGGGTCGTGATGAATAAATTCTAATGATGAAATTCCGTGGATATGATTTGTTTTGATGGGCATTGCATCAAAGTCGTTTTCAATCTCTTTGTATAGATTTTCTAGGGTCTTTAGTTTTCCGAGTGAAGTTTTAATGACCATTTCCCAAATAACCACATCGCTTACAAAAACAGAATTGTTTCTATCGCTAATTAAGGCAATTGTTGAATTTTTTATCTTTTTTGGCTCTTGGTACCACCAAATCACAACGTGAGTATCGAGTAGAAGCCTCATTTCATATATTCTTCAAATCCCTGAGGAGTTTCATCAAAATCAGGCGCCACCCAAATTTTTCCTTTCAGTTTGCCAGGCACTCTGTCCCCTTTCTCTTTGCCGATTTTGTTAAGTGACACAACAGGCTTTCCATTTCGCGCAATTACTATCTTTTCACCTTTCAGCACTCTTTGAATAAGGGAGGATAGATTTGTCTTTGCCTTATGAATGTTTATCGTTTCCATTTAGCTAAGTTAGCTAAGTTGAAATTAAAAACAAATCTGATTCGGCATTCTTATAGAAAAAGAACAACGCCCTCCAGCCCCATTCCCCTTGAAGCTTTCACCAAAACTGTCGAGTCGGTTAACGGGTTTTTCTTTAATTCATCAATAAGTAACTCTCGGGTTTCAAAATGACGAGCAGCGGGACACTCCTCTTTCGCTGCGCGGATCAGAGTTCCACAAAGATAAACACGGTGGAATTTTTTTTCTTGAAGGAGCTTCCCCAGGTTACGATGTTCCTTTTCTGCCTCTTCTTCTAGTTCATACATATCACCAACGATGGCCACTTTGTTTCTTGCTTTCATACCCGCTAAACTTTCGACAGCCGCTTGCATCGAACTTGGGTTGGCATTATAGGCATCTAAAATAATTGTATTTGTTCCTTTCCGAATGATCTGCGACCGCATGTTATCAGGTACGTACTCGACAACTGCCTGTTCAGCTTTTGCCGGCTCTACACCAAAATAGTTACCAATGCACAAAGCTGCCGCTATGTTTTCAAAATTGTAACTGCCAATCATTTGGGTGTTTAAGATCGTTCCTTCTTCCGTTTCGATTTTTATAAACGGATCCGCGCTAATCAATTCGCACTGATAGTAGTCGCCCTTTGCAGGATAGAAAATCGGGTTTTTAAATCGCTTTGCCATATTGGCCAAAATCGGGTTTTGAGAGTTTATGAAAACGACCCCATCCTGAGTGATCAAATGCTGATACAACTCTGATTTTCCGCGAATGATGTTTTCAAAGCCGCCAAACGTGCCAATGTGGGCCTTGCCAATATTGGTGATAAAACCATAAGTGGGCTTGGCAATGGAACTGAGTAACGCTATTTCTCCAACATGATTTGCGCCCATCTCTATAATCGCTATCTCCACGGAAGAATCAATCGACAAAATAGTGAGCGGCACTCCAATGTGATTATTCAGGTTCCCTCTAGTAGCCAGCGTTCTATACTTTTTGCTCAACACCGCGTTTAACAATTCCTTGCTGGTGGTTTTTCCATTAGAACCAGTGAGGCCAATGACTGGGATCTTTAAATGATCGCGGTGATACGTTGCCAATTGTTGCAAAGCAGTCAGTCCGTCTTCCACCAAAATGGTTCGATCGTCCGTGTCATATTCCTTTTCGTCAACTACTGCGTAACTGGCACCTTTTGAAAGTGCTTCTTGGGCAAACGCATTAGCATTGTATTTCGGTCCTTTGATGGCGAAAAAGAGAGAGCCCGGAGCAATTTGTCTGGTGTCGGTAGAAACCTTGCCACTTTTTAGGTAGAGCTGGTATAGAGAGGCGATATCCATAATTGATTGCAGTGGGCTAAAGCTAAAAATTCAATTTATATCGCTGCAAAGATAACAGGCATCGGTCGATCCACGTTTTAAACCAGGTATGTATAAACGTTTTTATTGGTTAAGTCTGTTTTTGTTAGCTGGCAGCTTTTGTCATGCTCAGTTCACGTACAAACTAGATCAGACCATTAAAGGTGAAATTGACGGCAAGGGGCTTGGCTTAATGTGGGCAGGGGGGCTAAATGCAGCTCAGATAAATACGATGGACCTGAATGGAGACGGCCTTCAGGATGTTGTTGTTTTTGATCGGACAGCCAACAAAGTGATCACTTACCTGGCTCAAGGCAATGTACTTCAATATGCGCCTGACTATGAATCGCTTTTTCCAACGGAGATCTCCCAATGGATGTTGTTGCGTGATTTTAATTGTGATGGCAAGAAAGACATCTTTACCAGTGACCCTTTTGGAATTATTGTATTCGTAAACACCACAAAGTCCGGTAAACAACTCTCCTGGCGCGCATACAACCCTGGCTTCCCACTTCTCACTGCCGGATTTAGTTCTAATATCAATCTGAAAGTAAATGAAAGTGATATTCCTGCGATAGATGACGTAGATGGAGATGGAGATTTGGACATCTTGAACGTTCGCTTTGTGGGAATCGGTACGGTAGAGTGGCATAAGAACCTTAGCATCGAGCGCACGGGTCGCTGTGATTCCATGCAATTACAACGAATCACCCAGACTTGGGGAGAGTTTGAAGATTGCGCCTGCGGAAAAATCTCGTTCTCGGGTGGAAAAACATGTGATCAATTATTGAGCGGTGGGCGCAGTCAGCACACAGGCGGCAAGTCTTTGTTGTCCATTGATTTGAATAATGATGGTATACGAGAACTCTTTTTCTCTGAAGAATCGTGCTCCAACCTTTATCTGCTCTCGAACACTGGTTCCGTTGCCAATCCTCTCATGTCTAGTTTTTCAAATTTCCCGGCTGGCAATCCAATTACAATGCCCTTTTTTCCAACTCCTTATTACGAGGATGTAGATTTTGACGGTCTTCGCGATTTGGTGGTCTCTCCAAATCTATCTTCACGAAACTCATTGTCGAATGATTTTTCAAAATCGCTGTTGCTTTATAAGAACACCGGCACTGCCCAAGTGCCACAATTTACGCTAACGAAAAACAATTTTTTGCAGGAGCAAATGATTGACGTGGGTGATTTTTCGGTTCCCGCATTTTTTGACTTTGATGGAGATGGAGATCAAGACTTATTCATATCAACCTACATTAAAGGAACGTCCGCCACCATTTTTCAATTTGAAAACATTAATACCGCAGCGGTTCCTTACTTCAAACGGATTAGCGATGATTTTTTTGGGTTGTCGGTGTTGAATTCCTACAATCTAAAAATTCAATTTGCGGATATGAATGCGGATGGAAAAATGGATCTGGTCTTTAGCAGCACAAGCAAAGTAAACGGAAGAACGACACTTCGGTATATCGTCAATTCAGCGAATGACAGATTCCTGGTCGAAGATGCAACGTCAAAACCTACCAACTTGAGTCTCAGTCTCGGTGAGAATTGGATAGTAGTGGACGTAGATCAAGATGGACAAACGGATATTCTGGTAGGCAATGACACCGGTGGTGTTGAGTTCTGGAAAAACCAAGGTACCCCCGACACCAACACATATACGATGATCTCGTCCAATTTCCTTGGCTTTGGCAGTAGTACCGACAGACAAAATCTTTCTTTTGCTATAGCCGATCTGGATGCCGATGGAAAGGCAGATCTTGTAACCGGTGATCAACGTGGTGTACTTTCTATTTATCGTGACTTCCGCACGATCACCAGCGATGCACAACGTGTGACAAAAATTCTGTTCAATGAGCTAACCAATGAGTACGAAAGCCGAAACTTGGGCGGGCGAATTTGGCCAACAACCACCAATCTCTTTAACAGCACCAAACCCGCTATCATTGTGGGTAACCTTCTGGGCGGGCTAATGATCTTACGGAATGATGAGGGCACAGAACTCCCACCAGAGCCAGCCGTTTCTATTTTTCCCAATCCTTACAACTTCAGCAATACTTCTCCTCTGAAAGTAAAATCAGATCGAGATGTGTTTGTTCGCTTTTACAATACATTGGGCCAGCCTTTATCGGAGAATTATTTTGTGCCGGCTAACCAAGATTATCCCATCAATATGACACTGCTACCTGCCGGTGTGTATATTGCGCAGTTTTTATGGAATGGGAAAACCTATTCCAGACGTTTTGTAGTCTACTAACCTCGCACTTCATTCATCTGCATGAGTACTATTGCTTTTATCTTCGACATGGACGGTGTAATCATCGACAGTAACCCCTTTCACAAAGTTGCTTTGCATCAGTTTTGTGAAAAGTATGGTTACCATTTAACAGAAGAACAACTTCGCAACAGAATTTATGGGCGTACTAATAAGCAATGGATCACAAACCTCTTCGAAAGAGAGCTAAGCCCGGAAGAACTTCATGAGTTTGCCGAAGAAAAAGAGGGGCTATTTCGCGATTTGTATCAACATGACATTAAAGCCTTGGCCGGCCTAGACCAGTTTTTAGAAAAAATGAATGGGCAAAAATTGGCACGTGCCATTGGCACCTCAGCACCCCGCAGCAATGTTGATTTTGTGATGGCCAAGACGAACTTGAGTCGATACTTTCCGACAATACTGGATGATTCGTTTGTCGAACACGGGAAACCGAATCCTGAGATCTATTTGAAGTGTGCCGCTGCGTTGGGTTATCCGCCCTCCCGTTGTATTGTTTTTGAAGACTCTATATCAGGCGTGACAGCTGGCAGAGCCGCTGGCGCCAAAGTGGTGGGTGTCGCCACCACCCACACCCATAAAGAATTGGCGGAAACAGACTACATAATTGATGATTTTACCGATTTGGATCCGGCACAATTGATCAGTATCCTGTTCAAAAAACCAGATTAAGCGCGCGAGGACGGCATTTATTCAAATTGCCCGGTTATTTCTGGTTCGTCCTTGCTTATTTGAGGTTGTTTTGCCGATATTTGCAATCCCTTTTTGAAAAGGGCTAAAAAACGAAGATTTATGGCACGGGTTTGTCAAATTACTGGAAAAAGACCTCAAACGGGTAACAATGTTTCGCACGCTAATAACAAAACGAAGCGGAAATTCTACCCTAATCTCCAAACAAAGAAATTCTTTATTCCTGAGGAGGATAAGTGGGTCACCTTGAAAGTATCTACCAAAGCGATTAAAACGATCAATTTGAGAGGTATTTCAGCCGTTTTGAAAGAGGCAAAAGAAAAAGGCACGTTTACAGCCTAACATTTTTAACATAGTTACACCATGGCAAGGAACAAAAACAGAATACAAGTAATATTAGAGTGTACCGAGCACAAAGCAAGCGGTATGCCTGGCATGAGTCGCCACATTACTACTAAGAATCGTAAGAATACAACTGAGCGGATTGAGCTTAAGAAGTACAATCCTATCTTGAAAAAACAAACCATCCACAAAGAAATTAAATAACCATGGCAAAGAAAGTTGTTGCATCGCTCAAGAAAACAGACGGTAAAAACTACGCAAAGGTTATCCGTGCAGTAAGATCAGAGAAGACAGGTTCTTACATCTTCAAAGAAGAAATCGTTACTACTGATTTGGTAAAGGAAGTACTCGCCAAAAAGTAATTTGATTCCATAAATTTATAACGAAGTCCCCTTGAGGGACTTTTTTGTTTACCCTCTCAACCATGTCTTTTTTAGGAAATCTCTTTTCAAAAGAAAACCAGCCTGACCGGCCCGCCTCCCGTAGCCTTGCGGAGGGCAGGCAGGCAGGAAAAGAATCTCTCGACCAAGGTCTTGAGAAGTCGAAAGAGAATTTTTTTAGCAAACTTGGAAAAGCGATTGCCGGAAAATCTTCTGTTGACGAGGAAGTATTAGACCAACTGGAAGAGATCCTTATTTCTTCGGATGTAGGGGTAGACACCACGTTAAAAATTATCAAGCGTATCCAGACGAGAGTAGCTAGAGATAAATATGTCGGCACAACCGAGCTAGACTCAATTCTAAAACAAGAAATAGCGCATTTGCTTTCTGAAAACAATACGGAAGACCTGGCGGACTTTGAAACGCCTACAGGAAAAAAGCCTTACGTTCTTTTAGTAGTAGGCGTAAATGGAGTTGGCAAAACTACTACGATTGGAAAACTAGCTGCTCAATTTAAGAAAAGAGGAAAATCGGTTGTCCTTGGTGCAGCGGATACCTTTCGGGCTGCGGCTGTTGATCAACTAAAATTGTGGGGCGAGCGAGTAGGTGTTCCAGTCATTTCAAAAGGAATGAACACCGATCCATCCGCGGTGGCTTTTGAAGCGGTTGAAAAAGGGGTTGAGATGGGAGCGGATGTCATCATCATAGACACAGCAGGTCGACTTCACACCAAAATAAACTTGATGCAAGAGCTATCAAAGATTAAACGTGTCATTCAAAAAGTAATTCCCGATGCACCACACGATGTGATGCTCGTGTTGGATGGAAGCACGGGTCAAAACGCAGTTGTACAAGCACGAGAGTTTACCAAAGCAACAGATGTAACTTGTTTAGCCATTACTAAGTTAGACGGCACCGCCAAAGGTGGCGTAGTGATAGGTATCTCTGACGAATTTAAGATACCGGTAAAATACATTGGCGTAGGTGAAAAAATTGACGATCTCCAAACCTTTAACAAGAAGGAGTTTGTGGATTCGCTGTTTAAGAGATCGGTATCTTAAAAATAATTCTCCACAGCAAATCGATACTGGTCGATAAATATCTTTTTGAAAGCCTGAACATTATTCATTTCGTAAAAAAGTAAGATCGCCTTCTTATACTCGCTCGGGCTAATGCTGCGGTAGGATAGTGGGCATTTATTTGCAGCCATCAAAAGCGCATTAGCCGTCAGCCTTGCTGTTCTTTTATTTCCGTCATCAAAAGGTTGTATGTAGCTTATCAACAGTAATGCTCTCAGAGCTTTCTCGAACACATTTTCAACATCATTTACCGACTTACATAAGTTTTCAACAGCTTCTTCTATTACAAACTTATTGTCGGGTGGCGTATACTTTGTCCCTGTAATTCTTACCTGTCGATTTCGGATTGATTTGGCGATGCCCAATTTTTGCGTAAGTAACGTATGTATATCAATAATTTTGGTGATCGCCAATCGATTGAACAAGTCTGCATTTTCTCTAGTGTATTCAATAGCTGCTTTGTGGTTCAAGAGCATGACTGCCTCTTCTTGGGTGTGATTGGGGGCTGCAATATTGTATTTCAATAGTTGTTCAGTATCTAACAAATCATAAGTATTGCCTTCTATTTGTGATGATTTCCAAGACAACTCGATCATCAACCTTTCAAATTCTCGTTTATAGTTTGTAGCCGAAATGTCCTTTATTTTCTTTTGATAGGATGCTGTGAGTTTATCCAATAAAGTGATTTCGCTCTTGGTGAACAAAGGCACACTTTTGAAGCTCTCAAAAATGGATGGATTGTACTTTTCTAAGATTTTACGACTGTCAACATCAATCTTGAAATAATCATCTACGCTGATTTTAGCATGAACGAGCCCTTTCAAGTTTACCCGGTATTTTGTGCGTGGGCCGTTTCCTTCCGAAAGAATAAAATTGCTCTTCTTTAACTTTGCCAGCTGCCGATTCATTGTAGGGATCGAAACCTTGTTGGCTGCTTTTTCTAAAATTGAAGAAATACCGATCGGTTCATTTTTTAGTATGATCCAGAATATCTCTTGTTCACGCAGTGTATCCATGTGCTATCCTATCATCAATATATAAAAATCCTATCAATATGATGTATTTAATCAATGGGAATGATAGGATTAGTTGCGCATAGTGGTCGATTGGGTTTAAAAACCTAATTCTTTACTCTGAGATTAGGGGTCTCCCTCCACGCAAATCTCCAGAAAAGCTGATAGTTAAAACCCCAGTAGGGCGTTTCAGAAATAATTCCATAGCCGGGCATGTCATAAGGCTGTAAAGCCCCACCTCCGCTGGCCGAGGGGGCAAACTTTATCCGAGCAGTATAGCCCATCCAAAAACCGCCCACAATTTTTACGCGCAAACCGGAGGTCACCTCTATCCAATTGCCGCTTACACTACTATTGGTTTCGTTGCCAACGATCCCACCAAAGCCTGTGTAAAAAGTGCTGTTCTTATATTGGACCGATTCATTGAAGGAAGATAGCCCATAACGCAAACCAAAAAAAAACATATTCTTATCGGGATCTTTCAATAAAAAATTGATGTCGGCCCCTACTCGCAGGTAGTTCCCCGCATTTTGATAGTTGCCATTTCCCAACAATTGATTGGTGGCCCAGTAGCCGTAATCTACTGTGAAATAGTACCGTGAAAAATCCGTATCAACATTAAACTCCCAACCTTTGAAGGCATTGTCTTGGCTTCGAATTATTGAAATCGCATCAAATCCGACTCGCAAGCCAGTTGGAAAATATCTATTCTTTAGGGTGTCAGCCCGAGTCGCAGGCTTCTCTTGACCGAAGCTTGAAGCAGCGCAGGCAATAACAAGGAATAGACTAAAAAAATACTTGCACATTGGTAGTTCCTTTTAGCAGGCGATTGCTGACCAATTTGTATTTGGTTGAATCATAATTCGTTTTGGAAATCTTTAAATCCAAAAAGTAGGTGTACGCACCACATCGGGGTGCGATAACAACACTTTCACTGGCATAGTTAAAAACAATACTATCTTTTCGGGTAATTACACCTGATGTTGAGCGTATATTGAAAACATATTTGATGGTTTTCACTCGCGGATCGACCGGCAACGTAACCGAGCTGAAGGATTGACCGAGTTTGTACTTGATGTAGGCGGTATCGATTCCCGAAACTAAAACCGAATTGAATACTAAGGCAGAATCTACCACAGTTCTAACCCGCGTAGTGGGATTGGTCTTTGTTTGTTTGAACTCAATTTTGACTGCCGAGGAGGCCGTGACTAGGCAATCGGGCTCATAAAAACATGAGGCGCCCATTAACACAACCAGCAAAAAAAGGAGAATTCGAGCCATTACTTTAGCAGCAAATATACTTCAACCACTGTGCCAACTTCCGTTCCGCAGCGCGTATTTTTCGTAAATTTGCCCCCTTATTAGAAGAAATTGAAAACGAAAGGCGTTAAAAAGACGAAAGTCAATATCGTTACACTAGGTTGTTCTAAAAACCTCGTGGATTCTGAAGTACTACTTACCCAGTTGAAGGGCAACGGCATTGACGCCACCCACGAGTCAAAAAAAGATGATTCAAATATCGTAGTCATCAATACCTGTGGGTTTATCGATAATGCCAAACAGGAATCCATCGATACTATTCTGCGCTATGTGGATGCCAAAGAAGAAGGATTGGTAGAAAAGGTGTATGTAACAGGCTGCCTTTCGCAGCGCTACAGTCAAGATTTAGAAAAAGAAATTCCGGAAGTGGACGCGTGGTTTGGCACACGCGATTTATCTCGACTACTAAAACAATTGAACGCCAATTACAAACATGAACTAGTCGGAGAACGCATTCTTACCAATCCCAGTCATTTTGCCTACCTGAAAATTTCAGAGGGATGCGACCGCCCCTGTTCGTTTTGTGCCATTCCATTGATGCGCGGCAAACATGTTTCGCGACCAATAGAAGAATTAGTGCTGGAGGCAAAAAATCTGGCAAAAAACGGAACCAAAGAACTACTACTCATTGCACAAGATTCTACCTATTACGGATTAGACATTTATAAAAAACGCAACCTCTCGGATCTTCTGAAAAAACTTTCAGATGTGGAAGGTATCGATTGGATTCGATTGCATTATGCCTTCCCGATGGGTTTTCCGTTAGACGTTCTGGAAACCATGGCTGAGAGAGATAATATTTGCAAATACCTTGACATACCCCTTCAGCATGGCTCCTCTGAAATGCTGAAAGTGATGAGGCGTGGCATCACGCGTGAAAAAACGGAAGAACTTTTGCAGACCATTCGGGCGAAAGTACCGGGCATTGCCATTCGCACTACTTTAATTGCCGGGCACCCCGGTGAATCAGAAGCTTACTTTGAAGAGATGATGCGATTTGTAGAGCATTCTCGTTTCGATCGACTAGGCGTATTTCCCTATTCACATGAAGAAAACACCCACTCGCATTCTTTTGCTGATGATGTTCCGGCTGATGTAAAACAAGAGCGTGTTGATGCATTGATGGAATTGCAGCAGGGGATTTCTCTGGAGCTTAATCAAGCGAAAGTGGGCAAGACAATTAAAGTTCTTGTTGACCGGAAAGAAGGCGGAAGTTTTATTGGACGCACAGAGCATGATTCACCCGAAGTGGATAATGAAGTTATCTTTGAAGGCACAAATGAGTATTTAAGGATTGGAGATTTTGTTCAAGCCAAAGTCACCAGTGCCACCGAGTTTGATTTGATGGCACAGGTCATTTAGAGTTTTTTAACAAATCAACCGTTAGTGTCAAGAACGGGTGTACGACAGTTTTGCTTAAGGTGGATAGCTCAATGGTGTACTTTGTGCAACCTTTGAGAACTTAGTGGTTTGCATTTTTACCACAGGGAACACAAAGAAACCACAAGGGTCACGGAGAAATGTAAAACTGTCGTACACCCTCAAGAACTTAAGTTCCCAACCAGCCGTTAGTTGCAAGTATGCCTAATAATTATCTGATTTGTTGCTGATACTTGTACTGCGTAGCTTTCGTAAAAAAGAATCCATCAATTCTAGTGTAAGATGAAAAGTTGTCAAATAAACTTACCAGCGAAGTAGTATGAAGACAAGAAAGATTGACTTTACCGATACTCACGCATTTAGTCCCTTTTTTCTCGATTACATCAATCAAAAAGATACCCTTAAAAAATTCTATTCTCGATTCCCTTCTGTCGCAAGCTTCAAAGATCAAATCAAAGAGAAAGCTGCATTTCCTCAAGAAAAACGATTGTCGCTGATGCACGAATTAACGAGGCAATACAGCAATTTGACTATCAACGAAAAAGTAAAGCAGAACATAGCGTCTTTGGGTGACTCCAAAACGTTTACTGTTACTACCGGTCATCAATTAAATATTTTTACCGGTCCTCTTTATTTCATTTACAAGATTATCACGGTAATCAACGCGTGCAAAGAACTAAAGGAAGCCTATCCGGCCTATCATTTCGTACCGGTCTATTGGATGGCTTCTGAAGACCATGACTATGAAGAGATCAAATATTTTCGCTTGTACGGAAATAAATATGTTTGGAGTACCGAACAGCAAGGCGCAGTAGGCAGATTTCACACGAAAGAATTTAAGAATCTTTTTAATGAAATACCTGGAGAAATATCCCTTTTCAAGGAGGCCTATACGAAGAGTAAAAATCTATCGCAAGCCGTGCATCATTATGTCAATGCATTATTTGGTGGAGAAGGGTTGGTGGTAGTAGATGCCGATAATCGCGAATTGAAAAAATCGTTCGCACATGTTACCAAGGATGACCTGTTCAAACACAGCTCAAAGTCTTTGGTTGATCAAGCCACACAAGAACTTCAAAGCAGCGGCTATCATACACAAGTCAATGCCCGTGAGATAAACTTTTTCTACTTGATTGATGGGCTGCGCAGTCGGTTAGAAAAAACCGCTGACGGGTTTCAAGTAGTAGACTCAACGTTGAAATTTTCAAATGCAGAAGTGGAGAAAATGATTTTGGAGGAACCCGAAAAATTTAGCCCCAATGTTGTTTTGCGTCCTTTGTACCAAGAGATAATCTTACCCAACCTGGCCTATTGTGGCGGCCCGGCCGAGTTGGTGTATTGGCTCCAGTTGAAAGGTGTGTTCGAGAAATTTGAAACTCCTTTTCCTATTCTTCTCCCACGATCTTTTGCGATGGTGATGGATGAGCCAACGATGAAAAAATTTGAAAAAACAAAATTAGAGATCAAGGATTTATTCGAAGAGAAAAACTATTTATTTAATCATTGGATTGCGCAGAATAGCAATCATCAACTTTCGTTAGGCAAAGAATTAGAAACCCTTCAACATATCCTGAATGAAGTAAAAAAACGCGCCACTAAAATCGATGCAACGCTTTCGAAATTCGTTGGCGCGGAAACACAAAGGGCCGTCAATGGACTAGAGAAAATCGAGAAGAAAATGCTACGGGCAGAAAAGCGTCTACATGCTGACAAACTTCGACAAATTGAAGCCGTGAAGGATTCGCTATTTCCGAACGGAAGTTTACAAGAACGAACCGACAATTTTCTAAACTTCTATCAAAGTGATCCGTCTTTCATCCGGAAAGTGATCGATCATCTCGCCCCATTTGATTTTAAGTTCAATGTGCTGATCTATGACTAAAGTGGAGGCTCGAAAAGCATTTCTTCAGAAGAGGCTTGCCCTATCCGAGGGTGCCTACCAGCAACTTAATTTTCAACTTTACAATCAGTTCTTTGCTCAAATTGATCTTTCGTTCATCAAGTGCATTCATATTTTCTTGCCCATCGAAAACAAAAAAGAACCCGACACGTGGCCAATCATTGATCGAATTCGGAGAGAATTCCCACACGTTCGTATTTCAATCCCTAAAGTGGTTGGCGATCAGTTGGAAAACATCTATTTCGAAGGGCTTCATCAACTCAAAAAAAATAAGTGGGGAATATTGGAGCCAGAACAGGGAGTTCCTACTCCCACTGAAAAAATAGAAATGGTATTGGTGCCGCTATTGGCGTTTGATAAGTCGGGAAATAGGGTGGGGTACGGAAAAGGATTTTATGATCAGTTTCTAGCAGAGTGCCGAATCCGCTGTCAGCGAGTCGGAATTTCATTTTTCCCGCCAATAGACGTGATTGAAGATGTAGATGAAAATGACATTGTGCTTAGCCAATGTATTACGCCACGTCAATTTTTTGCTTTCGGCAATATGCTTTGATTTTGAATATCTAATAGGTAATTTTAATACCTAATTCTTGCATCCCTATGAAAAACGAGGAGAAAATAATTGAATTATTGGCTGAATATCTTCAAAAGACCGATAGAATTTTAGATCGGCTAGATAGCCATGACCATTTGTTTGAAGAAATCTTAAAACGAATCGATGCCAGTTCACAGCAGATTCATCAATTACAAACCGAAACTAAAGAACTACGAAGTGAGTCACTTAAGCATGAAATCAAAAACGATGTTTTGTTGAAGGAGATATTGTCTATCTCCAAACGGGTAATGACTTTGGAGGAAAAGAATAATCTTTTTGGTTAACAAATTATGCCGCTGGCTCTTGCTGGCTCAAGCAATGAAAAGACCCCAATCCCCAAATTATATCGGTTGAGTCCAGGCCAACCACTTTCCTATCCGGAAAGCATGCTTGAAGAATAGTCAATGCTCTATCATCGTTTTTATCTCTGAAGGTCGGTACCACTACGTACTTGTTGGCAATATAAAAATTGGCGTAAGACGCTGGCAATCGTTGGTCTTCATACACAACGGGAGATGGCATCGGCAATTCAATAATATTTAATGGCTTGCCGTCCTCCAGGCGGAGTGTTTTCAGTTCTTTTAAATTGTCTTGCAAGATTTCGTAATTTTCATCGCCCTTGTTTTCTTCTACAATGGTGACAACCGTATCGCTATTTACAAAACGGGTGAGATCATCGATGTGACCATCAGTATCGTCTCCGATAATGCCATCGCCCAACCAAAGAATGTGATTTACTCCGTAATAATTTATTAAGTACTCTTCAATTTGCGATTGATTTAGATGGGGATTGCGATTCGGATTGAGTAAACAAGCGCGTGTAGTTAATAGCGTTCCCTTCCCGTTAAATTCTACCGAGCCACCCTCCATTACAATTCCCGGATGCACCACTGGTATGTTGTATTGCTTAGCAATCAATGTAGGAATCACATCATCTAAATCAAAGGGAGGATACTTTCCGCCCCAAGCATTATAGCCCCAGTCCACGATCATTTTCTTTTTCTCCGTTGGGTTAATCAAAAATGCGGGACCGTGGTCGCGGCACCAGGCATCGTTGGTGGGGTGAAAAAAGAAATCGATGTTTTTAAAATCCGCCCCTACTTTTTCCAGATGGGATACGGCAAACTGCTTCATCTTCTCATCGGCCACATTGATGTTTACTTTCTCACCCTCCGCCACCAACTTGATAAATTGGGCATACACAGGAAATATCGAATCAATTTTTCCTGGCCAAGAGGCTTCTTTGTGCGGCCAGCTTAGCCATGTAGCAGTGTGTGGAGCAAATTCTGCGGGGAAGTGGTAGCCTAGTTTCTTAGGGGTCATAAGTTTCAGGTTACCAGTTCCCTGTTACCGATAACCGGCAACCTGTAACTGGCAACTAATTTAGTCTTCGTCAATAAATCTTTTTGTAATTGGCTGATAGGAATCGATTCGTCTGTCGCGCATGAAGGGCCAGTGCACACGCACGCTGTCGGTTTTATTCAAATCAATTTCCGTAACATTCACCTCTTCATTTTCGTGGGGTGCCTTATAAAGGATTGTTCCTAAGGGATTGGCAATAAATGAGCCGCCCCAAAATTTCATAGCGCCATTTTGTTCGAAGCCTACTCGGTTCACACTCACTACATGTAAGCCATTGGCCACAGCATGACTGCGCTGAATGGTCTGCCAGGCACCGTACTGCTCTGTATTGGTAGCTTCATCTTGCGAAGTAGCCCATCCAATAGCGGTAGGGTAAAATAAAACTTCCGCACCCATCAAGGCCGTAATGCGAGAAGCTTCCGGATACCATTGATCCCAACAAATCAATACGCCAATGGTGGCGAACTTGGTTTTAAAAACTTTGTAGCCCAGATCGCCCGGAGTAAAATAGAATTTCTCATAGTAAGAGGGGTCGTCTGGGATGTGCATTTTGCGATATTTGCCTAAGTATGCGCCATCTGCATCTAGCACGGCTGTAGTGTTATGATAAATTCCTTGTGTACGTTTTTCAAATAATGAGGCGATGATCACCACTCCCAATTCTTTTGCCAATGATGAGAGTGAGTCAGTAGATGGGCCGGGAATTACTTCCGCCAATTTAAAGTGTTCGTAGTCTTCGGTGTCGCAGAAATACAAAGAAGTAAATAATTCCTGAAGGCAAACTATTTGCGCTCCCTTGCTAGCAGCTTCGCGAATTTTCTCCTTTGCCTTCTGTAAGTTTTCAGAAGGGCTTTTGGTGCAACTCATCTGCACTGTTCCGATTTTAACTGGTTTGCTCACGTAACCTTGATTTAAAGCTGCAAAGTTAAAGGTTAACGCTAAATTCCTACGTTAAATTTTTATGGGTTTACACCTTTGAGATTTGCATCCAAAAACTTTAATACTTCTTCTGAGGCCTTGATATTGTTTTCCTTTTTTACAAACCCGTGGCCTTCATCGGGGAAAATAACATATTCTACTTTCACACCATTTTTACGTGCGTTCGCCACAATCTCATCGGACTCGACCTGAAGTACCCTTGGATCATTGCTTCCCTGCAATACGATAAACGGCTTGGTGATTTTATCGGTGTGAAAGAGTGGTGACTTTGCATAGAGCGCAACGGAATCAGCAGAGGTAGGATCTCCAAGTTCGGTATACAAAGCCTTTCGTTGTGCTTCCCACCAAGATGGAATGCTGCGTAGCGTTCTGATCCAATTCGTCACTCCAAAAAGATTTACACCCACTTTGAATTCTTTAGGAGCAAAAGTCAGCGCGGCCATGACCATATAGCCGCCATAGCTTCCGCCATAAATTCCGATTTTGTCGGCATCGATATAGGGCAGCGAAGCCAATAGTTTTTTTGATTCGACACAGTCACGCAAATCTTCGTTGCCATGTTTGCGATCATCAGCAGCAAAAAATGTTTTTCCGTAGCCTGAACTTCCGCGGTTGTTAACTGCCAACACCGCATAGCCATGATTGACCAAGTGCTGAAGCGCAGCCGAATAATTTAAGCGTGTTTGTCCGCCCGGGCCTCCATGGATCCAGAGTAAGGCAGGCACCTTTTGGCCTTCTTTAATTCCTTTGGGTTTATAGAGCAGGCAGGGAATTTCCAGCCCATCAAACGATTTGAACCGCACCACTTCGCCAGCGACCAAATCGTTCGGGTCAATCTCTTTCGTCATAGTATTGGTCAATTGCTTCACCTCTTTGGTATCGAAATTATAGACAAACAAGTTGCTGGGCGACTTTGAACTGCTTACGTAAAAGGACATCAATTTCTCGCTATCTGATATATTGACACCCGTGATGTCTCCTTCGGGCAAACCTTCTACGGAAACGAGTTTACCTCCGTCTTGCTCATTATAAATTTTTATTTCAGTACGTGCATCATTATTGATGGCCACTACCCTATACTTTCCGCTGCGTGATAGATAAGCATACATAATATCCCAAGGTGCTTCTTCTACTTTTTTCTTTTCGCCCGTTGCAATATCATAACTGGCCAGGTACATGAATTCGCTGCCCTCATCGGTGAGGTAAAAAAGTGTCTTGCCGTCCAAACTGAAGTACTGAGCGTTGTATTGCGCATCTCCTTCGTGTTTACTCAACAAATTCAGCTTACCTGATTGCGTATCGAGCAGATACATGTTTGAATTATTGGTGGTAATGGTTTCGCTCAGCGCGATGTAGCGATCATCGTTCGACATCACATCTGGATTCAACCCTTTTTCATTTTTGTAAACAAGTGTAGATGGATACACCTTTGTTTCCCCTCCGGCAACTTGAACATTGTAGAGATCAAAAAATTTCTTGTCTCTGCTGTTTGACGTGTAGTACATCAATTTCTTATTGTAGCTCCATCCGCCAAACTGGGCTTTTGCGGTACTGTCCTGGATTAGATCAATAACGGAACCATCTTGGTTACGTACATACAAATGATTGATTTCATTGCCGCCTTTATCACTGGTGTAAAGCATTCGGTCATCGTTCGGAAAATAAGACTGGCTAAAAATGGCGTTATCTGTAGAGGCGGTCAATTGCTTTTCAATTCCGGTCTTCAAATCGATTTCGTAGGCATTGAAAATCCCGGTAGCCTTGCTGTTATAAACGAGCTTGCTTTCATCGGGTGAAAAGGAGCCTCCATTGATTTGAACGATGTCCATAAACTGATTGACCGAGTATTGTTTAGTCGTTACTTCTTTCGGGGCATTGCAGCCCAAAACTAATACGGCAATAAGGGCAAGGCATACTTTTTTCATAGCTGTCTAAATTTTAGAAAACGAATGTAGTAAGAAAAGAGATGTTATCGACCTGGTTGGTGATAAAGGGTGTAAAATCTACTTTCGGTTCGCCAGATAAACCCCTCCTAAAATAGCTACCATACCGATAAAATGGCCAACGTAGAGTTTCTCTCCGTCCAGCACGCCCCACATGACCGACACAACGGGGATCAGGTAAGTTACTGATGCAGCAAACAGCGGAGATGAAATCTGGAGCATTTTGTTGAAAATCAAATTGGCAATAGCTGTGCTCATCAATGCCAAAATCACAATGAATCCGGCCGCCTGCCACGCACCTTCCTGTGAAATTAACTTCTGAGTAAAATCCGTAAAGCCAAAGAGATAAACGAAAGCAAAAGGACCGATGAGCAAAAGTGAAACACTAGTCACAGTCATGGAGCCAAGCCCCTCCACTTTAAATTTCAAAAAATTTACATTAGCACCATAAAGTGCACAAGCCAAAACCACTAACAGTGCATAGGCATTGAAGCCTCCAAGGTCGCCCTCTGCGCGAGCCAACGCTAGTATGACTGCCCCGCCTAACGAAACCAACAAACCAAATATGGCAAATCCGCGAAAGCGTTGGTGAAAAAAGAGTACGCCCATCACCACCGCCCATACAGGCGACAGTGTATTCAAGATTCCGGTGACTGAACTTTGTAGACGAGTTTGTGCCAAGGCAAACAAAAATGCGGGAATGAAGATGCCCATCATCCCAGACAGAAATAACTTAAGGTGATCGCCCTTCTTCAATTCTTTCCAACGAACGAAGGCAAACGGCAATAGAAAAACAGAAGCAGCCGCCACTCGCAACGAGCCAACCTCAGCCGGAGAAAAGACTTTGAGCCCTTGTTTGATCAGGATAAAAGAGGTACCCCAGATCAACGCCAGCAAAATCAATAGGAAAACAGCTGTACTTTTTTTATTTTCTGACATCTGAAATCTAATTAAGCGCTTTCAGCCTATCGCGTATGGCATTCAGTGAAATGCTATCAATTTCTGATTTGTCGTAGATAGCAATAAGAAAAATTTCTTCATCAATTATTTGAACATAAGTGATGACACGAGCACCACCAGATTTACCTTTTCCTTTGGATGTAATTGCTAATCGTACCTTAAAGCAATTCGAACCCAAAGGAGTTCCAGATTGTGGATTTTTAGCCAATGATTCGAATAGGGCAGAAATATCTTTTTTGATGGAAGGATACCTTTTTGCAAGATTCTTAAGTTCTTTTTCAAAAGGTGGTGTAGGGACAATCTTAAAGCTCATCGAGCAATTCGCTAATCGACTTGGCCTTCACTTTACCTTTTTTATAACTATTTATGAACCCAACTGACTCCTCAATATCCGTCAACAACTGTTTTTCTTTGAAGGTGATTTTTTGCTTGCTTGGGTCAATCACTTCCACGAAAGACATTTCATTAAGCAACTCTTTCAAAAAAGGAACCTTACTTCTTTTTTTAATATTTAGTATTAGCTGTGTCATAATTATGTGAACAAAGGTAATAATTTATAGGGATGTTATTGAAAAGTGAAAGCGCGAACGACTAAGCGATAACCTCTTGCGGAAAATAAACATCTGCAACCTCGTTCAGGATTTGATTCACTTCTTCAATAGTTGGTGCCTCCACCAACTGCATTCTAAAGGGCTTGAAGTCAGGTACACCTTTAAAATAATTGGTATAGTGCCTACGCATTTCAAAAATGCCGAGTTTGTTTCCTTTCCATCGAATGGAGAAATCTAAATGTTTGCGTGTTACGTCAATGCGATCGGCAATCGTGGGTGCAGGCAGATGCTCACCTGTTTTGATAAAGTGTTTGACCTCGTTGAAAAACCAAGGTGCCCCAATAGCTGCGCGACCAATCATAACACCATCTACGCCATAACGGTTTTTATATTCCACAGCCTTTTCAGGTGAATCGATGTCGCCATTGCCGAAAATCGGAATGTGCATGCGAGGATTCTCTTTGATCTGCCCAATCAATGTCCAGTCGGCACTGCCTTTATACATCTGCACGCGCGTGCGTCCGTGAACCGTCAACGCCTTGATGCCGATGTCTTGCAGACGTTCCGCTACCTCCACAATATTTTTTGTGTTGTCGTCCCAGCCTAAGCGCGTTTTTACAGTTACCGGTAAGTGGGTCGCCTTTACAATATCTGACGTCATCTGCACCATCTTAGGAATATCTTGCAGCAAAGCGGCCCCGGCACCTCGGCACGCTACCGCTTTCACAGGGCAACCATAATTGATATCAATTAAATCTGGGTTTACTTCTGTAGCGATTTTCGCAGACTCGACCATGTTTCCGATATCACCTCCAAACAATTGGATGCCGATCGGCCTTTCATATTCGAATATGTCCAGTTTCTGACGGCTCTTGGCCGCATCGCGAATCAGCCCTTCCGAAGAGATAAATTCAGTATACATCAAATCGGCACCACCTTCTTTGCACACGGCACGAAAGGGTGGATCGCTCACATCCTCCATGGGTGCAAGTAGAAGGGGAAATTCGCCCAAATCTATGTTTCCGATCTTCGCCACGTTTGATTATTCGTTTAAAACAGCGTTGTTTGCGCCTATTCCGCATAAGCGGCTACAAAATTAACCATTTTATCGCCTCATGATAGACAATCAGGAGAAATCAGCCTGGTCGGTATTGCTGCTAGTAGTGATTGCATCCGGTGTTGGCATTTTGATGGGCACAGCCATCGGGGCAGGCGTTGCTTCACTTTTCTATTCTGGCGAGGGAAGCTTCCTTGAGCATATGGCCAATCCAACAGACGACCGATTGCGTGTTCCGTTATTGGTTGTTCAAGGAATAACAACGCTATGCGGATTTTTGATAGCTCCCTATTTCGTTTGGGTTGCCATGCGAAAAAAAGAACTGACTTCCTTCAACACAAAAAAGCTACAGCCCTTTGCGTTGCTGCTCGTGTTTGGGATCGTGGTCGCTTTTGCCGTGGCTGATTCTGCGATCATAGAATGGAACGAAAATATTCAGTTCCCCGACTTCCTCAGCTCTTTTGAAAAATGGGCGAGGGCAAAAGAAGACCAATTGGCCGCATTGACCAAAATGCTTACCCAATTTCAATCATTCAGTGAGTTTGCGTTGGCTTTTCTTATCGTAGCTGTCTTTGCGGGCATCTGTGAAGAATTTTTGTTTAGAGGGATCATTCAAACAGAGTTGCTAAAAGGCACCAAGAATATACACGTGGCCATTTGGATCTCGGCCTTCTTTTTTAGCGCCATCCACGCACAATTTTTTGGATTTGTACCTCGGATGCTGTTGGGTGCCTTATTTGGATACCTTTATTATTGGTCAGGGAATCTATGGGTGCCCATGTTTGCTCACTTTGTGAACAATGGTTTTGCAGTGTGTATGATTTACCTTTATCAGAAAAAAATTGTGGACACCAATTTAGATTCACCAGAAGCAGCGCCCTGGCCGGCAGTTATCGTTGCTGCTGGAATTGTGGCGACTGCGCTATGGTACTTCAAAACAAAATTTCAATCTTCTAATCCATCTCTCACTTGAGCGCTACCACAAAAAAATTCAGTAATCTTCCGCAACGCATTGCCACTGGTTTGCTAGGAGCCTCGGGAATTATTTTCGGTATTGTTTACAGTGAGTGGACCTACCTACTCGTTTTCTTTATCATCTGTATCCTTTCCTTACGGGAATTCTACAAACTTTCCGGACTTGATGGAATGATACCGCAAAAAACATTTGGAACCATTTGCGGGTTGACCATTTTCTTTTTGTCTTTCTTCATTGAGCGCGGAAGCATTTCGTATCGCTATTACTTTGTCTTTTTTCCGTTGCTGTCATGTGTCTACATGATTAAATTGTATAAAAAATTTGAGCGCAAGCCGTTTACCAATATTGCCTATACCTTTCTTGGAATATTCTATATCGCTGTACCGTTGGCATTACTAAACATCGCAGCCTTCGAAGAAGGCACGTATCATTTTGAAATCATATTCGGATGTCTGTTTATTTTATGGGCGACCGATACAGGCGCTTATTTTGCAGGTTCACTTTTTGGAAAAAGGAAATTATTTGAAAGAATCTCTCCCAAGAAATCGTGGGAGGGTGTGATAGGTGGCGCGTTACTAGCGCTGACAATGACCTACGGCATTTCTTATTTCTTTGAACTATTGCCTTTTTGGAAATGGCTTAGCATTTGTGTGATTATTATAATCGGTGGGGTATATGGAGATTTAATTGAATCGCTCTTGAAACGAAGTATCGAAATCAAAGACTCGGGGAACAGTTTGCCGGGGCATGGCGGGTTCCTCGATCGCTTCGATGGATTGTTTATTTCAGCACCTTTTATTGTAGCATTCCTGGAGATTTTTTAAAACTCCACGCCTTCATATACTTCTGCAAGAGAAACCAACACATCTAGACTTGAAATTCGCACAACATCATTGGGGTTAATCGTCTCACTAAATACCCAACTTTCATCGACTTCGCTTTTTAGAAATTTTTGAAATCGATATTCGTAGGAGGAAATGGTCCAATACTCCTTTAGGCTTTGAATCGATCGATAACGCATAAACTTGCGACCAATATCGTAGTCAGCCGTGGAAGACGACAAAACCTCCACCAGAAAAACAGGATTCAACAGCGTATCAAACTCGCCATCCAAAAATTCCTCTTTTCCACAAACGACCACGATATCCGGGTATGTATAAAACGCGGTACCCGGTGTATGCAATCTCATATCATTCGCATAGGGGCGGCATCCTTTCGGTTTCAATTGTGCGTGTAAATAGGAAAAAAGATTTCCAGTAATAATGTTGTGGCTTCGAGTAGCACCAGCCATCGCAAAAATTTCGCCTTTGAAAAACTCGCTTTTCACCTCTGCTTTCCGCTCCAGCGAAAGATACTCTTCTTGGGTGTAAAGTTTCTTTTGTTCGGCTGTGGCCATCTTTTTAAAATTCAAGTTAAAGATACAAATTTACCGAATCAAAAGCCGTCTAAGTATCCCTGAGTGAATTTCAAATTGACGCGCCTTTTTTACCCTCACCCCATTGAGGTACTACGTTCACGCAGTTCATTATCCCCTTTCCCCCGGGAGAGGGACCACAAGCTATAAGGAATGGAAGAGTTTAAAAGAGTGAGGGCAATGAAGAAAACTACTGCTACAATTTGAAATGCACCCGGATCCCTTAACTTAAAAGACTTTTAGTGGGAAAGCAATAGAACTTAATGCCTATTCAAGGAAGCTCAACCTTTTGTTTCATATCTTCGAAAAAACCCAAAACATTATACCGTGTTAGGCTTCATTCAATCCTTCTGAACTATTTATCTATCTTTGCAACCGATTTCGTTCCATCAAAAAAGACGATTCCGTTAACAAACCGATGATTTAGAAAATCGTAAATCAAAAAATTGTAAATCAATAATCAGTTTATGGCTTATATCGAACCAGCACCCTTAGTAGACAAAGAAAATCCGTTTGAGGCAATGATGTCTCGTTTCCGCACGGCCTCTCAAATTTTAGGGCTTGAGGAAGAAGTGTACAATGTTTTGAAAGTGCCTGCACGGCAGGTTATTGTTTCATTGCCTGTTACAATGGACGATGGCAGTATCAAGGTTTTTGAGGGTTATCGTGTTATTCACTCCACGATTCTTGGTCCTTCAAAAGGCGGCATTCGGTTCGATCCACATGTTAATTTGGATGAGGTAAAAGCACTGGCTGCCTGGATGACCTGGAAGTGTGCTGTGGTGGATATTCCATATGGAGGTGCCAAAGGCGGAGTTGCTTGCAATCCTCGGGAAATGTCCGCAGGTGAAATTGAGCGCTTAATGCGCGCTTACACTCTTTCGATGATTGATATTTTCGGTGCTGATAAAGATATTCCCGCACCAGATATGGGTACTGGTCCCCGTGAAATGGCGTGGTTAATGGACGAGTACTCCAGAACACAAGGTATGACGGTGAATGCCGTTGTCACTGGTAAGCCAATTGTATTGGGCGGATCACTCGGAAGAACCGAAGCAACCGGTCGTGGTGTGATGGTGTCATCGTTGGCTGCCATGGAGAAATTAAAAATCAATCCTTACAAGGCAACATGTGCCGTGCAAGGATTTGGAAACGTGGGCTCATGGGCTGCGCGATTGCTGTCTGAGCGTGGATTAAAAGTGCAAGCCATCAGTGATCTGAATGGTGCTTACTATAACTCAAACGGAATCGATATTGAAGCAGCTGTGAAGTATCGCGATGCCAATAAAGGTTCTCTGGAAGGTTTTACTCAAGCAGAGAAAATACCAAGCGGAGATCTTTTAACACTCGATGTTGATGTATTGGTGCCTGCGGCAACGGAAGATGTTATTACAGGTAGCAATGCCGGTAATATAAAGGCTAAGTTGATCGTAGAGGGCGCGAACGGCCCGACTTCGTCAAAAGCAGATAATATCATTTACGAAAAAGGAATCAGTGTGGTGCCGGATATTTTAGCCAATGCGGGTGGCGTTACTGTTTCTTATTTTGAGTGGGTGCAGAACCGCTTGGGCTACAAGTGGACAGCTGACCGTGTGAACAGAAGAAGCGACAGGATTATGAAAGATGCATTTGATAATGTTTACAAAACAGCGAACGAGTACAAAGTATCGCTGCGCATTGCAGCCTACATGGTAGCGATTGATAAAGTAGCTAAGACATACAAATACAGAGGTGGGTTTTAGTCAATAACTCAGATTAAAAAAAGAAGGGCGCTCGATGAGCGCCTTTCTTTTTTGCCCCTCTGGCGCAAGGGTCTCGCTGCGGGACGCATGCGCCAGATAGGGGTTCATAGCGATTTGTTGAGCAACAAACATACAGACCATGCTTTAAACAGGATTTGGACATCGTTTGAAAATGTAGTAACATTGTAATTACACCACAAAAGCCATGGACATTTCATTAGTATCAATCGGAAATTCGAAAGGCATCCGTTTATCAAAAACGGTGCTTGAGAAGTATCATATTCAAGACACCATGGAATTAATTCTTGAAAAAGATCACATCGTTTTGAAACCAAAGGCATCTGCACGGAAGGGTTGGGAAAAAGCTTTTAAGAAAATGCACGAAAATGGCGATGACAAATTGTTACTACCGGACGTTTTTAAAGAAGAAACCTTCGAAGAATGGAAATAAAACAATATCAAATTGTTTTGGTTAACCTTGACCCTATGAGGTGGTCTTGTTTAGGCGGACACTTTTTTTGTCAGATTTCCAAACAGATATTATTCAAAACGGAGGATGGTGAAACCCATCCCCTCGCAGTGAATCGGTCTGTA
>Ga0209972_10000144_pt1 | contig 67640 bp, 58 predicted proteins | sample NOAtaG_7_FD_187302 | JGI IMG/M metagenome (GOLD analysis project Ga0209972, IMG submission 187302) | Freshwater lake microbial communities from Lake Erie, under a cyanobacterial bloom - NOAA_Erie_Diel1S_2200h metaG (SPAdes) (version 2) | ecosystem: Environmental > Aquatic > Freshwater > Lake ... | reverse complement strand
CGCCGGTGGGGAGCAGGCGTTCGGCGGTGGGGTCGACGGTGGCGTCGAGCAGGACGAGATCCAGATCGCGATGCAGGCGGCGGTGCTGGAAGCCGTCGTCGAGCAGCACCACCGAGACGGGCGGTGTGGGCGAGGAGGCGAACAGGGCGAGGAGCCCGGCGAGGCGGTTGGGCTGGGCGACGATGGGCACGCCGGGCGGGCGGGCGGCGGGAAACAGGTCGGCCAGGGCGGCGCGGTATTCGTCGGCCTCGTCGGAGCGGCCGGAGGCGTCGGCGCGGTAGCCCCGCATGGCGATGGCGGGGCGGTGCCCGGCGGCGGCGAGGGTGCGGACGCACCAGGCGACCATGGGCGTCTTGCCGGTGCCGCCGGTGGTGAGGTTGCCGATGGAGATGACCGGGCACGGCAGGCGGGTGACGCCCCGACCGGTGTCGTAGCGGGCGTTGCGGCGGCTGACTTCAAAGCGGTAGAACGGCTCCAGCAGCGGGCCGAGCAGACGGCGGGCAGAATGGAGCGGGCGACTCACGCCGGCATGGTTGGGGGGACGGGCGACGCGGGCGCGGCCAGCGGCGGATCGCCGATGGCTGCTTAGCGGCGCTCGGCGGGCGTGCGCGAGGCCGGGATGACCACCTGGGGCTTGTCTGGCGCTGTGGATGAGGGGCCGGATGCGGCGGTGGGGGCGAGGATTTCGGCGGCGCGGCGGCGGAAGGCGACCTCGGCGGCGAGGTCCTCGGCGGCCTGGGTGGTGAGTTGGCGACGCAGGCGGCCCGAGAGGCGGACGGTGTTGGCCATGTCCATGGCGGCGAGCATGAGCACGAGCATGACCAGGCCGAGCACGGCGAGCCAGGAGAGCACAAACAGACGGCGTTCAGAGATGGGGGCGCCGGCGAGGGCGAAGGTCAGGGCGGCGAAGAGCAGCAGCATCAGCAGGCCGGAGGCGGTGCGGATGCGGCGGCGGCTGGCGGGCATGGCGGTGCGCTGGATGGCCAGCACGTGCCAGATGGTCAGCAGCATGACCACGGCGGTGAGGGGCAGGACCAGCCAGGGATGGGCCATCGTGTCTTGCATGGGCAATGGTGGCGGGCGGGGGGCGAGGGGCGAGGTGTCGGAGGCGGACGGCCGCCGCTTGTCCATGCGGACGCAACCGGGCGGCGGTTGCACCGACAGCATGCCCGACGGCGGGGCGGCGGGCAAGGGCGGGGGCCGGAAAGGCCCGGGGCGGCGGGCAAGCCGGGCAAGATGGATGGGGCGTGCGGGCGAGAAGGCCACGGGGGCCGGGTCAGGCGGCGGGGGTGACCGGGGCGGGCGGGGTTGAGAGCGGCGAGGTGGGGCCAGCGGGCTGCAGGCCGTAGCGGGCCAGACGCGGCAGCAGCTTTTGCATGGGCAGGCCGACGACGGCGGTCTGGTCGCCCTGAACGGTGATGGGCCAGCCGGCGGTCTGGCGTTCAAAGAGGTTGTAGCCGCCGGCCTTGCCCTGCCATTGGCCGGAGGCGACGTAGTCGTCGATCTGGGCGGCGGTGAGCGGGCCGAGGGCGACGCGGGCTTTGTCCACGAACACGTCGCGGGAGCCGGTGACGGTGTCGAGCAGGGCGACACCGGTGACCACCTGGTGCGAGCCGCCTTGGAGCAGGCGGATGATGCGAACAGCGTCGGCGGCGTCGAGCGGCTTGCCGATCATGCGGCCGTCTTTGACGACGATGGTGTCGGCGCCGACGACCAGCGTTGCAGGCTGGGCGGAGTGGCGGGCGTGCCGCCGCCAGGCGCTCTGGGCCTTGAGCAGGGCCAGGGAGGCGGCGAACTGCTCGGCGTTGACGGTCGGGCCGGGGCGGAGCTCGGCGTCGTCGATGCCGGGCTCCTGCACTTCAAAGACAACGCCGGCGCTGGAGAGCAGTTCGCGGCGGCGCGGGCTTTGGCTGGCCAGCAGCATGCGGCGGGCCGGGGGGTGGGCGCAGGACTGGGCAGCGGGCTGGGACGAGAGTGGGCTGAGGGTGGACATGGGGACGCTCCGGGCGTCGCTGGGAACAGCGGAGCAACGGTGCACAGGTTGGAGCGGAGAAAGCCGAACCACGTGCCAAGAAACGGCCGGGGAAGCGTACGTCACGTCCGGGAGTGTACTGGGGTGGGCGGACATGGGGCGGATGTGGTGGGTGGCTGGCGGGGGTGCAGTTGGCGGGGGGACCGGACGGCGGCCCGGGGCCGGCCAACCCTTGCGCACCATGATTCATCACCGCCCGCTGTCCTCCCCCCCACTGCTCGCGCCAGACTCATCCGGCGGCGGGCAGCCGCCGCGGCGGGCCCACTTGGTGCAGTCGGACACGGTGTGGGAGGACCGGGCGGCCAACTTCAAGCAGGTGGATGCGTTGCTGGCGGGGGTCGCCGTGCGACCGGGTGATCTGGTGCTGGTTCCCGAGATGTTCGACACCGGGTTTTCCTTCAACCTCTCGCGCACGGCGGATACCGACGGGGCGACATTGGAGTATCTGTGCGGGCTGGCCCGGAGGCTGGGGTGCGTGGTGCAGGGGGCGAGAACGGTGATCGGCCCGGACGGGCGCGGCCGCAACGCGGCACCGGTGATCGGGCCTGACGGGGCGGTGCTGGTGGAGTACCACAAGGTGCACCCGTTCTCGTTCGGCAAGGAGAGCGAGCACTTTTCGGGCGGGGAGCGGGTGGTGTGCTACGACCTGCCGGCGGCGGGCGTTGACGGAACGGGCGTGCGGGTGTGCCCGGCGATCTGCTATGACCTGCGGTTCCCGGAGGTGTTTCGTCTGGGGCTGATGCGGGGGGCCGAGGTGTTCGCGGTGAGCGCCAACTGGCCGTCGGTGCGACAGATGCACCGGCACACGCTGGCGCGGGCACGGGCGATTGAAAACCAGGCGGTGGTGCTGTGCCTGAACCGGGCCGGACGCGACCCGACGCTGGTGTACGACGGAGGCACGGCGGCGTATGACGCCAAGGGCGAACTGCTGGGCGAACTGGGAAGCGGGGCGGCCGTGTTGTCGGTGGAGCTGGACCAGACGGCGATCCGCGGGTGGCGGGCGACGTTCCCGGCATGGCGTGACGGGCGGCTCAGCCCGGTGGGCCCGCTGCGCGGGATGTGAGGCGGGGACAGAGGCCCGCGGGGCCGAGCGGAGCGGATGAGCCCGGCCCGACATGATAATCCCGCAGCGACTGGAGCTGCGGGCCTGGCGAACAAGCGGATGGCCGGGCGAGCAGACGTGGGCCGGAGGCCGGGATCAGTCAAGGAACTCGGCGACGGCGGAGAGGGCGATGCCGGAGGCGACCGGGCGGCTGACCAGCAGAGGCTTGGCCGGATCGGCGACATCGATGATGGCGAGTTGCGACTCGCGATCAAGGCTGACTTGGGGCACGGCCTGGGAGATGGTGGTGGCCGAGGCGGGGAACTGCTGGATCACCGGACCGGCCTTGGCGCCGTCCCAGACGACCAAGGCCAGCGTGGTGGTGGCGCCGGGCTTGATGTCGCGGGCGAGCAGATGCAGGGCCTGGGTCTCGGGGTGGTGGAGGACCAGGGCCTTGGCGGTGGGATCGGCAGCGGTCTGGAACTGGATCACGGAGGTGCGGCTGTCGAGCAGCAGATTGTCGACGCCGGAAGAGAACTTGGCCAGGTAACTGCTGGCGGCAGTGGAGTTCAGGGAGCTTTCGACCTGCTGGAAGTTGACCAGCATGCGGGCAAAGACGACGCCGAAGACGACCATGGCGGCCATGGAGCCGATGGCTCCGGCCCGCCAGGCCCCGTGCACGCGGCCCCAAGGGCCGGAATGCACGGCCTCAGGCCCGGCCAGCCCGGGAATCACCGGAACGGAGGACGCCGGAGCCGAGACGGTGCGAATGACGGCGACGACATCCTTCTGGCTGGCGGCCTGAGCGTGCTGTGCGGCGTCGCGGGCCATTTCCGAGCCGATGCGCAGCAGGGTGCCGTCTCGACAGGACGCCGGTGCAGCGACAGGCTGGCCGGCGGCCAGATGCAACTGCACGATGCGGTCCTGCAGTTCTCGCAACTGCGCACGAACGGCGGGGGACGCTGCGAGGAAGTCGCGCTCGAAGACGTCAAGTTCCGGACCATCGAGGATGCCGGCGGCGTCCAAGGCTGCGTTCTGGAAAAGCTGCTCGAAGTTGTTCATGCGACCCGTCCTTCCCCCGCTCGTGGATCCTCACGCAACCGCACCAGAGCGCGGCTGAGGGCTGATTTGATGGTCCCCAGTGGTGTCTGGAGCTCTTCGTGAATCTCGCGCAGGGTTCGACCCTGCAGATATGCTCTCGTGACCACCGTCCGCTGAAGATCCGGCAGTTGGTCGATCCGGCGGCGGAGGTCGGTGAAACGTTCGGCTGTGTCCATCTGGCCCTCTCCCTCTACCGGCGGACCCGACCCTCGGATGCGGCGGGCGACAGGTTCCGAGACGGTGAGCTTCTCATCCAGAGAGGACACGCGGGTGGATACGCGCAGGCGGCGGAGACGGTCGACGATGTAGCGGCGCGAGATGAGCATGACCCAGGTCACCAGGGCGGCACGCTCGGGGTCGTAGCGGCTGGCGGTCCGCCAGAGGCGCACGAAGATCTCCTGCACCGCGTCGGTGGCGTCTTCGCGGGTTGGCAGAGAGTGGTACGCCATCTGAAAAACCAGCGCGTTGAAGCGGTCGTACAGCCGCGCGACTGCTTCGGGCGAACCGTCAGCCACCGCCCGCATCAGGGCCAAGTCTGCAGCCTGTTCCTCGGGCGAGGCCGGCATTGGACGGTTTCCCACGAAAGAAGGCCCACCGGGCAAGACACCCGCCCGGCGTTGAACACGCTATACGAGCCTACTCGAAAAAAGGATGCGGGCAAGGCGGGGTTTGGGCAAAAGCAGGGAGGCTGGGTGAATACCCGGGCAGGAGTGCGGCATCTCCCGTCGATCGGGGGCCGCATGCAGCCTGTTTGTGCTTTGATAGGCATCCGAATAGGCAAGTGGGAGATTCTGCGAGCAACATCTCACTTGAGTGGTTGCATGGTCGTCTTTTTTGAAGTAGCATGTGGGGAGCAGTTCCGGTCAGCGATGATCAGGAGATCGCCCGCGGTGAGCGTCAGAAGCCGGCATACCGGTAGCGCTGTGCAAAGGCCCGGGACGGGTGCGGGTGGCCAGTATTCTCGGGTTTGGGGGGCTCGCAACGCCAAGAGCCTGCCGACGGGGGCCCGGGCGGCGTTCTCCATCGTTGATGTGCTGGTGTCGCTGGCGGTGATCGCCGTCCTGATCAGCCTGCTGATGCCCAGCCTGGCGAGCGTGAAGCAGATCACGTACAAAGTTGTGTGCAGCAACAACCTTCGCCACATCGGCATCGCCACCTTCGGCTTCTCCAACGATTATCGCGACCACCTGCCCGACAGCGTGTTCGCCGCCAAGCTGGGCGGCGGCGGCACGCCGCAGCCGCACCTGATGATGCAGTTGCGGACCGACGAGGGCGTGAACTCATGGGACGGGCTGGGCCTGCTGTACACCCGCGGATACCTTGACGGCCCGGGCGTGTTCTACTGCCCGGCTCACCGGGGCAACTCGCGACTGGACGCGTTCGCCAATCAGTGGTCGGGCGTGACGGGGGCCATCACCGGCAACTACCAGTACCGCGGCACGGTGGCGGGGCAGTCGAATCTGCGTCGGATTGCGGTCATGAGGCCGAACGCTGCGCTGATCTCCGACGGGTTGGCATCCCGGGCGGACTTCAACCATGGCGAGGGGGCCAACGTCTTCCGCGTAGACAACACCATCGCCTGGTTCGAGGATTCCGACCGTCAGTTCATCAAACGCCTGACCGACTCGGTGACCGACCCCAATGCCGCGACCGCTGTGACGCAGGCCTGGTATGAGTTCGACGAGAAGCTCTCCAATTGGACGTTCTCGCCGGCCAGTACCAACATCCCCTGATTCGATCTGATCCGACCTGATGTGAGCCGACCGCCGGGCGCTGCGGAGCCGCCGGCTGGGTGCTGGTTGTCTTTGCCCGGGCCGGTCGGGGCGGATCCGGCGATGACACCCGTCCCGGCCGAGGAGGCGGGACGTGCGGGACGTGCGGGACGTGCGGGCCGTGCGGGACGGCGGCAGACGATCAGGCGAGGGTGGACACGAGATCGGTATCGGCCAGGGCGATGGCCAAGCGGCCACCCCGGGCGCGGGTGGTGTTCATGTAGCGTTGCAGGCTGGCGCCCGGGCAGGCGGTCTTGTCCAGCTCGCGGTGGGTGAACACGCGGTTGATCGGCACGCGGTACTGCCGCATGAGGTCGCCCAGCAGGCGATCCAGCCGGGTGGTGGTCTGCGAGGTGGGCGACTGGAGCTCGTAGTTTCCCAGGCACATCACGCCGATGTTGTTTTCGTTCTGCCCGCTGACGTGAGCGCCCTGAAAGCGGATGGACCGACCCTCCCACACTCTGCCGGCGGGGTCGATGATGTAGTGGTAGCCGATGTCGGCCCAGCCGTTGCCGTTGACGTGGGCACGGCGGACCTGCTCCAGCCGGGCGGCGACCATGTCCTGCCCGGTGGCGGAGAACGGCGTGACGCCCTCGTGGTGGACGGTGATGCGGGAGACGCGGCCGAGCGGGTTGATGTCGCGCGGGCGGGCGATGCCCGATCGCGTCCACTGCAGCCGGCGGATGACCCCGTCGGGCACGGTGACCACGGCACCGGGGCCGGGGCCGGGTTGGGGCATCGGCCGAGGCGGCACCGGGATGGGCGGCGCAGTGGGCGGCCGGGTGACCTGCAGGTCGTTGGGCCAGACCGGATCGGGGATGGCCGACTGGCTCTGGCAGCCGGCCAGCAGGCCGGCAAGACCGGCCAGGCCGACCAGTCGCAGCACATCGCGGCGGTCAACGGGGCCGGGGGATGGAGATGGGTTGGCGGCAGACTCGTCCATGTGGTTGCACCGGGGCCCGAAACGCAAGGTTGTATCGGCCGATGCGGGGCGTTCGCATCATTCGCCGGCGGCTCCGCCCCCGGCAGACCGAGGGTAGCCAAGCGGGGGCCGCCGATGTGCCGGGTGAAACCCAACCACCGTTCGTGCGCTGGTGCTGCCGGGGGGTCCGGCCTCAGGCCGGAATTGTCACCAGCTCGGCCAGTTGCACGGCGTTCTGGGCGGCGCCCTTGCGGAGCTGATCGCCGGCAATGAACAGATCAAACCCGCGAACGGGGGTCTCAGGACCGGTGTTCAGACCATCAGGGGACTGGCTGGGATCGACCCGTACGCGGCCGACGAGGACGTCATCCCCGCCGGAGGCCTTGAGCGGGGTCGGGAAGGCGTTGGCGGCGCGGTCATCGATGATGCGGACACCGGGGGCGGCCCGCAGGGCGGCCCGCACCTGGTTCAGCGTGGCCGGACGGGCGAGGGTGACGTTGATCGACTCGCAGTGGGCCCGGAGGACGGGGACGCGGATGCAGGTGGCGGTGATGCGGACGGACGTGGAGCCCCAGATCTTGTGGCTCTCGTGGATCATCTTGGTTTCTTCGACGTTCAGGCCGTGGTGCGGATCCATGGCGGAGTTGTGGCTGAAGAGGTTGAATGCGTAGGGCTCGGTGAAGACCTTGGGCTCGGCGGCGCCGCCGGAAACCACGGCGCGGGTCTGCTCGAGCAGCTCGGCCATGCCTTGGGCGCCGGCGCCAGAAGCGGCCTGATAGGTGGACACCACCAGCCGCTCGACCCCGAAGGCGGCCATGAGCGGATGCACGGCCACCAGCATGATGATGGTGGAGCAGTTGGGGTTGGCCAGCAGGCAGCCCCGGCGGGAGCCGAACAGACCGAGGGTTGAAGCCGGACCGGAGCCGGCACGGGCGGCGCGAAGGTCGGCGGCGAGGTGGGGGTTGACCTCGGGCACCACCAGCGGAACGCGCGAGTCCATACGGAAGGCGGAAGAGTTGTCGACCACCACGGCCCCGGCCTCGGCGGCGGGGATGCACCACTGCTTGGAGACCGGCGAACCGGCGGAGAACAGGGCGACGTCGACGCCGTCGAAGCAGCCGGGGGCGGCGACCTGGAGCGTGCCGCCGAGTTCACCCTCACGCAGGGTCTGACCGGCGGAGCGCTCGGAGGCGAACAGGCGGAGCTTGCCCACGGGGAAGCGACGCTGCTGCAGCACGGCGAGCATCTCGCGGCCGACGGCTCCGGTGGCTCCGACGATGGCGACCGACAACGGGCGCTGACTCAAACCAGAACTCCTGAAAAAGCAAAGTGCGGGGGATCAGAATGAACGGGTGACCACGGCGTCGGCCATCAGCGCCAGCGTGCTTCGCGCGGGGCTGTCGGGCAGGTCGGTCAGTTGGTCGCGGGCCCGGGAGACGAGGCCCGCAGCGACCGAGCGCGCATGGTCGATCGATCCGGTCAGGGACATGGCCTCGCGCAGCTGCGCGGTTCGCTGAATGGCGGGCAAGGCCGTGTCGGCCAGCAGGGCCAGGGTCTCGCCGCGTCGGGCGGCGGGGGCGGCGGCCAAGTGGTGGATGAGCGGGAGCGTGAGCTTGCCCTTCTCCACGTCCTTGCCGACAGACTTGCCGACGGTGGCTTCGGCGCCGGTGAGGTCGAGCAGATCGTCCTGAATCTGGAACGCGACGCCGAGCATGCGGCCGAAGGCGTCGGCCCGGGCGGCCATGGCGGGATCATCGCAGCCGGCGGCGGCGGCGCCGAGACGGCAGGCGACGGCGATGAGGCTGGCGGTTTTGCGGTCGATGATCTCGAAGTACGTCGGCTCGTCGAGCGAGAAGTCCTCGCGATGGTGGAGTTGAAGCAGTTCGCCGGCGCACAGCGTCATGCCGACTTCACCGATGGCCAGAGCGGCGGCGGTGCTGCCGGTCTGGCAGCACAGGTGATAGGCCGAGGAGAGCAGGTAGTCGCCGAGGATGACGGCGGTCTCGTTGCCGTGCAGGCGGTTGACGGTCGCGGTGCGACGGCGGGTGTCCGCCTCGTCAAGGACGTCGTCATGCACCAGCGTGGCCAGATGCACCATCTCACAGACGGCGGCGACGATGACCAGGTTCTCCGGAGCGTCGTGGCGTTCGAGGTTCAGCGAGGGGGCGTCGGGCCGCGCCGCAAGGCCCCAGATGGCGGCCAGCGTGGGCCGGACCATCTTGCCGCGGTACCGCTCAACATGCCGGACCAGTCGCTGCACGGGGGGCAGATCGCTGGCGGTCTGGGCCTCCAGACGATCCTGAACGCGCTGGAGGGTTCGGGCGACGTACGACTGGATGCCGGAGAGGGCGTCGACGGAGGGCGGCGAGGGGGTGTCGGCGGCGGAAGGCATGGGGGCAGGAGTTTAGGGCCGGGGCAGGCTATCAGCCGTTGGAAACCAGGTACGCCAGGAAGCAGCGGTCGGCGGGCGCCGAGAGCGTTCTGGCCCACTTGCCGGTGCCGTTGCCCTTGCGGTCCTCCTTCTCCAGATACACATCGGTGCGGGCAAATCCGGCGTCGGCGAGGACGTCGCGCAGTTCGGGAATCGTCCACAGCCGCCAGGGGTAGACAAAGCAGTTGCGGCGGCGGGTGCCGTCGGCGAAATCGAAGTGGATGGCGCAGCGGTAGTCGCCGGTGATGGGGTTGTACCGCTGCTGCTCCCAGACGTACGTGAAGCCGGGGCGGCGCTTGCGCTCTTCCAGTTCCACCAGCGCATCAGAGCCGCCGAAGAAGTCCATGATCAGCACGCCCCCGGGCTGCAGGGCGGCGCGGGCCTTGCGGCAGTAGTCGAGCAGCTGGACGCGGGTGCGGAAGATCCAGTAGGAGAAGTTCAGCGCCAGGATGACCTGAGACTTGGCGGCTTTGACCAGCGATTCGTCGAGCACGTTGGCGTGAACCAGCCGCAGGTTGGTGCGCTGCTCGGGCGTGAGGCTGGCGGTGTGCCGCTTGGAATGGGTGAGCAGGGCCCGCTTGTCCAGATCGACGGCAATGGCTGTATTGCCGGCCCGGCGGGCGACCCATGTGGCCGAGTTGAAGGCGGACCCGGAAAAATCCTCGCGGATCAGTTGCGGCAGGCGACCGTTGCGTTCGCGGTACACCTGCTGGAGGAAGTCCAGTTCGGGCTCGGGCTCCTGCACGGAGATCTCGTAGAGCACATCCGACGGGAGACGTTTGGCGGCACGCTGGCGGGGCGTGAGGGCAGGACGGGAGGGCTTGCGCTTGCTCATGCGGGGTCGAGTGTACCGGGGCAGACCGAGGACCGAGAACCCGACGGTGGTTACGCCGAGCACGGCTACTGCACGGATTTGGGGGGATGGTGGCGGACACCAGCCGACCAACCCGGCCACCCCTGACGGCAAGGGCTGGAGGCGGACGGGGCCGGGGTCGATACTGCCGCGGGCGGCTTGCCCCACTTACCATCGGCCCCTTGGCGGCCGGGGCGGTGAGCGCGGGGGCGGGCTGGGACGACAGGCGGGGGCAGCCGATTGACGGGGCGGGGAGCGGGGGCGGAAAGCGGGGGTGGGGTTGCGTCGCGTCGGGCAGAGTTGCAAACAGACCCCGGAAGGAAACAGCACATGCGTCTGAGTATGGTCGGAACGGGCTACGTGGGACTGGTGACCGGGGTGTGTCTGGCGAACACCGGCAACGACGTGGTGTGCCTTGACGTGGACCCGCGGAAGATCGAGATGCTCCGCAAGGGCAAGAGCCCGATCTACGAGCCGGGGCTTGACGATCTGCTGGAGCACAACATCAAGGCCGGCCGGCTGACGTTCTCCACCGACGCGTGGGAGGCGCACAAGGACGCGGACATGATCTTCATCTGCGTGGGCACCCCTTCGGATGAGAAGGGCCACACGGACCTGAAGTACATCGACTCGGCCGCGGACGCGATCGCCGACGTGCTGATCAAGCTGGGGCCGACGCAGAAGCCCAAGGTGGTGGTGGTCAAGTCCACCGTTCCGGTGGGCACGACGTTCCGCGTGCGCGACCGCATCCGGGCCAAGGTGGGCGAGAAGATCCCCTTTGATGTCGCCGACAACCCCGAGTTCCTCAAGGAGGGCGCGGCGATCGAGGACTTCAACAAGCCCGACCGCGTGGTGTGCGGGGTGGAGAACGATCGCGCCGGGCAGGTGATGCGCGATCTGTACGACCCGTTCGTGCGGAACGGGCACCCGATCTACATCATGGACGTGCTGTCGGCGGAGATGGTCAAGTACGCCAGCAACGCCATGCTGGCCTGCAAGATCTCGTTCATCAACGAGATGGCCAACCTGTGCGAGGCCTATGGGGCCGACGTGGCCAAAGTCCGCGAGGGCATGTGCGCCGACCGGCGCATCGGCAACCAGTTCCTGTATCCGGGGCTGGGGTACGGCGGCTCGTGCTTCCCGAAGGACACGCTGGCGTGCATCATGATGGGCGAGACGCGGGGCGTGCCCACGCCGGTGAACAAGGCGGTGCACGAGTTGAACCAGGCCCAGCGCGACCGCTTCTTCGCCAAGATCATGAAGCACTTCGGCGGCAAGGACATGGCCGGCGGGCTCTCGGGCAAGACGCTGGCGTTCTGGGGCATCGCCTTCAAGCCCCGCACCGACGACATCCGCGAGGCGCCGGCGATCACGCTGATGCGCAAGGCCAAGGGCTACGGCGCCGAGATCCGCGCCTTTGACCCGGTGGCTAACGAGAACGCCCGCAAGGAACTGGGCTCGGCGTTCACCATCTCCGAGGACATGTACGAGGCCGCCAAGGGCGCCGACGCGCTGGTGGTGTGCACCGACTGGGACGAGTTCAAGTCCCCCAACTGGGAGAAGCTGGCCTCGGTGCTCAAGGGCAAGGTGATCTTCGACGGGCGGAACCTGTATCGCCCGGCGACGATGAAGGAGCACGGCTTCGCCCACTACTCGGTGGGCCGGGCCCCGGTGACGGCCAAGTGACCGTGCGCCGCCGCATGGGCGGCGGAGGACCGATGACCCCTCTTGCGGCCCTGCGGGAACCACCCGCGGGGCCGTGTGCTTTTCATGACGCAACGGCCGAGCGGCAAGAGGACTTCACCGCTCATCGGCTACGCTGGGCCGATGCGGACGCGGGCGGATGCGAGCGCTGATCGCCAGACCGGAGCGCAGGTGCACCACGCCGAGTGGCTGGACCTGCTGGCCCGGCACGTGCCCGACGGCAGCGTGGATCTGCTGTACGCCGATCCGCCGTTCAACACCGGGCGGACGCACCGCACCCCGCCGAACGCGGGGCGGCGGGCGGGACGGTCGACCAAGTCCGCCGGCGAACGCGAGAGCCCCCCCACTGTCGCTGAGTTTGCTGACACCTTCGCCTCAACCGCAGCGTTCGTGGACTGGCTGGGCGAGCGGCTGACGGCGACGCTGCCCAAACTGCGGCCGGCCGCCAGCGTGCTGATTCACGTGGACTGGCGGACCAGCCACCGCGTGCGGGTGCTGCTGGATGACCTGCTGGGCGAGCGCGGCTTTGTCAACCATCTGGTGTGGGCGTATGGGCTGGGCGGGTCGTCGCCCCGGCGGTTTGCCCGCAAGCACGATGACATTCTGTACTACTCGCTGGACCCGGAGCGGTGCTACTTCGAGGCCCCGCGGGTGGCGGCCACCAGTCGGCGGCTGGCGGGCCGGAGCAAGAAGGCGACCGACGTGCTGGAGGTGCCGAGCCTGAACAACATGGCCCAGGAGCGGACGGGTTATCCGACCCAGAAGCCGCTGGCGCTGCTGCGGATGCTGATTCGGGCCTGCTGCCCGCCGGGCGGGCTGGTGCTGGACCCGGTGTGCGGATCGGGAACCACGCTGGTGGCGGCGGTGCAGGAGGGGCGGCGGGCCATCGGGGGAGATGCCAGCGAAACGGCCGTGGGCCTGAGCCGGGCCCGGCTGGCCGAGGCGGCCGGGCATGGGTAGACGCTAACATCGCGACGGATGCTGCTCTGGCTTCGCGACCAATACGCCAAGCGGATCGTGAACATCAACGTGAACATCACCGTTGCGGCGGTGATGGCGATGTCGCTGGCAGCGCTGACGACGCAACTGGCCCACCTGCTGGGGGTGAACAACGAGAAGGTGCTGGCGTTCATCATGCTCGCCAGCGACTGGCTGTTTGACCTGGTGATCGCCGTGGGGCTGCACTGGCTGGCCAACCACTGGCCCCGGCGGTGGAAGCGTTCGCGGCTGCTGATTGACCGGGCCGACTCGGTGATCGACGCGGCCCCGCCGACGGGGGTGTCGATCATCAAGGATGTCGCGGCGGCTACGCACCTGCACAAGGACCACGGCCAGCCCAGGACCGGCCCCGTTGCGGCGGCCACCCGCCCGGCCCCGGGCACGCCTGAACCCGGCCGGGCCCCGCTGGCCACCACGGCCGCCAACGGAGCGGGCGTTGGCACGGCCGCCGCCGAGCGGTCGTTCGTCAAGGATGCGACCATCATCCAACTGCAGCGGCTGTGCCTGTCGCCGCTGTTTTATCTGGTGGCCGTGGGCGGGCACTGGGCGATGATGACCTATCCGTTTCTGCCGGTGCCGGCCGGGCTGGTGCCGTTCACCGCAGCGGTGGTCAGTTATGGCACGGCGATCATCATCACGCGGCTGATCCACACCGCCTGGCTGCTGAAGACCGACCGCCAGGTGCTGGAGGAGTGGGAAGAGGCCCGCCAGCGGCGGCAGGCCAACAACCTTCCGGCGGCGGTCGCCGGTTCGGCGACGACGGCCCCGGCCACCGCGGCCTTGCCCGCTGCGGTGACCATGCCGCCGAACGGGGCGATGGACCTGGCGGAAGACGACGCCTTCACAGCGGCCGACGGCGTGACTGATCAGGGGCTGAGCCATCTGGAAACCGACCGGCCGGACGCGGATGGATCGGGCACGAACGGACCGACCACCCACCGGGGCTCGGCCGCCTCAACCGGCGGGCAGGGCTGAGCGGGCATGTGCGGCATCGCCGGCATTCTGCGGCTGACCACACCACGCGGGGGCGAGGGCACGCTGCCGCCGGGCGAGGCGCTGGTGCCGCAGCGCTGGCTGGAGGTGCTGGATCGAGCGATCGCCCACCGGGGCCCGGATGGGTACGGGGTGTTCCGCGACCGGGCGGTGCGGCGCGACGGCACGGTGGCCGATGTGGCGCTGGTGCACCGGCGGCTGGCGATCATCGACCCCGCGGGGGGGCGGCAGCCGATGGTCGATCGCCACCACGCGCGCGGCGGAGCCACGGCGGTGGTGTTCAACGGGCACATCGCCAACCACCGGGCCTTGCGGGCGGAATTGTGCCGGGGCGGGGCCGGGTTTGTCAGCGATCACAGCGACACCGAGGTGCTGCTGCGGGGCTGGCGGGCGTGGGGCACGGGGCTGGGCGGGCGGCTGGACGGCATGTGGGCGGCGGCGATCTGGCAGGGCGGAGTCGGGGAACGCGCCGGCCGGGTGTGGCTGACACGGGACCGGGCGCACGAGAAACCGCTGTACGTGGGCGAGGCGGCGGCGACGGACGCACACGGCGGGCGGGTGCTGGTGTTCGCCAGCACGGCGGCGGCGGTGCTGAGCGTGCTGGCCATGCTGGGCAAGCGGCCGACGATGACCGCCGAGCAGACCGAGCGGTGGCTGCGGTTCGGTGCGGCTGAGAGCACAGGCTCCGGCTGCCGGAGTTGGCCGGGCCGGGGCAGCGTGGACTGCCTGGAGAGCGGGCTGAGCGGGCACGACGCGCTGGCGAGGAGCGGGCTGCCTTTGGAGCGTGCCACCGAGGCGTGGTTGGATGCCGACACGGTCGACGGAATGATCGCCGACGCCGTGCGGCTGCGGCTGGATGCGGACGTGCCGGTGGGGTGCTTTCTCTCCGGCGGGGTGGACTCGGGGCTGATCGCCTGGCACGCGCAGGCGGCGCTGCAGGAGGCCGGGGCCGGGCGGCTGCGGACGTTCACGGTGCGGATGCCGGGGGCGGATGCGCTGGGCGGGCACGATGAATCGGCCATCGCGGCCCTGACCGCAGCGCACGTGGGCAGCGAGCACCGCGTGCTGGACTGCCGCGGATCGGCGGCGCAAGACATGGTGGCGCTGATCGAGCAGTTGGGGCACCCGCTGGGGGACAGTTCGCTGCTGCCCACGGCGTGGCTGAGCCGGGCGGTGCGGGAGCACGTGGGCGTGGCGCTCAGCGGCGACGGGGGCGATGAACTGTTCGGCGGGTACGACCGGCACGTGGCGGCGCGGTGGATGCAACTGAGCAACGGCTCGCTCGGCGAGTCGCTGGCGAGCCTGCCCCCGGAACTGCCGGCATGGCTGCTGCGGCACCGGCGCACGGCCAAGGCGGGCGAGCGGCTGGGGCGGCTGCGGGCGGCCAACACGCTGGGCACGGCGGAACTTCGCGCGGTGTTCAACGCCGAGCAGGCGGCTGACCTGCTGGGGCGGCGGCCGGCGGCACAGACCGGGATGCGCGACGCGTTGACCGACGACTTCTTCAACCACCTCGGCCCGGACCTCCTGGTCAAAGCGGACACCGCTTCGATGGCGGTGGCGCTGGAGGTGCGGGCCCCGCTGCTGGGGCGGGACCTGATGGCGGCGTGCCTGCGCGAGCCGCTGGGATCGCTGATGCCCTGGGGGCGACGCAAGGGGTTGCTGCGGCAGGTGGCGGCGAGGCGGCTGCCGGCGGAGGTGCTGGCCCAGCCCAAGCGCGGGTTCGGCATCCCCATCGGCCGGTGGTTTCGCGAGGACTTTGGCGGGCTGCGAACGCTGCTGCTGGACCACCTGCACAGCAGCGAGCCGTTCGGCCCGGCGTGGCTGGGCGTGGGGCTGAGCGTGCCCGCGGCCCGGCGGCTGGTGGCCGACCACCTGGAAGGCCGGGCTGAGCACGGCCAGCGGGTGTATGTGCTGCTGGCGATGATGGTGTGGGCGCGATGGGCGGCGCGGCTGGGGGGTTGACCGACGCGGCCGGGACGCAGCGCGCCGGGGTGGTGGCGGGCCCATAAACTGCCGCCATGAGCGATCGCCTGCCGGTGCACAAGACCTACAAGCTGTACGTGGGCGGGGCCTTCCCCCGCAGCGAGAGCGGGCGGACACTGCCGATCACCGACGCCAGCGGGCAGACGGTGGCGTATGGCTGCCGCGGGAGCCGGAAGGATCTTCGCGACGCGGTGGTGGCGGCCCGCAAGGCGCAGCCGGGGTGGGCGGGGGCGACGGCGTACAACCGGGGGCAGGTGCTGTACCGGCTGGCGGAGATGATCGAGGGCAAGCGGGCGGAGTTCGCGCAGACGCTGATGTGGGGCGGGGCGAGTGCGGCGGCGGCGAACGCGGAGGTGGCGGCGGCGGTGGACCGCGTGGTGCACTACGCGGGGTGGACGGACAAGTTTGCCTCGGTGCTGGGCGGGCAGAACCCGGTGGCGGGCCCGTACTGGAACATCTCGGTGCCCGAGCCGGTGGGCGTGGTGGCGGTGGTGGCCCCGGCCCAGGCGGCGTTGCTGGGCGCGGTGAGCCTGCTGGCCCCGGCGGTGTGCGCCGGCAACGCGTGCGTGCTGATCTCACCGTCGAACGCGGCCGTGGTGAGCGTGCTGGGCGAAGCGTGCGCCACCAGCGACCTGCCGGGCGGGGTGGTGAACCTGATCAGCGGGCTGGTGGATGAACTGGGGCCGGTGGTGGCCGGGCACCGCGATGTGGACGCGGTGGTGGCGGCGGGGCTGACGGCCGAGCAGGCGGCGACGCTGCGGGGCGGGGCGGCTGAGAACCTCAAGCGGGTGAGCGTGGTGGATGCCCGTGGCGGGCTGGACTGGCATGACCACGCCCGCTGCCAGGGGCTGGCGTGGATCGAGCGGACAGTGGAAGTGAAGACCAGTTGGCACCCGGTGGGCAGTTAAGCGAAGCGGCGGTGAGGCGGGCCGACTAGCGCGAGACGGCGGGGGCCGCGGGTGGCGCTGCAGCGCCGGCGGCGGGCACAAGGCCGAGCATGCGTTCGATCTCGTCGGCGGCGCGGGAGGCGGCCGACACACCCTCGAACTTGCGACAGACTTCATCGAGCGCCTGACGCTGCTGGTCGGCCAGGCCGGGCTGGCGGAGGATGCGGTGCACGCCCAGGGCCAGCGGCTCGCCATCGCCGAAGTGGGGCACCAGTTCGGGCACGATGCGCTTGCCGGCGATGACGTTGGGCAGCGTGAACATCTTGGTGGTGAACATCAACCGGCCGAAGAGCCAGTAGGGCAGTTGCAGGGAGCGGCCGAAGCGGTAGAAGGTGACCATGGGCTTGCGCTGGCGGGCGACCTGCAGCGTGACGGTGCCGCTGGCGACCAGAGCGCAATCGCACCAGCGGACGGCGGTGTCGGTCTCGCCGACGACCACGGTGAGGCCTTCGGGCCAGCCGCCCAGCTCGCGGGCCATGACGCGGACGTCGTCCTCGACGGCGGCGCGGGTGACGGGCATGATGCCCCGGATGTTCGGATAGTCCGCCTTCAGGCGGGCGAAGGCGTCGAGCAGGGGGGGCACCGAGCGGCGGATCTCGGCCGGACGCGAGCCGGGCATGAGGGCCAGTTTGGGCTGGCCGGAGCCGAAGGCGGCGGCGCGGGCATCGAGCGAGGCGACATCGAGCGGGACATCGAACAGCGGATGGCCGACGAAGGCCGCCCGCACACCCCGGCTGATGAACCACTGCTCCTCAAACGGCAGCAGGCAGCAGACCAGGTCGGTCAGGCGGCGGAGCTTCTTGATGCGGCCCTCGCGCCAGGCCCACAGTTGCGGGGCGACCAGGTGCATGACCTTGGCGCCGCGGCGTTTGGCCATGGCGCAGATGGGGAAGTTGGCGTCGGGCGAGTCCACCGGGATGTGCAGGGCGATGCGGTGGTGATCGAGCCATTCCTCGATGCGGCGGTTGATGCGCACGTGCTCAAGGATCTTGCCGATGCCGGGCAGACCCATCACGGCCTGGTCGCCCGTGCGTTCCACCAGAGTGGCGCCGGCCTTCTCCATCTTGCGGCCGCCCCAAGCGAAGATGGGCAGGCTGGGCCAGCGGCGCTTGAGTTCGGCGATCACCACGGCGGCGTGGTCATCGCCGGACGGCTCGAAGGCGGTGAAGAGCACGGCCTGACGCGAGATCGCGGTGGTGGCGGCGCCGTTGGCGAGAGGGGCGGGTTGAGAGCCGGTGGTGGGCATGGGGCGGAGGAGCAGGACTTACAGGCCGGCCGCCGCCAGCCAGGCGGACGGGGTCTGACGCAGCGCGATGGCGATGGAGACGAGGGACTCGACGCTGGGCAGATGGGCCCCGCGTTCAACGGAGGACAACTGGGAGACGGAGATGCCGCAGGCGTCGGAGAGGTCCTTGAGGGTCCAGCCCAGCTGGGTGCGGGCGACGCGGATCTGCCGGCCGAGTTCCAAGCGCAGGCGGTCCTGCGGGCGGCGGCCCAGCCCCAGGCTGGCGGTGGCCTGGCGGATGCACTTGCGCAGTTCATCCAGCGAGAAGGGCTTGGCCAGGTAGTCGAAGACGTCCTGCTTGAAGGTCTGTCGCATGGAATCCATGCTGGGGTAACCGGTGACGACGATCACTGCCAGCCGGGGCCAGCGACGGCGGACCTCCGAGAGCACTTCCTCGCCGGAAACGCGGCCCATCTTCATGTCCATCAGAACCAGCTCGGGCATCCGCGACTCGATCAGCGAGAAGAACTCTTCAGGGGTGGAGGCGGTGCGGACGTCGTGCCCGCCGCCTTCATCGGAAGTGAGCACGGCGGCGATGTACTGACGGAAATCGGGATCGTCGTCGAGCGAGACGATGGACAGGGGCGGAAACTCGACGGCCAGACCGGCATGGTCCGGCGAGGCCGGATCGTCATGACCGTGCGGGCTGTGGGGGCCGGGATTCGCCATCGGAGGCGATGATATCGGCGCGGCCACCGGGGGGTCTGGCGGGGTCTGGGACAACAGGGGAAGGTGGGCGGCGGGCTGGGCTTCAGCGGGCGACGGGCTTGCCCAGCAGCGGGGCGAGGTAGCGGCCGGTGTGCGACGCCGGGTTGGCGGCGATCTGCTCGGGCGTGCCGGAGGCGACGAGGGTGCCGCCGCCGTCGCCACCCTCGGGGCCAAGGTCGATCAGCCAGTCGGCGCACTTGATGACATCGAGGTTGTGCTCAATGACCACCAGCGTGTTGCCCTGGTCGGCCAGGCGGTTGAGCACGGCGATGAGCTTGCGGATGTCCTCAAAGTGCAGGCCGGTGGTCGGCTCGTCGAGCACGTAGAGCGTGCCGGCGGCGCCAAGGTCGTTCCACGGGCCGGCGGCGGCGGGGTTCTCGCTGCCCTTGGCCAGTTCGGTGGCGAGTTTGATGCGCTGGGCCTCGCCGCCGGAGAGCTGGGTGCTGGGCTGGCCAAGTTTGATGTAGTCCAGGCCCACGTCGTGCAGGCACTTGAGGTGGCGGACGATCTTGGGGTGGTTCTCGAAGAAGCCCACGCCGGCTTCGACGGTCATGTCCAGCACATCGGCGATGGACTTGCCCCGGAAACGCACCTCGAGCGTCTCGCGGTTGTAGCGCGAGCCGTTGCACACCTCGCAGGCGACGTAGACATCGGGCAGGAAGTGCATCTCGATGCGCTTGAGGCCCTGGCCCTCGCAGGCCTCGCAGCGGCCGCCGCCGTTCTTGGCGGTGACGTTGAAGCTGAAGCGGCCGTTCTTGTACCCGCGGATCTTGGCCTCCTTGGTCTCGGCGAAGACCTTGCGGATCTCGTCGAACACGCCGGTGTAGGTGGCCGGGTTGGAGCGGGGCGTGCGGCCGATGGGGGACTGGTCCACCTCGATGACGCGGTCGATGAGCTTGTCACCGACGATCTTCTCGTGCTCGCCGACGACCACCTTGGCGTTGGAGATCTTCTTCTTCAGCCCGGCCAGCAGGATGTCATTCACCAGCGTGCTCTTGCCCGAGCCGGAAACGCCGGTGACGCAGATCAGCCCGCCGAGGGGGAAGGCGACGTCGACCGAGCGGAGGTTGTTCTGGCGGGCGCCCTTGATGGTGACGGCCCGCTTGAGGCTGACCGGGCGGCGTCGCTCGGGGACGGTGATGGCGCGTCGGCCGGAGAGGTAATCGCCGGTGAGGCTGCCGGGGGTGTCGCAGATGTCGGCGACGGGCCCCTCGGCGACAACGGTGCCGCCGTGCACGCCGGGGCCGGGGCCCACGTCCAGCACCCAGTCGGCGGCGCGGATCATGTCCTCGTCGTGCTCGACGACCAGCACGGTGTTGCCGATGTCGCACAGGCGGCGGAGGGTGCCGATGAGGCGGTCGTTGTCGCGCTGGTGCAGGCCGATGGTCGGCTCGTCAAGCACATAGCACGCTCCCACCAGCCCGGAGCCGACCTGGGTGGCCAGGCGGATGCGCTGGGCCTCGCCGCCGGAGAGGGTCGCGGTGCGGCGGTCCAGCGAGAGGTACTCCAGCCCCACCGAAGTGAGGAACCGCAGACGGGCGCCGATCTCCTTCATGATCGGCTCGGCGATGATCCGCTGCTCCTGCGTGAGGTCCATCCCCGAGGTGAAGGCCACCGCGTCGCGGATGTTCATCCGCGCCAACTGCGCGATGGAGGCCCGGGCCTGGCCGCTGCGCATCATCACGCTGAGGGCCTCGATCCGCAGGCGATCGCCGGCGCAGGTCGGGCAGGTCTTCTCGTGCATGTAGTTGCCGAGCCATTCGCGGATGAAGCTCGACTCGGTCTTCTCGTACCACGACCGCAGCGTGGGGCCCACGCCGGTGAACTTCGCCTTGAACTCCTTGACGTCGGCCTCGGTGGTGCCTTCCAGCAGGATGCGGCGGAGTTTCTCTGACAGCGTGGAGACCGGGGCGTGCGATGACGCGCCGAAGTCCTTGCAGAAGCGGCGCAGCTGCTTGCGGTAGATGGTGCCCATGGGCGCCGGCAGGCGATACGGGTGCACCGCCCCCTCGCCCAGGCCCAGGCTGTCATCGGGGATGACCAGCTCGGGATCAAAGTGCATGATCACGCCCAGGCCATGGCACTCCGGGCAGGCGCCCTGCGGGGAGTTGAACGAGAAGAGTCTCGGGGAGAGCTCTTCCAGGGCGCACTCGGGGTGCTCGGCGCAGGCGTGGCGGCTGGAGAACACGCGGTCGGTCCAGCCGGTGTCGGCCTTGGCCAGCGTGCCGGCGTTGGCCTTGGCCTTGCCCGCGGGCTTGGCCGCGTCGGCCTTCACATCGCCAGCCGGGGCGGCCGATGCGTTCTCCGTCGCCACCACCACGGTGCCGTCGGCCAGCTTGAGCGCCGCCTCGATGCTCTCGGCCAGCCGCTGCCGGGTGCCCTGCGTGCCGTCGGGGTCAGGCCGCAGCACCACGCGGTCGATCACCGCTTCGATGGTGTGCTTCTCGTAGCGGCCCAGGTCCAGCGGGTTCTCGCCCTCGTTCTTGAGCACCTCGCGCAGCTCGTGCAGCGTGCCGTTGACGCGCACGCGGCCCCAGCCCTGGCCCTGCAGTTCCTCCAGCGTCTCGCGGTGGAAGCCCTTCTTGGCCCGCACCACCGGGGCGAGGATCATCGCCTTGATGCCGCTCGTCGGGGCGTCCTTGGCGTCGGCCAGGGCCAGCACGGCGTCGACGATCTGCGTGCTGCCGGTGGCGGTGATGGGCCGCCCGCAGCGCTCGACCACCGTGCCGTCCTTCTTCACCTTGGTGGGGTGCCAGCAGGTGGGGCTGCCGCAGCGGGCGAAGAGCAGACGCAGGTAGTCGTAGATCTCGGTGGTGGTGGCGACGGTGGAGCGCGGGTTGTGCCCGCTGGACCGCTGCTCGATGGCGATGGTGGGCGGGAGGCCTTGGATGTCGTCGACATCAGGCTTCTTGAGCTGGTCGAGGAACTGGCGGGCGTACGCGGAGAGCGACTCCATGTACTTGCGCTGGCCCTCGGCGAAGATGGTGTCAAAGGCCAGCGAACTCTTGCCGCTGCCCGAGAGCCCCGTGACCACCACCAGCTTGTCGCGGGGGATGTCCACGTCGATGTTCTTGAGGTTGTGCTCGCGGGCGCCGCGGATGCGGATGGCCTTGCCGGCCTCCAGTTCCACACGCCGCCGCGGCGAGGGCTTGCCCTCCATGGTGGCGGGCGTGCGGGCGGCGGGCGCAGAGACGCCGGAAGCGGAGGAAGACAGCGAAGCGGTGGTGGAGGTGCACATGGGCAGGAGGGTGGGATGACCGTGCGGGCTGGGTGCACGGCGGGGCCAACAAACAGGGGCGGGATGGACGAATCACACCGGCAGGGCGCGGCTGTTCAAGGCCGAACGGGGCATGATAGCCAAACCCGGACAGGCATCGAACAAAACGGATTGGCAGGGCTGGTCGACGAGCGGCCGAGGCCGGCCCGACTGGCGGTCAATCCCCGTGTTTGCTGCGGAGCTTGCCGCTCAGACGCAGCAGCAGGGCGACGCGTTCGAACTCGTTGAGCCAATCGGCCAGGGTCGCCCGCACCTCGTCCTCGGGCACCGGGGCACCGGGCAGCGGGCAGGACGGCCCCAGCTGCTTGGCGGCCAAGGCGCGATAGCGGGCCAGCGGGCGGTCGCCGGCCATGGAGACAAAGTCGAAGTCCTCATTGAGGAACAGGGCGACGGGCACGCGGGCGCCGGAGCAGATCTTGAACGGCTCCACCCAACGCGGGTGCTCGTCACGCTCGATGAAGCGGAGGTCGATGCCGGGGGTGTCAGGGTTGGTCGCGTCGGGGGCCGCAGACGGTGCCGGGAAGGCCTCGGCAATGCGAAACAGCAGCGGGCACTGCTGCACGCAATCCCCACACCACGAGCCGGAGATGCACAGCACGTTGATGCGGCGCTGGAAGCCCCGGATGAGCGCCCGCTGGGCGTCGGAGAGGGCCACGCGATCGGTAAAAGCCCGCCACCCCCCCACTTCGTGCGGCTTGGCCGAGGCGACATAGGCGTCAAAGGGCTTGGCCTGGGCAAACATCTCGCGGTACTGCTGCGGCGTGTACACGGCGGACCTCCGGGTGCGACTGAACTGTCTGGAGCGGGAAAGACAGCCGGGCCCGCAAAGGCCCGGCTGGCGACAAAGACATGATGGGAACCAACCCCGGGGACACGCCCCGGAGACGGCTCAGGCGGAGCCCAAGACGGCTTAGGCGGAGCCCCGAGCCGGCTCAGGCCGAGAAAGACGAGCCGCAGCCGCAGGTGCTGGTGGCGTTGGGGTTGTTGAACACAAACCCGCGGCCCATGATCTCGTCGCGGAAGTCGATGGTGACGCCGCCGAGGTACAGCAGGCTCTTGGGGTCGCAGATGACCTTGATGCCGTGGATCTCGAAGACCTCGTCGGTCTCCTTCTGGGCCTCGGTGAGGTCCAGCAGGTAGGAGAAGCCGGAGCAGCCGCCGCCCTTGACGCCGACGCGGAGGCGGATCTTGGAGGCATCGAGCTCCTGATCGGCGATGATCTTGCGGATCTCCTTGGCAGCGGCCTCGGAGAGCTTGACGGGGGCTTCGGCGCCGGTCTGGGGCGCGGTGGTGGTGGACATGGGGGCTCCTTGCTTGGTCGTGCCGGTGTCGGCCGGGTGGCCGGCGGCGAAGTTTATACGTTCGCGGCCTGGGGACGGTGCGGCCTCCATTCGCACGCCTTGGGGCGGGCGAAGAGGGCCGCGGCCGGGGATTATCGGCCCGCTGCCGCGTGGTCGTGGTCGTGATCCTCGACCGCCTGGCCGTTCTTCTTCTTGTAGTCGGCGATGGCGGCCTTGATGGCGTCCTCAGCCAGGACCGAGCAGTGGATCTTCACCGGGGGCAGCGAGAGTTCCTGCACGATGTCCGAGTTGCGGATGGCCAGGCCCTCGTCGAGGCTCTTGCCCTTGAGCCACTCGGTGGCCAGCGACGACGAGGCGATGGCCGAGCCGCAGCCGAAGGTCTTGAATTTGGCGTCCTGAATCTTGCCGGTCTGCTCGTCAACCTTGATGCACAGCTGCATCACGTCGCCGCACTCGGGCGCGCCGACGAGGCCAACGCCGATCCGCTTGTCGGACTTCATGCTGTCCTGCGAGCCGAAGTTGCCGACGTTGCGAGGGTTCTCGTAGTGGTCGATGATTTTGGGTCCGTAAGCCATTGGTGGGTCCTTGCTGGTTCAGCGGCCAGAGACCGCTGGAAAACTGGTGATGCCGAACAAACGTGCGAGCTTCGCACACTGTGAACTTGAGCCATTTCTGCTCAGTGGTGCGCCCATTCCACCTTGCTCAAGTCGATCCCTTCCTTGTGCATGTCGTACAGCGGGCTCATCTCGCGGAGCTTCTTGACGGCCTTGGTGATCTCGCCGATGGCATAGTCCACCTGCTCCTCGGTGGTCCACTTGCCCAGCGAGAGCCGCAGGGAGCTGTGGGCCAGTTCATCGCCCACGCCCAGGGCCTTGAGCACGTAGCTGGGCTCCAGCGAGGCGCTGGTGCAGGCCGAGCCGCTGGAGCAGGCGATGTTCTTCACCGCCATCATCAGCCCCTCGCCCTCGACGAAGCCGAAGGAGATGTTGGTGATGTGCGGGAGCCGCTTCTCCAGGTGGCCGTTGATCTTCGACACGTCGATCTGGGCGGTCAGGGCGTCCTCGAGCTTCTTGCGCAGGCGGCCCAGGCGGATGGCGTCGGCGGCCATCTCGTTCATCGCGATCTCGCAGGCCTTGCCGAAGCCCACGATGCCGGCGACGTTGAGCGTCCCGGAGCGGAAGCCGCGCTCCTGGCCGCCGCCGTCCTGCAGGGCCTGCAGGCGGACACGCGGGCGGTGGCGGCGGACATACAGGGCGCCCACGCCCTTGGGGCCGTACATCTTGTGCCCGCTCCAGGACATCAGGTCGATGTTGTCGGTCTCGACGTTGGTCGGCATCTTTCCGACCCACTGGGTGGCGTCGGTGTGCAGCAGCACGCCCTTCTCATGGCAGAGCTTGCCGATCGCGGGGATCTCGTTGATGGTGCCGATCTCGTTGTTGGCCCACATGATCGTCACCAGGATGGTGTCGGGCCGCAGGGCCTTGGCGATCATCTCAGCGGTGATCAGGCCATCCTCGCCCGGCTCCAGGAACGTCGCCTCGAAGCCCTCTTTCACCAGCCGCTTGACCGGGTCCAGCACGGCCTTGTGCTCGTGGATGGCGGTGATGATGTGGCCCCGGTTCTTGCTCCCGGCGGGGGCCTTCTCGTACATGTACGCGGCCCCCTTGATCGCCAGGTTGTTGCTCTCGGTCGAGCCGCTGGTGAACAGGATCTCCTTGTCCGTCGAGCCGATCAGCTTCGCGGCCATCTCGCGGGCCCAGTCCACGCCCTCTTCGGCCTCCCAGCCGAAGCGGTGGTTGCGGGAGCCGGAGTTGCCGAACCTCTCGGTGAAGTACGGCAGCATCGCCTCAACCACGCGGGGGTCGCACGGGGTGGTGGCGGCATGGTCCATGTACACGGGCAGCTTGAGCGACATAGTGCAGGTCTCCGGGGCGGCAGAGCCGAGGGCGGGGCGAGTGGGCTTGAACCGGCGAGGGGCCTTGCGGACCCTCAAACGCCACCCGACACGCTGGGGGCTGCCGCGGGAACAGTTGCGGGGCGGATGCCATGCTCCTGTTCTTTAGACTCATTCTAGAAAGCATCTCACCCAGTTTCCCCCCGCAAACTGGGCGAGAAATGGACAGCCACGTCCATTGATCAGGGCATATGCACACAACTCACCCCGATTCGGCTGCACGATCCGGGATTTGCAAGCCGTACAAAGACCGACTCGCCCATCAACGGACCCGCAGAAAGCGGTACCCGCTCTTGACGGCCCCCCACACCTGCTTGCCGTCCTTGTCGTAGCCCCGGTCCCAGGTCACCATGCCGTCCGGGCCGATGGTCGCCTCGCTGGTGGCGTAACTCGCCCCGCGCAGTTCACTGGCGCAGCCGGTGCCCTCGGTGGCACCGACGAAGCCGTCGGCGGTGGCGACCAGGTTCAGCGAGCAACCTTCACGGAAGCTCAACTGCGCCGGAGCGACCCCGCTGAGCAGCTCCGGCTTGGCGAACGCCCCGGCGAACCGCGCGGCGTCGCCGGGCAGGATGAACACATCTGATCGAAAGCGGTCCTGACCGGTGCGGACCAGCCGGTAGACGCGCTGGCGGTACGGGCGGGAGAGCATATCGCCCCGCGCCTGCTCGACATAGAGCCAGTGGGTGTCCTCGCCGGCCAGTTCAGGCCAGATGCTGGCCATGTGCAGGTGAATGTCGAAGAACTCCGGATCAGCCTGGGCCTGGGCGGCGGAAGAGAAGTGGCCGGCCATCAAAGACACCAGCCGCGACATGGGCACCGGGCCGGCGACAGGCGGAACCGGGATCATCTCACCATCGGGGACCATCACGCACGGGCCGGCGGCCAGCGAGCCGTCGGTCGCCGGGCCGGAGTGCGAGCACCCGGCCAGCAGACCCATGGCGGTGAAGGCGACAGCAAGGCCCGAGTGAACGCGGTGCGTGGTCATGGCCGAGCGTAGTGGAGGGCGGGCGAGCACGACAAGGTCGACCCGACTCCGACGGCCGCCTCAAGCGGCGTCGGGCGGGGGCCGGTCGTACCGCATGATCAGGCAGGCGCCGTTCTTCTCGTGCCGCACTTCGCTCATGAAACTGCGGATGAGCATCAGGCCCCGGCCGCTGGGCAGTTCGATGTTCTCTTCAGCGGTGGGGTCCGGCACGGAACCCGGGTTATACCCCGGGCCCTGATCACTGATGGAGATGGTCGCCGATGAGGGGCCGACCCGGAAACTCACTTCCACCGGCTCCTCCGGCGGCAGCCCCCGGTGACCATGCAGGAACGCGTTGACCAGCCCCTCCTCCAACGCCAGCCGGATGGCGAACCGGGAGGCCTCGGGGTATGCGAAGCGGTCAAGGGCCGCAAGCACCGCGGCCTCCACCCGGTCAATCTCCGAGCGGCTGTTGATGGGCGTCATGACGCCCGTCACTTCGGCATGTGCGGCGGTTGGATCGCTCACCTTCCCGACTGCTCCGACGTCATCGCGACCGGTGCGCGACCACGTTCAAGCCCGCCCCGGTCCACGCTGATGGGAATCACTTGAAGCTGGCGCGGGCCTTTTCCGCGTCCTCGTGAATCTCGAAGAGCTTGTTGAGCTTCGTGATCACAAACACCTGCAGGATCTGCGGGTCGATGTTGCACAGCCGCAACTGGCCTTTCTTGCCGTTGCGGATGCGGTTGTGGATGGTGATCAGCTTGCCGAGCGCGGCGGAGGACAGGTGGTCCACATCGGTGAAGTTGATCAGCAGCCTGGGCTGCTCCTCGGTATCGATGATGGCGCGGATCTCCTCTTCGATCTGCTGGATGTTCGCCTCGTCCAAGATGTTCCGGTCGCGGAACGACACCTCGATGATGCTGCCGTCCCGCTTGACCTTGATCCGCGATTCGCTACCCGCCATGGGCTTGAAACTCCTGCTCGACGACGCCCCGCTCCCGCCCGTCATCGGCCGATGATCCGGAAGTCCTGACTCTATACGGGTGATCTTCGGGGCGTGCCTCTGTGGACAGACGGTTTCAACATACCCAAATCGCATATACCCTCTCGCAGCCTCGCGGGCGGCGATAGAGTCCGCCCATCACCTGCCCAATAACCGTACAAATACCGGCTATTTTGTGAATCCAGAACTCAACGATCCCGCCGCCCCCGACAGTTCCAGCACCGTTTCGCCCTCCCCCGCCCCCTCGCAATCCTGCCCGGCCGCACCCCTCGTCGGGATGCCCACCGTCTGGCAAGGGGTATGGGAGACGCTCCGCCTGGCGGCCCCCACTGTCGCGACCATGGTCAGTTACACGGCCATGCAGTTCGTCGATGCCCTGATGGTCTCGCGGATCGAGCCGCCGGACCCGGTGTACGTGACCGCCCAGGGCAACGGCGGGGTGTGGGCGTTCATGCCGCTGTCGTTCCTCATGGGCATGCTGGGGGTGGTGAACACGTACGTCGCCCAGAACCTTGGCGCGGGCAAGCCCGAGCGTGGGGCCGCATACGCCTGGAATGCGTTGTGGATGGCGGCCGGCGCGTCACTGCTGCTGATTCCGTACGCCCTGACTTTGCCGGCGCTGTTTGCCACCGAGTGGCTGAACCACTCGCCCCAGTTGCAGGAACTGGAGACCGCTTACGCGCAGGTGCTGCTGTTCGGAGCGTTCCTCACGCTGGGCACGCGGGCGCTGGCGCAGTACTTCTACGGGCTGCACCGGCCGGCGGTGGTGCTGGTGGCGGCCCTGGCGGGCAACCTCACCAACGTGCTGGCCAACTGGGTGCTGATCTACGGGCGGCCGGAACTGGGCATTCCCGCCATGGGCGTGACCGGTGCAGCGCTCGGCACCCTGGTGGGCACGGCGGTTGAACTGTCCATCCCGCTGGCGGTCTTCCTCTCGCCCACGTTCAACCGGCTGTACCACACGCGGCGGGCCTGGCGGCCCAGCCTCGCTCACATCCGCGACATCTTCAAGATCGGCTGGCCCGCGTCGATCATGTTCGGCAACGAGATGATCTGCTGGGCGATCTTCATGACCGTTCTGGCCGGCCGCTTCGGCGAGGAGCACAACGCCGCCGGGTGGATCGTGCTCCGCTACATGCACCTGAGCTTCATGCCCGCCGTGGGGCTGTCCTTCGCCGCCACCGCCATGGTGGGCCGCGCCATCGGCGCCGGCCGTCACGATCTGGCCTCGCGTTATGCCATGACGGTCACGGCCATCGCCGGCGGCTACATGCTGATCTGCGCCGTGTGCTTTGTGGTCTTCCGCGAGAGCATGATCGCGGTGTTCCTCAAAGAGGGCACGCCCCCCGAGGAAGCGGCGGCGATCATCGCCATCGGGGCCAAGGTGCTGATCGTCGCGGCGGTGTTTCAGTTATTCGACGGCGTGGGCATCACGCTCATCGGCGCCCTGCGCGGTGCGGGTGACACCAAGGTGCCCAGCGTGGTCACCATCGTGCTGGCGTGGGTGTGCATCATCGGCGTGGGCACGGCGCTGGTGGTGTGGGCGCCCGGGCTGGAGAGCCTGGGGCCGTGGATCGGCGCCGGACTGTACATCGTGGCGCTGGGCATCTTCCTGACCTTCCGCTGGCTCGGCGGGGCCTGGAAGAACATGAAGCTGCTGGAAGGCTCGGCGGCCGCGGCGGCGCACTGACCCCCCTACGCCCCCGCCGGCCGGCGGTCCGCCTCGCGTGCGCGATCAGGAGATGGTCAGTTCCGGCCGGCGGGCTCCGGTGGTCATCTGGGCCAGAGCCACCTGCGATTCCAGGTTGACCACCAGCGCATCGAGCGCCTGGGCCAACGGGGTCTGGCCGTGGAAGTTGGCCGACGGGTTGCCCTCGTCGCTGTTCTGGCGAAGCTTGATGGTGATCGGCACCGCGCCGAGGAACGGCACGCCCACGCGCTGGGCCATGAGCTGCGCCCCGCCCCGCCCGAAGATGTCGTACTCGCGGGGCGGGCTGATGTCATCGGCGATGAACGTGCTCATGTTCTCCACCACGCCCAGCACGGGGATGCCGAGCTGCTGGAACATCCGCAGCGCGCGGATGGCGTCGTCCTGAGCCACCTTCTGCGGGGTGCACACCACCACGGCCCCGGTGAGCCGCAACTGCTGGGCCATGGTCAGGCTCACGTCGCCGGTGCCGGGGGGCAGGTCGATGATCAAATAGTCCAGCTCGCCCCACTCGGTCTGATCCACCAACTGCTTGAACGCGCCGTGGGCCATCGGCCCGCGCCAGATCAGCGGCTTCTCGGGGTCCACCAGTTTGCCGATGGTCATGGCCTTCACGCCGTGCACGTAGAACGGCTGGAGCATGTTGCCCCGCAGGTTGGCCTGCATGCTCTCAAGGCCCAGCATGGTGGGCAGCGAGGGGCCGTAGATGTCGCCATCGACGATGCCCACCGCATGGCCGCGCAGCGCCAGCCCCACCGCCAGATTCACGCTCACCGTGCTCTTGCCCACGCCGCCCTTGCCGGCGCCAACCGCGATCACGTGCTTGACCCCCGGCAGGCTCGGCGCTGCCGCCTGCAGGCTGGCGCTCGCCCCACCCGAGGCGGCGGGCTTGGCCGCGGCCGGAGCTGCCGAAGCCGCTGTCGCCGCAACAGGCGTCGCCGCTGCGGCTGCGGCCGGCGGCCCGGTCCGACGCACCAGCGTGCGGCCATCGGCCGACTCCACCACCAGCCCCACCAGCGGCGCCTTGGCCCGGGCGGCCACATCAGCGATCGCCGCCTCGCACGCCTGGCCAAGCCCAGTCGCTTCCGCAGCCGCCAGACCGGCAACATCGAGCGTGACTGCAACGTGCCCGTCGCACGTGGTGACCTTGGCCACCTTGCCGGCGGTCACCAGCCCGGCGCCGGTGAGCGGAAACTTGACAGAATCCAAGGCGGCCATCAGGGCGGTCTTGTTCAGGTTCATGGCTTCTCCAACCAGCGGACTTTGCACGCAGCGGCAACAGATGCTGCGACCGTCACCTCGCACCGGGAACCCCTTGGCACGGTCCGCAGGGACCCGAAGGCAAGATGGGCGACCAAGTTATTCAGACGCAACTCCGACCCGAACAAAGCGTATGGAGCCGCAGCAGCCCGAACCGCCTGCACGTGGGGGCAAACTCGTCGGAGCATCGCCCCGCTCTGCCGCTGATCCCGGCAATACCCGCGGCCATACAACGTTGTGCCCCCGTTCGGCAAGCGTCTCACCTGCAAGCCGATGAAGCCGAATGGAATCACCAGTCAAGGAGCCCGTCATGGGTCGTGTACACACGTCTGTTTCTGTCTTGATGCTCATCGCCCTTTCGGGGCTGGCCTCGGCCAGCCTCGCACAGGCCCCCGCCCCCAAGCCGGCCGAGACGCTGGGCGGGCCCAAGGTCGTCGATCAATCAGTGCCCGACGCACCGCCCCCGGGCTTCGGCAACAGCGCAGACCGGCGCGGCATGCGCGAGATTCCCATGCAGGCCTTCGGTCGGGCGCTGATGGAAGCGCTCGGCCCCGATGCCCCGGCCGACGTGCGGGCCACCGCTGAGCAGACGGAGAAACTCCGCAAGATGGTCGCGGATTTCACCGCGGCCCAGCAGGCCTTCCAGCGTGAGCACCGTGCGGACCTGGAGAAGCTCCGCCAACTCACTGGCGACGGCCCGCGCGGACGCGGCGACCGCGCCGGCGATCGCCGCAACCCCGGCGACCAGCCCTCCCCGATGATGGACGAGGCCGAGCGCGCCCAGTTGACCGAGCGGGCCCGCGAACTGCGCGAGAAGGCCCCTCAGGCCGGCGATGTGCAGAAGGCGATGTGGGCGGAACTCAACGACGCCCAGAAAAAGGCGGCGCAAGCCAAGCTTGATGTGATTCGCAAGGACATGCAGGAGCGGTCCAACCAGCAGTATCTTGAGCGGCGGGCCCGCCAGCGCGAAGGCGGACAGCCGCAGCCGGGGAGCCCCGGTGCCGAGCAGCGTCGCCCCGGACCTGAACCCCGCCGCCCCGGCGCCGAACCTGGCCGCCCTGGCCCCGAGCCTCGCCGCCCTGGACCGGATGCCCAAGGCCGCCCGCCGATGCCGCCCCCGCCGGGCGGGCCGGAAGCAGGTCGACCCGGCACCCTGCGACCGGAGATGCGTGAGCGGTTCCTGCGTCTGCTGGAGCGGATGCCCCCCGAGCAGCGCGAGCAGTTGCTTGAGCGGCTGGAGGAACGCATGCGGAACGCCCCGCCCCCGGCCGATCGCCCCGGCACCCCGGGCCCGCAGTTGCGGTCCCGTCCAGCACCCGGCGGCCCGCCAGATCAGGTCGGCCCGGGGCGTGAGCCTCAAGCGGCCAAGCGGGGCGGAAAGGGGGCCGAACGCGGGCAGCGAAAAGGTCAGCCCTCCGAGCGGCCCGATGGCGACCCTGCGGACGGCAATCCGATGCGCCCGAAGTGACCCCCACCGATTGGGGCTTGCGGATGTGCGTACACAATGCGAACCGTGAACAAAATCCGTCCTTTTTTGGACTGAAACCCCCAGAAATTACCAAATCAGCGCATTTCGCCTTCCCATATTGCCAGACTTGACCGTATAGCAATGCAATCGCGTTGACTCGTTCTCCCTGAGTCAAGCCAAAACCCCACTGCACACTCGGTGTACCCCTGGTGCCAGTGCGTCAATTCAGGGAACTTCGGCCAGACAGCCGACGTAGACAGGGTGTTCGGTGACGGGGTGACCAGTCGAGTTCCATGTGCTTCCCGGATTTCTTACAGATTCTCTTCGCTCTCTCGGGGCCCGTCTGGTAAAATAGGCAAGATCTCTCTCTCCTCCAGCGGGGTGCCGTCTATCGATGGCGCCCTGCTTTGTTTTTGTACGGTCAACGAAAACCTTTCAGAACCCGTACAAAAAACCCAGGGGCCGACTCGCCAGAGCCCCTCAGCCGCCAGCCACTTGCAAACGCCGACAGTGGAGCCCCAGCCCCGGCCGGTGAAGGACCAACCCAACAAGATCCAACCGCTTTGCCCTCCACGCCGCGGCACCCGCGGGGCAACCGGGGGCCAACAAGCAGCCGGGGCGTTGCAACCCGCTCACGCCGCGCAAGACTGAGCCTTCAGCACCGTCACCGGCGCATCATCCGCCCCATCAACACCTCCGCCAGGCTGGACGGGCCGCTGGGGGCGATCTCCCGCCCGCTTTTGCTATTGCATCGCGAGCCCGCCACTCGATCAACTGCCCCACGTCACCCGCGTCGGAGCACGCGGCCCAGACCACTGCACAACCAGGCTTGTCACGAGTGGAACTCGCGCGGCCTCACCTGACGGGAGCACCCCCCTCGTGAGCACCTCCACTCTTTCCGCGCTGCAGGAGCGTTTCGCATCCGCCCTGACCATGGGCGACCGCCCGGCAGCACGAACCGTGATCGCCGAGTGCATCAGCGCCAACTGGGACGGCCGCCGGCTGATCGACGACCTGCTCTGGCCGGTGAGCCAGAACATCCAGATACAGCACCGCGCCGACCAGTTGTCCACGCTCTCGTTCCAGTTTGCCACGCGACTGCTGCGGGTGCTGGTGGATCAGGCGTCGGCCCGCATCCAGTTCGGCCCCTCGCGGAACCGGCGCATTCTGGCGATCTCCGGCCCGGGCGACGCTGACGAGATGACCGCCCAGATGGCGGTGGACACGCTCGAGGCCGCCGGCTTCTCGGTGACCTTCGCCGGTGGCGGCATCGCCAACGACGAGATCACCGCCTTCCTGCACCAGCATCGCCCGGACATCCTGGTGCTCTTCGCGTCAGCCCCGTCGGATCTGCCCAACATCCGCCAGTTGATCGACAGTCTCCGTGAGATTCAGGCCTGCCCGAACCTGCAGATCGCCGTGGGCGCGGGTGTGTTCAATCGTGCGGACGGCCTGGCCGAGGAGATCGGCGCTGACCTGTGGGCCACCTCGCCGGCGGAGCTGGCCGAGATGCTCATCGACGAACCCGCCAGGCGCGCCGGCACCGGCCAGCGCACCGTCGGCAAGTCCAAACGCAGCCGCAAGGCCGCGTGAGAACCGGCCCGACTCAATCGCCGGCCGATTCAGCCATGCTTCGCGACCGCGGCCCCTCCAACAAAGGTGCCGCGGTCGCGGTCTTTTCTGACGCCGGGGAACGCCAGCGGCCGGCCGTGCGCCGCCAGATAGATGCCCGGCGGCAGCACGGTGGTGGCGAACAGGGCTTCAGTCAGGTTCTGCAGCGCATCGGATCGCACCATCTCAAACGGCCGCATCGCGCCGGTGAGCACCACTGGCACAGCCGGTCGCGGGATCCGCTCGGCCAGCAGATCGCCGGTGATGCACAGGGTGTCCGTGCCGTGCAGCACCACGATGCCGCTGGTGCCCGGCGTGCCCGAGGTGGCCCGTACGACATCAACGATCCGCTCGCGATCCGCGTCGGTCATCTCCAGGCTGTCCTTGCTGAGCAGTTCCACCGTGCTGATCACGGTGTCCTCCAGCCGCAGACGCCGCAGCATCCGCCGGACGATGGATCGGCGGTTCTCAAGCCGGCCCGTCTGCTCGTCGTACGTCTTCTCAATGGTCCCGCCGGTGGTGATCAGGGTGATGTGGCGCATACGCGACAACGGTAGCGAGCACCACCCGATAACCGGCGACCTGCCCGACGGCGGTCATTCGCGGTTCATGACTCGCTGCAGGCGGATCGATGCAAAGGTTTCCCCCGGGCTGTTCCGGCCTTTCACTGACCAGGAGTCTGAATGTGGGCCACTCCGCTCCCCAGGTGCTCATTGAACTTGCTGAACTCTCCGCCCGCTGCCTGAATCAGCCCAAACTGGTGAGCACCGTGCTGCGCGCATTCTCCGAAAGCCTCCGCAGGAACGCCCAGACACTCACCGACGCCCAACGCGCCGGCGATCTGGCCGCCGTCGCCCAATGGGCGCACACCATCAAGGGCTCCGCACTCAACGTCGCCGCCAAGCCGCTGGCGACCGTCGTCACCGACCTGGAACTCGCCGCTCGCAATGGCGACGCCAAACGCTCCGCTGAGCTCTCCGACGCCTTCACCCAGCTGGTGCAGCCCACGCTCGACGCCGCCGCCGCCATGCTGCAGGCCGCAACGCCCCCGATCAACACCGCTGCCTGAGCTCCGCCGCCAACCGCCGACTTTCACCGCACCCGCCAGGCCGCGTGTCCCGCACCCACTCCCGAACCTCGGCCCAAACCGCGGCCATACAACGGGATCAATCAAAAATCCACATCACCCTGCGGAACCGCTCCGGGTCGCGCCTCGAACATCCTGTCGCTGTTTCCGCGACCTGCTCAGGCTGGCCCGGAAGCTGCAAGAAGCCGCAAGAAGCCGCCTGACCCGGCCGAAGCCGCAGTCGGAGCCGTGCTGGCTTGCGTGCTTCTGGCTTGCGTGCCTGACGAGCCGACCAAGCGCCGACGGCCGCAAAGGCGGCCCGTTGCCCGCTTGTTGATATGACCCCCACGAGACTCGGTGTCCGGCATCGTGCCGGGCGCCGGGTTTTTTTATTTGCCGCCTTCGGTTGATGCGCCTCCCGACGGCGCAGTGGTACCGCTCGCCGGAGTCGGCGACGCGGCGGGCGCTGCGCCCTCGCCGGCCGTCGCCCGCGACGGGTCGGCCTTGCCGAAGTTGAACTCGATGCCGGCGGGCAGTTTGGTGATCTTCGTCGCCAGCCAGGGCGGCGTGTCTCTCCACCACACGCTGAAGGTGACCTCGACGGGGTCGCCCACGGCAAGGCCTGTGAGCGACACGCCCCGGGCGGGCGGGAACTCCATGATCATCGCGTTCATGCCGACGATCTTGCCGTTGCGATCCGCGAAGTTGTCGATCGCTTCGTGCTTGACCTTGAACTGCGTCCGCGGGTCGTTGCCCCGGGGCAACTGCACCACCATCCCGCGGGTGACGTAGGTCGCATCGGGCTGGCGGGCCGGGGTGGCCGGACCTTCAGGGGTGGACGGCCCGCATCCGGGCAGCGTCATCGACAACCCCGCCAGAGCGAGCAGGGCACAAACAAAGACAGCCCGGCGGAGAGGCCGGGCTGCGGATGATGGCTGAGATGGGTGCATGGTCGGGCCTTTGCTGGCCGATCGTGGGCGACCGGGGTCGTCACCACCAAGGACCGATCGGCACCGCCACTACGAACCGCCGGGGCGAAAGTTCGCCCGCAACCGGCACGCTCAGACCGCTTCGATCTTCAGGAAGTCCTTCAGGCCGGCGACATCGGCGGCGAAGTTGGCCGAGTACACCATGGTGAAGCTCTGGCCCTTGGCCGGGCGGACGATGCGGGCGCACACCTCGCGGGCCACCCAGTCACGGTTGCCGCGGTTGTGGACCCACAGACGCTGCTTGCGCACGCGCTGGGCCTTGCGGAGGGCACGCTTGTGCGTGGGGTCCAGGCGCATCAGCCGGGCCATGGTCTGGGTGCGGTCCGGCGTGATCGGGTCCGCGATGATGGTGCACTTGACGGTCTGACCGGGCTTGGGCTGGCTCATTGGAAATCAACCTCGAAAAGAACAGGGCCTCGATTCTAGCCGCCATCGCCCGGTGCGTCACCCCCCGCTTGCCCCCTGGCTCAACCCCCGCTGGCGGGCTGGAACACCCCACACCAACCAAACATCCGATCACTCCGCCTCGCCGGTCCGCAGTGTGAGGTCCAACCGCCCTTCCAAAGCCTGAACACCCTCCAGGGTCACCCGCCGACCATCCGGCAGCAACATCCTCGCCGGGGCCGCCACCGGTTCCGATCCGCCCAGCCCGGCCAGGGCCGAGGCCAACTCCGGCGGCCGCCCCGAGGTGACCCCCAGCAACCCTGCCAGCGGCCCTCGCAACGTGCTGTCTGAACCGAGCACCGCCCCCAGCGGCACCGGCAGCCGACCGACCCTCGCCCCGGTCGCGGTCAGCCACAACGCTCCGGCCTCATCCACCCGCGGGCTGAGCAGCAGCGAGACCGACTCCACCGCGGCGCCGCTGAGCGCCACGCACAGTTCCACCTCGCCGGGCCGAAAGTGCACCTGCACCGCCCGCACCGCCTTGGGCCAGCGGTCGGCGTCGGTGCGATGCATCCACCACGCTTGCAGCCGGGTGGCCAGCCAGGCCTGGGCGTCGGCCTGCTTAAGCGTCATCGCCCACCGCGGCGCATCGGTCGAGCGGGGCTGGGTCAGCAGCGACGAGAGGCCGTCCTCAACCGCCCGCCCGGTCCGCTGAACTTGGTCGCTGGAGGCATCCGGCGGAGCCCACCACGCCGGCAGCGATGTGGCCGCCCGCCAGAGCAGCCCCGCGACGGTCAACAGCACCGCCAGCGTGAGCAGCATCGCCGCCAGCACCCTGCGGCCGGCACGCCGGGGCCGAGGGTTCGCCCCAGACGCGGGGACCGGAGCGGGCGGATTGGCGGGCGATGGCGACATGGACTCAAGTGCAGTGCGGGCTGAGTGGGCAGCAAAGCGGGCGGAGGCGGGGTTACGCTGGGGCGGTGCACCGGCCTGAAGACAACCCGTCCCCACTGCAGACCAATCGGCCCGAGGCCGAGCCGGCCACATCGCCGCCGGGCCTGCCGGACCAGTCTCCGCCGGCTCCGGGCGACGATACGGCAGCGAGGGCGCGGCTGCTGACCCGCCTGCACGCCCTGCGAGCGGCCGTCGCGACGGATCAGCCCGACCACGCGGCCCTGCTGAGCGACGATCTGCTGGCGGCGATCACCGCCAAGGCCCCGCGCGGGGCCAAATCGCTGGACGCGGTGCCGGGCATGACCGAGGCGGTGGTGTGGGCCCTGGGGGCAAGGCTGATGGACGAGTTGACGGCCTGGCGGGAGAAGGAAGAGGCCAGGGCGAAGAAAAAGAAAAGACCGGGCACGGGCCCGGTCTCGGAGGGATCAGATCAGTTGTCGCTCAGCCCGGCGGTCGGGCCCGATCAGCGGAACACGCCGTCGGCCGGCTCGGAGGGGTCCACGCCGGGGGCCGGCGGGGCGCCATGACCGGGCCGCTCCTGCCCCATGAACATGAACGGTGAGAGCCCGCCGAAGCTGTCGCCCTGGTTGTAGATGTACTGCGCGTCCAGGGCCTTGTCGATCCGCTTGGCGGCCTCGGCCAGGTGGGCCTGGGTGTACGGGTCGCCCTTCTTGGCGTCGCCGATCTTCTCGCGGATCTCGCGCAGCTTGGCGACCGCCAGGTTGGAGATGGGCTTGCTGGCCTCGCCCATCATGTTGCCCGGCAGGGTGAGGTCGATCAGCCGCTCAAGGCTCTCGCGCTGCAGGTTGCGCCGCAGCGAAGTGATCGAAGGATCGCGGGCGGTGCCGCCCTTGACGCCGTCGAAGACCTCGCTCCAGATCTCCTTGACCACCACGTCCATCACCTCAGGCAGGGTGATCGCGTCGGTGTTGGCCGGCACGCGCTTCTCGTTGTCGTACAGCCAGCGCAGACGCACGGGGTTGATCAGGTTGCTCATCGCCGAGATCTGGATGCCGGCGATCTGATCGTGCACCGGCCAGGCGGGCTCGCCCCGACCGGCGCCGGGGTCCTCAAAGCGGTCGACCGTCAGGTGCTTGAGCAGCTCGGGCGTAAGGCCGAAGGCCTCGTCGCGGAAGGCGTTCTCCACGACGAACTTGAGCGCCTCACGCTGGGTGGCGGCGGGCACCACGTCGATCGGCGGGCGGCCGTTGGGGTCGCCCTTGCGGTCGCGGTAGATGCGGGCGGCGCCGACCCAGTTGGCCATGATGGTCACCGCGTCGGCGTGCATGCCCAGCGAGAGGGCGTACCCGCGACGCGCCTTGGACCACGACTCGCCCTCCTTGACGAACTTGTCCAGGATGCGGGCGCGAGCGAAGCGGGCCAGGTCCATCCGCTGACGGGCGTAGTCGATGGCGTTGGCCGAGAAGTCGTAGCGGCGGTTGGAGGCGTCGATGCCGCCGGCGTCCTCGTCGGAGCTGAACTGCAGCTCGGGCTCGGCCACCCGCTCGAGCACCTTCTTGGGGTCGCCGAAGGTGTAGCCGTACTCGATGGCCCACATGTCATACGCGCCGATGTCCCGCATGTTGTAGTCGCCCTGGATCAACTCCTTGTTCATGTTGATGTTGACCGGGTTGTAGTCCATGACCGAGGCGGTCATGGGCTTCTTGCCCTTCCACTCCGCGGAGTTGATCTGCTCCAGCGTGTACGCGCCCGAGGCCTTGAAGTTGTGGCGCAGGCCGAGAGTGTGGCCCACCTCGTGGGCCGTCAGGTCGGCCAGAGCCTGACCGACGAACCACTCGGGGATGCCGTCGAGCAGGTCGGGCTTGGGCTCGCGCTTGCGGCCGTCGTCCTTCTTGCCCTCCTCCTTCTTCTCGTCCTTGCCGGCCTGGTCGCCGCCCTCTTCGGGCTGCTCGAGCAGGCCCATGACCTCAAGGCTGAGCCGCATCACCGACATGTCGATGGCCTTGCCCTGGGCCGCCATGCAGTTGATGCCGCTGGTGCGGCGGTCACGCGCCGAGGCGAAGCCCAGGTGCGGGGCCGCCGACGGGTCCTGAGCGACCGGCGCGCCGAAGCGGGCCAGGCCGCGCGAGGCCATGCGGGCCTTGCGCTCGGCCAGCGCCGCCTCGCGCTCGGCCGGGGGCAGCAGGCGCAGGCGCGGGTCCCACGCCGGGTTCCGCTCCATCCACGCCAGCATCTCTTCGTTCATGCCGCGGGTGGCGATCTCGGGGATCACCTCGTTGGCCTCACGCCAGAACGCGCGGATCCAGCCGTCGGTGAGCACCACGTCGGCGTCGAGGATCTGCCCGGTCAGGGGGTGCGTCCGCGAGGGGCCGATGGCGGTGGCGATGTCGTTGGTCACCCAGCGGATGAAGTTGTACCGCACATCCTCGGGGTCCTTGTCCATGTGCGCGCCGGTGGACTTGTCCTGGATGTAGACCTCGATGGCGTCGGAGATGCCGACCTTCTCGAAGGCCTTGTTCCACCACAGCGCGCCGTCGCGCACCCAGCGCCGATAGCGGACCGGCACCGTGTGCTCCACGTAGAACACGATGGGCTCCTTCGGCGGGCTCAGCTGCAGCTTGGGGTCCGCCTTCTCAAGGTGCCAGCGGTTGATGTACCGCACCCACTTCTGATCCTCACGGAACTTGCCCAGGTCGCGGAACCACGTCTGGAAGAAGCCGATGCGCTCGTCGGCCACACGCGGCTGGTAGCCGGTGCTGTCGGGGATCACGCTGATCGAGTAGTGGAAGCTCTTGAGCACGCCGCCGGCAGTGGGCATCTCAAAGGCCAGTTCCACGTTCTGCGGGAACGCCTTGGCCTTCTTGATGGTGGCCAGCGACGGGTTGGCGCCCGAGGCGCCGCCACCGCCGAAGCCGCCGCCGCCGAAGAACCGCTGCACCTGCCCGGCCAGCAGCGCATCACCGTCGATCACCGGGCCCCCGCCCGGGCCGATGCACACGATCGGCACGTCCAGCACCACGCGGTCGGTGAACACGCGGTTCACGCCCACCTTGCTCTCCGCGTCACCGGTCGAACGCACGCCGATCTGCGGCTCCATCAGCGCCAGCCGCTTGTCAAACCGCTTCCAGTAGAAGTACAGGTCCGGGCCCTGCAGGCCCGCGAACGGCTCGCCCGAGGCGACCGTCATGGCCATCATGTACCGCGTCCGCTGGTATTCCCGCGGCAGCTCGATCAGCATCGCCTGATCGCGCTCACGGGTGTACACGGTGTACATGCTCTGCTGGTCGTCCGCGGTCGAGACCACCTTGGTGAAGTCGCGCGAAACCTCGGCGAACGGCGGGAAATCCGGCTGGCGAGCCGGACGCCCCTCACCACCGCCCGGCGGTCCGCCGGGGGCCGGAGGGCCGTCCTGAGCCAGGGCGCCGGTGGTGCCGGCCAGAGCGAACACAAGCGACGCGGACAGGGCCGCAGCCCCGACCTTCAGGCGGTGCGACAACGACACACAAAGCATGGAACCTCCTCTGGCAGCATGACACCCGCCGGGCGCGTGCGACCGCGCACCACCCGACCCCAGACAGCGATGCGGCTTGTTCAAGCTTCCGGCAGACACGCAGTGACACTGGGCGGACGACCCGCCGTTGAATCCGAGTGTACCGCCGCACCAGTCGGCCGCTGCACGGGCACACGCGAACGTACCACATGCCAAACCACCCGTTTGGGGTGGCGCATCCAACTCTGTGATCTACCGGCCACTCACGCTCACCCGCTGCCCATCTTTCCCACCCACCGATTACGGGCAGCCGGCTGCGAAGGCCGCGATGAACGCGTTGAAGTCGTCCCCGGTCAGCAGCCCGTCCGGCGGCGGCAGCCCGCCGATGGACACCACGTCGGCCAGGGCGTTGGCGGCCGCGAAGGCCCCGATGAAGGTGACAAAGTCGTCGCCGGTCAGCAGGCCGTCCGGCGGAAGGATGCCGCCGATGGACACGATGTCGGCGATGCCGCAGTCGCACAGGTCGGGGATGTTGTCGCAGTTGCCGTCGGCCAGCAGGCCGTTGGCCAGATCGACGATGTCGTCAACACCGTTGCCGTTGCAGTCGGTGATGTTGATGTTGGTCGCGGTGATCACCAGGCCGACGGTCTGCTGCTGCACGCCCGGCGCGCCGAAGCCGCCGATGAGCGCGGGGAAGACCGCCCCGCCGCCGGCGCCGCCCGTGCCGCCCGGCCCCAGCAGGAACGAGTTGTTGTGGATGGTCACCGGCAGCACCGCCTCAACCACCACCACGCCGACCGACGGCCCGCCGCCGCCACCGCCGCCGCCGGCGCCGTTGCCGCCGGCGCCGCCCGCCCCGCCCTGGGCGCCGTTGGAGCCGTCGTCCTGCTCGCTCGTCCCTCCGTAGGGCCCCTGCGTGCCGCCAAGGCCGCCCGCCGAGCCCTGCCCGCCGTTGCCGCCCCGGCCGCCCGCCCCGCCGCCCAGCGTGATCAGCACGCAATTCTCAATCGCGACCCGCGAGCTGCGCAGCACAAACGCTGCGAACGAGCCACCGCCGCCGGCACCCAGTCCGCCGCCACCGCCGCCGCCGCCGCCACTCCCGCCACCACCGCCCGAACTGCCGTAACTGTCGCACGAGACGGTGCCACCGCCGCCCCCGCCACCACCGCCGCCGCCCGAGCCGCCGGCCCCGCCCCCGCCGCCGGTGCCGTTGGACGGCACATACCCGCTGACCGTCACCGCGCCCAGCGAAGCGCCGCCCGAGCCCGCTGCGCCGGCCTGGCCCACGCCGCCGGTGCCGCCCATGTACGGCGCCGTGAAGAACGCATTGCCCGCGCCGGGCGGCGTGCCCGAACCGCCGCTGCCGCCGCTGGGGCCGCTGCCCCACCCGCCCGCCTGGCCCCAACTGGAATCATGCCCGGCGTTGCCGCCGAACCCGCCTGCGAACCCCGACTGCCCGCCGCCTCCGCCGGGCAACCCGCCCGCTCCGCCCGAGCCGCCGACGTTCTGCCCCGGCCCGCCGATGGGCCGCGGACACGTTGAGCAGAACCCCGAACTGCTCTCGCACCCCGGCTGCCCGTTGTAGCCGGAGTGGCCGCTGGAGGCCGCCGGCGCGCCTGAGGTGCCCGAGGCGCCCGCGGCACCCCGGCCGGCGCGGATCTGGCACCCGGTGATGCGAACCAGGTTGCACCCGTCAAGCCACAGCGCGTACGACGACGCACCATCGGCCGCCCAGATCGACAGCCCATCGAGGATCACATCCTCCACGCCGATCGCCGTCACGGCGATCGCCCCGCCGCTGATCACCGTCGGGTGCGCCGTCGGGTCGCGGGCCCAGTCCAGCGCCGGGTCAAACCCGCCAAGCACATACGCGTGCGACGGCAGCGTGAGCGACTCGGTGTACACGCCCTCGGCCACATACACCGGCGCACGGGTCGGCGTTGCCGCCGCCAGCGCCGCCTGAATCGTCCGCTTGGGCGCCAGCTTCGTCCCCACGTTGTCGTCATGGCCGCCCGCGGCCACATAGATCGGGCACTGAGCGCCCGCGGCGGTGGTCAGGGCAAGGACCATCAGGGCCGCGGGAACGGCGACGCGGATGGAGCAACTACGACGGTGGTACGTCTTCATGAGGGTTCTCCGACTGCGATGTCAACACGCCCCCTGGGACTGTTGTGTGTGCTGGAGTACGGGCATGGCATGCGCCGGGTCCGGCCGCCAGAGACCGGCGACGGCCGCTGTGCGAACCCGAGCCAAGGCGACACACACCCCGCGCCGCCCGCGGCACGCCCAAACGCCACCGCCCAAACGCACCCGCGACGCGGATGCTGACGCCCGAGGTTGAGGGAGATGTGACGCATGACCTGCGCCCGCGCAGCGGGTGGGGCAGGGCTGCGATCGGCCGCCTCAGCTCAGGCTGGGCATCGCACCGTCGCAGACTTGGCCAAGGCGCACAGGCGGGCCATCCACACAAGCATGACCGGATCGGGCACCGGAGGCAATGGGCAAAGTTCTGTGATCTGTCCCGCTGACACCGCAGGCCCGTCACGGCGCCGTACGGCTTGCCCCCTGTGCGCGGCCGCCCGCGGCAGGCGCACCGCAGGCGTGTGCCCTGTTCAGGCTATCGTTATTGAATTCCGGCGGCGCTGCTGTGCACAGCCAGCGGGGCTGGCTGGGCTGCGGTCGGCAGCAGCGAGGAAGTGGACCATGGCAACGGGCGGAGACGGGTTGTACGCGGTGCGGGTGATGGACCGGCAGAGCGGACGCGAATCGGCCCTCACGGTGCGGGCCGCCGGGCCGGGGCACGCGATGGACCAGGCGGAGGCGGAGGGGTGGCTGGTCTGCGGCGTGCAGCCCATGCCCGAGCCGCCGGCCGCCGAGGCGGCCCCGGCCGCGCCCCAGCCCCCAACACCGACGCTGCAGCAGGAGATGCACGCGGTGCGTGCGGAAGTGCGAGCGTTGCGGAGCGAGGTGGAGAGCTTGCGCTCGAGCGGGCTGATGAAGCGGCCGGTGAACACCATTGCCCGGGGCCTGGTGCTTGGCCTGCTGGCGTGGCTAGTGCTGGGGCTGGTGCTGGCGGGGCTGGTGGCGGGGGCCGGGGTGATCATCCAGATGATGCCAGACTGGCTGGGCAGCGGAGTGGACCAGATACCATCAAGCCGTGGGACTGGACATGGTTGAGATTGTGATGGAAGTTGAGGAGCGGTTCAGCGTCAAGCTGAACGACGCGGCCTGCGCTCAGGCGCGGACGGTCGCCGATCTGGCGGCGCTGGTGCTCGCGCAACTGCCCCGATCCGCCGCCCCCTGCCCGACGGCCCGCACCTTCTTCGAACTCCGCCGCCAAATGGTGGCCCTGACCGGGGTGGATCGCCGACAGGTGCGCCCGACGACCCGTGTGCAAGCCCTGTTCCCGTCAGGTCTTCGGCGGCCTTGGCGCACCCTCCGCCAGGCGAACCCCAGGCTCCCGCCGCTGGTGGCATCGTCCGCCGTCGATGGGACCATGCTCTTGGCCACCGCCTTAATGGTGTTGGTCAGTCCCGCAGCGATCGGCATCGCCTGGGCACGCCACGGGGCCGCCGTTGGCGCGCTCGCCGTGCTGCTCGCCGCCGTCGCAGCGGCGATCCTGGTCCGGTTGTCGACCCAAGTCGGCTGGCGCCTGCCACCCCACGCCCAAACGGTCGGCGATATCGTGCGATTCACGTCCCCCATCAGCCCCATCAGCCCCATGCACGGTCGCCCAGGCACGCGGCTGCTCACCCAACTGCACGTCCTCGAAGAGGTCCGCCGGATCACCGCTTCGCACCTCGGCTTGCCACTGGAGAAGGTCCGAGCCGATTCGGACTTCCTCAAAGACCTTCACGCAGGCTGACGGCCCGCACGCTCGCCGCGAGCGCTCCGGCCGTCCGTCCATCACAGCCGATCACCCGACAACCCACCACACTCCGGGCAAGTCGCCTCGGGCGGCAAGGTGTGCAGGTCATACCCACACGCCGGGCACGGCCGCGTGGCACGCGCCAGCAGCCGCCGCCACCGACGCCGCTTGAACCACCACCAGCCCCAGCCCGCCACCAGCGGCAGCCAGAAGAGCCACAGCGGCAGAATGACCTGCTGGGTGGCGGGCGTCCGCTCGACGGTGGGCCACACCCAGCGCGTGCGGCTCCACGCCGGCCCGGAGCTGCTCAAGAGCCGAACGCCGGTTCTGAGCCCCTCCGGCGGTCGATCGGCCATGATGAGCACCACGACGCCCTCGCCTATGCCCACGCCCGACCACTGGCTGGCACGGCCAAAGGTGGAACCAGCGACAAGCACCCACCACCCACTGAGCAGCCAGACCACCGGCAGCAGCACCATGGCGGCGAGGGAGAGCCAGCCGAGCAGCGCACGCGCCCGCTGAACTGCGGATGGTCTGCCGTTTGGCGCAGGCACCGAGTTCACCTGGCTGTCCATCTGCATGTCTCCCCAGGCATGACAAGTTGCGGCACTGCTCGCCCCAGTTGTGCGAGTCGCGCCCGTTCTCCACCTTCGCGCATCCCGCGCCCCACCCCAAGGCCCCGCAGGTTACCACTTCGGTCCGCCCAGCAACTCTCGAGTGAACTCCGATGCGTCGAACCGGGCTTCAGCGAGAAGCCAGTCCGGAGCCACGCCCAGCTTGACCATGCACTTGACCACGCGGCTGCGACAAAAGCTGCTCGGCGCATGCGCGTAGACCAGAAGCATCAGCGGCAAACACTCAGGTTGCCCGACATGAACGCACAGCCCCTCGAGATCAAGCATCGCCCAGTGAAACCGTTCGAGGTCTTCCGGCAGCACCAGGCCCGCCTCGATCAGCCGGTGGTCGCCCGGCTGGTAGATCGCCCGCCACAGTGCCAGCGAGCCAACTTCAATCCGCTCGGCATTCAGTGATCGCAGGGCCAGGTCCCGGACCCGGGGGTCCGCGACGTGTTTGAGCGCTTCATGCGCACAAGCACGAACCTCAGGCTCCCCGGTTTCCGCCAGCACCAGCACCCGGTCCGGCAGCCGCGGCATCTGACGAAAATGGAACACCCGCAGCAGCCGCCACTGCTGGAGGCTCGACTCGGCCGTCTCCAACTCCCGCAACACCCGATCAAGATCGGCTTCGCTTGCAAAGGATGCCCACAAAGTCAACGACAGGCGGCCAAACTGGAGGATACCGTGCAAGTCGGGTTCCATCGGAGCGTTCCGGATCCACTCCAAGATCTGGTCGACCGTGAGGTCGGATGCGGACACCCGAATCCTCGAGTAGTCCGGACTGAACGGACCGGCCGCCTCGCTGGCCGCGGCCGCGGCGTTGGCGGCGGCTCGGGCCCAAGCCGCTTCCCTGATGCTCAAGAAGCACTCGACGCCCGCGTCTCTGTTGCGAGCCGCTTCCAGGACGCGAAGCCCCGACCCCTCCTCCCGGTCCTCGTCGAAGACGCTGAGGAACCAGTCGACAACGTCCGCCACACCCGCCTCGTGGGCGCGGTGCCCCAAGACCGAAGCAACTTGAACCAGCCCTTGCTCCCCATCGAGTTCGATGATGTCCAGACCGCCGATGATGTCATCTCCTGACGCGACGCAATTGTCAAGAAACAGCCGCTCCAGAGCACCCCTTGCCCCGGCGAAGCCCCGCTTGGCGAGCAGACCCAGCACCGTTGCCCGTTGTACGGTGTGCGATCGGAACTGCCACTGGTTCTCGCCCACCGGCATCTCATGCACACTGCTGATGAACTCGGCGTAGACGCTCTCGCCAGCCCCGGCCAGGTCCGTGATCGCCATCAGCCACTCGCTGCGATCGCCCTCGACCTGCCGGTCGTACGTCTGGCAGTTCAGCAGCGCGTGAAGCAGAATGTCGTGCAGCCCGGCGCCGCCGTGGCGCTCCACATGCAGCCACGCCCGCCCCCAGCCTCTGGCCAGGGCAAGTCGAAACTGCTCGTGCGTGAGCGGCAGCGAGTAGGGGGACGTTTCCGCCGTCGGAATCACCGGCTTGGTCATGCGTGCCACCCTCCCACTTCACCCGCTGTGGGCAAACAAGGCCGCGTGCCTTGCCCCCAATCGTCTGCGTCAATCCATCGAACTCAGTTCAACCCAACCCAACCCACATCCACTCAACCCAATTCAGCCCAACTCAACCCACCCTCACTCAATGGAGCCGGGGGGAATCGAACCCCCGTGTCGCCCTTCCCAAGTGCCGATCCGGCCGAGACTTACGCTGTTTCGGATGGGGCATGCGGCGCAAAAAGCGGCGCAGCACCGATCAGCACGCACGCACAGCACCCCGCCGATCTTCAACGGGTGATCGACGCTTGGCCCCGCATGCCGGCGGGCATCAAGGCGGCCATGCTGGCGCTGGCGGCGACGTGCCAACCCCCGCAGCCCGCAGACGCGGCCCCAAACCCCACCGGAGAGGTTTGTGCAATCGACGGGCGTGCTGGGCTGTCCGACGACGGTAGCGGCCAGCGTGCCCGTAATGGGCAGCAAGGGGGTGCCCAGTGACCCTGCGTGCCGACTGGCTGACCGACCCAAAGCACTGGCGGCGGGATCTGCGGTGGCTGCGGGCGGCCATCCGTGAACGCCGGCTGACCGACCCCGCCGACGTGGACCTGATCATTCAGAAGACGCGGGAGGTGATGCAGCAAGCCGGCAGCGACCCCACGCTGGCCCCGTCGATCCGTCAGCGGGTGCTGTCGCTGGGGGCGCAACTGCTGGGGGCTGTGGCCCTGGCGGATCGGACCCCGGCACCACCCGGCCGGCCCCGGTCGATCTTCCACCGTTCGGACTTCACCAAGCGCCTGATCCATGCCGACTTTGTACGCGCCAAGATCATCGCCGCCGGCGACGACCCCGCCCGGGTGCCCAGTGTCTACATCACAATCGACGACCGCCCGCCCGTCACAGTGGCGCTGATCAAGCGCCGGATCCCGATCAGGGGCACGCCCCGGATCGACTTCGCCTGCCCGATCTGCCAGCGCCCTGTCAAGATCCTGATCGCCGGACTGGTGGACGTTCGGTGCCTGCATTGTGCGGCGCTGACGCGGGGATAATCGGCACCGGCAGCACTTCGCTGCCGACAACGCAAGGGGATCGACTATGGCAGAGTGGCTGGTGAGTGGGGCTGACCGCACGTCGGGCAAGGACAGGACCATCCGCCTGTCTGCGGACAGCCGAGAGGCGGCGATGCAGGCGGCCATCGCCAAGGGGCTGGCGGTGGGCAACGTGGAGGAACTGCCGGATCTTCCACCGCCTACCCCGGCCAAGTGGCGGGCAGGGTCCGCCCTGGCCCGAGCGGGCATCGTGCTGAACATCGCCGGGCTGATCTTGGCACCGCTGGCCGCTGCCGGCTGCGTGCTGGGGGCGGTGGCGCAAGAGCGAAGCGAAGGGGCCGTCGGCGGCGGTGTGCAGACAGCGGGGGCGGTCATCCTGCTGGTGTCGCCGCTGCTGTGGGCGCTTCTCGCCGGTCTGACGCTAACCTGATCGAGACTCAGACAACCGGGCGCGGCGGCTGATCCCCGCCAAACGGCACCCCGGGCGCGACGGAGCATCCCCCGTTGTGCCCGTGGGTGCGGCCCGGGGAGGGATGCACCATGCCGAAATCTGCTGCCGATCCGTTGGCCGAAGCCCTTGACGACTTCCAACTGGCGATGGCTGAGTTTCACCAAGCGGTGCGGGCGCTGAAGCGGGACTTTGTTCGCCGACCGGAACTGCTGGAGGCGACCACGCAGACGTGGGAGCGACTCGGCCAGACACGCCATCAGGCGACGTTGATCGCACGGCGGCGGCTGAAGTCCAAACCGAATCACTTGATGCCGTCCGGCTGGGTGGTAGATCTGCTGTCCGCCTTGGCTGTGTACATGGACGAACTGCACATCATCCAAGTGCTGGTGGAGGATCCCGTCTACGCCCGCATCCACCTGCGGAACTGGTACGTTGGCAAGGCTGACGATCCCCGCTGGCATGAAGCGTTTGGGCGGATAGCCCTGACCCTGCGACGACTCCGGCAACTGGAGCCAACACGGCCGACCAAGCCGACCACGCGGAAGCCAGAGCGACGGCAATCGGGCAGACCGACTGAACTGCAACTCCACATCGTCCGGGAGAAGGGCGACCGCAAGAGTTTCGCCGAAATTGCCCGCGAACTCGATCGGGACGAAAGCACCGTCCGGGAGCACTATGAGAAGGCACTGCGGCTGGGCCGCACCCCACGGACGACCAAGCGGGCGTGACCGCTGCTCCGCTGCTTTGCATTGGGGCGGCTGATCCGGGGTGCCGGGGGTCGGGAATAGGGGGTCGATCAGCGATTCTGCTAGATTGTTTTGGCCTGTTTCCCAAGCGGCAAACCCGCATCTACGGGTGCCGTCAGGGGGTGCGGCCGCGCCGGAGAACCCCGGTTTGGCCCTAGGGGTATGAAGCCTCCCATTTCCAAGGCGGAAGCCCGAGCACTTGCCGCGCTCGCCCGAGCGGCACGCAAAGTCCAATCCATTCGCCGGCGGCAGCGCCGCAGCAAGAAGGGGGTGACCCGTGGCTGAACTGCCCAACACCCCCGGCGCTCCCCCGCTGCAAATGACCGTCAGCGAACGGCAGACGGCCAAGATACTGGGGGTCAGCCCCCGCACGGTCTTCTCGCTGCGTCAGCGTGGGCTGCTGCCCACTGTGCGGCTGCCCAACGTCAGCCGAGTGCTGATCCCCGTCGATGCCATCGCGGCGCTGGTGGCGGCCAGCACGCAGACGAAGGGGGGCGCGTGATGAACTCCAACCCTCAACACCCCACCGCAGCGGGCGGCTGCGGATGGGGCAAGCGATTCGGACTTGGTGATATTTGGTCGGCTGACTGGGAGACGCGCACCCGCGCCAAACTCGGCCAGACCGCAACTTACAAGATCAGGAATCTGGCCGACACCACCACCGACCCCGAACTGCTGCGGCTGATCGACGATGAACTCGCCTGGCGAAAGCGGGTCGAGCGGCAAGCCATCTCCGCATTCTTTGCGATGGGGGCACCATAATGCCCACCAAACCCGAATGGACCACGCCCGATCCCGCATGGGTGGCTGACCCGCTGGCCGGCAGCCGGCAGCCCACGCCGGCGGAACTCGCCAACGCCAACGCCCCGGCCGGTCTGGTGCTGACCAATCTCGCTGACGTGACCCCGCAGCCGATCCGCTGGCTGTGGCCCGGTCGGATCCCCTGCGGCAAACTGACCGTCATCGCCGGCGACCCCGGCGAAGGCAAGAGCCTGCTGACGCTGGATCTGGCCGCCCGGGTCAGCACCGGGGCCGCCTGGCCCGACGACCCCACGCACACCCCCCGCCCGCCCGGGGGCGTGGTGCTGCTGAGCGTGGAGGATGATCTGGCCGACACGGTTGTCCCCCGCCTGGATGCGGCCGGAGCGGATCGCCGCATGATCAGTGCCATCGAGGGGCAGCGGCTGACCGAAGGCGCACCCGTCCGCGCCGTCACGCTGGAACACTTGGACCGGATCGGCGAAGCGGTAGACCGCACGCCCGACTGCCAACTGATCATCGCCGATCCTGTCAGCGCCATGCTGCCGGGGGATCAGAATCAGGCGGGGGACGTGCGGGCCATCACCACCCCGCTGGCGGCCCTTGCCCAGCGCCTGAACCTGGCGGTCGTCATCGTCGCCCACGTCGCCAAGGCGACCGGCCAGAGCCGGGCCATGTACCGGGTGGCCGGCAGCGGGGCGCTGATCGCCGCTGCCCGGGTGGGCTGGACTGTCGCCCGTGATCCGCAGAATCGGGACGTGCGGGTCATGCTGCCGCTGAAGGCGAACATCGCCAAGGACGTGGGCGGCATGAACTTCACCATCGAGGGGCCGGACGTGCCCCGGGTCCGATGGGGTGAGCGGATCGACGGCACCGCCGACGACCATGCTGCTGCCCTGGCCGGCGGACAGGACGACGGCGAACTGGGCGAGTGCATGACCTGGCTGCGGGACTACCTGAGCATGGGTGCCCGCCCCAGCAAGGCGGTGCAGGCGGAAGCCCAAGCGGCGGGATTCTCGATAGCGACCCTGGGCCGTGCCCGCAAGGCGCTGCGGGTGCAGCGGGCCAAGCAAGGTTGGGGGGATCAGGGGGGCTGGGTGATGTTCCTCCCCGGCCCCGCCGGCGGCGACGGGCAGCCCAGCCCCAAAGACGCTCAAGCCCCTGAGCCCTGAGTGCCTTTGGGTGAACCGTGCGGGAAATGGGCAGTTTCCACAGCGGCACACCCAAAGGCGCTCATCTCCGCACGGGTGAGCGTCTTTGGGGTGCCTGATGAACGTCTTTGGGGCCGGAACCGGGCGGCCCCCGTTGGCAATCACCCGGCGAATGTGGTATGGTCTTGCTGCGGGTCCGATCAACCCCCTGAAGGGATGCAGTATGGCGAGTGTCAGCAATGACGGCGGACTGTTTCGGGTGCTGTGGGTGGACGGCGAAAGCCGGCGGGTGATGCGGCTGGGGCGGGTGAGCCAGCGACACGCCGAAGACGTGGCCCGGCACATCGAGGAACTGATGCGGGCCAAGCAGACCCGGCATCCGGTCGATGCCCGCACCATCACCTGGCTGACCGGGATCAGCGACGATCTGCACGGCCGGCTGTCGGACTACGGGCTGTGCCTGCCCCGGGCGACGGGCACGCTGGGCGGGCTGCTGCGGCTGGTGTTGGAGGAACGCAAGGCGGATCTGAAGGCGGAGAGCCTGCGGCGACTTCAGCAGACGGCGGACAAACTGATCAGCACGCTGGGGGATGGGCGCGTGCTGCACACCATCACGCCGGCGGATGCAGCCCACTGGCGGGCGGAACTGACGCGGGCGGGGCTGTCGATGGCGACGGTCAAGACCCACGTCGGCAACGCCAAGACCCTGATCGGCGAAGCGGTGCGGCGGGGCATCATCACGGCCAACCCGTTCGCGGCGCTGAAGGGGGGCGTGACTTCCCACCGCAGCGGGCGGATCGTCAGCGCCGAGGAACTCGCCAAGGTGATCGACGCGGCCCCGTCGCTGGAGTGGAAGTGCATCATCGGCCTGGCCGGGTGGGCGGGGCTGCGGCATCCGTCCGAGACTTCGCTGCTGCGGTGGCAGGACGTGGACTTCGCCGCCGGCCGTCTGCGGGTCCGCAGCCCCAAGACCGAGCGCCACCCCGGACACGCTGAGCGGCTGGTGCCGATTGAGCCGGCGCTGGCGGCGCTGCTGCAAGCCCAGTACGACGCGGCCCCGGAAGGGGCTGTCAGCGTGGTGAACCTGACCGGACGCGGGGGCCGGCGGCGGACGCTGGCGAACATCATCCGGCGGGCGGGGCTGGAGCCGTGGGCGGATCTGTGGCAGACGCTGCGCCGGTCCTGCGAAGTGCGGTGGGCGACCGTCCACCCCCAGTTTGCGGTCAGCAAGTGGATCGGCCACAGCCTGACCGTCAGCGGCCGGCACTATGCGAACGTGGTGCCCGATGAACTGTTCCAGCGGGTCAGCGGACAGGCGGCGCAAAATGCGGCGCAGCACCCGTCAGAACGGGCCAGCAAGGCACCGCAAGCCCACCAAACGGCCCGTTCGGTGTCGCCTGCTGCAAGTGTCGGCTGTGCTGAGGTTTGCGGGGGTGTGCGGCCCCTTACAGGGGCAGCACGAATCCCAAACAGAAATGGAGCCGGGGGGAATCGAACCCCCGTGTCGAGACGGTCGGACTGGCACCTCTACGCGTGTATCCGGTGATTTGATCTCGGGTTGACGCCGCCCACCAGCAGGCTGCGTTCAACCCCAGGACCCAGTGGGTTCTCGCCTGCTTCCCCGGGTCCGCCGCCGGCAGGCCAGCCCTGTGTTTATGTCCCGCCCACTACAGGGCATCGTGTGCGGGACATGCAGCCTTTATTAGGCCGCGAGAGCGTAGCTGTCATTGGCAGCTAATTTTTGCATGCTTTTTACGTGGCCGGCATGCTCCACGACGCGCCATACCAATCGTCACACGCTCGGGCGAAACCACATCGGCCCCGAGAACTTGTCATCCTATGGCCCCCCGGCGGCCCGCGCTGCCCCAAACCGCCGCCCCCGCCCCCCCCCTGCTCCCACCCCCGCCCCGGTCAGTTGCCGCCGCCGATCACCACATCGTCAAAGTCCTGCAGCGCGTCGATGCCGCCGCTGCTGGAGTACTGCACCACGCTGCCGGTTGAAGCCGCCAGCTTGCCGCCTCGATCATCGCTGCCGAGGTAGAAGCCGTCCTGCCCGGCCGAATGAAGCACCACGCGTCCCCGCGATTGTCCGGGAATCGGCGGAGTGATGCTGGGCACCGGAAAGGCCGGGCTGCCCAGCAGGGCCGCCAGGTTGCCCTGAATCTGCGCGTCCGATCGACCGCCGCCAATCAGGCTGGACCGCACCCCGCCCACGTTCTGGTTGGTGCCCGCCCGCCCCAGCAGGTTGGCCGACAGATGGGCCGCGTTGGCGTTCCAGTAGAAGCGGGCCGGGTTGGTCGAGTTCACCTGCGCAAACGCGTTCGCATAGGTTGCACGGGCGTTGCCCGTCACCTTCGGCGCCCGCGGGTCCTCCACCCAGGCCAGAATCGGGTTGCCCCAGGTGTCCACCAGCGTCGGCATCCGGCGGTGCACGTCCTGAGCTGAGCCCAGCGTCTGGCCCGGCCGGTCCTGCGGCACCAGCGCATCGCCGCCCATCCGCAGATACGCGCCCGCCCGCCCGGCGTTGGGCGTTGCCGCTCCGGCGCCGATCTTGGTGATGTCCACGTTCACCTGCCCGGCCGCCGAACTCAGCGGGCCGACGTTGCCGAGAATCGGGCTGTCCGAACCGCCCGCCGCTGCCTGCGTCAGACCGCCGGCCAGGTCCAGCAGAATGTTCTGCATCGCCGAGAAGCCCCGCTGCCCGTTGTCACTGCTGCCCATGTCCGACACCGAGAAGTACCCCGGCAGCCGGTCGCGGTTGTCCAGCACAAACTGGCCCGCCGCCCGGTCCACGTCCGACATCCGGCTCTGCGTCGCCGCCTTGCGGGCCGAGTTGCGGGCCGAGCCCAGCACCGGCAGCAGAATCCCCATCACCAGCACGATGATGAACAGCACCGTCAGCAACTCCATCAGCGAGAAGCCTCGGGTGCTGACGATCGGACGGTGAGAGTTGGTGGCGTTCATCGGCGAAGTCCTGACTGCATGGTCCATCATCGAACGTCCGGCACAGCTGGCCTGACGACTGGCGAGCTCTCCCCGGCCAGCCCACTGGCCCGCTGCGTGCCCCGGCCTCCCGGCCGATGCCGCCCGCCCCCTCTGCTGCGTTTGCTGCCGGCACACCGATGGCCTCAGAGGTGGGCAACCCGGTGACGTGCCGGCATCGACGCCGTGGGCAGGCGACGAACCGGGGCGGATGACACCGCTCACGTCGCCAGTCTGTTCGACTTGACCGGCTCAGGGGATGCAGCCGCCCCAACGGAAGCGGAACCAGAACACTGCCGAGACCAGTGTAACCCCGCCCTTGGCAGCGGGCGGGGGATCCTTTGTTATCCCGTTCGTTCTTTGGTCGGTCTTTCTCCGTATGCCGACCACGGCCATATTCGCCATCCGTCCCCCCGCACGAACTTCGTATATACAGCTCGCCCTGCCCAGTTCCATCCCCTCAGTCCGCCGCCCGCTCGATTCCACCGGTCAACGATCACCGCTGATGGCCTCCCCCACTCGCCCGCCTTCGGGAGTCATCCTGCGACTGCACCCAACCGCCGCCGACGCGGACGGCTCAGGGGCTGCGCTGGCCGGAAGTCAGGACCGCTTCCTGCCCGAACCCGGCCTGGCCGCCCTGCGTGCCGGCCGACTGGCCATCCTCTCCACCGAAACTGTCTACGGCCTCGCGGCGGTCGCCCACGGCCCCACCCCGGGCCCGGTTGAGCAGCATCTGGCCGACGCCCTCCGCCTTCTCGGTGAAGACATCGCCGCTGGCGTGGTCTGGCACGCCCCCGATGTGCCAACGGTCATCGCCACGCTGGGCATCCACCAGCCGGTGCATCTGCGTCTGCTCGGCCGCCTGATGCCCGGCCCGCTTTCACTCGCGGTCGATCTGGATCAGGCCGGGCTGGCCCGCCTCACTTCCCAGCACCCGGCCCTGGCCCGGCTGTGCGTGCGATGCGAGGCCGGCGTCGCCGGCGTGGCGCTTGTTCGCGTGCCCGATCACCCGTTGGCGCAGCACCTCTCCGCCGCGGTCTGGACCACCGCGGACCCGGCGAACGCCGGCGTACTGGTCGCGCGGGGCATCCGTCTTGCCGGCCAGCAGGGCTGGGCGAGCGACCGCGCCGCCGCCGCGGCACGCCTGGCCGAAGCGGGCATCACCGCCGAAACCGCCGTGGACGGGGGCCGGGCCCGCCATGGCGAACCCAGCACCGCGATCCGCCTGCTGGCCGCCGGCGGCTGGCGGCTTGAGCGTGCCGGGCCGCTGAGCGCCGAACGCATCGCGCGGGCGGGCAGCTGCACCGTGCTGTTCGTGTGCACCGGCAACACCTGCCGCAGCCCGATGGCCGAGGCCATCGCGCGTCACACGGTGGGCGAGCGGCCGACCATCCCCACCATCGTGCGTTCCGCCGGCGTCGCCGCCGGCCGGGGCCAACCCACCACGCCCGAGGCCGTCCGCACGCTGGAGAAGATGGGCGTGAGCGCTGCGGAACTGCGGGGCAGCACCCCGGTGACCGAGCACCTGATCGACGAGGCGGATGTCATCTACGCCATGACCCGCTCGCACCTGGCGACCCTGCTGGACCGCTTCCCCTCCGCCCGGGGCAAGGCCCGCCTGCTCGACCCGGCGGGGACGGACGTGGAGGACCCCATCGGCGGTTCGCAATCGGTCTACGACGCGACGGCGGCCTCGCTGGCGCAGAGCATCCGGCAACGCTTCAAGGAGTGGCAGTGACATGAAGATCGGACTGGGTGCGGACCACCGCGGCGCTGCCGCCGCCAAGCAACTCATCGAGCGCCTCGCGGCGCTGGGGCACGAAGTGTCGGTGCTCAGCAACCTGACCACCGACACCATCGACTACCCCATCTCCGCGCACGCCGTCGGCACGGCCGTCGCCAACCACCAGGTCGACCGCGGCGTGCTCATCTGCGGCACCGGCATCGGCATGTGCATCGCCGCCAACAAGGTCCACGGCGTTCGCGCCGCCGTGGTGCACGATGAACTGACCGCCGAGATCAGCCGCACCCACAACGACGCCAACGTGCTCTGCCTCTCGGCCGACCTGCTCGGCCAGCGGCTGATCGAGAAGATCGTCGAAGCCTGGCTGGGCACGCCCTTCCAGGGCGGCCGGCACGCCCGCCGTCTGGAAGAAATCCGCGCCATCGAGCAGGGCAAGGACCCCGCACGAGGCCAGGCCTGAACGCGGCCCGCCGTCCGGATGCAATCGGCAGGCCGCCCCGAAACCCGTCGGCTTCCAGTGTGATCGGCCGCAACCCGCCCGGTCCGGCGACCTCCGGCCGACCGCCCGCTGCCGGCGGCCTTTACAGCGTCACCCACGTGCCGTCGATCGGCTCGCCGACTGTCGCCAGCGCCGCCCGCAGCAGCGCCCCGGCGGTGCGTCCATCGACAATCGGCACGCCCCGCTGCCCGCCGGAAGCCTGTCCCTCTCCCATCGCCTCAAAGCACGCGTGCAACTTGGGCAGCATGCCCCCGTCCACCGCGCCCGAGGCCCGCAGCCGCTCCACGTCGGCCTCGTTCAGCCGCTCCAGCCGCGTTGCCGGGTCCTTCGGGTCCGATCGCACGCCCGCGGTGTCCGACACCAGCACAAACCGCGACGGCGCCAGCGCCCTGGCCACCGCCCCGCCGGCCAGATCCGCGTTGATGTTCAGCCGCCGCCCGCCGCTCGCTTCGCGCTCATCCAGCGCGATCGGCCCAATCACCGGCACCCGCCCCTCGACCAGAATCGCCCGAACGCGTTCCGCCCGCACCGCCGTCACCTCGCCCACCAGCCCCAGGTCCGGCTCGGCCGTCCGCCGCCGCGCCGCCAGCACGCACTCGCCCAGCGAGTGCAGCGGGGCAGGCCTCGCCCCGCCGGCGCTGAGCATCGCGCACAGTTCGGCATTCACCGTCTGCGCCAGCACCTTCTCGGCGATCGCCAGCGTCGCCTCATCGGTGTACCGCTGGCCGGCGATGAACCGCGGGGCCAGACCCGCCGAGGCCATCGCCGCCGAGATCGCCTTGCCGCCCCCGTGCACCACCACCACCGCCACGCCCATCGCCGCCAGCGCCGCAGCGTCACCCATCACCTGCGCCATCTGCGCCGGCACATCCTGAATCGACCCCCCCACCTTCACCACCAGCGGGCCCTCACTGGTCAGTCGCCGGGCCCGCTCGGCCGCGTCCGGGTACACCGCCAGCGCTCGCTCCGGCGCCTGCTGCTTCACGCTCATCGATGGATCTCCGCAGCCGCGCGCCGCCCGCGGCCGTTCATCACGCCTTCTTCTTCCGGCCTGTCGCCGGCAACGCCTTGCCCTCCACCCACTTCCTGGCCAGCAGCGCCGCACCCAGCAGCCCCGCGTCCGGCCCCAACTTCGTGCCCACCACCTCCACCTTGCGGCACACCGCGGGGAACACATGCGCCCGCACCGCGTCGCGCACGGGGATCACCAGATCATCACCCATGGATTCGGTCAGCCCGCCGCCCAGCACCACGTGCTGAATGCCCAGCAGGGTCACCACGTTGGCAATGGAGATGCCCAGCATGTACGCCGCGTTGTCCACCACCTGCCGGGTGAGTTTGTCGCCCTTGGCATAAGCCTGCGCGATGACCTTGGCCTTGAAGTCCCCCATGTCCCCTTCGGCCAGATCGGTGATGATCGACGGATTGTTCGCCCTGATCAGCCGCACCAGCCGGTCCACCAGCGCCGTGCGCGAACAGTTGTTCTCCACCGAGCGGCTGCCCGGCGGGTTGCCCGGAAACAGGATCGTGTGCCCGATCTCGCCGGCGGTGAACGTCGCCCCGTAGAACAACTGGTTGTGCAGGATCAGCCCGCCGCCGATCCCGGTGCCGATCCACACCCCCAGCGTGTCGCGCACGCCCTTGGCGGCGCCCAACTGGTGCTCGCCATACACCGCCACGTTCACGTCGTTGTCCACCACCACGTGGTGCCCGAACTTCCGCGACAGCACCCGTGACAGCGGATAGTTGTTCCAGCGCAGGTTCACCGCCTCCAGCACCACGCCGTGCGCCGGGTCAATCGCCCCCGGAGCCCCGATGCCCACCGCCGACAGGTCGCGCACCGTCAACCCAGCCGCCTGGCAGGCCTCGTGCACCCCGTCCACCAGCCGGTCGAGCACGCGGTCCGAGCCTTCCCCGGCGCGGGTCTTCTTCTTCGCCCGACCCACCACCTTGTTCCCCGGGCCCACCACCCCGATCTGCATGTTCGTCCCGCCCAGGTCAATTCCCGCGACAAATCGGCCCTTGGCCATCGCCTGCTCCTTCACGCCGGCGATCACCTCCGCAGCAGCGCAGCCGCGTCAGATTTCACCAGGCCGAGAGTGTAGGGGAAGCCCGACCGTGCCACCCCCGTCCGCAGCCCGCCGCATCCCTCCACCCGCAAACACCCTCACCAACCGGTCGATCAGCCCAGCAGCCGTGCCGCCACCACCGCGCACCCCAGCCCCGCTCCGGCCAGAGCCGACTCAGTGCGGGCTCGCAGCCGCACCGCTTCATCCGTATCGCCCACCACCACATACACCGTGCTCCCCGAGCCGGTCACCAGCGCCCGCCGGCCGGTGGCCCCGCCCACCACCCTGATCACCTCCCGCAGCACCGGCGCCACCACCTGCGCAGCCTCCGACAGGTCGTTGAACAGCAGATCCTCCCTCGGCTCGCCGGCGATCACGCTCTGGCTCACCGCCCGCCGCACACGCTGCTCATCAAGCCCGGCGATCGCCCCGCCGTCGAACGCGCCGTACACCGGCCCCGTCGGGCACGCCGCCTCAGGCAGCACCAGCACCGCCCACCCCGGCACGTGGGGCAGCCGCTCAATCCGCTCGCCAAAGCCCGAGACCAGCGCCGGGCTGGGCGGTGCCCCCAGCGCTTCCTGGTGGTCCAGAAAAAACGGCACGTCCGAGCCCAGCTTCGCCGCAACCGCCAGCAACTCGGTCGCCGGAATCCGCAGGCCGAACAATGCGTTCACCGCCCGCAGCGTGCTGGCGCAGTCCGACGAGCCGCCCCCCAGGCCGCCCCCCACCGGAATCCGCTTTTCCACCGTGATGCGGCACGGCAGCGCCTGCCCGGTCATCGCCCGCAACGCCGCCAGCGCCCGCACCGTCAGATCCTTCTCCACCGGCCAGTCAATCGGCGACGGGGCCGGCGCCCGCTCATGCCAGCGGATCGCGTGCCCGGTCTCCTCGCCCTCCCGAACCCGCTCCACAGTCACCTCGTCGCACAGATCCACCGGCACAAACCACGAACAGATCGGGTGGTAGTTCTTCGGCGGCACCGGCCCCCCGACCGACAACGCCAGATTCAACTTGGCCGGCGCCCGCAACCGCACGCGCTCGCCGCCATGATCGGGGTGGTCTGAACGGTCGGCGACGTCGGCTGGGTTGCGCACGGCGAACAATACGTGACACCGGCATGTTCGTGGGCAACCCGCCCGCATCGGACCGGTGACGAGGTTCACCATGTCCAAGGCCAACAGCCGCCCGCCGGCCCCACTCCCCTCCGCCCCGGATTCGGGCATGCCCCCCGCCGCCCGTCCGCAGACCGTGGGTGACATCTGCGCCGCGCTGGAGGCCCTTGCCCCCACCCGCTTCGCCGAACCGTGGGACAACGTCGGACTGCTCGTCGGCGACTCCGCCGAGCCGCTCGCCCCCGACGCCCGCGTCGTGCTCACCATCGACCTGACCGAGCAGGTCCTCGGCGAGGCCCACGCCAACCGCACCCTCACCGCCGGCGCCGCCGGCGTGCTGGTCTGCTATCACCCGCCGCTGTTCTCCGCCACCAAGCGGCTCACCGCAGCCAAGCCCCTGCACGCCGTCCTGCTCCGCGCCATCCGCGCCGGCTGGGCCGTCTACGCACCGCACACCGCGCTCGACGCCGCCCCAGCAGGCATGTGCGACTGGCTGGCCGACTGCGTCCTCGGCCGAACCAACGCCGAGGCCCTCCACGCCGACCGTCGCGCTCTCCGACCCGCCGGCATCCTCGCCGACGGCCAGCAACTCAAAGTCGTCACCTTCGTCCCCGCTCAAGACGCCGCCAAAGTTCGCCATGCCCTGGCCACCGCCGGCGCCGGCCGCATCGGCGACTACGAAGTCTGCAGCTTCGCCTCCCCCGGCACCGGCACCTTCCTCGGCAAGCCCGGCAAAGCCCACCCCGCCGTCGGACATGCCGGCCAGCTTGAGCACGTCGAAGAACACCGCCTCGAGATGGTCGTCAGCCAACGCTCACTCGCACTCGCACTCACCACGCTCCGCCAGTTCCACCCCTACGAAGAACCCGCCATCGATGTCTACCCGCTGGCCCCCCAGCCGCAACGCAACACCGGCACAGGCCGCCGCCTCGTGCTTGACCACCCCATGACCGTCCGCGCCATGGCCGACCGCCTCAAAGCCGCCCTGGGCGTCTCCCACGTGCAGATCGGCGGTCCACTCGACCGTGTCGTCAGTTGCATCGCCGTCTGCCCCGGCTCCGGCGGCGAACTCGCCGACGCCGCACTTGAAGAAGGCTGCGAACTGCTGGTCACCGGCGAGATGAAGCACCACGAGGTCCTCGCCGCCGTCAACCGCGGCCTGAGTGTCCTCCTCGCCGGACACACCCGCACCGAACGCCCCTACCTCCGCCTCTTCGCCTCCCGGCTGGCCGCCCGCCTCGAGGGGGTGCCCGTGATCACCGCCGAGTCCGACCGCGACCCCCTGGTCGAGGTGTGACCCCAACGCCGTCAACCGATCGCATCGCCCATCGGCATCACCCGCAACGCGTCCCATAGTGTGTCCCGACACATCGCCTCACCCGTTGCCGCTCCTCCCCGACCCCTCCAGACGGTCATCCTGAATGTCCGATAATGACGGCTTTGCCACTTGTCCAGTGTTGCGACCTGTTCGCTGGAGGTTCTGTGGAGAATACTGCATGCGGGGTTTCTCCGCTCTGACATGCCGGCCCGCACGCCGACCCGCTCGCTATGCCTGAGGACACTCCGCAAATCGTGACCCGTCTGGTGCTCCGCTGCGGCTCCGGCGATGCCCGCGCCGCTGACGAACTGCTCCCGCTGGTCTACGACGAACTCCGCCGCCTCGCCCGCTGGCACATGTCCCAGGAACGCGACCGCGGTGCCGGCCACACCCTCCAGCCCACCGCACTGGTCCACGAAGCCTTCGGCCGCCTTGCCGCCAACTCCGAACTGCAGTGGAACGACCGTCGCCACTTCTTTGCCGCCGCCGCCGTCGCCATGCGTCGAATCCTGGTGGAACGCGCTCGCCGGGTAGCCGGACCCAAACGGGGCGGCGGACGCATCCGCGAGCAACTCAACCCCGACGGCGTCTCCACCCCGGCCATCGATGATGTCGATGCCGGCGAGACCGACTGGATCGTTCTCGACGCCGCCATGACCGAACTGCAGGCCACCGACCCGGCACTTGCCGAGATCGTGCACCTGCGATATTTCGCCTGCCTGTCCATCGACCAGACCGCCCAGGCTCTGGGCATCAGCGACCGAACGGTGGACCGTCAGTGGAAAATCGCCCGCGCCTGGCTGCTGGACGCCATGAGCCGCCATGCCGCGGACGATGTCGCCGACCGGGGCTGATTCTCGCTTGCTGTTTCAGCGGGCCGCCTTGCCGCTGTCCGCAAACGTCCTCGCCCGACCCGAACGCCCGTTCCATCCACCGCTCGCCCGTTCTGAAAGCTGCACCGTGAGCCCCCTGTCCCCCGCTCCAGCCCATGCCGCCGACGCCGCCCCCGCCTGGGCCGATGTTCGCGCCATGCTCGACCGCGTGCTGGACCTTCCCGTGCCCCAGCGTGCGGCCTTTCTCCAGGCCGCCTGCGCCGGCAACGCTCCGCTCCGCGCCGGCGTTGAACGCATGCTCGCCCTCGCCGAGGACTCCGGCGATCGGCTCGACCCCGTCACCGCTGAACCCATCCGCTCGCTCGCCAGCGAACTCGAGCAGCAAACCCCCATTCTCACCGGAGTTCAGACTGACCGCTACGCCCTCGGCCGTCAGCTCGGCCTCGGCGGCATGGGCGTGGTCTACGAAGCCGACGATCTGGCCCTCGGTCGCACCATCGCCATCAAGGTCATCCACGCCGCCCTGGCGACGCCCGCGACCATCCGCCGCATTCAGCAGGAGTCCAAGGTCCTCGCCCGCCTGCGCCACCCCGGCATCGCGCAGGTCTTCGAGATGGGCTGGCTGGATGTGCCCGCCGCCGGAGGCCGCGCCGCCGCCCGCGTGCCGTTTCTGGCCATGGAGATGGTTCCCGGCGCCCGCCCGCTCACCGTCGCGCTCGAGGCGCACCCGCTCCCGGTCCGCCTGCGGACTCTGGCCGCCGTCTGCGATGCCGTGCAGCACGCCCACCAGCGGGGCGTGATCCACCGCGACCTCAAGCCCGGCAACATCCTTCTGGACGCCGACGGCCAGGTGAAGATCATCGACTTCGGCATCGCCCGCATCGCCGATCCGGCCACCCACCAGCCGCCCGCCGCCCCCGCTGCGCCCCCGGTCGCCGGCGGTCCGAACCCCGCATCCGCCGTCACCCGCGCCGTCGGCGTCCTTGGCACCGTCCGGTACATGAGCCCCGAGCAGTGCGACGGGCATGAGGGCGACGCCCGCAGCGATATCTACGCCTTGGGCGTGCTGCTCCACGAGTGCATCACCGGCCGCAGCCCCTACGCCCACGCCGCCTCCCCGCTTCTTGAACTCTCCCGTGAGATCCGCTCGGGCATCCGCATCGCCGATCGACTCGTGCTCTCGCCGACGCTGCCCGACCCCGGTCCGCAGCAGGCTCGCGATCTCGCCGCCATCATCCGCCGCGCTACCGCGTCCGACCCCCAGGCCCGCTACCGCTCCGCCGCCGAACTGGCCGACGACCTGCGCCGGGTGCTCGACAGCGAGCCCGTCTCCGCACGCCCGCCAGACGCCCTCTACCAGTTCCGTCTGTTTGCCCGTCGCAACCGCGTGCTCGTCAGCCTCGCCGGCGCCGTCGTCGCCGCCCTGGTCCTCGGCGTCCTCGGCACCACCATCGGGCTCATTCAAGCACGCAGCGCTACCAGACAGGCCAACCTCGCCGCCGCCAGATCACAGGCCATGGCCGGGTTCTTCGAACGCTCCTTCCGCGGAGTCGACACGCCCTCCGCACCCCTTGCCGGATCCCGGCTCATGAAGGTCAACGGACCCCACGGCCCCTGGGGGTACATCGGCCAGCCTGACGAAGCGACGATTCTCCCGGCCACAGGCCAGGCCGTCAAGGTCGTCGATCTGCTCCGTCATGCCGCCCGGATGATCCCCACCGAGTTCCCCGACGATCCCCTCGTCCAAGCGGACCTTCGCATCCGGGTGGCGGACATGCTCTTGCATCGGACCGACACGACGACCGCCGCCGAACTGGCCTCCGCCGCCGCCGAAACCTTCCTGATTCACCTCGGACCCGACGACGACCGCACGCTGGCCGCGGAGATGGTCCTCGCCGACGCCCTGATCAGAACCGAATCCCCTCGCTCTGAGTCGATCCTCGAGTCCGTGATCGAGCGGCTCACCGCCATGTACGGCCCGACCGATCCCCGCGTGCTTCTGGCCTGGCGGAGACTGCTGAGCGTCTGGGGTTGGCAGCAGCGGCACATGCTCGCCGGCGTGCAGTCCGACCGCATCGCCGGGCTGCTGATCGATGAGTTCGGCGACACTTCGCACGAGCCGCTGCTGTGGAAATCCTGGGCCGCTGACCTGCTGTTCAAGGCCTTCGCGGCGGACCCCGCCAACCGCGCAGCCGCGCTCCAGCGGTTGATCACCGACAACGAGAATCTCAGGGCACGCCTCGGCCCGGATGATCCCCACGTCCTCTCCAACGAAGCGACCCTTCTTCTCCACGCCCGCCCCAAGAGCACGCGCGAGGACCACCTCGCCGCCGCCGCCGAAGCCGAGTCGCTGCTGCGCCGCTTCAATCGGGTGGTCGGATCGGGCACCCCGACGACCTTCGAACTGCAGGGCCTGCTCATCAGTTGCTACCTGCACGCCGGCCGACCGGCCGATGCGCTCCCGCACGCGCGCCAACGCTACACCGAGGCCGTCTGGAACTTCGGCGACGATTCGATGTACACCGCAAGAGCAAGGGGGCTGCTCGCACGCACCATTCTGGCCGCCGGAGGCGATGCCGCCGAAGCCGAAGCTCTCGCCCACCAGACCTGCGTTCATTGGCGGCCGTTCATCAATCCGGCCCAGGGCCCTGGAGACGACTGGGGCGGCTATTTCCAGGCCGTCAAGGCCTCGGCCATCCGCATCGGCGGCGAACCCGCCCGCGCCCTGCCGCTGCTCATCGAAGTCGCCGATGCACGGGTACGCCTGGTCGTCAAGGACGGCCCGGGCTGGTGGACCGACGTCTTTGTACAGGCCGAACTCGCGGCCACGCTCGAGGCCCTGGGCCGCCATCCCGAGGCACGCACCGCCCTCGGGGCTGCAAGGGCCGCCGAAGTATCGCTGCCATATCCCCATCCCCTCCGCGACCACGTCAACCTCGTCGCCAAGGCTTTGGGCATGCCCGAAGTTCATCCCCCTGACGAAGCCGCCGCCCACTGATGACCGCTGATCACTTGTCCCGCCGATAGTTCGTCTTGCCCTTGTCGCGCTGCTTGCTCTTGCGCGACCGCGCCGCCGAACCGTCGTTGCCGTACTTGAGCTTCTCCCAGTCGATGTTCAGCCCGCCGCCGCCCAGGGCCACCGGCCCCGTCGGCGAGGCCAGGCCCTCGTAGCCCGGCTTGGGGTACACCTTGCGGGACTTGCCCTTGTCGCGCGACTCCGCGTCGGTGATCACCAGGTCCATCTTCCGCAGCGCCAGGTCCACCTTGGCGATCGTCACCGCCACCTGATCGCCGATCGAGAAGCTCCGGCCCGACGCCTGATTCACCAGCGCGCCCGACTTCTGGTCCAGCCGCCACGCCCCCGCCCGGCCCTCCTTGCCCACCGGCAGCTCTTCCTTCTTGATAAACCCGTCGGCCAGATACTTGTCCAGCCGGATGAAGATCCCCGCGTTGGTGCACCCGGTCACCATGCCCCGGAAGCTCTCGCCCACGTGCTGGCTGAGCAGCTGCAGCACCAGGAACGACCGCAGCGAGTCCTCCGCCTCCGCCGCACGAACCTCCGTCAGCGTGCACGCCTTGCCGATCTGCACCAGCGTGTCCTCGTCCGGGCACAGCGGGCTTTCCATCAGCGCCTTGCCCAGCGCGTCGCGCTCCTCGTCGGTGCGGGGCGGGTTCTTGCCGTTTTCCGTCGCCTTCAAGTACGCCGCCAGCGCCCGGTGCACCGTCAGGTCCGGATACCGCCGGATCGGGCTGGTGAAGTGCGCGTACGCCTCGCTGGCCAGCGCGTAGTGCCCGATCTGCGCCGGCGAATACTCCGCCTTGGTCAGCGTCCGCAGCACCGCAAAGTGCACCGCCGGCGCCGCCGCCGTTCCCTTGGTGCCGTCCAGCAGCGTCTGCAGCTCCTTGCGCGTCGGCTTCTTGGGGATTGCAAACCCCGCCACCCGCGCCACCGTCCGCAGATCATCAACGTCACCCGGCGTCGGCTCAGGGTGAATCCGCCGCAGCAGCGGCACCTTCACCCGCTGGAACAGCCTCGCCAGCACCTCGTTGGCCTCCACCATGAACATCTCAATCAGCGTGTGCGTGAACGCGTCGTCCTCACGCTCCGCGTCAATCACCCGGCCCTCGTCGTCGTACACCAGCTCCACCTCCGGCAGATCCAGGTGGATCATCCCCGCCTCCCGCCGCCGCTGCCGGATCGCCCGCGCGCACGCGTCCATCTCGCGCAGCGTCGAGAGCAACTGCTCGGTGTAGTTCGGCTCGGTCTTGGCGTGCTTGCGGGCCTCGTCCATGTCCCCGTCGATCAGCGCCTGCGCTTCCAGGTACGTCAGCCGCTTCTTCGAGTGGATCACCACCTGCGCCACGCCCGACCGCAGCAGCACGCCCTGCCGGTTGTACACCATGAAGCACGACTTGCAGTACCTCGGCACGCCCTCCTGCAGCGAGCAGATGCCGTTGGACAGCCCCTCAGGCAGCATGGGGATCACATGCCGGGGCAGGTACACCGAGTTGCCCCGCTTGCGAGCTTCCTCATCCAGCGGCGTCCCCGGCGGAATGAAGTGCGCCACATCGGCGATATGCACGCCCAGTTCCCAGCCCTCGGGCACCCGCTTGATGTGGATCGCGTCGTCGTAGTCCTTGGCGTCCGGCGGGTCGATGGTGATGATGAACTCATCCCGCAGATCGTCCCGATCCTTCCACCCCGTGTGCTCGCACTGCCGCAGTTCCGCCTCAAACTGCTCCGTCGCCCGCCTCGCCTGCGAGTGCACCCGCTCGTCAAAGTCCCCCGGCAGGTTGTACGCCGCGATCACCGCCTGCGTCTCCACCGACGGCAGCCCGGCCTCCCCCAGCACCTCGGTGATCACGCCCTCCGGCAGCATGTCCCCTTCGGGGTACGCCGTGATCTCCACGACCACCTTGTGCCCGGCCCGCGCGTTCTTCACGTGCGGGTCACGCACCACCACCGGCGAGGTCAGCTCCCGCCCGTCCGGGTACACCAGCCACTGCGTCCCCTGCTGGCGAAGCTCCCCGCTGAAGCGCTGCCGCTTGCGCGTCATCACCTCTTCGATGAACCCCACCAGGTCCTCTTCCCCGTTCCGCCGCCGCCGCTGCACCGACACCCGCACCGTGTCCCCCGTCAACGCCGAGCCCACACCCTCCGGCGGAATGAACACGTCCCCCTCCTTCACCTTCACCGTCGGCACCACAAACCCGAACCCCTTGGGGTTCTTGCGGAACACCCCCACCACCTCCTCGCCCATCGCCGGCAGACCCACCTTGCCGTCGGTGTCCACCGCCAGCTTGCCGGCCTTGGCCAGCCGCGCCACCGTCTGCCCGAAAACCCCCGCCTCGGCCCCCGGCACCCCCAGGTCATCCATGATCTTCGCCACCAGCGACGGGGTGTAACTGTCGTGCGAAAGGTGCTCCAGCAACCGGCGTTCATAACGATCTGCCATAAGGCAAACGGTAGGAAACTCCCACGCCCGTCCCCCGGCCAATCGCACGCCATCTGGCCACTTTCCGCCCCCTCCCCCGCACGTCCCTCCCCCGCCGCGGATCGCGCCACGGCCCAAATCGGCCAACCCGCCGGCGCCGCCCGCTTGCTGAGCCGCGCCCGGAACCTCCCCGACCCTGTCCAGCCGGCCCCATCGCCGACGCGGACCAACCCGCCCGAACGCCGGACTGCCCCCCCATCACCACTCCCCCATCACCACTACCCCCCGCCGTCACCACACCTCAGGCCAGCTCGCCCGCGTACGAACCCAGCGACGCCTTGAAGCCCCGGGGCGAAAAGCCCAGGTGCGCCTGCGCCTTCTCCAGGTCCGCGTCCATGTCTCCCTCCGCCATGAACGCCTGCCCCGCATCAAACGGGAACAGCCCGCCCAGCCCCAGCCGACCCGCCGCCATCGCCATGTACGCGTGCGGCCGCGCCGGCAGACCGATCACCGGCAGCGATGTGTCCGCCCCCGGCAGCGTCTGCTTGAAGTGCGTCAGCATCTCCTTCCAGGTCATCCGCTCCGGGCCCGCCAGGTTGTAGATCTCCTGCACCGTCTGCGGACGATCCAGGCAGCTCGCAAACGCCTCCGCCACGTCCGACACATGCACCGGCGCCACCGTCGGAGCCTCGAACCCCACGTGGCTCAGAATCGCGTTCTCCGAACGCTCCACCAGCCGCGTGAAGTACGGAATGAAGAAGAACGGCGGAGCCTCCCCGCGGCACCATTTCCTGATCATCCCCACCAGTTCCCCGTCCGCCCCGTGAATCAGCCCCGGCCGGAAGATCGTCCACTCCAGCCCGCTCCGACGCACCAGCAGCTCCGCCTCGTGCTTGGTCCGCTGATACTCCGCCCGCCCGTCAGAACTCACCCCCATCGCCGACATGTGCACATAGCGGCGGCAGCCGTGCTGCCGGCACGCCTCCAGAATCGTCGTCGTCGCGCCCACGTGCATGCCCTGAAAGGTCTGGTCCCCCGCCGCCCGAATGATGCCGATCAGGTGGATCATCGCCACCGGCTCGGTGCTGAACAGCTCGGCCACCGCCGCCGGGTCACGCACGTCGCCCTTCACCAGCGTCACCCGCCGGTCCGCCGGCAGCACCCGCGAGGCCTTCTCGGTGTCGCGCACCAGCGCCCGCACCGTGTGCCCACGCGAAAGCAACGCCCGAACCACCGCACGCCCTACAAACCCGGACGCCCCCGTCACGCCAACATTCAGACCTTCAGCCATAAGAGCCGAGGATAGCCCGCACCCCTCGCCACCCACCCCGCTCCC
>Ga0209972_10000141_pt1 | contig 68422 bp, 56 predicted proteins | sample NOAtaG_7_FD_187302 | JGI IMG/M metagenome (GOLD analysis project Ga0209972, IMG submission 187302) | Freshwater lake microbial communities from Lake Erie, under a cyanobacterial bloom - NOAA_Erie_Diel1S_2200h metaG (SPAdes) (version 2) | ecosystem: Environmental > Aquatic > Freshwater > Lake ... | reverse complement strand
CGAGTGGCTCAAGAACACACTCGAAACTATACCTCAACATCCCGTCAACAAATTATACGAGTTGATACCGCGCAAGGTGTAGTTTACCGTGGGCTTACGGGGAGAGGGCGCGGCTTCGGAAGCGCACCACTGAAGAAACACAAACGTTACTGGTCAGTTTAGACCAAAATATGACGGAGGATGCCGAAAATCCAATTTAGAGTAGGCAATAAATTAAAGCAAAGCAATATGAAAAATTTCGTTTATGAAAACTGGTACAAATTGATGATTGGTTCGTCACTATTAATGGCATCATTTGGATTTATGGTGCATTCTATTTCACCTGCAATGGCGGATAGCGGCAAGGACAAATTGAATATCAAGTCAAATTACAGTTTAGTTTCTACAAATGCGGATGGATCTATCAACGTGAAATTATCGGATGAACAAATGAAAATATTGACTCCAGCAGGTGTCCAGCAAGTTGACATTGTAAGTGTGGGTGGAGATGGAAGTGGCTCATTTGCAAAGGGATTGCTTCCCGTTAAAGCATATATTGCTCAATAAATTTAGAACTATTTGAATTGCTTGCTCAATAAACAAGTAGGTAGCCAACGCACAACAGCCATTAAAGTTGAAGGTATGGGCAAACTGTAGCCGACAATACCTATTCTTACAAATAAGAATAAATGAGGTTTTTGGCTTAAAACCGCGGATTCCATCACTGTCTCCAATTTCTGAATAGAGTGGTAAAACATAATTCTCTATTTTCGACCAGTGAAAAAAGTCGCTTCAATGTCCATGTTTGCTCTAGCTTCTAACTTGCTATTTGCGCAGGGCGGGTTGGGCAGCTGGAATATATTCAGCACTAAGGCAGCTATCTCTGACCGTTGGGGCGTGTTTCTGGAAGGTCAAGTTCGTTCACTACAGTTTTACAACAACTTTCACTACCATGAATTGAAGGGAGGGGTGAGTTACGCACTCGACAAGAATTTTTCTTTCGCTGTAGCAGCCGGCAAGTACGACACCTATCAAGAGGGAGGAGACTTTGTAACACCCAAAGCTAGCGATGAAGTAAGGCTTTTTGAGCAAATGAGTATGAGTCAATATCTGCACCGCATCAAATTTGAGCACCGCTACCGGGCAGAACAGCGCTTTACAAAAAATGGATATCGAAACCGATTCAGGTATCGAATGCAAGCCATAATCCCATTGAATGGGCTTAAAATTGAGCCCAAGGTTTGGTATTTTTCGGGAAGCGGTGAGCTATTCTTCACTGATACGCCTGCTTACTTTGAGCGGATTCGCACGTACGTGGGGTTCGGCTATCAGCTTTCAAAAAACATTGGATTGCAAGCAGGCTACCTACACCAATTCGACTATAAACTGGTGGACGAAACGGGAAAAGACTTCCTTCAAGTTTCACTACTATGGGACATGCGGCTCCATAGAAAGGAGCAGGAGAAAATTCCATCGCAAGTAGATTAACAAAACATTTGTAATTTGTTTCTAAACTTCTTGTTTATCGACTCAAACTTTCTTTAACTTTAAGAGGCTAATGAATGTAGCCTTGTAAACCAGAAAATAAAACCCACTCTAAACTCATTGTGCTATGGCAAAAAAAGCAAAGAAGGCAGCAAAAAAGAAGGCAAAACCGGCCAAGAAATCAGCTAAAAAAGCGGTGAAGAAAGTAGTAAAACAAGCGGCCAAAAAATCCGCGAAAAAAGCAGCCAAAAAGGTTGTGAAAAAAGTAGCTAAGAAAGTCGTGAAAAAAGCGACTCCTAAAAAACCAGCAGCCAAGAAAAAATCTGCATCTAAGCCAAAACCTGCACCCGCTCCCAAGCCAGTAGTTGTTGCGGTAGTTCCTACTCCACCACCTGCCCCTACCCCTGCACCAGAAAGCAATGGTGGCGACATGGGAATGGGCGGATCAAACTAGAAAGACTTATTCGAATAGAAGAAGCGATACTATGTGTATCGCTTTTTTTATGACCTTCATTCAGTAGCGGCAAATGAACTTCTTAATCTCAAAAAATCACTGCCATCGACATGGCAAATCCACGCCCAAAAAGATATACTTTTGAGCAAACCGCATCAATGCCTTTATTCAGTTTGAAAAGCCTTCTCTCGCATAAAGATCAATTACGAGAGAAAACCAAGGACTACCGGAGGATTGTGCTGATTCAAGTGGTGATTGTATCATTTGGATTAGTTCTGTCAGAGCCACTGTTAGCCGACTCAAAGAGTGACGCCTCTAAGCTGATCATTTCAATATTTTCGCTTTTTGCAGCGGTCTATGCTTTTTTACAATGGGATTTGCTTCGGAATTTCACAGACAACCGGATTGTATTAAATGCCATTCTTATCGCGTTGATATTGGTGATAGTAACCGGCATCCTGGTTGAATTTCCTTACTATCAAATCATACAGGTACCTAACCGCCAAGCCTATTTGCTAACCCTACGCGGTGTTCTCTTCCCCATCGAAGTGACCGTAATCAGCTTTGCAATACATGATCTGTTTTCTGGAAGTCACATGACACCCGACAAGCTTTGGGGTGAGGCCTGCATATTCTTGATGATAGGGATATCCTTTGGCAGTTTATTCGACCTGATATCTGTCGCCAAACCCGAGAGCCTGGGTGTCGCTATAGAATTAGGCGTTCCAAATTACGCTGAATGTGTAACTTACAGCTTTAGCATTTTAGGGGGCGTAGACTCCGGATTGCAGCCCAGTCGGCTAATTCGAAATATTAGCATTTTAGAAGCCGTTTGGGGAGGCCTTTATGGCATGCTAATAATTGGAAAACTATTAGGGCTGCCAAGAGAAGAGGAAAAACCAGAAAATAAATAAATAAAAATAAACTACCATGAATAACAGTAAACTTCCATTTATCATTGTGGGCATCATTGCCTTTTTTGTATTGCTTGCGCTTTCTTCAAGCCTTTTCTACAATGTAGCCGTCACCGAACGGGCTATCATCTTTTACCCATTTGGCAAAGGTCTTGATAAAACAGATGTTATTGGGCCAGGAACACACCTAAAAATGCCCTGGAATGAGGTGGCTACCTATAAGGTAAACGAGACTTCTTCCGATGAAAACATGGACGTGCTGGACAAGAACGGTCTGTCGATCCATGTGGATATTACGGTTCGTTTCTACCCTGTTCCCAATAAAATTGGCTTTATACATGAGCAATTCACCAAAGATTATGTGAATGTGTTGGTTATCCCGGAGGTTCGGTCAACCGTTCGCCAGGTAATGGGTAGATATACTGCCGAGGAAATCTATTCTACCAAAAGGGCCGAAGTTGAAACAGCTATCACCACGGAAACCGAAAATATTTTACACACCAATAACGTGAAAGCTACGGCTGTACTGATTCGTTCCATTACTTTGCCCGAACAAATCAAGGCAGCCATCGAAAACAAGCTTCAACAACAACAGGAATCACTGGCCTACCAATATCGCCTCGATAAAGAAAAGAGTGAAGCAGAGCGTAAGCGGATTGCTGCAGAAGGTGAATCAAGGGCAAACAATATCATCAACAACAGCTTAACCGACAAACTGCTAAAAATGAGGGGCATTGAAGCGACCTTAGAGCTTTCTAAGTCGCCCAACTCAAAGGTGATTGTGGTGGGTTCAGGCAAAGATGGCATGCCGCTAATCTTGGGTAATAACTAAATATCAAAGACTATTTTTTTCTACTAACTCTTCCCTTTATCTTTAAAACCAAAGCATAAACAATATTCTTATGGCGAAAACAGCTGAGTTGATTATTAATGGAAAGTCGTATAAACTTCCAATAGTAGAGGGTACCGAGAACGAGATAGCAGTAGATATAAGTACCTTACTAGAAGATTCTGGTGCAATAACCCTGGATCTAGGCTATAAAAACACAGGCGCTACTAAAAGTGCCATTACTTTTTTGGATGGCGACAAGGGAATCCTTCGTCACAGGGGATACTCCATTGAGGAACTGGCATCGATGTCTAGCTTTTTAGAAGTTTCATACCTATTGATTTTTGGGGAATTACCCAACAAAGAGCAGTTAGACAAGTTTTCCGATGATATCAGACGGCACACGATGGTGCATGAGGATATCAAAAAGATATTGGATGGATTCCCCTCTTCTTCCCACCCCATGGGCGTTTTGGCTTCCATGTTTTGCGCACAGACTGCTTTTTATCCGGAATCATTGGATCCGAACAGATCTGCTGAGGGTGTTTATTTAAGCATTGTTCGGTCGTTGGCCAAGATGCCAACATTTGCTGCATGGGCCTACAAAAACGCAATGGGCCACCCGGTGAACTATCCAGACAATTCCCTCAACTATTGTTCACGGTTTTTGAAAATGCTATATGCATTGCCTGCCGAACATTATGAAGTCGATCCAATTGTCGCCAGTGCGCTTGACAAACTACTGATTCTACATGCCGACCACGAGCAAAACTGTTCAACTTCTACGGTTCGTATCGTGGGCTCTTCCAAAGCTAGTATCTACTCTTCTATCTCCGCAGGTATCAACGCCCTTTGGGGCCCTTTACATGGAGGCGCCAACCAGGAAGTTATTCTAATGCTAGAAGCCATTAAAAAAGATGGCGGAGATGTAGAAAAATGGATTAACAAAGCCAAAGACAAAAACAGCGGATTCCGCCTGATGGGCTTTGGACATCGTGTTTATAAAAACTTTGACCCACGTGCCAAGATCATCAAACAAACCGCAGACGAGGTATTGGGTAAACTAGGCGTGAATGATCCCGTGTTGGATATTGCGTTGAAACTTGAGGAGGTAGCACTGAGAGATCCTTATTTTATCGAACGCAAATTGTATCCAAATGTGGATTTCTACTCAGGCATCATTTACCGCGCGTTGGGAATTCCGGTGGATATGTTCACCGTGATGTTTGCGATGGGTCGTTTGCCTGGATGGATAGCCCAGTGGAAGGAATTGCGTGAAAACAAAGAACCTATTGGTCGTCCTCGCCAAATATATACTGGACAGAATCTGAGGACTTACGTACCTATCGGAAAAAGATAATTTCTCAACGTCCATGGTCGATTGTCAATTGACCATGGACTTTTTTATTTACAAAATTATGGCGCTCATAGATGACTTTAACGCAGCAGTTTCAAAATCAAAAGACTTAACCAAGAGACCTTCGAATGAAGAACTTTTGGATTTGTACGCACTCTTCAAGCAGGCAACTGATGGCGATGTGAGTGGTGATCGTCCGGGAGGTTTTGACTTTAAGGCAATCGCAAAATTTGATGCGTGGGCAAACAAAAAGGGTCTTTCCAAAGATCAGGCGATGACTGACTACGTCTCGCTCATGAATCGTCTGCAAGCTGCTTACTCATAACTCCATCCAATAAGGCTTACTATTTAGCCGTGAATCTATTTTTTCAACCAGCGGTTTCAGAAGGAGTCAATCACCTGACCGCTGAGGAATCGTACCATGCTTTTCGCGTTTTGAGACTGTCGGTAGGTGACGAGATTAAAATTACCGATGGCAAAGGTGTTTTATATCAGGCCACGATTACTTCCATTGATTCGAAAAAGTGTGGATTCAAAATCAATACCGAAAAAAAAATTCCAAAGAAGAGCTACTACATCCACATCGCTATTGCTCCTACCAAAAATACAGATCGGATTGAATGGTTTGTTGAGAAGGCAGTAGAAATTGGTGTTCATGAAATCAGTTTTATCCTTTGCAAAAACTCAGAACGAAAGGTGCTCAACTTAGAACGAATCGAAAAGATTGCAATAAGCGCGATGAAACAGTCGCAACAAGCATGCATGCCAATACTTCATCCGTTACAACCGTTTAACGAAATCCTAAAACAACCGGCAGATCAAAAATTTATTGGGCATGTGGATTCTTCCAACCCTTTCCATCTCAAGGCGATCGCTAAACCGAACAAGAGCTATTTGGTTTTGATTGGACCTGAAGGCGATTTCGCAATAGACGAATTGAATGCTGCACTTCAATCTGGTTTTGAAAAAGTAAGTCTTGGCGAAAATCGGCTAAGAACTGAAACGGCTGGCGTTGTTGCCTGTCAAGTTTTTCGATTTGTAAACACATAGAAGGAACTCTACTTTCGTATCAAATACTCGTTCAAGATGTCTGCTATAGAAGCAAAAAAGGAAATTCAAGAGTTGGTTGATCAGATCAATCATTACAATGAGCTGTACTACCAAAAAAATAAATCCGAAATTTCAGATTATGAGTTCGATCAATTATTAAAAAAACTAGACGATCTAGAAAACGAATTTCCGGAACTAAAGCAGCCCGACTCGCCCACCCAACGAGTAGGAGGCACCGTCACCAAAGAATTTGAAAACGTAGTTCATCAATATCCCATGCTTTCGTTGGGAAATACCTACTCCAAAGAAGAGCTGGAAGAATTTGACGTTCGCGTTGCCAAGGGCTTAGAAGGAGAACCCTACGACTATTTCTGTGAACTGAAATTTGATGGCGTTTCAATTAGCTTGGTCTATGAGAATGGTATCCTGATCAAAGCGATCACGCGTGGCGATGGCGTGCGTGGTGATAATGTGATCGCCAATGCAAAGACAATTCGAAGCCTGCCACTAAAAATCAAATTAGAACCAATCCCCTCCAGGTTTGAAGTACGAGGTGAGGTTTTCCTGTCCAAAGAGGTATTTAAAAAATTAAATCAAGAGCAAGAAGACATTGGAGAAGAAACCTATGCCAATGCACGCAACACAGCCTCTGGGACATTAAAAATGCAGGATAGCGCTGAAGTAGCAAAACGCAAACTGGATTGCTATCTATACTACTTATTAGGAGAAGAGCTAAACGTTAGCTCACATGAAGAAGCCATTCAAAAAATTGAACAGTGGGGTTTCAACGTATCTTCTACTTATCAAAAGTGCAAGAACATTCAAGAGGTGATGGATTATATAGTTCATTGGGAGAAAAAGCGTGGTGAATTGCCACTAGAAACCGATGGTGTGGTCATCAAGGTAAATAGTCTTGATCAACAACAGCGACTGGGAGCAACGGCCAAAGTTCCAAGGTGGGCCATTTCATTTAAATACAAAGCAGAAAGCATCAGCACGCGCCTTAATGGCATCACCTATCAGGTAGGTCGTACAGGAGCTGTAACTCCTGTCGCAGAGTTAGAGCCGGTACAATTAGCTGGCACCACGGTAAAACGTGCCTCTCTGCACAATGCCAACGAAATTACCCGGCTTGATTTGCGAATAGGAGATAGCGTATTTGTAGAGAAAGGTGGCGAGATCATTCCAAAGGTCACTGGCGTTGATTTGACGCAACGAAAAAATACAACGACATCTGTTGTCTACATTTCTGAGTGTCCGGAATGCGGAACCTCACTGATTCGAAAAGAAGGTGAAGCGAATCACTATTGCCCTAATGAAAGTGGATGTCCTCCGCAAATCAAGGGACGAATTGAACATTTTATCCAACGCAAAGCAATGGATATCGATTCGCTGGGAGAGCAAACGATCAAGCAGCTTTTTGATCTGGGCCTCGTGAATTCACCGGCAGATCTCTACGATCTAAAAAAGGCAGACTTGCTGCGGCTCGAAAAGGTAAAAGATAAATCAGCCGAAAATATGCTTGCAGGCATAGAAGCTTCGAAAGGAACTCCCTTCCAATCAGTGTTGTTTGCCGTTGGGATTCGTTTTGTGGGAAAGACAGTGGCAGAAAAATTGGCTTACTATTTTAAGTCGATGGACAAGCTTGCTGCTGCTTCCGTTGAAGAATTACTGAAGGCACCAGAGGTCGGAGAGAAAATCGCGCAAAGTGTTGTTCAATTCTTTAACCAACCGCACCACGTGAACGAAATCGCCCGATTGAAAAAAGCTGGGCTGCAAATGGAATCGACTAGTGTTGAACCAGAATTGATCAGTCAAAGACTCGAAGGCAAATCTTTTGTGATCTCAGGTACATTTGAAAACTACGAACGAGATCAACTCAAAGAAATGGTACTGGCGAATGGAGGACGAATCCTTTCCGGAGTTTCGGCAAAACTTGACTATTTGTTGGCAGGAGAAAATATGGGGCCGGCAAAACTAGAGAAAGCACAGAAGTTGGGCGTAACATTGATAACTATTGCTGACTTCGAAAAGATGCTGACGAGCTAAATAAAAATGTTGAATGTTGAATTTTAAATGTTGAATTTGCAACATGTTTAAGATGAATTTCCTAAAAATGCGTACTCGCTCGGCTTTGCGAAAAAACCTGAGTATGCGTGCCAGCATTCCTTATAAACAAACAAAATCAGTGGGCATTGTTTTTTCAGTAGATGACAAACAAACGCGTCAAGATGTAAAGGAATTCATTCGCATCTTGGAGCTAGACGGAAAGCAAGTAAAAGTATTGGAGTTCTTACCTAATAAAAAAGAAAACTATGATGTTCTTTTTGACTTCTTTTCGATAGATGACTTATCATTTTGGGGAAAGATCAATTCTGAAACTGCTGACAATTTTTCAAAAACCGGCTTTGATCTTTTGTTTTATGTTGACTTAAATTCGAATCCACTGGTACTTGATTTACTGGCACGCTCAAAAGCACATTGCAGAATTGGCCGCTATTGCGAGGAAGAAAGTCCCTATTTTGAAATGATGATCAAGCAAGAGGGCACCCCGAAGGGATTGATGGAAACAATGTATAAATACGCAAAACAGTTACGATAACCTTTCATGCTTACAAAAAAACTTTATGGAACCGGAGTTGCATTGGTGACGCCATTTGACAACCGAGGCGGCATTGATTTTCAAGCACTGAAAAAGCTATTGCGTCATACTTCAAAAGGAGTTGATTACTATGTCGTCATGGGCACTACGGGAGAATCGGCTACGCTTTCTAAAGGAGAAAAAAAAGAAGTGTTACAATATGTTATCGCCAACAATATCAAGAAACTTCCCATCGTATATGGAATAGGCGGTAATCATACGCAAGGCATAGTGGACGAGATCCGATTAACAGACCTAACAAACGTAGATGCACTGTTATCTGTAAGTCCCTATTACAATAAACCATCTCAAGAAGGAATCTATCAACACTTCGTTGCAGTAGCTAATGCTAGCCCTATTCCAGTCATTCTCTACAATGTCCCCGGGCGGACTGCTTCCAATTTGACTGCAGAAACGACTCTTCGACTTGCCAAACACAAAAACATCATCGGGATCAAAGAGGCGTCTGGCCATTTGGAGCAATGCATGAAGATTGCGAAAGAAAAGACGGTTGATTTTCTGCTCATCTCAGGAGATGATATGCTTACTCTTTCCATATACGCCATTGGTGGCTCGGGCGTAATTTCAGTGCTGGCCAACGCCTATCCCGTCACTTTCAAAAAAATAAAAGAGTACATGCAAGCAGGCAAATTGAACCGAGCGCAGCAAGAGCAGTTCAAGTTATTGGAGATCAATGCACCCATGTACGAAGAGGGAAATCCCGTAGGCCTGAAGCATCTGTTAAAAACCATGAGTATTGGCAATGGTCAAGTAAGGCTTCCATTAGTTGCCGCTTCTAGCGCACTGCAGAAAAAAATTGAAACACTAGCTCAAAAGATCTAGCGCTGGTCGACTTATTTCAGGGTCAGCTCTTGAATAATATTTTTGGCTCCTCCCAACTTATCAATACACCAGAGCACATAGCGCACATCCACACAAATTGTGCGGTTGAGGTCCTTGTCAAAAGCAATCTTGTGACTAAGCGCTTCATAGTTACCATCGAACGCTAAGCCTATCAATTCGCCTTTTGCATTTAATACTGGTGACCCTGAATTTCCCCCTGTAATATCGTTCGTAGTTATAAATGCCACTACGATATCGTTCAACTTGGCATCTTTGTACTGACCAAAATCCTTTTTGTTGTACGCCTCTATGAGATTAGCTGGCAAATCAAACTCATAGTCACCCGGTTTGTATTTTTCCATCACTCCCGAGAGCGTACATACGTAATCGTAAAAGACCGCATCCCGCGGGTGGTAGGATTTGACATTTCCAAAACTCGTCCGCATCGTAAAATTCGCATCGGGATACATTACCTTGCCGGGATTCATGGCAATCACGCCTTTCAAATAGGCTTTCCCTAAATCATTATTCTGCAAAGTAAAATTGGTGGCGTAGGAGGCGTACTTGGTAGCATAGTTTTTACTAAACGTAGAAGAATACTGGTAGGCCATGTCTTTTTGTAATGTAGTGGAATCCGGTTTTGCTAAAAAAGCACTCCATTTAGTATCGTCCAATAGCATTGTCTTGGAGAACAAGTCTGCCGCATATTTTTTATACGTAGCTTCATCATTCAAGTCGCCATAAGCAGAAACGATTCCATAAAAACCGGTAGGATGCTGTGACGGATCAATGTCCCTATGAAAATAATGACTAGTAGCGGCAACAATTTTTTGATCCGAAGCATGGTTGCTGCTTTCCAGAAAAGTCTTACGCGCTTTGTCGAGGCTTTCACTCACCTTCTGAAGTTCATCAGCATTGATTGGCTTTTTCGTAAGAGCGCGCTCCATCGCACCTAGCGATGCCGAAAACGCGATCAACGGAGATCCGAAAATCCCTTCGTTCAAATATATACGATGCTTGGTGTATGGCGCCCAATCCTGATAAATTTTCTCATACTGTTTAAAGATATTCTCATATTCTGGTTTTCCTTTTGCCCACGTATTGAACTTTTCCTCCTCCTTCTTCTTCTGTCCATAGGTATCAAACTTCAGCAACTGTTTGGCTTCGCCATCAAAGAACTTCCAATAGTTGGCAACCGATGCATAGTTGGACGCTAACCTCAAACGGACCGCTGGGTCTTTCCTCATTTCTTCAAACATCAGCTTTAGCCGAATGTCACGTAGGTTCACAATGGCAGGGTTTTCAACATTTGTTTTCAGCTTAACTCCGAAAGAGGTTTCGTATCGGTTGGTACTTCCCGGATACCCATAGATCATGGCATAGTCACCGTCATTGAATCCTTTTATCGACACCGGCAAAAAATACTTCGGCTTCAACGGAACATTATCTGCAGAATACTCGGCTGCTTTACCTTCCTTACTCATGTATACACGGAAAACTGAGAAATCTCCGGTATGCCGCGGCCATTCCCAATTGTCGGTATCACCTCCAAACTTTCCAACACTTTCAGCTGGAGCGCCAACCAACCGAATGTCGCGGAAACGCTCGTAGACAAACAATAGGTGTTGATTGCCCTTAAACATAGGGACTAACCTTGCTTCGTAGCCAGTTCCATCAGTTGCCTTTTTAACAATCTCAGCTGAAACTGCTCTTAATTTAGTGGCTGATTCCATTCCAGTTAATCCCTTTAATGCTTCATCAACTTGAGCAGTTACGTCATCTATCCGGACTAAAAACTGAACGAACATACCCTTGGCCGGAATTTCTTCTGTTTTTGATTTTGCATAAAAGCCATCGCGCAAATAGTTATGCTCCACCGAACTGGCAGAAGCAATCGCATCATAGCCGCAATGGTGGTTTGTAAAAATCAATCCTTCCGGGCTCACAATCTCTCCGGTACATCCCCCATTAAAAATGATAATGGCATCTTTAATGCTGACCTTGTTAATGCTGTATAATTGCTCTTTTGAAAGTTTTAAACCCCGCTTGACCATGTCATTGTACACTTGCTCGCCCAGCAGGTACACCAACCACATGCCTTCATCGGCCCTGGCAAAACTGAATACCAGAACAAAGAACAGGGAAAGAATTCGCTTTTTCATATCAAAAAGGTTAAGGTTGCGACAATACAATCAACAACAATTGTATACGATTTAAAGAATTTATTGATAAATTTCAAGTGGCTAACAACGTTCAAATCGAACTGACTGCCAAGTATCTCCATCCAAGAAATAAGCGATAAGCCGAATGTCTGCTCTTTTACTATCTGATCGTATCATTCAATTCAACCAGCATCTTTCCATTTCCACACGTTTACCAAAAGATATTCAAGTTCTCAATCCATTCCAAGATCCTGTTACCTCTTATCTAAGTCAGCTTTTTTACAAAAAGCATTATAACGACACCAAAACCCGAACAATGATTTTAGGGATCAACCCGGGGCGATTTGGATCCGGGCTAACTGGAGTTCCTTTTACAGACCCTATCAATTTGGAGAAGTATTGCGGCATTGAAAACAAACTCCCAAAGAAACAAGAAATCTCTTCAGAATTTATCTATAAAATGATTGATGCCTTTGGCGGCTGTGATCGATTTTATCAAACATTCTATTTTAGTTCTATCTCGCCATTGGGGTTTGTAAAAGAGGGCAAGAATCTAAACTACTATGACGTAAAAGGACTGCCGGACAAATTGATGGAATTCATTCATTCGAGTCTAACTGAACAACTCAGTTGGGGAATGAATAGGGAAGTTGTCTTTTGCCTCGGTGAAGGGAAGAATTTCGCATTCCTTGAAGAGCTAAATACAAAGCACAAATTCTTTCACAGAGTTGTCCCTCTCTCCCACCCTCGCTTCATTATGCAATACAAGAGGAAACGAGTGAAGGATTATGTGGATGAATATGTTAAGAAGTTGGAGTTTAGAAGTTAGAAGTTAGAAATATAGAATCAAGGTTGAATCGTCAAGTTTGCAGCTTGTAGCATTTAACCCCTACCTTTAAGCCTTAACCAATCGTCTTGGAATCTCCTAAAGAGCAACTTCGAAAAACACTTGGGCTTTTACAGCTAGAACGTCAGGCAGACCTGGAACAATACCGACAAAAAGTATTACTGCGTCCGTTGCAGGCTCGCGTAAAAGAAGGCATGACTTGGTATCCTGTTCGAATGGCTAAGGAGTACATTGGAACAGGAGAGCGAATCATTGTTGAAGTAGAGCGGACTACCCAAAAAGATCAACCTCATGCCTTTCAAAGTGGAAAGATGGTAAGTGTCTTTTCAAATGCCTCTGGCAAATCTGAAAAGCAACATCAAAATGGCGTCATTAACTATGTACGTGATAATCTTATGGTAATCACTCTAAATGGGGATGATATTCCGGAATGGATTGATAGCGGTTCATTGGGCGTAGATGTAATGTTTGATGAGATGAGTTATCGTGAGATGGAGTACACGCTAAAAAAAGTAATTGAAGCAGACGATGATAGAGTTGCCGAATTTCGAGAGCTACTATTAGGAGGCGGGGTTGCCGGTTACCGGTTGGCTGTCGCTGGTGAACAGGGAACCGGAAACTGGAAACTAGGAATTTTGAACGAAAGTCAGCTAAAAGCAGCTCAGAAGATTATTGACAGCAAAGACATCGCCTTCATCCACGGTCCTCCAGGTACTGGAAAAACTACCACGCTTGTTCAAGCGATCAAATACACGGTAAAAGAAGAGGGGCAAGTGCTCGTATGCGCACCAAGTAATGCGGCCATTGATCTGTTGGTTGAAAAATTAAGCGATCAGGGTTTGAACGTAATCCGTATTGGCCACCCGGCACGCGTTACCGAACAATCGCTCAGTAAAACAATGGATGCGCGCATTGCAGAACATCCGAACTTTGACGAGTTACGTTTGTTGCGCAAAAAAATGGAGCAGGCCAAACAAAAGGCAAACAAATACAAACGCAGCTTTGGGTATTTTGAAAAAGCAGAGCGAATAATGTTGCGCGAGGAAGCCAGGCAACTCAAGTCAGATGCCGACACATTGGAATTCTATATTACCAACGACCTACTTCAAAAAAGTGAAGTAATTTGTTCTACGCTGGTTGGCGCATCGCACCCTACCTTAAAAGGCAGAAGGTACAAGACTGCATTTATTGATGAAGCCGGACAAGCGCTGGAACCTGCCAGCTGGATACCATTTCTCCGTGCGCAACGCGTCATCCTTGCGGGCGATCATATGCAGCTGCCACCAACCGTAAAATCAAACGAGGCTGCCAAGTTAGGATTGGCAGAAACACTTTTTGAAAAAGGAATTTTAAAGCACCCCTCACAGGCATCGATGCTTCAAGTGCAATACAGAATGCACGAATCTATCATGAAGTTCTCATCAAGTTATTTTTACGATGATGAACTGATCGCTCACGAATCCGTTCGTTTCGAATTGCTGCGCCCCAATCAACCACCCGTTGAATTTATTGATACTGCCGGTGCCGGCTACACCGAAGAGCAAGATCCAGAAACCTTAAGTCGATTCAACAAAGAAGAAGCAGCGCTTCTCATCCGCGTAGTAGAAAAATTAATCGAAGAAATAGGATTAGAAGATTGGATTACTCAAAACATTACGCTGGGTATTATCACTCCCTACCGGGCACAGGTAGACTATCTTCTTCATTTGGCCGAAAGTTCTGCGTTCCTGGAACCACTTCACAAATTAGTTACCATCAACACCGTTGATGCTTTTCAAGGGCAAGAACGTGACGTAATTGCTATAAGTTTCGTGCGTAGCAATGCGAAAGGGGAAGTTGGTTTTCTGGCAGACATCCGCAGAACCAATGTAGCCATGACCCGAGCCAAGAAAAAACTAATCATGATTGGTGATAGTGCTACGCTGGGCACACATCCCTTTTATGTGAAGTTGTTGGAGTTTGTGCAAGGTCATGACTTTTATAAGAGTGTTTTTGAAGTGTAGTTCGATGTTTGTTAATGATTATTAGAATCAGACGAATAAATAGTGGCTAGCGTTACGCGCCCCTTTAAAGTCGGCTAGAATTCAAAGGCATCTGACCGCTCCATGCGGTCTGACGCCTACTTCCTGCATAACGTTAGTAACAAATTAACAGTAACTATTTCCTTTTAATGGCTCCCCTGACCGCCTCAGCTGTCCATGGGTCTTCCGGCCAATGATGGCGGGGATAGCGTCTTTTTAACTCACTTCGTACTTCATGATAAATGGTATGCCAAAAGCTCTTTAGATCTTGTGTTACCTGAACGGGTTTATAGCCGGGAGAAAGCAGGTGCAATACTATTTTAATCCTGCCTTCATTAATTGTTGGAGTTTCTAATAGCCCAAACATTTCCTGAAGTCTTACTTCCATAATAGGAAGCTGGCCATCGTTGAAATAGGTAAGCTTTATCATGGAACCGCTGGGGACTTGCAATTTGGCGGGAGCTAATTTATCGAGCTTGGTATTTAGCTCCCATGGAAGTAGGCCCGTTAAAATAGCTTGCAAATCCAATCGTTGAAAATCAATACGCTTCGAAACCTGACTTAGAAAAGGCCCGAGCCAATCTTCTGCACTGGCTAACAGGTTTTCTTCACTAACATCTGGCCATCCTTCTTCGGGTCGCCAACTTCGTAAGCACATCAAGCGCGTTTGCCATTCCGTGTGCTCATCCTGCCAATTCAGCAAACTAAATCCTTCTTCTCGCAGCGCGTCACATAAAACACGTATCCTTATTTCTTCAGAAATCTTTTGCAGGGGCCGCGTGGAGACCACCACATTTCCTATTCGCTTCTCTATTACCGCTACAAGCATCCCCCTTTCTTTGTCCCATCGCACAGCTTCCTTTTCTTCTGCTCGTTCCATCAAATCATCCAGATGTACAGGCGCTGCCAAGAATATTTTTCCTTCACCTTTAGTGCCAGCATCCAATTGAGCAACACACAACCAGGTCTCACGCAAAAGTGAATCATGATCTGGCAACCGTACAACCCGGCCGTTGGCTAACTTGTATCGTTCGGTTTGCTTTTCAATCTGTTGGGCTATTCGCTCGGGATAGGCCTCTGATAAAAACTTTCCAACATCTGTATCAGCAACGATCGCGTTGTCGACTTCCAATTTAAAAATCTTTCGCCAAGATGAGGCTAAACGTTCAATTCGTTGCAACACGTTTCGATCAGCATTTACTCGCTCCCCTTTTCGCCACTTGCGCAAAACTTCCACGCGTAAACTTAAGTCAGCCCCTGCGTCTTTCGACAGTGGGTCACACTCTTCCAATAGAGCGGCTACATCAGTTGCCAGCGCATTGCCCTTTGCATCCGCCTCTTTTGCCGATAGCAGCATATGCGCAATTCTGGGGTGAGTAGGAAGCTTCAACATGGCTCTTCCCCGTTGGGTAATCACGTCTCCGATCAGGGCACCCAACTCTTGCAACAATTGTTTTGCCTGACTAACCGTACCTGTTGGGGGCAACGTGATCCACTGCAACTCGTTCAGGTTTTTTATTCCCCAGTTGCTCAACTCTAAAAGAAGTGGCGACAAATCTGCTTCCAAAATTTCCGGCTGTCGCATCGGCAACAAATGGCTGTGTGTATTCTCGGCCCACAGACGATAGCAAACCCCGGGTCCCAGTCGACCGGCACGACCCGCTCGCTGATCAGCTGCATCTCTTGTGACACGTATCGTTTCGAGCTTAGTCATACCACTTCTCGGATCAAACCGTGCTACCCGAGAATAGCCTGAATCAATAACCGTTGTGATGCCTTCTATGGTCAGTGATGTCTCGGCAATCGAAGTAGCTAACACCACTTTGCGTAGGCCTTGCGGATGGGGCAAGATCGCTTGCTGTTGTTCCTTCAATGGCAAGTCTCCATAAAGTGGTTGAACAACAACAGAACTTTCATCGCTACTCAAAGCTTCCAAAGCTTTGCGAATTTCGCCTGTACCCGGTAAGAACACCAGCAAATCTCCTGACTGTTCTTTCAACGCTTTGCGTATAACACGAGTTGTTGCGAGTGCTACTGAGTCTTCCTTGTCAGCAGCCTGATACTTGATGGTAACTGGGAACTGCTTACCAATACTAGTAATGACAGGAGCATTACCGAGCAACGCTGAAATTTTTTCGCTGTCCAGGGTGGCAGACATGATGAGCAATTTCAGATCATCTCGCAACACTTGCTGACTTTGGTAACAAAAGGCCAAGGCTAAATCTGCTTGCAAACTGCGCTCATGGAATTCATCGAAAATCACCAAGCCCACGCCCTCCAGTGAATTGTCAGACTGGATCATCCGAGTGAGTATTCCTTCTGTAACCACCTCGATACGAGTTTGAGCACTCACTACCGTTTCAAAACGAATTCGATAACCAATGGTCTGCCCTACTTCTTCGTTCAATAAACTCGCCATGCGAGCAGCGACTGATCTGGCGGCCAATCTCCGTGGTTCCAGCAAAATGATTTTACTCCTTTTAAGCCAAGGCACATCCAACAGCTGTAGTGGTAACACGGTTGATTTCCCGGCACCGGGTGGTGCTTGCAGTATAACTATCGGATGTTGATTAAGTCCCTCGATGAGGTCGGGAAGTACATCAAGAACGGGATACGACATTCTACAAAAGTAAGTCGGAATTGGAAATTAGGAGAATAGTCGATTAGGACGTTCTACGAAACTGGAAACTTTTTACAACATCGCGTGCCTCATCCATTGATTGGCAAACAAAAAAATCCAAGCCCAACTGAGCTGTAACCTCTTTCATTCGATCCAAATATGTTTTCCTTGAAGGGTCGGTAAACCCAACGGTAACAACCCGCTTTAATCCAGTTCGAACAGCCTCCGGAAGCACTTTAGAAACAAACCAAATTTGATCTTCATCCCCGATTTTTCCTTGATGGCGCAAATCTGCAATCCACGAAGGTGTATTATAGTTCTTGATCGTCTGTAGAATAGTGTCAAAAACGGTGTGGTACTCCGCACTCGAGATATTCCTTTTCCAATTGATCACCGTTGTATTGAGTTCTGCATCGAAATGCAAATCAGCTGCCTCTACTTCGAGAAGGACCTGACGCTCTATCTCTTTCGGTTTTGGCAAAGTGATTCGGAAAAGTGTGCCCTTGTTAAGCTCGCTTTCAATTTCAATTGTGCCGTCCATCATTCCAACCTGCGTTTTCACGATAAACAATCCTAGCCCCTTACCACCAATATGCGGATGAAAACGTCTGTACAATTTAAACACGTTCTCGCGCTGTCTAGCCAAATCAATCCCCAACCCATTGTCTTTCACCTCAAAAATGGTCCTTTCTTGATCATCAACATAAGAGCGTACTGTGATTCTAAGCAACCGATCAGGTGACTGATACTTGATGGCGTTGCTAAACAAGTTATACAAAATACTATGCACCATCGGCCGAATAGCGAAAACATGCGTGGCCGCAGAAAAATCGACCTCTATTGAATAATCAGGCTTTATCTCATCTACAAGGCTTCCGCCTACCTTTTTCCATTCCTCGTCAAGTGATATCTTCTCTCGTATCGTGTACAGTTGATTTCGAATATCGATGATCATGCTAAGGTCTTTCAAGATCACGTCTAGATCTTGTGTTGACTGTTGGATATAACTCACAATTTGGCGCCTTGCCTCCTCTGAGTTGTCCATATCAAACATCTGCGATAACCCCAACAAACGCGCCACTGGACCCCGAAGATTATGAGAAACCGTGTAAGAAAATTGCCGCAGTTCACTATTGTGCTTTACCAATTCTTCGTTCGCGCTAGATAGGTTTTTGCTTTTCTCGTCTACTAACAGTTGGAGTTGTGTATTGAACAACGATAGCTCATCCTTTTGTACGTTGATCAGTTGGTTTGCTTCTTCTAGCTTATCGCGCCCCACAGCTAGCTCCTCTTGCTGCTGCTGCATTTCCTCATTCCTGGCCTCAATGTCGAAATTTAATCGACTTAGTTCCAGATTTTTTTCCAAAAGTGTGGCATTAATAGACTCCTTTTCAACGATAGACTTGTCCGCTTTCAGTTGCGCCCGTTCGGTGATCGTCTTCAAAGTGATAATACCAAAAAGCAAAATAAAATAGGCGGTTACCGAAATGTAGTTGATATAATAGTAAGAGGGTGCCGTGAACCCACGTTGGTAATAGCCTAATCCAAGAGCATTGTGAATGGGGTCAAATAAAACTAAACAAAGCAGGGTCGAAGCAAGGCAAAAAGTTATTTTCAACCGTTCATCTAGTCTAAAAACTACTGCCGGTAAAATAGTCGTTGCGATTAGAATGTAACGGCTGTCAAAATAGGTGATATACGACTGACCAGTAGCGATGCTTTTGCCGTAAAGACTGACAAACATCGTCATCCAAATTGGCGTCAGGCAAAAAAGCAGTCTCCCAATATCATAAAATCGAATATTGACAAATACCGACACAAAAAAGAAAACGGCCACCGATAATATATAGGGGGACGTTGACGTCCACCCAAACAACTTATATAGAATAAGAAACAGAATTGCGGTGAGCAAGGAAAGTATTACAGACAAAATGTTAGTGATATAGACCAATTCCCTCACCTTCTGGGGTACATGAAAAGATGGACGCAGGAATGAAAATAATTCTGACATGAACAAAATGAATGCTAAAAATAAATCGAAATCGAACGAAAACAAACAACCTCCTTTGCAAACCAGCTAATTCTTTCATAAATAGAGCTATAAGGCTGGATCTTTCCTATATTGAAGTCAACAGGCATGAAAAACAAAAGACTCACCATCATTCTAATTTCAGTAGGAATTCTACTGCTTATCCCATTGATCGCGATGCAATTCACCGAGGAAGTAAATTGGACCTTCTTCGATTTTATAGTCATGGGCACTTTATTGCTAATTACGGGAACTATTCTGGAAGTCGTGCTTAGAAAAGTAACACAAACCAAGTATCGAATTCTTCTTTGGGTGTTAATGATGGGAGCATTTGTGTTAATTTGGACAGAACTGGCAGTTGGAATTTTTGGGACTCCATTTGCTGGCCATTAGTCAATTACGTCAGTTAATGATGACTATTCTACTTATTGTATCGACTACATTATTTAAGACAAATCGGTAAGATGAAAAAGTATTCGTTCAACTTGTTAGCCATGGCGCTCTTTTATGTGTTTGCCGGCCTTAATCATTTTGTTAATCCTGCGTTTTATCTCCCACTCATTCCGCCCTATTTTCCATATCACACACTTATCAACGTGAGTAGTGGTGTGATTGAGATTTTATTGGGCATCCTATTAATTCCCGCCCTAACCAGAAAATGGGCAGCAGTAGGAATCATAGCTATGCTAATTGCTTTTATACCATCCCATGTCTACTTTATTGAAGTTAACAGTTGTGCAGGAGATCTTTGTGTTCCCAACTGGGTAGGATGGTTCAGGCTCGTTGTGATTCATCCCGTCCTAATTTATTGGGCGTGGCGTAATCATAACTCTTAACTACTCTTCGCCAACTCCTTCGATAATCGATCTCTAAAGGAATGGTAGTTAACCGTAATCGTATGCCTGGGCGTTTTGATCTGCTTGAAATCGGGATGCTTCACTTCGTTGTTAGCTAATGCCGCAACTTTCTTTGGACGCGTCCATTTTCCCGCCAGCTCTTTGGCCATAATTTTACTTTGCAACTCTGCGCCCGGCCAGATGCACCCCAGTGGCTGAAACAAGCCAATAAAATAGACATTCTCAATCTCAGGATGCAACATTCTTAAGTAGAGCGGCACATCACCCTCCGAGTAATCAATAAACTTCTTTTCAAAAAACGGGTGTGATATAATGTAGCCGGTGCAGGCTACGATCACATCATAGTCACTCTTACTTCCATCTTTAAAAAAAACGGCAGATCCCTCGTAGTGATCAATGTCCTTTCGCGGATTGATTTTGCCATGACGCAAAAAGTAAAACAATTCACTATTGACAGTTGGGTGATGAAATCCAAAATCTTCCTCGGGCTCAGGAAGTCCGTAAGAAGAATTTGTCCCTTGAATTATTTTAATCATCAGGCTCGTTGCTTTGCGCCAAATAAATTTGGGCATAATGCGGAGTATACCGCCTACGATGTCAGAAGGTTTTCCAAAAATGAATTTGGGCACAATCCAATAACCTCTTCGCCAGCTGATATCCGTAGATTTCGAAAATCTACTTGACTCCACTGCCACATCACAGGCCGAGTTACCTCCTCCGATGACGAGTACTCGCTGATCTGTGAAATCCGAAAAGCGCTTCACATCATGTGAGTGCATCATCTTCCCTGAAAAATTTCCCGGATAGGTTGGATAACGCGGCTTCCAATGATGGCCGTTGCAAACGGCAAGCGCATCAAAAGATTCCGTCTTCGTTATTCCACTCTTGGTGGTCGTCACTTTCCACTTCATATCATTGTCTAATTCACACTTTTCTACCAGTGTATCAAACTGAATATGCTCATACAACTTAAAGTGCTTCGCATAATTTTGAAAATAGGCAGCCAGCTGCTGATGGGATGGATAATCCGGATAATCTGCGGGAAACGGAAAATCATCATACTGAGACAACGTCTTCGAACTAATAATATGTGTTGTCTCAAATACACTTGAATGTGACGACTTCGCATTGAAAACCCAATTCCCACCCACTTCTTGTCCGTAATCATATACGACTACATCCATTCCTTCGTCTAATAGATTTTTCGCAGCCGTTATCCCCGAAGGGCCTGCACCAATCACGCAAACTCTTTTTCTTACACTCATTAGGTCGTATACTTAAGCTGACAATTCGTTTACAATTTTTAAGGCTCGGTCAATTTCTTCTGTTGAATTAAAAATATGCGTTGAATGTCTCACGCCAAAGACATCGCCTTGCGACCGTGGACGCATCTTGGCTTTCGCCCAATACGCATCCTGGATTTGAGTGCCCGTTAAGCCTTCAATCGTATACAAGGTAATGCCCGCGCACATCGCGTCTTCTTTCGGAGAAAAGATTTTGACTTTCTTATTTTGCTTCAACCCCGTGCGCAAGCGGTCTCCTAAAAATTTGATACGTTCATATACTTTGTCGGGCCCGAGTTGAAAATGAAAATCAAGGGCTGTTTCAAGGGCTAGTAAAACGGAAAAATTACCCGTTCCTCGTTGTGTAAACCGAAAGCCTTCATCTGCATGATCATCCCATCGGTAACTAGCGATGGTAGTCCATAGGTTTTTCATATGCTCTGCCTTCACAAACATAAAGCCCGTTCCAGTTGGCGCACCCATCCATTTATGAAAGCAGCCTACGTAGGCATCGCAGTCGATGTCTTTCAGATTAATTTTTATGTGACCTATCGTTTGAGCGCCATCTAACACCGTAAAGATTCCTCTTCTCTTTGCTTCTGCACACAATTCCTTCACAGGAAGAATTGCGCCTGAACCAGAGATCATGTGCGACAGCATCAACACTTTCGTCTTCGGTGTAAACGCTTTTACAATCGTATCATAGACTTCTACCGAATTAGTAATTGGCTTTCCAATGGCTACTGTTTTGAACACTGCACCGAAACGCTTTTCCTTCACTTTCCAGGACGATTGTCCGCCCCCGTGCTCTTGATCGGTCGTTAAAATTTCATCCCCCGGCTGCAAGGTCATGCCATTCGCGATGTAACTCATTCCATTCGTTACGTTGTCCGTCATTGCAATCTCGCCTACTTCACAGTTCAAGAGTTTCGCTACTTTGGTTCGAATGTGTAATAGATTATTGTAGCCGCTTATGAACTGTTCTTTGTTGTCATCTTTGTATGCCCAATCAGCAACATCGGAAGCCAGGTAGCGAGAATGTTCGGTTAGCTTTTCAAAAACCACGCGTGGCATCACGCCTACTGTACCACAATTAAAAAAGACTTTGTCTTTGCTCAACATAAATTGACCGCGCACACTGTCCCAAAATTTAGGATCTTCGAAATCAAGCAAAGGCTTCAAGTCGGTCGCACCCGCTTGCAGTGCCGACAAAGAGAGCGCTGATAGGCCTAGCGATTTGAGTACATGTCTGCGAGATAACATAAGGTCGAGTTTAGAGATTGGAAGAAAGACGTAAGTAGTAAGACGTAAGACATAAGATAACGTGTCTTTAAAGTAAATCAATGTGATAGACATCTGTTTCGTTACGCTTAATATTTTTTATGTGAAAGCCGCCCGGCTGCGCGATCTCTTCAATCATATCAAACACTAGACAGTTTTTAGGAAGACCACCAAAAATAAGCAGAAAAGTAAAATCTCCCTTTCGGGGAATGATCGTCCACTGTGGGGCATAGGAAATATTTTCCGCGTGAATTAGTTGTGACCTGGCTGCTGAATAACGGTCGACTAAAAAAGTGGTAGACCAAATGCGAATCAACATATCATCAGACGTATTGTTGAAATGGCAATGAACATACACAAACGAATCCTCCATGGTAGACGGATCAATCGAAGCCAATGTCTCCACATCCACTTTGGGTTTCACCAAAGGGTCCTTTATTTCAACAGCAGATCGAATCCCATTCATACGTTACTTTTTAGGAAACCAGGGAAAAAAGGATGGTGTTCTGCGAACGTACTCTTCATATTCCGGTTTATTTTTTTTCAATGCTTTCTCCAGTAAAGCTACACCGGATACTTTCAACAAAAGAAATGTCATGAGCACGGAACTCAAGATGGGCCAGTAACTTCCAGCGGCTATGGCGAAAATCGTTAATCCCCACCATAAACAGGCATCACCAAAATAATTTGGATGTCGGGAATACTTCCAAAAACCGGTATTCAATACTTTGCCTTTATTGGATACGTCTGATTTGAATTTCGACAGTTGATAGTCACCACCGGCCTCGAATGAGAAGCCGATGATCCAAAGTATGATTCCCAAAACATCCAACATCCCAAAAGGGCGATCTGACCCTTGCTGGGCAACCAGCAATGGCGATGAAATTAGCCACAACAAAATTCCTTGTAACAAAAACACTTGAAAAAAACTGAACCACCAATACCGTTCCGGACCATATTGTTTTCGGAATTGAGCGTACCGATAATCTTCTGGCTTACCGGCATTACGGAATAAGAGATACCCAGACAAACGAAGTCCCCAAACCGTTGCCAATAGCAAAACAACTGTTTTTCGAGTCGGATCACCCTCCGCATTGAAATAATAGTAAGTCGCCAACAGCACGAATCCCAAACCCCAGAAGGGATCGACTATGCTGGCATTGGTCAATTTCACACTAACCATCCATACAACGGTGAGCATGGCCATTACCACCCCAAATCCAATAAAGTAAACCGACCAAAACTCTGACTGCATCGATCAAAATTCAAGATTTAAGCTATAATTGCCAAATGGATCTACTTATTGCTGAATGCGATTTCATACTTTAGTGGCCATAACTTACTACCCATGAGTCAACTCGTCATCAGCAGTCACGAAGAATTTCAAACCTTTTTAGGCAAAGAATTGGGTGTTTCTGAATACACGACCATCACGCAGGATCAAATCAACCGGTTTGCTGATGCTACCCTCGATCACCAATGGATCCACACCGATCCTGCCCGAGCGGCTGCAGAAACAACTTTCAAAAGCACGATCGCCCATGGCTATTTAACCTTATCGCTGGTTCCTCATCTATGGGATCAGATTGCCGAATTCAGAAATATCAAGATGATGATCAACTATGGTATTGAGAAACTAAAATTCAATCAACCCGTGCTGGTCAATCACGAAGTAAGACTTAGAGCCAAACTTCATTCTATTCTTAACCTTCGCGGAATCACTAAATTTGAAGTGGATGTAACACTGGAAATCAAAGACAATCCGAAACCAGCCTTCAATGGAATACTAGTATTCTTGTATCACTTTACGAATAACAAATAGCGGCCGATGGCCATCATCACGATCAGCATCAAATGAAAGACTTCAAAAAATATTTTACGATACCCGCACCGCCAGAAGATGTTTATCTGGCGCTCACCAATCCGAATACCATTCATCTATGGTCTGGCGAGGAAGCTGAAATGAGTACGGAGCCCGGGAGTGAGTTTTCGCTGTGGGAAGGTAGCATAGCCGGAAAAAATCTAGAGTTCGAAACCAATAAAAAAATAGTGCAACAGTGGTATTTTGGGGATCAAATCGAACCTTCCATTGTCACCATCAAACTTCATGAAGATAAAGCCGGAACTTCTGTAGAACTTCGGCACACTAATATTCCTGATCAAGATTACAATGATATTGTAGAAGGCTGGATCAATGCCTACTTTGGGTCGATCGAAGAATTCTATACAGAGTAGCCGATGGCATTGCTAGAAAAAAGTCTTTTTATCAAGAAATCAAACCTACCGCAAGCAGGGAAAGGTCTTTTTACTAAAATAGAAATTAGTAAGGGCACACGCATCTTGGAATACAAAGGGAAAATGAGAAAATGGAAAGAGGTGAAGCACCTCGATGGCTACAACGGTTATCTGATGTACATTACCCGAAATGCAGTGATCGATGCACTACACTACAAGAAAACTTTAGGCCGATATGCGAATGATGCACGAGGATTTAGCAGGATACCTAAACTTAGAAATAATTGCGAATTTGTAAGTGAAGGTAATCGATGCTACCTCGAAGCAAAACGTTTTATTCAAAAGGGTGAAGAGTTGTTAGTGGGTTATGGAAAGGAGTTCTGGCAATTGCAGCGGAAAATTAGGAAGACTAAAATTCAAGAATAAAAATAGTACTTCAAATAGAGTAATATTACTTATTGACAAAAACCAAACAAGAAAGAATCGTTGTTTTCACTCGACCCAGGTATTTAGGTATCTCACCTGGGTAATTTTGAATGCCACTCAAATCATCTCTATTAGTTAAATGAATTAAACGAGTCGCGTCTGTAACGTCTCTGGAAATTTGTTCTCCTTGCACAGCAGCTAACTTCAATAGTTCAACTTTTATATCCCGAATCGTTTTTTCATAAAACGGAATCGACTTATATGTCAAATCGGAGTGATTTTTTACTTCGTTGTAGAGTTGCTTTAACCTGACTGACATGATTTCGTATTATACTGTTGTTGTACGTATAAAAATGCAAACAAATATAACGCATTAATTACAGAAGGTAGCCTAGAACTTGATTAGGTTTTCAAGAATAGCCGATACAACAAAACAAGTTTATCAAACTCGTGATTCATCATCTGGCTAATTTTTTCCGAACTAATGGCCGGATCGCCCGGTAAATACTTTCTACCAACACTAAATGCGTAATACCGCCAATCATCGGCCTTTATAAATTCAGCCAGTAGCTCGGGATTTAGGAAAGACTCAACCTTTCGTTTGTCTCCAACCACTTCAATCCAATAACCCGAACCTAAACCAGTAGATAATTTAAAGAATTGATTCCTGTACTCCTCTTCGAGCATCTTATCTTTCAAATACGCCCGATCTTCTCTTCCTTTCCCAATTCCGCAAAACAATGATACTTCTATTGATTGTGGTTTGATGCTTAGTTGTAACTGAACTACCTCTTCCAACCGATGATTAATCTTCTTTAGCTCGGCTTCTCCCCTGCCATACCCAATCGAAAGACTTCTTACCTTTTGGCTAGAATAGTGAGTCGGATCAATACTATTGACAAGACAATTAATATCTGCGTTTTCAAACAAATTCAGTTTATGCACATGCTCTTTGACAGTATTGTGCAATTGAACCAATTTATTTCGCACCTTTTCGCGCTGCGCAACCACCTCTTGTGTAGTCAAGTGTGCCCTGTCATTGGCAAACGTGAGGTAATGTGCCTTTTGAAAAAATTGATTTTTAAACTTGATGGTCTCCCAATTAAATCCGGCAGTAGTAAGCGAAACAAATTCTTCTTTCTCTTGCCGCGAAGCAATTTCTCGCTGCTTGATGGATGGATATAGCAATTCATACTCCTGAATCAGCGCCTCGTTCAATGGCTCAGCAAACTCAAAGTAGCCGGTAAACCACGACTTCAGTTCTTCGATCTGCTTGGCATCGGTGATCTTATAAAAGAGTTCTTCCCGATCCTTGAGGCCCTCCAGCGTAAAATCTCCGGAGCCAATAAAAGCCACCGCTTTGCGAAAGGGCAAATCGAAAATGTACACGTTCGAGTGAAATACATTGCGGGTATACACGTTCAGCGTAATTCTCCCTTGATAGTTTCTCCAAATCCGTCTGAGTACTTGTGGTGACGTAGGCACATCCAATCCTGTCACTATATCCATTTTACATTTGGGCGGAATCCGGCTACGGACAAAATCAAATCCTGCCTCTGAGATAGAAGCCGAAGCGATGTAGCAATGCTCTGCCTGTTGCAGTAACTTCTCGTTGATTAAAGGTGCTGCGAGTTTTTTAACAAGCATAGTTAAACTAACACTTACAATGCAATCCCTACCTTAACCCCCTGCTCAATCGCACGCTTGGCATCTAACTCTCCTGCCTCCAACGCGCCACCGATTAGATGAACATTGGTATGTGTTTCTTTCAATTTGTTAAAAAGTTGATTGTTTGAAATCTGGCCAGCGCAAATGATCACGTTGTCCACCTCCAATAATTGAGGTACGCCCTGCACGGTGATGTGCAACCCGGCATCATCTATTTTTTGATAGGTGACATCGTCCATCATTTTTACCTTTTTCATTTTCAACGCAGAGCGGTGAATCCAACCGGTGGTTTTTCCCAAGCGCTCACCGAGTTTACCTTTTTTGCGTTGTAACAAAAATACTTCCCTTGGGGTTTTCACCGATGCACCTTTTAAAAGGGCACCACCCGATTGATAATCCATATCGACTCCCCACTCTTTCATAAAGGTCTTCACGTCCATCGTTTCCGAATGGGTGAGAAACTCGGCCACATCAAAACCAATACCCCCTGCACCGATTATGGCAGCTCTCTTTCCCACCGGTTTTTTATGCAACACCACATCTGTATAAGATAATACTTTCGGGTGCTTACTTCCTTCAATGTTAACGCCCCTACCAGTTACGCCAGTGGCTACCACGATCTCCGCAAAATCATTTGCTTGCGCTTCGGAGAACATGGTGTTCAAATGAATTTGTACTCGATGAATTTCCATCTGCTTTTTGTAGAACCGCAGCGTCTCGCGAAACTCTTCTTTACCCGGAATTTCTTTTGCAATGTTAAACTGCCCACCAATGGAAGCTTGGGCCTCAAACAAATGTACTTCGTGGCCGCGTTGTGCTAGGGTAACCGCACACGACAAGCCCGCAGGCCCGGCACCCACTACGGCAATTTTCTTTTTAGCGGTTGCTGGTGTAATCGACATCGTCAACTCATTGCAAGCCCTTGGGTTCACCATGCAACTGGCCGTCTTCCGTTTAAACACGTGATCTAAACAAGCTTGATTGCAAGCAATGCAGGTGTTGATTTCATCTGCCCTTCCCTCCATAGCTTTCTTTGGAAATTCAGGGTCAGCCAAAAACGGTCGCGCCATCGATACCATGTTGGCATGTCCGTCCGCCAAAATCTTTTCAGCTACATCCGGCATGTTGATGCGATTGGTGGTGATTAACGGAATAGATACTTTACCCATCAATCGTTTTGTCACCCAACTAAATCCCCCGCGGGGCACCATCGTGGCAATGGTTGGTACACGTGCTTCATGCCACCCAATACCCGTGTTGATAATGGTCGCTCCTGCTTTCTCAATCTCTTTGGCCAAATGTTCTATCTCTTCCCACGTAGAACCATCATCTACTAAATCCAACATCGACAATCGATAGATGATAATAAAATTCTTTCCGACTGCTGCGCGTGTATTTCGTACAATCTCCAGCGCAAACCGGATTCTGTTTTCGTACGCACCACCCCAATCATCGGTGCGCTTGTTTGTCTTCGATACAATAAACTGATTTATCAAATAACCCTCTGAACCCATGATCTCTACGCCATCATACCCGGCCTCTTGAGCCAACTTTGCGCAATTGACGAAATCATTAATCGTTCTTCGAATGCCGCCTTTTGTAAGCTTCCACGGCTTAAAAGGGGAAATGGGCGATTTAATAGCCGATGGTGCAACTGCCAAGGGGTGATAACCATACCGCCCTGCATGTAAAATCTGCATACAAATTTTTCCGCCTTCGGCATGCACCGCATCGGTGATGAGCTTGTGCTCTTTCGCTTCTGACTTCGTTGAAAGTTTACTAGCAAACGGGCCAGTCCAACCTGCACGATTGGGTGCCACGCCACCTGTTACAATAAGCCCTACTCCACCTTTTGCCCTCTCTGCAAAATAGGCGGCTTGTCGCTGAAAACCATTTTTGCTTTCCTCTAACCCAGTATGCATAGAACCCATCAGGATTCGGTTTTTCAAAGTAGTGAATCCTAAATCGAGTGGTTGAAAAAGAAGGGGGTATTGCATAGAATTTGTTATAGCAAACGAAGATACATTTTATAGAAAGTTCTGATGTCAATCTTTTTAAATAGTTTGTGACGATAGCAAAGGCTACTAATTTTTTTTGAAAACGCAAATCCAGGCACCAAATTTCTCAAGACAACATCAATAACTGAATTCCTTGGCCTTTAAAGGAAACCGATTTGAAGGGTCAGGTCGTAAGACCTGACCACACAGGAATGTCAATCTTTTTAAATATTTTGTGACGAAAGCAAAGGCTAATTATTTTTTAGGAATATCTTAAAGACTGTTCCTTCATTCACCTTGCTTTGCACCTCCAGCGTTCCACCCATAGCATCAACATGGGTTTTCACCAGAAACAATCCTTTGCCCTTGCCTTCCACATGAAAATGAAATCGGCTGTAGAGCTTAAAAAGTTTTTTTCCATATTGTAGCAAGTCGATACCCAACCCATTATCGCGGAAATCAATTTCTATTTTGTTATCGACAATAGCTGAAGAGATTTTTATGTGAGGAGGCCGATCCGGATGACGATACTTGATGGCATTGCTCAATAGGTTTAGCAGGATGCTTTGTAAATAGGGGCGGATCGTATGCACCGTATCAACCTTTTCAAAGTTGATGTCTATCACGGCCTTGGATTGCAGAATATCATTCTCAAGACCATTTAATGTGATAACTAACTCCTTCTGGAGATTAACTTCCGTTATTGTTTGGCTGAGGTTTTCGCGTATCTCCAAGATTTGTCCGAGGTCTTTCACAATCGTGTCCAACTCTGCACAACTGAAAATCATTTTCTGTATGATCAATTCTTTTTCCGTAAGGTTTACCTGTTGCCGGGTAAGCAAATGCGACAAGCCAAGGATCCTTGCTACAGGCGCACGAAGGTTATGCGAAGCAATGAAAGCAAATTGCTCCAATTGAAGATTATAGTCGGTAAGTTCCTTTGTTCTCTTTTTTACTTCCTCCTCCAAATTCACATTTCTTAAAAGAATATCCTGATTCTGTTCTTCAATAATAGTCTGGGCCTCTTTCAGTTGCACATTTTGATAGGCCATTTGGTCACGCTGGGCGGCTATCTCTTCTTGCCCTTGTATTAGTTCCTCGTTTTGCGCAGCAATTTCTTCGCGTTGACTGATTAACTCCTCGTTCTGTGTAACTATCTCTTCTTTCTGCTCTTGAATCTGGCGTGTCCGTTGCAATACCTGCTCCTCCAGTTCCTGGTTAAATTTAACCTGCTGATCTATTCTTGCCCGTGATTCTAGCTGCAACTTGTACCCGATACCCAAAGCGAAAATTAGGATTTCGACAATTGTCCCATAAGCGATGATCAGAAAAATATCGGTATAGAATTCTTTGTAAAGAATATATATGCCAAACAGTATGCTGCTCCACAGCACTAAGGAGCCAATAAGTAGAAAATAATCTGCTCTTACGTTTTTTCTAAACGCAACAAAGAGAAAGGCAGTTATTGTAGTAAACGAGAGAAGACAAAACCCAACAGTAATGTCGCGTGAAATGAAAAAAGCATTGTATCGAACCTGAATGTAAATAATTAGTAAGGTGGACAAGATGGTTAAAATAAGAAATCCTGAATGCCATTTCCGCAATTGGGGGAACCGGGTCTTTGCATCTAAGAAAACGTAAACAAATTCCCCGTAAGCGCCAAGCACAAGTACCGAAGAAATGAGATTGATATCAAATAGCAATTTGATACTAAAAACGCTGCTTACCCAATAATACAGCCACGGGTTTGTAGTGACCATAAATACAACAAAAAGAATTGAGTAGAGCGCATGAATGATGTACATTCTCACTTTGCTGAGCAGATAGATGGCAAAATGATAAAGGGCTATCATGGTCAGGGCAATGGCAAGAAAAATTGAAATGTGGTTCTTGCCGCCTTCATACTGTAAATGGAAAGGAATAACAGCTAGGAAGGTAATCTTTTCATATGGGTTTCTGGCGAACCTCAGCAGAAATTGTCGAGTAGTTCCCTTAGGCACTATAACCGCCCTTCCGAATACATTAACAGGAAAACGAACGTGGCCATTGTTTGAAACAGGAAGCCACAAGTCACTATCAACACTTTTCTGATAAAGACTAAAGATGGGATTATTATTAGCCCGATCCTGAATAACAAAAATGGGATCCTTCACATCTTGATTGAAAACATTAAACCTTAACCAGCCATTAAAATCTATAAACGTTTCATCATTAAGCTTAGAAAAACTCAGGCTTGCTGCTTTGGCCGGATCAGGTTCTTGTGATTGAGCTATTTCGGCTACTTTTAAGATATCTGTAATTCCGTTCCGTTGAGAAACCACAACATCAGCTCCTCCTTGTGCCAAAAGGAGTGTGGGAAACAAGAAGAGTAAACCCACGAAGATCGATTTTGAAATACTTAACATCGTTCGAAATATACAAAATAGTACAAACTTGTTGAAAGTATAATTTTTTGTACTATCACCTGAACGAAAAGTTAAAATGAAATGGCGGAAGCATTTCAAATGACCAGCTTTTTTATGGTGCTTATATTACCACACAACAGCATCGTGTGTAAAAATATAAAATTATCGGGTCAGTCTATTGTTTGCCAACCGGTTTCTTTCGTTCCTGATCATTTGATTGAAAAAGCGATAGCCGTTTACAAGTCCGATCACAATTGCAAGATAACGACACCGCGCAAGCAAATGGTATTTATTTTTACTGGATGATCACCCGCTGCCATTCCCTACAGGATCTGTTCAAGAGTCCGCTTTTTTCCCTGTGCCGTCCGGCCTTCCGAACTGACGTTTTGAAAACGCAAATCCAGGCCACCAAATTTCTCAAGACAACATCAATATCTGAATTCCTTGGCCTTTAAAGGAAACCGATTTGAAGGGTCAGGTCGTAAGACCTGACCACACAGGAAATTAAAGGAAACTCGTTTAAGGGGTCAGGTCGAAAGGCTAGACAGTACAGACAAAAGGAAACTCATCTAATTCTTCAATTCTTGTTTTTCTTTCGTGTATCATCGCTATACAAAATATGCCTCAATTCATTAAGTAATCTCGGTATTTCATCATAGTTTGTGTGAATGATGATGACTTTATCGCTGGTGATATGCCGCTCGATAAATGTTGCATAACCAGGCCACCCCTCAGTATTGCTTGCGTAATAACCAAAGGTATTATCGTTAATAAAAAACAAACCTAGTCCATATTGAGTCTTTGTACCATCCATTAACGTAGCGGGAACATACAAGTCTTTTTTGCTCTCTTTAGTAATTAACGTGTTTTGATGTAAAGCCCTGTCCCACTTCACCAAATCACTAACGGTGGAGTTTATTGTTCCATCTCCAACAATCCCATCTAACCATATCACTATTTTATTGGAGTTGTAGTTGTAGTTGTTAGCCAATACAAATCGATTTGAACTAAAGTCGTAGACATATCCAGAAGCATCATTAATAACTTTTTTTGGCGCATATCTACGATAGAACATAAATGTGTTTGACATTCTTAGTGGTTTAAAATATTTTTTATCTAGATAAGTGGCATAAGATAATCCCGACAATTTTTCTATAATAGACGCCAATAAAACATAGCCTGTATTGCTATATTCAAATTTTGTATTCGGTTCAAATAACAATGGGGGGCGATGAGCTTCAAATAAATAGATGATATCCTGATTGGTAGCAATCTTCGCCTTGTCCCACAAGCTATCCATTAGCTGCATATAGTCGGGCATTCCACTTGTGTGATTTAACAAATGCCTTACCGCTACTTTGTGATATTCTCTTAATTCAGGAAGGTGTTTGTCAATAGTATCATCGTAATTCAACTTCCCCTGTTCTTTTAGTTGAACAATGGCCAGTGCAGTGAATTGTTTTGCACAAGAAGTCAATTCAGAAACCGAATTCTCCTTTAATTCTTCCTTGCTCTCTTTATTCGCCAAACCAAAACTCTTCTGATAAATTGGCTTTCCTTTCTCAGTTATTAAAACATTTCCATTGAACTGCCCATGCTCGCTAATAGCATTAAAGAGGCTGTCAATTCCCTGAAATTTATTTTGGCCAAAAAGAAAATGACTGAAGACTATAGCGATTAAAAGCAGCTTAAATTTCATTTTTGATTTTCGTGTTAAATCAAAGTATTAGAGTTTATTGAAAAGAAAATCGGCAATTAATGTAGCTACGTGTTGCAATATGAAAATCAAATTAATCAGATTATCTATTTAAAGGATACCTAGCCAATGTTGATGTCTTTCACCGACATGTACGCTAAACGTTTTTCAGACCAAAACTTTCATGGTCTGCTCGGTCTATCACAGTTTACCTCATCCATCAGCCTAGTTCATCGTGTTTCTTGGTGAAGAACACCTATAAAGACAAGTCATTGGCGTGGTTGTTCGGAGAGCCAAAAGTCGTCCTTCTCAGTATTTTGCTGTAACATTAAATCCAACGCCCATTGGGAATTTCTTCCACCGTCCTTGACTTGCTTTTCGGTAAAATGTCCCCTTATTTACGAAACCTGAAGAAAATACTACTCCAGAATTGCTTTTACCTTCAACCCACTCAAGTCCTATAAAGAAATCGCCATTCACAATCGCATTGTATCTTGATAAGTCAACATCAATTTTACCTGTTTGACCGCTTATTTTTACAAGGATATTTTCAGCCAGAATATTTTTATCAGGAAGCCCATTTTTTATTTCATAAATATTTACTCTGAAAGTCGATGTGTCTCCTTCGTTATAGGAAATATTAAAACTAAAGGTATCTAGATAGGTTGGAACATCTTTGATTTTTATCTTGACAACAATTTCGCTTCCTAAATCTCCTGAGGCAAATCTTCCGCCAAAGAACTTCGATTCGGTCTTATTCCCTAATACTCTTTTGGTCAGCTTTTTGTCAGTGATTACGATTTCTCTCAATTCATCTGTCCTTTCTTGTAATCGAACATTTAAAGTCAACTTCTGCTTTTTAAACACGTCCTTCAAATATATCACAGTGGGTTCGTAGCCAACCATTGAAATTCTAAGCGTGTCATTTACATTTGATTCCAACAATGGAAGCTCAAATTCACCTTTTGTGTCGGAAGTAGTGCCTACATCCTTGTTAGGAATACCAATATTTACGTAGGGCAAAGGAAGATTTAACTTTTTGTCCTTTATAACTCCCGTCAATGTATTCTTTTTAATTGGCTCAAAAACACTCTTTGATGTCGGCTGTGAAAACTGTTTGGTTATTCCTTGATTCGGAATGTTATTGGAAAAATAATTCTCTCCTTTTAGCTTATCCATTAAGTAGTCAATAGTCAGTTTTTGAATTACAGAATACTTAGAGTCAGTTTTGTTATCTCTCAAAACGATGCTTAGACTTGAGAAATCCTCATGTGTTGAATGGTCAATTTTCAGATACAACTTATCCTTCAAAATATAGTCGGTTATGTTATAGATTGAGTCTGGTAAATTATCCCATTTCGAAATATCACTATCCAAACGAAGAAATGAAGAACTGATTGCTTCTGGTTTAAAGAAACTTGCGTCTCGTATACGAGTTATTTTGTCATTTTCTTCTTCGTCTACATAAGCAAATTGTTCAGAACCATCAAGTGAAACAAAAGCCTTGATTCTACTCGTTTTTTTCATGGCCATTATTGTCGCAGCAAGACCACCCCAGCTATAGCCTATTAAACCAACGTCTTGCGAGCCTAAATTGCGTTTAGTCAAATAATCAATAATGAAGTCAGCATCGTTTATTTGCTCAAAGACATCTTCAGGCTCCGTTGTCATATTGCCAGGAAATCGGCCAATTGAGCTAACAGATGCTACAACGAAGCCTTTCTTTGTCAATGACTCAAATAGCAAATAGTTTTCATAACTCATTCCATTAAATCCAGCTAAGTAAATTATCAACGGAAACTGTTGTGCAATTGGTTTTGCATTTACATAACTTTTCGTTCGTACTCTTCTTAGGGTATCGTGGTTTGTACAATTTAAACTAGCACAAATGTATTGAAGCAGTTCTGTTGTGAATCCGTAGTAGGTTCTTGTGTCATCATAAAAATTACTCCTTTGTTCAAGCAGATTTACCAAATCTACAAACGAGGCAGTTGTATCAGATGAGGTAATGTAAGCAGGATACCAAAGGTCTATATCAATTGGTCTATAATGTAATTTGTCAGATATGGTAGTATTTGGTTTATAAGTCCGACTTGAATCATAAATGCTAATGACTTTAAACCCGACATGAAAATCCCCAGCTTGTCCAATAGCAGCTAATGAAGTGAGTAAAATCAGTCCAGTTGCCTGTATTATTCTCCTCAAAGTTTATACTATTTTAGATTTCCTTATAGTGAAAATATCTTTTGTACGATGGTTGAATAAGAAAAATAGTTTTAAGCTGTTAGTCTATTAAGGGTAGTATGAATTGGCTCTTTTGCTCGCTTTGGTGTCGCGCGGGAATGAGCCGCAAGTAAAACGCCAATGTTCGAAGCACACGAATCTGTCCGTGCGGCATTGGGCATAACTCTCAAATATACGCAACTCCGATAAACGAAATTTTCACAAATCCATCCAAAACTGGTTAGCATGACGTAATAACTACAAACCTAAAAAGCTAAACAAAAAACTACGTACTGGCATCGGCCAGCGATAGTAGCGGAAAGCCCACAGCGAGGAACGAGCGAGGACTTGTAGCGGATAGCGCGGCCCCGATGGCACCGTGTATAGGAAGGTGTGCATCGGGGGGCCGTCCACCTTCGCTGAAGCTACGGTGGGCAGGCCCAAACAACCAAAGTCGTCTGACCGCTTTTTCGGGAGAATCATCAGCGGTCTGACGACTGGTCGGTAAGTCCACCTTCGCCACCATCTTCTCTTAAGCTACAATGGCTAAAAAGGCTACGGTGCACAGGCTACCACACGTTAGCTAAATAAACACGTAATCCGTACTTTTGAGGCCTAAAACCGCTTTCCGATGGCTGCTGCTACTTCCGAGAAAAAAGAGAAAACCGTTTCCATGGCCGGGCATACCGCGCCCGAGCCGTACAAACCCAAAAACAAAGTGCGCATAGTAACGGCAGCCAGCTTGTTTGATGGGCACGATGCAGCCATCAACATCATGCGCAGGATCATTCAGGCCACAGGCGTAGAGGTGATTCACCTCGGCCACGACCGCAGTGTAGAAGAAGTGGTGAACACGGCCATACAAGAAGATGCGCAGGCGATTGCCATGACAAGCTACCAGGGTGGTCACACAGAATATTTTAAATACATGTATGACTTGCTGCAAGAGAAAGGTGCTAGCCACATCAAAATTTTTGGCGGTGGCGGTGGCGTAATCTTGCCCGATGAAATCAAAGAGCTGATGGACTACGGCATTACAAAAATATATTCGCCCGATGATGGGCGCGCCATGGGCTTGCAGGGGATGATCAATGATCTAGTGGAGCGGAGTGATTATGCTACCGGAAAGTCCATAGATCATGGACCTTTAACTATCGACAACCACGTGCGCATTGCGCAATACATTTCAGGAGCAGAGAATTATTTTGACGATCATAAAAAAGTATTTGAAGAGATCAACCAAAAAGCTACGCTGTCCAAAGCACCGGTGTTGGGGATCACGGGAACGGGTGGCTCGGGCAAATCTTCGATGGTGGATGAAATTGTAAGACGATTTTTAATTGACTTTAAGGATAAAACAATCGGGTTAATTTCGGTCGATCCATCGAAACGCAAAACGGGTGGCGCGCTGTTGGGCGATCGAATTCGCATGAATGCCATCAACAACTCAAGAGTCTACATGCGCTCGTTGGCTACGCGTCAAAGCAATTTAGCATTGTCGGCCTACGTGAAAGAAGCGGTGCAAGTGTTGAAAGCCGCAGGTTTTGATATTATTATTTTAGAGACATCGGGGATTGGGCAGAGTGATACGGAAATATTAGATCACAGCGATGTATCGCTCTATGTGATGACACCAGAATATGGTGCGGCTACGCAACTGGAGAAAATCGATATGCTTGATTTTGCCGATGTGATAGCATTGAACAAATTTGACAAGCGTGGTGCATTAGATGCTTTGCGCGATGTGAAAAAACAATATCAGCGCAATCATAATCTCTGGGACAAAAAGCCGGAAGATATGCCGGTATACGGCACAATTGCCTCACAATTCAACGACCCGGGCACGAACCAACTCTACAAGCATTTAATTGATACACTCAACGCGAAGACGCATGCAAATTTGATCTCTTCATTTGAGATCACCCGCGAAATGAGTGAGAAGATTTTTGTGATCCCTCCGCACCGCACTCGCTACCTCAGCGAGATATCCGAGACGAATCGCAAATACGACCAGTGGGTAAACGAGCAGGCCGAAGTCGCGCAAAACTTATATGCAATTGAAAAAGTGAAGTCGCTGCTCAAGAGTAAAGCAGAATTGGAAAGTGAAGAAAGTAATTTGAGATTGAGCCTGAGCCCAAAGAACTGGAAACTGATTGAAGAATGGCCGGCCAAAGTGCAACAATACAAAGCACCATTGTTCAAGTTTAAAGTAAGAGATAAAGAACTCGCCATTCAAACCCACACCGAATCGCTCTCGCATTCGCAAATACCAAAAGTAGTATTGCCGGCTTACAAAGCGTGGGGCGATTTGTTGAAATGGATGTTGCAGGAAAATGTGCCTGGAGAGTTTCCGTACACGGCCGGGATTTATCCGTTTAAGCGTGAAGGCGAAGATCCTACCCGTATGTTTGCAGGCGAGGGTGGTCCCGAGCGAACCAACAGACGCTTTCATTATGTGAGCAAGTCGATGCCCGCGAAGAGATTGTCGACTGCCTTTGACTCGGTAACTCTTTATGGAAATGATCCAGACTACCGACCGGATATTTATGGAAAGATTGGTAACTCGGGTGTTTCGATTTGTTGTCTAGATGACGCGAAGAAATTATACAGTGGTTTTGATTTGTGTGATCCGAAAACTTCGGTGTCGATGACGATCAACGGGCCGGCACTCATGCTACTCGCCTACTTCATGAATGCTGCCATCGATCAGCAATGCGAAATCTATATTAAGAAAAACGGGTTGGAGGATGAAATAAGAAAAAAGATCAAGGCGATGTACGCCAAAGGAGATGCTCCTGCTTATCAGGGAGAATTGCCGGAAGGAAACAATGGATTGGGATTAATGCTGCTCGGCACTACCGGAGATCAGGTGCTGCCGAAAGATGTCTACGAAAAAATCAAAGCAGACACACTTACACAAGTGCGTGGCACGGTGCAGGCTGATATTTTAAAGGAAGATCAGGCACAGAATACGTGTATTTTCTCAACAGAGTTTGCCTTGCGCCTCATGGGCGATGTGCAACAGTATTTTATTGAAAAGAGCGTTCGGAATTTTTATTCTGTATCGATCTCGGGCTACCACATTGCCGAGGCAGGTGCAAATCCAATCACACAGTTGGCATTTACCCTTTCAAATGGTTTCACCTACGTGGAATATTATTTGAGTCGCGGGATGGACATAAACGAGTTTGCCCCTAACCTATCGTTCTTCTTCTCGAATGGCATCGATCCGGAATATGCTGTGATCGGTCGAGTAGCCCGCAGAATATGGGCAAAAGCCATGCGCGAAAAATACGGAGCAAATGCGCGCAGCCAGATGATGAAGTATCATATTCAAACTTCGGGTCGCTCATTGCATGCGCAAGAAATTGACTTCAACGATATCCGTACTACGTTGCAAGCTCTGTACGCCATTTACGACAATTGTAATTCGCTGCACACCAACGCCTACGATGAGGCGATTACCACTCCTACCGAGGGATCGGTTCGCAGGGCGATGGCTATTCAATTGATCATTAATAAAGAGTTGGGGCTGGCCAAAAATGAAAATCCGTTAACGGGTTCTTTCATCATTGGAGAACTTACTGACTTAGTGGAAGAAGCTGTTCTCTTAGAATTTGATAAAATAACAGAACGCGGTGGAGTATTAGGTGCCATGGAAACGATGTATCAGCGTGGAAAAATTCAAGAGGAGAGTTTGTATTACGAGACCTTGAAGCACACAGGCGAATACCCGATCATTGGCGTGAATACGTTCTTAAGTTCTCAAGGCTCTCCAACCATCATACCGGGTGAAGTTATTCGTGCTACCACCGAAGAGAAAGAATACCAGATCAAAATGCTGCGAAATCTTCATGCATTCCAGGGAAACAGAATCGATATCTCCATCAATAAAGTGCAAGATGCCGCAGTTCAAAACAAAAACATTTTTATTGAATTGATGGAAGCCGCCAAAGTTTGCTCGTTGGGTCAAATAACGAGAGCCTTATTTGAAGTGGGTGGGCAGTATCGAAGAAATATGTAGCCAAAAAAAAAGAAAGCCCCGACTAGAGCTTCCCTTTTCACTTGGTTAAGACTTGACCTTATTTAGTAACCGAAGCTGTTACGTTTTTGTCACTCACTTCGAATGTAGGAGTGCCCACCAATTGCTTCAGGCTGTATACTACACCCAAGTCACCGTTAATGTTCATGTTTTTGTTGTACACCATTTCTTTGTTACCGTTAAAGATGCGAACGTTCACACGGTTCGTTCCTTGATTAGAGATCGCCAACAAATATTTGTTCTCGCCAGCTAACTTTGATACGTGAATAGACTTCACAGCTCCGCTTTCCACTTTCTCATTTACTGATTCAGTAGCATATACGATGATTTGCTCAGTTACCTGCTTACCAGACTTCAATTCAACTTTGTAATTACCTGATTCCATTCCAAAGAAATTCAATGGGCGGATAAAACCATTTGAAGCTCTGATATAGTCAGCAAATACAATTTCGCCTTGTTGGTTATATACTTTGAAGGCTATACTGTTCTCTCCTGGTTGATGATAAATCACCTTGAAAACACCTGCTGTATTCGTATTCAATACTACAAGTTGCGAGTTGCTTGGATCACTAGCGAATGCAAACACGCTTACCAACACCATCAATACGCTTAATACAATTGACTTCGTTTTCATAATTTGTTTTTTCGTTTTGTTTATGATGCAAATGTACGTGGCTCACGCACAAAAGGCCGAACGTTGTAAGTAAACTTGATTTTAAATCAAAAAAATCGTTTGCGTAAAGTCAGCCGCGAAAACAAAATTAAGTACCCACTATAACAAAGGGAAAAAATGAGAAGTTAAAAAAGGAAGGCAAAATTAATTACGAACTCGATTGCATTGATTATTGTGCGAAAGACTACCAGCAGAAGGGGCTTTGGGCTATTTAGCAAACCATCGAAAGCGCTCGCGATGGCGAAATGTTCGCTAGCGCACAAAGCCTTTGCGCTTTAAGTCCGATACCTAAAATGAATTCTAGTTTAGATGAAAAACATCTTTCGATTTTTCAGCTTGTAAAAGAAGCTGATGATGATAGGTCAATTGATTGAACAAAAAGCTTTCCTTCCGTTCATCTTCTGCAGAAACAAATTTCAATTTGCTTTCAAAATCCATACTCAAATCGTTGGCAATATGGTAAATCGAAATGTTTTTTGTTGATGGGGTAATGTTCATTTGAGCCGCATACTCTTTGTACTTCTCCACTAACTTCACCGAAGTGGATGCATGCATGTCCGTGTTCATCATCGTTACATCGCCACCCGGATACAGCTTATCCCTGAATGTGCGATAGAGTGTATCCATCACAAACAGATCGGTGCATTTCACAATGATGTCGGACTCGCCAGTGGGATAACGCTTAATGATGCTCTCCAATTTTACCAAAGAACCAAACTTCTCACTGTTCAGTGCATGGTTAAAATAAATTCCAAAGCTGATATCTTTTGTCTCCGCATCATCCAATAATTGACGGTAGCGAGGCTCAAAAATATGAAGGGGAACCATCTCCCCAGGCAGTGGGAAAATAGTTAACGGAAACATCGGAATCTTGATTAAACCACTCATTAGACGATTAAAACACCAAAATCAGCGTAAAGTTGCGGTGGTTGTAAAAAAAACCAAGGTTAGAAGCTGATTAAGTAGTGCGGCACAACGTTAAACCGGCTTTGCAACAAAGCGTCTCCCGGCAGAAAACTGAGATTTACGATGAATGAGTAGCCTGCCACAGTTGCACCGAGTCGTTGGATCATATTGCCAGCTGCGGTAGCCGTACCCCCCGTGGCTAGCAGATCATCGTGCAATAACACTCTTGTTCCACTAGAGACAGCATCTACATGCATTTCAATCGAAGCAGTTCCATATTCAAGGGCATATTCTTGTCTTATTTTTTTAAAGGGAAGCTTTCCCGCCTTGCGGATGGGAATGAATGGGATGGCCATCTTCTGAGCGATGAGCGAACCGAAAATAAAGCCACGAGCCTCCACTCCTGCCACGGCATCAATCTGATGGTTCTTGAAGTGATCTGCAATCGCATCGACCACGCATTCGCGCGCAGATGGATTAGCCAATAGAGGCGTAATATCTTTAAATAAAATACCCGGCTTAGGAAAGTCGGCCACATCACGAAGCAAAGGCTTCAGCTCTTCTTCCAATGAAATCATGTATAGCTAGTTCTTTTTCCGTTTAAAAAAATCTGATCAATCCAATCATAGCCAAGGCGGTAGGGTAAATAAGCAAATGAGGGAGTTGACTTAGTAATAATCAGGTTTGCTTTCTTCCCTTTCGTGATACTTCCATGGGTACTTAACAGTTCCAAACAACTGGCCGTGTTAATAGTTACAGCATTAAATGCTTCTTCGGGCGTCATTTTCATTTTTATGCAGGCAAGCGAAAACATCAGGGGCATACTGCCACTGGGAGAACTCCCGGGATTGTAATCGGATGCAACTGCGATGGGCAACCCCGCATTCAACATTTTGCGAATCGGTGGAAAGGGTAAGCCAAGAAAGAAGGCAGCAAAGGGCAAAGCGGTCGGCATCACTTGTGTGTTTTTGAGTAGCTCAATCTCCTCATCACCTATATTTTCCAAATGATCTACACTCAACGCCTTTGTGGCAACACCTGCTTGCACTCCACCTGATCTAGAAAGTTGATTGGCATGGATGCGGGGTTTCAAACCAAATTTTTTTCCTTGTTCTATAATTGACACTGTTTCTTCGCGACTGAAAAAACCTTCTTCACAAAAAACATCGATATAGTCGGCCAGTTTTTCTTCCGCAATGGCCGGAATCATTTCTTCTAAAACCAATTTTAGATAATTGGGTTTGGTCATTTCTTTGGGCACTGCGTGCGCACCCAAAAAAGTGGTCTTTACTGACATACCTGTTTCCAACCCGATCTTCTTTGCTACCCGCAACATTTTGATTTCGTCTTTCACGGTAAGTCCGTAGCCGCTTTTAATCTCCACGGCTCCTGTCCCCGTTTGGATAATTTCGATGGCCCTGGGCATTGAGCGATCGAACAATTCTTGCTCAGAAACAGCCTGCAGTTTTTTCGCGGAGTTGAGTATGCCGCCACCGGCCGCTGCAATCTCCTCATAGCTGGCACCTTTAATTTTCAGCACAAATTCCTCCTCACGTGTAGCTGCGAACACAAGATGAGTGTGGCTGTCCACAAAACTGGGTAACACAAATTTGCCCGAAGCATCTACCCTTTCGATAGCTTCTGCGGGAGCGTCTTGCTGCACACCATAGTCTGCAATCAATCCATCTTTAACAGCCAAATAAGCATTGGAAAGGATGGGCAAATCGCTCATTGAAGCACCGGAAAGAAAAGCGGGTGTTGAATCTCTAACCTGAACCAGACCTTTGATATTCTCGATCAGCAGATCAAAAGCCATTCTACGAAAAATTACTTGCCGAATGATTCAACTTTGTAGTCGAGATTGGTGCCAAATACAGGGAATGCAATTTTAAACATCATGTAAAAACCCTGACCGGCAATCGAAGGCCTTATACCGACTTCACCACCATAAGACCAGCTCATAGTGCGATTGAATTTGCCATCAATGCCTGCACGAAACCCAAACGAACTGGTTTTAACTGCATTTGTTGCATAGTCTTGTCCTAAATAAGTAACCGGATCCAGCGTTAACCCTGGTGCAAAAATTACATCGAAAAATAAGGTCAACAATCCATCGTCAAGCCCCTCCTCATATTTTTCAAAGCTGACGGCCACATTTCTAAACCAGGCTGCTGATCCTCCTATGTAGATATTGGTAGTTGATAGGTTACTGAAGACGCCCACATTTCTAACTGCGCCTGTAATAGGATTTATAGGAAGAAGTCCTTCTCCGTTGTTATTCACCAAATCTGCATTGGTAAGCCCTTGCTCTTTCAAAGCACGATTTAAATCAACTGTACTCTTCCAATGTATTCCGCCTAGCCTAACTCCATAGATCTTTCTCACCTTGCACGGCACTTCCGCCCGGAGGGGCACGTTGGCAGCCCACTTGTTACCTCGAAGACTCTTTTTGTAGAGAACCATCTTCGTCTTTCCTGCTCCATCAAAATCTTTAATATGGTAGGTTCCTCCGAGCTCAAAATAGTTAAAAATCTGTGGTTTGTTGGTAAAATCTAAATCGCTATTGTCCAATGCAGCCTGGCGATTAAAGTCAAAAAAATTGCTGCTATAGGTTTTTCTGAAATGAGCTTTAAAGTCAAGTTTGTCCTTGTAATAATAACTTGCTTCTACCCCAAATCCTGCGTTTGCATTGGTGGCGAAAAGCTCGCCATACAGCGGCTGAACCCCAATAAACAGTTTGTTTACTGAGTAAGGTTCGTCATAAAGCTCTTCATACGTTACAGCAGGCTTTTCTTTGTTGTCCTGAGCTAACATGGAAAACGGAAGCAACAAAGTCAGGCAAAAAATCAGAAACCTGTTCATCAAGTTATTCATTATATGCCAATTTAACTAAAAAGCAGCTTTCCAGAAAACGTGGAAAGGCCACTTGAATATCCTTTTAACTCGAAAGGTAATTAAAAACGCACTTACAACTAATTGATGTGTAAGTATTTCAATCAATTTGAATCAAAAGAAGCTATTTGATTACTTCCAACTGCCCAGTTTTGAAGCGCACGAAAGGGACCAATCCATTGTCGCGGGTGGGTTGCAGTAAATAGCCAGACGTAAGGACGCCCGAAAGAGCTCCACCTACGAGCAATCCATCCTGAAAGTAGTTCCCATACAACTGCAGAGCCCTCCCAATGTTCATCATTACCTCATAACCTTTTATCGCATTGTCTGGCGGCATCATTCCATGCTTATTGATGTACGATGAACGGAAATTCAGAAAGGCCGGATTGCTAGGCGAGTAATAATTGGGAGCAATAAATACCACTCCGTTATCATCAAATTTTCCGTATTCAACTGCGTTATCTTGAAGCCAAGACTCCTGTCCAATAACAATGATTGAATCACCTCTGGATTCTACACTGTTGATGATCTTTGTATAAATGACAGGTTCATCAGACGCCACAAAAATAGATCCGATGCTGTCTTTTTTCAACGTGAACTCCAATGGGTTCTTCCACTCATCGTATTTGGTGGCCTTTGCTAATTTTTCGAATATCCCGGCCGAAGTTTCGCGTCTTATCTCCTCAGCATACACCACCTTCACACCCAAGTCTAGCGCTCGCTTGATATAGTTGAAAGCCAGTATCGAATCTTTAGGACTCGTACCATAGTACACCATTGAGGTTTTCTTTCGCGGCCTTGTGGCTACCATTTCGGCAGCCTTTTTCCCCATTGTAGCGTGGCTGGGCTGATAGAGAAATGAGAATGGATTTTGCTGAATAAAATCGCTATTGCTCGAAACAGGGTTGACGATTAAATTGATCTCGTTTTTTTGCGAGAAAAGCTGAACTGCTTTGGCGTCTTCTGCAAACAACGGTCCAACGATGAGATCTGCCCCCATTAGTTCAGGGCGGGTAAGAAGTTTTTTTGTTGTCTCGGTATTTCGCTCTGTGTCATATGCAATTAGATCAATGCCAATAGCGGTTTTGTTTAAAGAATCAGCAGCGAGTCGCATTCCCTGATACAAATCGAGAATGGGTTGATTTCTTTTTTTCTCGGGACTTGGCTCGAGAGTAGCAGTTTGAAAAGGGAACAACAACGCCACTCGATATCGATCTTTCTTAATGGATCTCTTTTGAGCGGGCACCAGAAACTCATCACGTCTCCATGCGTATTTTGTTAGCAACGAATCAAAAAGATTATTTTCTAAAGTTGAAAAACCTTTTCTTCCAATGGCTCTGGCCAAGGCACGATCGACTTCCTTATCATTGGGGTGGTTTTCCCGAAGCATCTTCATCGTCTCCACGTCTTCGATCTTTGAAAGATAGAATCGCTTGAGCGAATCGCACTTGTGGCTCAGCGAACTGTCTTTTATTTCGGCCAGCAGAAGCATTGCTTGAAAAAAATCAGACTGCTGAAAAAACAAACTGGCCAGCCAGAGATTCACTTCATTCAACTGAACCCAAGTGGGGTATGTTTTCCGTATAGCCGAAAATTGATTCTTTGCCAATGTGGTAAACCCCAGTCGTTGTGCGGATAGCGCATAATAAAAAGAGGCGTACTCCGGATAGGGATTGTTTTTATCGTAAACAATCAGCGCGTTGAACCCATCCATGGCAGCACTATAGTTGCCTTTTTCGAATTGATCTTTTGCTTTGTTGAATTGCTTTTTAAAGTCCTGCGAAATTGCATTTCCTCCAAGAGCAAGCAAAAAGATCAACAACAAAAATCGCAGGCTTGATTTTACTGAGAAAGTAAAGTGAGCATAGTTAATGATCATTCCGTTTCGCTTCATTTTCAAATTATCGAATCATCAAATTGTCACATCGACTAATCAATTACTCCCATTCAATAGTGGAAGGCGGCTTCGAACTGATATCATATACCACCCGATTTACTCCCTTCACTTTGTTTATGATATCCGAGGACACTTCACTCAAAAATTCATGTGGCAAATGAGCCCAATCCGCTGTCATCCCATCTACACTAATCACTGCCCTAAGCGCAGCAACTCTTTCGTATGTTCTTTCATCACCCATTACGCCAACTGTATACACAGGCAACAACATGGCTCCTGCTTGCCAAACTTGATTATACAAATTGTGTTTCCTCAAACCTCCAATAAAAATGCTGTCTACTTCCTGCAATATTCGTACTTTCTCTGGTGTGATATCGCCCAAAATCCGAATGCCCAAACCAGGCCCAGGAAACGGGTGACGCCCTAAGATCAATGGATCTATCCCCAATGTTTTACCTACCAAACGAACCTCATCTTTAAAGAGTGTATTGAGAGGTTCAACTATCTTCAGCTTCATTTTAGCGGGCAACCCGCCCACGTTATGATGTGATTTTATGGTAGCCGAGGGGCCTTTCACAGAAACAGACTCTATTACGTCAGGATATATCGTTCCCTGACCCAACCACTTTACATCTTCAATCCGGTGAGATTCCTCGTCAAAAACATCAATAAATGTTTTCCCAATTGCCTTGCGCTTTGCTTCAGGCTCTGAAAGATCTTTAAGTGCTGCATAGAATTTTTCCTTCGCATCTACTCCCTTTATGTTCAGGCCCATTCCTTTGTAGGACGTCAAAACTTGCTCAAACTCATCTTTTCGTAGCAATCCATTATCAACAAAAATGCAAAACAGATTTTTGCCGATAGCATGATGAACTAGCATGGCCGCTACCGTAGAGTCTACCCCACCCGAAAGAGCCATCACGACTCGATCATTCCCTAACCTACTCTTCAACTCCGCTACGGTTGTTTCTACGAATTGATCAGGCGTCCAATCCTGCGCGCAGCCACAAATGTGAACGACAAAATTTCTTAACAATTCTTTTCCTTGTAAAGAATGGGTAACCTCAGGATGGAACTGGATGCCGTATAAATCAACGCCCCTCTTTTTGAAGGCCGCTACTTTTACAGACGAAGTGCTGGCGATGATATCAAATTCATTACCCACAGAAGCAATCGTATCTGCATGTGACATCCATACTTGTGAATCAATGGATATCTCTTTCAATAGAGGATTGTGATGATCAACCGTAGAAAGTTTGGCTCTACCATATTCTCTAATTTGTGAGGGTAAAACAGAGCCTCCCGTTTTTTGAGCGATCAATTGTGCTCCGTAGCAAACACCTAAAACCGGTAAGTTTCCAAAAAGACTCAAGTCTATGTCAGGTGAACCTTCATCTTTTACGGAACAAGGGCTCCCTGACAATATCACACCTTTAATGCTGGCACTAATTGCATGGATATGATTAAATGGGTGGATTTCGCAATAGACATTTAGTTCCCGTACCCTTCGGGCTATTAGTTGTGTGTACTGTGATCCGAAATCAAGGATTAAAATATGATCTGCCATGTGTAAAAGTAACAAATCCTCATGTAGTTTATATACAAAAAGAATGCTGAGCGACTCATTTGTAACAAGAATCACATTTTTTGTACTTTTGACTATGGAAAAGAATCTTCTTGAGAGAATTACTTCTAACCCGAAAGTCTGCGGGGGAAAACCTTGTATCAGGGGAATGAGAATTCGGGTAGCAGACATTCTTGAATTGCTAGCAGCTGGTCTTACCTTGCACCAGATTATCGCTGAAGAACTGCCTGATCTTGAAGAAGCTGATATTTCCGCTTGCCTACTTTATGCTGCTTCTAAAGTAAATCATCCGGTGCTTGCTGCCGCATGATACTGATTCTAGATGTACACCTGTCACCATTTATCGTCCCTTGGATAATTGATAATTTTAAGATCGAATGCGCCTCGTTCCATCATTTGGGATGGCAAACATTAGAGGACGAAGCAGCTTTTCTGAAAGCCAAAGAAATGAATGGCATCGTAGTTACCAAGGATGAGGATTTCATTGGCCTGTTAGAAAAACACTCAGCACCACCTAAAGTAATTTGGCTGACTTGCGGCAACACTTCCAATCAACGGTTAAAGCAAATATTAACTGCTAACTTAAGTGACGCCATTGATTTACTATCAACCAATGATTTGGTAGAGATAAGCGATTCGGCCGCTACTTAAAAATATCGTAACAATGCTCTTTTAGATAACCGGCTGCATCATCCTGACCGGCCTTGAACGCGCGCGCCAAAAGTCGACAGCCCTCCTTCTCGTTCTTCAACTCAACCAAAACCATGCCTTTGTAAAACATGGCATTCGCATTTTCCGGATTTACTAGCAAGGCAAGATTGAGGTAATCAAGACTCTTAGCATATTTCTCAGTTTCCAGGCAGAAGGATCCGCCATACAGGTAGGCAGGTTCATAAGTGGCATCCAACTCAATCGACTTATTAATGGCAATGAGTGCACTGTCTATATCATCCAATGAATAGTAAGCCAAGGCGAGGTTGGTCTCCAATTCAGGATCATCCGACTGACCTTTCACCACCAAAAAATCTGCCTTCGCCAATTGGTACTCGTTTTTCTGAAGGAACAATGAACCCCTCCACTTGACAAGCTCCAAATTATCCGGCTGCAGTTCAATGGCTTTTTGAATACTCGCCAACTGTCCATCTGCATTATCCAACTCACGACAAATAAATGCGCGGAGCACAAAGGCTTGTGCCACCTGAGGGAATTCTGGAAGAAATACATCAAGGTCTTTCAAAGCCTTATCAAATTCACCAGTGTAGTAGTAGGAAAACGCACGCTTATATAGCGTTCGGTAATCGTCTCGTTCTTTGAGCCCGCGTGTTGTAATTACTTTTGAATAGAGTTTTGACGCTTCTTCAAACTGCTGCCGGTTCATCAATGTGTCTGCCTCAGTTTCCCATTGGGCATATTGTGCAGGTGCGGCAGTATGGAGCAAAAACAAAATGACCAAACTCAAATAGAGTCTGGTCATTTTAAGGTTACCGATAAAAAGAGCCACTGAAGACACTTTATACAAATAAGGTTAAGCCGTCACCGTTGCCTTATTGGCATACCGTTTACGGTCTGTTTCGTTCAAATAAATTTTTCTCAAGCGGATCGACTTTGGTGTTACTTCCACGTATTCGTCTCCTTGAATATATTCGAGTGCTTCCTCCAATGAAAACTTAGTAGCTGGGCGAATCGTCATTTTTTCTTCCGATCCCGTGGCACGCATATTCGTCAGTTTCTTTGTTTTGGTGATGTTAATTACTAGATCGCCACTACGATTATTCTCACCGACTACCTGTCCTTCATAAACTGAATCACTTGGATCAACGAAAAACTTTCCGCGATCTTGCAAATTGTGCAAGCTGTACGGAATGGCTTCTCCCATTTCCATACAAATCAACGAACCGTTTATCCTGCCTGGAATCTCTCCACGGTAAGGCTGGTATTCTTTGAAACGATGGGTAACCACGGCCTCGCCAGCAGTTACGTTTAATAAGTAGTTTCTTAATCCAATGATACCGCGGGCAGGCATAATAAATTTCAGAATCATCCGATCGCCTTTGGGATCCATGTTGGTCATCTCTCCTTTGCGCTGCGATACGGTCTCAATGGCTTTACCTGCAACCGACTCGGGTAAGTCAATCGTTAACTCCTCCATGGGTTCGCACTTCACGCCATCAATCTCTTTAAAAATAACTTGCGGCTGCCCGATTTGTAACTCGTAGCCTTCTCTTCTCATTGTCTCGATCAACACGGATAAGTGAAGAACCCCTCTACCGAAAACCAAGAAGCTATCAGCCGAGCCAGTATCACCTACTTTCAATGCCAAATTTTTCTCCAACTCTTTATCCAAACGATCTTTGATATGGCGAGAGGTAACGAACTTACCTTCCTTGCCATAAAATGGGGAGTTATTAATCGTGAAGAGCATACTCATGGTCGGCTCATCAATTTTGATTGACTTTAATGCTTCCGGTTTTTCCAAATCAGAAACGGTATCTCCAATTTCAAAACCTTCCAAACCCACTAACGCGCAAATATCTCCCGCAATTACTTCATCTGCTTTCTTCTTGTCGAAACCTTCAAAAACATATACTTCTTTGATACGTGTTTTGACGATAGCGCCTGTATCGCGTTTTACTAACGCTACAAACTGCCCTGCCTTCACGCTTCCACGCTGAATGCGACCAATAGCCACCCTCCCGATATAGGAAGAATACTCTAGTGAAGTGATCATTAACTGAGTAGGACCTACATCAATTTTTGGAGCGGGAATATATTTGATAACGCCTTCAATAAGCGCAGTAATATCGGTAGTTGGTTTTTTCCAATCATCACTCATCCAGCCTTGCTTCGCTGAACCGTAGAAGGTAGGAAAATTAAGCTGCTCTTCTGTGGCATCTAACGCAAACATCAAATCAAATACAGACTCATGAACTTCATCAGGTGTACAGTTTTTCTTGTCTACTTTGTTAACTACCACAATTGGTTTTAAACCTAATTGCAGTGCTTTTTGTAACACAAAGCGAGTTTGTGGCATGGGCCCTTCAAAGGCATCTACCAGCAACAAACAGCCATCGGCCATGTTCAACACACGCTCTACTTCGCCACCAAAATCACTGTGGCCGGGTGTATCAATTACGTTGATCTTATAATCCTTATAGCGAACAGATACGTTCTTTGCGAGAATAGTGATCCCGCGCTCACGCTCCAAATCGTTGCTATCCATGATCAATTCCCCTGGATTCTCATGATCCTTGAAAATATGACCTGCATGGAGCAGTTTATCAACTAAAGTTGTTTTTCCGTGGTCAACGTGGGCGATAATCGCAATGTTCCTGATTTTTTCAACATCCATAAATGGCCTATTCTAGTGGTTTTTCTGAATTAAGGCCGCAAAGATAGGCTTATTTACTCAAAAACCGGGTACGAGTTCAACCAATTCATTGTTACCATTTAGTTGATGGAATCAGCTTTTTTAGGATTTACCCTATATTTGCAACGTGAGTACGCAAGAAAAAGAAATGCGGTATCGTGAAGCTGCTCGATATATTGAGAACGCAACCGATATCTTGAAAACCAAAGGAAACAAAGAAGGTGGCTACTACCAAGATACGAAATACGTGAAGATGGCCTGTGGCACAGCTTACAACGGTGTTCTCATGGCCGTTGACACCTATCTTGAAATAAAAGGCTCTCCAATAAAAGAGAAAACAAGCAGTCGCAAAACCGTGAAAGATTATATAGCCAAGCTTTCTCAGTTAGATAAAAAATTGTTGCAAGAGTTCAATGCCGCCTACAATATTTTGCACTTGTCTGGATACTACGATGGCAACAACAAATACAATGTAATCCGGGAAGGCCTGCGTTCCGCCATAACTATACTCAATAAAATTAAACCTGTTGGCATAGAAGGATTGAGATTAGTCAAGTAATTTTTTGTCATCTTTTAAACCTCAAAAAAGTACCCATTGGCAAATCATTGCCCTTTTTGGGATGCAAAACAAGCTCTCCAAACTCAGGATCGATGTTTTTAAAATTGCTCTTGGCCACGTTCAGGCCTACAATAGACGAAAGTCCCACCGCATACATCGACAATATAAAAAACGAATTCTTCTCTTCCAGCAATTCGCTGCTTAATGAAACTAATTCATTCAACTTTTCTTCCAGTGTCCACTTCTCGCCATCTGGTCCTCGTCCATAAGGTGGTGGATCCATTATGATTCCATTGTATTTTTTCCCTCGCTTTGCTTCGCGCTTCACAAACTTGAGCGCATCTTCATGCACCCAACGAATGTTATCTAAGCTGTTCATCTGCATGTTTTGATTGGCCCAATTCAATCCGGGTCGTGAAGCATCTACATGTGTTACGTCTGCCCCTGCCGCTTTGGCGACCACGGAAGCTGCACCTGTGTAAGCAAACAAATTTAAGACTTTAGGGCTAGAAAGACTCCAACCCGAAATAGCATCGTAAATAAAATTCCAATTTGCACCTTGTTCGGGAAAGAGTCCAACATGTCCAAAGTTTGTCAACGCCAAGCGAAGCGAAAGTGAAAGCTTGTTATATCCATACTTGATCTCCCAACTATCGGGCATGGCTTTATACTTCTTCCATCCGCCTTTTATATCTTCTCCGAAGCGAAAGTTATCCTTTTGTTCACGATTGAAATGTGCGGTAGCCAATCGCTTCCATTCATCTTGCGAAAGGAAACTATTCCAAATGGCTTGTGGCTCTGGCCGAATGAGATGATAAGCACCAAAGCGCTCTAACTTTTCAAAGTTGCCGGAGTCAACGAGTTCGTAATCAATCCAGGAAGAAGGGCTTATGATGTTCATGGCGTAAATATAGTTACCTGTTACCAGTTTCTGGTTGCCGGTTTGCCAGTTCCCGGTTTGTAAACATTGCAAATTAGTGTAGAAGTTTGAATCTAAGACTTTAGGGCTGCGACCTTCGGGCTAAAAACACTCAGGAGTTTAATAATCGAAGCCCGAAAACTGGAAACCGTAAACCCGCAACTTGCATCACTTTCGATTTGAATGTCTAATTTTGAATCACCATGCATTTCAAAATCACCAGCACGCAAAACCCAAAAGTAAAAAGCCTACTGGCACTCGAAAAACCTCGCGAGCGAAGAAAGCAGCAACTCTTTATCATTGAAGGCAAAAGAGAAATCGCTTTGGCGCTGGAGGCCGGATATAAAATCGGTAATCTTTTTTTCTGTGATGAGATCGTGAGCGAGAAAGAATTGGCTGAACTTCCTCTGGAAGACAGGCTACTCATACCCGTTTCAAAGGAAGTGTTTGACAAAATTGCTATTCGTGAAAGTACGGGTGGAATTTTAGCGGTAGCCGAACAGAAGACCCATCGACTTGCCGAAATAAAATTGAGTAAGAATCCGTTGGTATTGATATTAGAAGGCGTAGAGAAACCCGGCAACCTGGGTGCTGTTTTAAGAACGGCCGATGCTGCGGCTGTAGATGCCGTAATCATCTGCGATCCGCAAACAGATTTTTATAATCCAAATGTGATTCGATCCAGTGTAGGTTGTGTATTTACCAATCAGTTGGCGGCAGCTTCTTCGGAAGAAACGATTGAATGGCTACACAAAAACAATATCTCTATTTTTTGTACCTACCTGAAAGCCTCTAAGCTCTATCATCAAACTGATTTCACTCAACCTTCCGCCATTGTCATGGGAACCGAAGCCACTGGCTTATCAGATGTTTGGGTAAAAAATTCAAAAGCAAATATAATCATCCCGATGCTTGGCAAAATTGATAGCATGAATGTTTCAAATGCTGCTGCGGTCGTGGTGTACGAAGCGATGAGACAAAGAGAATTCAAAATAAGTTGAAAGTTGAAAGTTCAAAGTTGAAAGTTAAAGTAGTCAACTTTCAACTTTGAACTAATTTACTTTTTTACCCCTGGCTCGCGCTTTAGGAATTCATTGTATAATTCAGTCTGACGACTCACCATCGGCATACTCCAGCCTTCAATAAATACATGCGAAATCTGAGTCTTCGTTTCAAACGGATCGCCATTGCAAATGAAAAGCGTGGCACTCTTACCCACTTCTATTGATCCTAATTTGTTGGCCACTCCTAGTAACTCTGCCGGAATAATTGTAATGGCTTTCAACGCATCTTCTTTATTCATACCATAGGCTACCGCAAAACCAGCATGATAAGGTAAGTTGCGATAGTTGTTGTTGTTGCTCTCAGACTTGATAGCGACTTTCACACCCGCTTTCTTTAGTAAACCGGGATTGGCATAGGCTTTATCATAGCGATCATAATCGCGTGTCGGTAATTCTAAAACTCCGCCCGTTATTACCGGAATGCCGGACTTAGCAATTTCATCGGCTACTCTCCAACCTTCAGCAACGCCCGTTAAAATTGACTTCTTAACTTTCTTTTCTTTCAACCACTTTAGCGCAGCCTGAATATCTTTAGATGCATTTACTTCCACCAACAACGTTTGCTCTCCACGCATGACGGGAATTAACGCTTGTAGCTCAGGATAGTAACCGGCTTTTCCTTTTGTAGCAGAATCAAGCTTTTGATATTGGGTAGCTTTTTCCCAAACATCGTTCAAACTTGCTAGCGCCTTGTCAGAAGCCTTCTTTATTTCTTCATCTGTTCTTCGGTCAAAAAAACCTCTCCGCCCAGTGTTTGGAAAATTCAAAACAATACCCTCAAACCCGGCAAACATTTGGTCGGGTGTATAACCATGTAGATTGATCAAAGCAGCAGTTCCTGACAACATCCCACCAGTGGGAATAGACAGAGCTGTAGTAACACCGCTCACCCTAGTTACAGGAATAGCGCTTGCATTTGGGTTCACTGCAGTCAACGCTTTCATCTGCGGAATTACTTCTCCGATTTCATTGAAATCCGTGGTGCGAGCTACCGAACTGATTTCGTTCAAGCCAAGATTCGTTCCCGCATCAATCATCCCTGGATAAATGAATTGTCCTTTGCAATCAATAGTTTCTGTACCTGATGGAATTGATACGTTGCCACCCACTGCAGCAATTTTTCCATCCACTATAAGCAAAGTGCCATTTTGAATAGTGCCTTTCGTAATGGTTTCAATTGTTGCATTAGTCAATGCCACATTTCCATATTTTCCTTTTGGGCTCTGCGCCTCAACGCGCAACACTACTATACAGACGATGGCTGTCAGTAAACCCATTATTGTTTGTAATCCTTTCATCTTATTTCTTGTTGGCATTAAATAATTCTGAATCCAAAATAAACTCTGCGCCTTCCATGCAATGATCTTGATCGGAAAGCTTGTCTCTGAAAGTAGCTGTTTCAATGGCTTGTTTGGGATCTACCACCAATCGCATATCATCCGGATCCTTTTCGCGATCGAATCGAACGACACCATCTACAATCGTAAACATTGGCACGCCATATATCGACAAGGGGTGATTCTTAAAGATCGCTATATCAGCTTCTTTTCCTACCTCCAAAGAGCCAACTCTGTTTTCTATACCCAATTGTTTAGCAGGGTTGATAGTGATTAGTGCCAACGCTTCTTCATCGCTCAATCCACCATACTTTTGCGTTTTACCCGCTTCATGATACAAGTGGCGCATCATTTCTCCATCGTCTGAATTGATAGAGGTAACTACCCCGTTTTTTGCAAGTATCGCTGCATTGTAGGCCGTAGAATAATACACTTCAAATTTATAAGCCCACCAGTCAGAGAATACAGAAGCCATCGCTCCTTGTGCAGCCAACTCGGGCGCCACTTTGAATCCTTCATTTACGTGTTGAAATACAATGCGTTTAATACCAAAGTCTTTGCACACTTTTAACATCATATAAATCTCATCTGCACGGTAGCTGTGGCAATGAACGATTATTTTATCGTTCAGAATATCAGACAACACTTCATGTCGGTAGCTATACGTTGGAGGTGCTCCCCGAAAACCCTTTACCAATTTAGCTTTGTTGTATTGGTTCCATTTCTCGGAATATTCTTTTGCCTCAGTAAAAGCCTGACGTATCACAAACTCCACACCCATTCGCGTGCGAGGCACAATGCCACTCCCTTCTCCATGACTACGAGTAGGGTTTTCACCTAGCGCAAATTTTATGGTGCGAGGTGCTCCGTCCATTTTCAATACTTCGGGATCGAACGTGCCATAACGTAACTTGATCGTCTCACATTGGCCACCAATTGCGTTGGCTGATCCGTGCATGGCGTGCACTGTTGTGATTCCTCCGCCTAACGCACGATAGATTCCAATTTGGAATGGGTTGATAACATCACTTTCATTTACCTCAGGAGTGATAGGATTTGTACCTTCATTAATTCCATCCAACGCAATGTGCGAGTGCGCATCAATAATCCCGGGCATCACAAAATGGCCGGACGCGTCTACAATCTTGATGCCTGCCGGTGCAGTAATATTTTTTCCTATCTGGGCGATCTTTCCATCTTTAATCAGCACATCGGTTTGTTCTAAATTGCCTTTAGTGATGGTGATGACCGTTCCATTTTTAATCAACAAATTTCCTTTATCCACTTGAGCCATTGCGCCAAGCAGAATAAAACTTGAAAAGAGCAGTACGAATAATTTCTTCATATCAATTTTTTTAAGTCTTAGTTTTTAGGATTTTTTGTTCCTTCAATGGAGAAACTTCCACGAAGTCCAATGCTTGCATTCCCTTTGAATGAATCGCCTTCTACCGTTGCCTCCACGTCTACCTTAATCGAGTTGCCACCAAAACTAAGTGAGTAAGAGTAAGATAATTTATTTCCTTCCAAGGTGACGGAAGTCAAATCTGCCGGGGCAGGTAATCTTCCACCTGAAACAGTGCCTTTGTATCCGCTTCCGTCTTTTTTAAAAGTCACTTTTCCATCGTTGCTGCCTTGTGGAGTTTGAGTAACAGTAGACCAGCTTCCCTCTATCTCTACTTTTGCATTGGGGTCAGATTTCCCTGCCTGTCCGGCAGGCAGGTTTTCCTCTTTCACTTCTAGTTTGTACATCACACCATCAACAAAAACGTAGCGCACTTTCGCTTTCTCGTTGAAATACGATTTATCTGAAATAACGAGGTTAGCCATTTTACCATTTTCCACGGTTCCCATTCGATCAGACAAACCGAGCAATTGTGCCGGTGTCGTGGTTAACGCAGCTAAGGCCGCATCTTCCGATAAACCTGCCGCAATCATTCTTCGAAGATTGGCAGGAATGTCTTTTGGCTTGGCGCTCAATGACGAAAAGCCAAACGAAACACCCGCTTTATTAAAGACACTTGCCTGAGTTGTATAATTAGCAATTGCTTCAGATTTTCTTTTTTCCAACGCATCTCTCTCAAGATCTGCTGCTGTCTTAGGCTTAGCTACTTCTTTGGCTTTGGTAGAGTCTGCCTTTTTATCTGATTTGCCTCCACTCTTCTTATCATCTTTTTTTGCTTCTTCGGGCAAATCAAGTGATAAGAAAACCTTGGCGCCTGAAGCCTTTATCTTGTTTGCGACTGGCCAACCCTCTTTTACATCGGCCATTATAAGAGAAAACCCTAAATCGGATTTCAACGTCAGTATCCGATGTGCATCCAACATTTTTTCAGATTTGAAAAGCACTGGAATTCTTTGATCGATCACGGGATAAAAAGCTTCCAACACGCGATCACTACCCGGTCTTTCTAACCCAACCCTATTAGATGCATACAAACTCTGATACGATTTTGCTTGAGAAGCCTGCCGATACAATTCCCTCCACTTGGCGATTACGGCCATTGTTGTATTTGGATATACACCGTTGGCACCTGACAACTCAGAATACAACGAAGAATTACTGACCAATACCATTTGATCTGCCGACTTACCGCTCAATAGAACGATGCTGCCCTGTCCAGGTAATAGGTTTCCATATGGAACAACCTGTGCCACCGTAAATCCAATGTTTCGAAGATCTTCGATTGATTTATCGGAAGCATTTAACGAACCACGAACATCATTTTGAGGAGTGATACCTGCTCTTTCGGGAGCAGGATTCCCTGGATCTTTCACACGATCACGGCCAACTTCTTCTTTGGGCTTTGTAACACCTACTCTCGACAGGCCATCAATAAACCCTGCATACACATACATCGAATCTGCCTTGATGACTATTGCATCTGCCGGTATAGCGACCCCCTTACCTACTGCAGTGATCAAACCATCTTTGATCAATACAGTGGCCATATCTACTTTCTTCCCGGGAGCCTGCACTACATTAACATTCGTGATGGCATAGGTTCGGGTTACAGGCTTGAGCTCTTTTTCGTCTTGTGCAAAAAGTGAGAAGCTACAAACCAGCAGTGCCAAAACTCCCCCTGTAATTCGTTGAATAAATCTTCTTTCGACCATAAAATTAAACTTGAGCCGAAAAGGTAAGAAGTTTTGACTAAGTTTCGGGCGGCCTTACAGGAGTGGTTTTTATGATGGCCAAGTGGGCACAAACTCTAAACCTTGGCCGGTAGAGAAAAAGTAAAAGTTGAGCCCTCGCCCAATTTACTTGTTACGTGAATCGTTCCATTATTAAGTTCAACGAATTCTTTGACCAGCAAGAGCCCCAGGCCAATTCCTTTTTCGTTTTTGGTACCCGGCTTTGAAAAATTAACTCCCGCCCGAAAAAGTTTTTCTGTATCAGCTACATCAATTCCTACACCTTTATCAGTGACAGAAATTTCAACTTGATCCTTCTTCTTTATAGCTCGGATGATAACCACACCGCCCTCGTTACTAAACTTGATTGCATTACTGACGAGGTTTCTGACTATCAATCCAAGTTGATTTTTATCGGCTCGCACCCGCAAGTCTTGACCAACCTCCACGTTAATGGTTATGGCTTTGACCGAACTACTCTCAGTCAAAAGTTGAACTTTCTCAATAATCACATCATACAAGCCAAGCTCCTCAACGGCAGACTTTAATCCCTTTTGCTGTGATTGCGCCCAACTCAACAAATTGTCGAGGTCAGCATAAACGTAGTCTACGTTCGTTTTGATTTTTTTTGAGAATGCAACAAATTCGTCTTGCGTTAAAATAGACTTGTTCAACAAATCCATCATGCCTCTTAGGCTATTCAACGGGCTGCGTAGATCATGGCCAATGATAGAAAAGAGTTTGTCCTTTGTAGAATTTAATGCCTCCAACTGCTGCGCTTGTTCATTGATAAAGATATTCTTCTCGGCCAATATTTTATTAATGGAATGGCTCCTTCTATTTGTTCTCATTAACATCAGCACCAGAGCGGACAATAGAAGCATGCCCCCTATCCCAACATACTTTAATGTCCGTTGTAATCTTAGTTCATTCTCTTTGAGTAATGCATCTTTGGTCAATAATTCTATTTGCGAATTTTTTATATCAGATTCAAATTGAGCTTGAGCAATAGCCATTTGTTCACCATTTCGCTGCTCGCTCAACGAATCATGTAATGCGAGATATTGATTTTTGAATTGATAAGCCTTTTTGAAATCGCTTTTGATTACATAAATCTCTGCCAATAAATTAAACGCATCTTCTAATTCTCGTGTATAGTTATTCATCTTTGATATTGGCAAAGATTGATTTAAGTAAACCAATGCTTGCTCCGTTTTTCCCAGCTTCAGGTGAATTTTACCTAGTCGAATAAGGGTGGAAGAGATAAGATAATTGTTGTTTGATTGGATTGACGACTTTAAGCAGTTTTGCCATTTCTCTAAAGCTGCTTTGTAATTACTTTCCTCAAAAAAAATATCACCTAACGTTCTTTTTGAAAATGCCGTCCTGAAGTCATCGTTAACATTTTCATCAATAGCCCGTAGTGCGTAGTGCCGCGCGGAGTCTAACTGACGAGTTCTTAAAAAAGCAAAAGAGATATTGTTTAGACTTCGACTTTTGATTGCAGTCACGTTAAGCTTGACCCCTAGTTGATAGGCTTTTTTATAATTTGCTATTGCTGCATCATAAAGTTTGTGTTCAACGTTTACTGCCCCAATATTGTTGAGGCAGTTAGCAATTTCCTTTTCATCACCAATTTCCTGATTCATCAGAAGCGCTTCTGATGAGACTTTCAAAGATTTGGCATACTTCCCCTGACGGTAATACATCCATCCAATGTTAGCTTGCACCTTTGCCAAACCTTTTTTGTATTGCAGTTTTGTTGCTAAATCTCTTGCTTGTTCAGCAAATTGAAGTGCCCGGTTGTTATCCGCCTCTCGAAGCGAGGTGGCAACATCATTAAGTAACAATACTCTTGTGGTGTCCATTGGTGCTGCTAATGCTTTACCCAATAGGCTGTCGCTGGCAGGGGATTGCGAAAAGGCAGTATTTGCAAAAAAAATTAGCAAAGAGAACTGTAAACAAAACCTGCTCATTTGTACAAAACGGTTCTAATCCAATCTTAAATGTAGCTTTTGCAGGTACTGTAAAAGCTAGAAAAACACATCAAACCTTACATACAAGAGCTTTTCAGTCGATTCCAATTAATTCTCACAGTGTTCCAAATCAGAATCGCCAATCGGCATGCCGGGCGGTGCAGGTAAAAGTTCATCGCCCTTAAACTCTTCTGGATTTTGCTGCATAAAATTGATCTGACGGCCTATAAAAGCATAGTGCGCACGCCATTCTTCATCGATGACCGTTTTGGTTAGCAACCAACCTTTGAGTTGTTCGAGTTTCAATAACACAATTGCTTTTGTCTCTGCTGACGCATTTTTCGCCAGGGCCAGCTTTGCCAAGTTGGTGAACAAAACATGATTAGTTGACATCTGAATAACTCCCTCTAGTCCTGGTTTGGTGGCAGACTTAAAAGTTGCACTTACTAATCTATCGATCACTGTCTGCAAGCCGGCTAATTTAGGATACCTAGCGTGATGCTCTATCAATCTGTTTGCCCTTGCTGAGTGAAGAATCAAACTGAACGTAAGATCAGCGGCACTTTCCGCAGCCGATATCGGGTCAAATGTTAATTCTGTTTTAATCTTTATCAACTCGCGATGGCGGCTATATCCAATGGGCCGAGGAGGAATTATTTTTAATAGACTTTCAGGTAAAGTTAACGCAGACGGGTCAACGGTTTTAATAAGCGCATCCAACGCTTTTGCTTCTTGCTGAGGAGAAAGCAATTCCGTAACCGGTTGTCCGTCTCCTCGTAACGCATACCGATAATTTAATCCGCCTATCATTTTGACAGCAGCCTCTGCCTGATAGCGATGGGCAAAATATAAGGGCACCAGCACTTCTTCCAGTGTTGCCATTGGTGCGCCCATTTTTATATTCTTCTCTCCAAAGTTTTTTAAAGCCACTGCTCTGACTTCCATCACTCTATTCAATTCATCGACCGGATCTTTGCCGTTGTCCCACAAGTGCGTGTAGGGATGCGCTCCGCCAACAGGGCGAGCATCCTGATCAGATAAAAAAGTAAGTCCTGCCTTCAGCGAATTCTGAATGATTGCATCCAGTGCCTTTTCTTCATCCGTTCCCTGTGGAAATTCCTGATACCCAAATGCAATAGAAACTTTATCGAACGCTCCAATTTTTGTATCGTAAGCCTCACTCAAATCAATTTTGCCGTTATTCAATTTTGCGACAGGGTGAGGATAATCCATCACTGAAGATAAATTTTCGGCACTAGAAGAATAAGCGTGAGCTAATCCCAAAGTGTGTCCTACTTCATGGGCCGCCAATTGCCTCAACCGAGCCAAAGCCATTTGTTCCATTTCTTTTATAACCGGCTTGCCTTCTTCATACGGAGCAAGCAGTCCTTCTGCAATCAAATAATCTTGTCGCACACGGAGCGAACCTAATACGACATGCCCCTTGATGATTTCTCCCGTTCGCGGGTCTGTCACCCCTCCGCCATACGACCAGCCCCGCGTGGAGCGATGTACCCAGTTGATCATGTTGTAGCGAACATCCATCGGATCTGCATCCTCAGGTAGAAGTTCCACACGAAAGGCATCTTTATAGCCAGCTGCCTCATACGCTTGATTCCACCAACGAGCACCATCCATTAAAGCTGAACGAATAGGTTCAGGTGCACCTGGGTCCATATAATAAATGATGGGCTTAACTGGCTCACTAAGTGCTGCCGTTGGGTCTTTCTTAATTAAGCGATGCCGGGTAATGAATCTTTTCTCCAACGGTTCGCTGATAGGAGTTGCATAGTCATAAAAAGAAGTAGAATAGTAGCCTGCACGCGGATCAAACTTCCTCATCTTAAAGTTGTCATCCGGTAATTGTACAAATGAATGATGTTCGCGGACCGTTACAACCGAAGAAGTTGGAGTGACACTTCTAATGTATCCCCCTGTTGGTTGTCCCGTAAACGTAAGCGTGACTTCAAATTCAGAATTTTGTGGAAAATTTTTTGTGCGTGGCAAGTAAAAAGCGGAGCGCGATTTATCCAATGAATACGATCCTTGCTTTGTTTCTTTCAACGTACCAATTACATCATGCGCATCTTGCAATAAAAAGTCAGTCGCATCAACCAATACTCTTCCTCCTTCTTCAGCTTCAATTTTAAAACCCCACAACACCGATTGCGCAAATGATTCCGTGACTGCCTTACGCTCAGCCGCATTGGTGCTGATGGCGCGATAAAAATAATTGGGCTGCGTCATTAAAACCTTTGGGCCTCTACGCTCAAACTTTACAATACGCTCGCCTCCTAATTGATTGCGATCAATGCCAATATCATTAGATCCCACACCTGCTGTAACAGACTCCACATAAATAAACTCTGCATCCCATTTATCGATCACCAAGAAAATCTTGTCTTGCTTCTCGTCATAGTAAAAATCAAAGAAGCCCGGGTACTTCTTCATACCACTAACTTTGCCTTCTATCGCAGAAGGTGTTGGCGTAGAAGAAGCAAGTGACGGTTCTTGTTTTTTCTTTTGGGCGAAAAGGTTGGTCGAAAAAAGAACTAATAGAAGTAGGAGTATTCTAGTCATAGGAAAAGGAATTTGATGGTAAGATAAAAAATATTCAGTAAGGAGATTGATGAAGTTGATAGATGGCGTTACTATGATCTTTATGGCACAACGTAAGCTGTTCTGGTTTGCCTCATTTTCGTCTTTCAACAAAAAAAAACCCGGTCCAACCGGGCTTTCTATTTTTGTTCCATTATTGTTTGTTATTCCCCACCTCCGCCTGTACTTCCTTCATAAGAAGTCATCATGGCTCCTAAATATTCACGGTTCATGCGAGCAATGTTAGCTACTTTTATTCCTTTGGGGCACTCGGCTTCACACGCATAGGTGTTTGTGCATGAGCCAAACCCTTCTGCATCCATCTGTGCCACCATTTTCTCCGCCCGTTCCTTGCGCTCTACTTGGCCTTGTGGCAACAAGGCAAACTGGGAGACTTTAGCACTTACAAAAAGCATGGCTGATGCATTTTTACAAGCCGCTACACAGGCTCCACAACCAATGCAAGTGGCTGCATCAAATGCTTCGTCAGCAACTCGTTTTGGGATAGGTATTTCGTTGGCATCTGGTACACCACCTGTATTTACGTTTACATAGCCACCTGCCTGTTGTATCCTGTCAAAGGCGGTGCGATCTACAACTAAGTCCTTAATAACGGGGAAAGCTTTGGCTCTCCAGGGTTCAACGGTGATCGTTTCTCCGTCTTTAAAGGTGCGCATGTGCAATTGGCAGGTAGTAGTTTGTAGAGGTCCATGCGGATGGCCATTGATATACAAACTACACATTCCACAAATTCCCTCTCTACAATCATGATCAAACGCTATAGACTCCTCCCCCTTTTTGATCAACTCAGTATTTAATACATCGATCATCTCCAGAAATGACATATCGGGAGAAGCATGATCTACATTGTATGTCTTAAAAGCACCTTTGGTGTCTTTGCTCTTTTGTCTCCAAACCTTTAACTTAATTTTCATAGTGATTTTCTTTTGAATATTAATTAAATCATCGAATCATCCGATGTCAAATTATTTATAACTCCGCTGCGTCAATTTGACGTTTTCAAATCTCAGTTCTTCTTTGTGGAGTTCTTCCGGTTGGTTCTCTCCCTTAAACTCCCAAGCAGACACAAAGGCATATTCGTCATCTTTACGCAACGCCTCTCCTTCTGGTGTCTGTGATTCTTCGCGGAAATGTCCGCCACATGATTCGCCACGAGCTAATGCATCATCAACCATCAACTCACCGAGTTCAATAAAATCAGCAACCCGGTTTGCTTTTTCCAACTCTTGATTGAGTTCATTGTTGCCACCCAGCACACAGACGTTTGTCCAAAATTCCTTTTTAATATCTTGAATAATCTGCTTTGCTTTTTTCAACCCTTGTTCACTACGTGACATTCCGCAATACTCCCACATGGTCAATCCCAATTGGCGGTGGAATTCGTCTACCGTTTTCTTCCCTTTGATACTTACCAATTTATTCATTCTGTCGGTAGAACTTTGAATGGCTTCTTTGAAGGCTGGATGATCGGTTCCGATTTTATCAGCCCAACCAATATTAGCCAAGTAATCTCCAATCGTGTAAGGGATAACAAAGTATCCGTCCGCCAGACCTTGCATGAGCGCACTTGCCCCTAATCTATTCGCACCGTGGTCTGAAAAATTCGCTTCACCCAAAGCATAGAGGCCAGGGATGGTTGTCATCAGGTTGTAATCCACCCACAATCCACCCATGGTGTAATGCACAGCAGGATAAATCATCATCGGGCCTTTGTACGGATTCTCTCCTGTAATCTGAGCGTACATATCAAACAAGTTGCCATACTTCGCACGGATCGTTGCCTCTCCATCTCGCTTGATGGCATCTGTAAAATCTAGAAATACGGCTAAGCCTGAACCCACGCCTCGTCCTTCATCGCAAACAATTTTGGCATTGCGCGAAGCCACATCGCGTGGAACCAGGTTTCCAAAAGAAGGATATTTTCTTTCCAAGAAATAATCACGGTCGGCCTCTGGCAACTTCATGGCATCGATGCCTTTTAATCCCGGCATTGCCTTTTTCGGCACCCACACACGCCCATCGTTTCGCAACGACTCTGACATCAAGGTGAGCTTTGATTGGTGATCTCCTGATACAGGTATACAAGTCGGGTGAATCTGTGTGAAACAAGGATTGCCAAACAAGGCGCCTTTCTTATGTGCTCGCCAAGCAGCTGTCACATTTGATCCTTTCGCATTTGTCGAAAGATAAAACACGTTTCCATATCCTCCGGTACACAGCAAAACTGCATGCGCACTATGTGACTCAATCTTCCCTGTTAACAAATCGCGTGTAATTATTCCGCGTGCCTTTCCATCCACTACTACCACGTCCAACATTTCAGACCTGTTGTACATGGTCACTTTACCGTTAGCGATTTGTCTGTTCAGGGCACCATATGCACCCAATAACAATTGCTGTCCAGTTTGGCCTCTTGCATAAAATGTTCTGGATACCTGTGCGCCTCCAAACGAACGATTCGCTAACAATCCACCATATTCACGTGCAAAAGGCACGCCCTGAGCCACGCACTGGTCAATAATACTCACACTTGTCTCTGCCAATCGATATACGTTGGCTTCACGAGCTCTGTAATCACCGCCTTTGATTGTATCATAAAACAGTCGGTAAACGCTATCGCCATCGTTTTGATAATTCTTTGCGGCATTGATACCTCCTTGAGCAGCAATGCTGTGCGCTCTTCGCGGGCTATCTTGAAAACAAAATGCTTTCACGTTATAGCCCAACTCACCCAGCGCAGCAGCAGCCGATGCCCCTGCCAAACCGGTTCCAACCACAATCACTTCATACTTTCTTTTATTGGCAGGATTCACCAATTTCAAATTAAACTTGTGCTTGGTCCACTTCTCTGCTAAGGGTCCTTCCGGGATTTTTGAATCGAGCTTCATGATAAGTGATTAATAAGTTAGTGTGATTTCAAACTTTTCGTTAAACAAAAAACATTAGAATTGGGATAATAGCAAACAGCGCTGGAACCACAATTGCGAATGCTTTGCCAACAAAACTAATAACAGGATTATACTTCATATGGTTTAAGCCGAGCGTTTGAAATGCACTTTCAAAGCCATGCCACAAATGGAAGGCAATGGCTACCATAGAAATGCAATACAATGCAACGTACCACCATTCTTGAAATGCTGACCCGACTAAGGTGAAAAGATCTTTCACCTCATGATCGCCATACGTTTTGGTAGGCATTTCACCAAAATGCATCTGCCCCCAAAAATCTTTCATGTGGATCACCAGAAAAACTAAAATAATTGTTCCCAAAATACCCATGTTGCGTGCTGACCAAATCGATGACTTGGAGCTAGTGACAGCATAGCCTTCAGTCCCCCGGGCTTGACGATTCTTAATGGTGAGAAGCAAGGCCCAGCCTATGTGGAACAAGAAGAAGGCATAGTTCACATACGACACCATTTTAATAAGTGGATTATGCGTCATGAAATAGGCATAAACGTTAAACGCTTCGCCTCCATCATCTTTCAGAAGCTGAAGATTGCCAATTAAGTGAACCGTTAAAAAAAGGATAATAAAGAGACCGGTCAGAGCCATCACAACTTTACGACCGATGGAACTGGAAAAAAGGTCAACGAGCCATTTCATTTGAGAATATTTTTGTGTGATTGATTCGTTCAAAAATACTCCGCAAAGGATTACGAAACAATTATCTTTTTAAACTCAAGTTTAGAAAATGACGCCAGGCTAAAAAGTCTGGCGTCAATCGACTACGACTACGCGTTAACTTAACTCGAACAGAATGACAATCAAGGCGATTGTCGCTACCATTATTAAAAGGAACCATTCTCTCTGCACGAAGGCCACAATCTTGTTAATCAGGGTTTTCATTGAAGTTAAGTTGAACATGCCATTCTGTGTACTTACCAAACACCAATCGTATAATCTTTGATTATCTGATAGTAAAAAAATTTAGATTCATTTTTTATACCTTATTGGGATTTCATTCCCTATTTAGGACAATTGGCGTGCTCAGATGGATGTCCTATTTTTACCGCTTACAGCCACTAATTGTAACCCATGTATTTGATTTTCGACACGGAAACCACCGGGCTTCCGAGAAATAAGAACGCGCCTTTAACTGATTTAGAAAATTGGCCTCGCCTGGTGCAGCTCGCTTGGCAGTTGCATGATGGGAAAGGCAAGCTCTTGTCTCAGCAAAATTTTATCATCAAGCCCGAGGGATTTGACATACCCTTTAAGGCAGAGCAGGTGCATGGAATCTCCACCAGCCGTGCGATTGAAGAGGGGCACGACTTAAAGTCGGTGCTCGCTCACTTTTCGTCAGATGTAGAAAAAACAGAAGTACTCGTTGGGCACAACATAGAATTTGATATCTCCATCATTGGCGCAGAGTTACTCCGATCTCTCGTTTCAACCGAGCGTTTTCTCTCACTTCAAAAGGTGGATACGGGGCTTTCATCGATTGAATTCTGTCAATTAGCGGGAGGCGTGGGTGGCAGATTGAAAATGCCGCGCCTTTCAGAGTTGTATGAAAAACTTTTTGGCGAGAACTTTCAAGATGCCCACGATGCAGCCTACGATGTAGACGCAACGGCCAGAGCGTTCTTCGGACTGCTTGAGAAGAAAGTGTTAACACCTTACGATGCAACTGACATTCATGATATTGTTTACGAACCGCCCCAATTAGATGCTGGCAATTCTACTAAACGAGCAAAAGCTAAAGGGATCGACTACGGTGACGCACAAGAAACTCAACTGACCGACAAACCATTTGTTCACCTCCATGTGCATTCACAATATTCGGTGTTGCAGGCCGTACCCGATGTAGCTGAATTAGTAGCGAAAGCGAAAGCCAACAACATGGAGTCGTTAGCTCTCACCGATTTTGGCAATATGTATGGTGCTTTCAAATTTGTTAGCGAGGCGCTGAAGCATAATATCAAACCCATTGTAGGTTGCGAGTTTTTTGTGTCTGAGGAGAGGAAGACACTTAAGTTTACAAAAGACAATCCCGACAAAAGATTTCAACAGGTATTGTTTGCGAAAAACAAAGCGGGCTATCAACATCTGGCAAAATTGAGTTCGATAGGGTTTATCGAAGGACTCTATGGAATTTATCCACGTGTGGACAGGCAACTTATCATTCAATATAAGGAGGGATTGATCGCCACCACCGGAAGTCTGCTAGGAGAAGTTCCGTATCTGATTTTACACGTGGGCGAGCGCCAGGCAGAAGAAGCATTCAAATGGTGGCACCAACAATTCGGGGCTGATTTTTATATTGAGTTGAACCGACATGGAATGCCTGAAGAAGATCGCGTGAACGAAACTCTTCTAAAGTTCGCTCATAAATACAACGTGCGCTACTTCGCTGCCAATGAGTGTTTCTATTTGGAAAAAGAAGAATCGAATGCCCATGACGTTCTCCTTTGCATCAAAGAAGGCGAATTTCAGTCAACACCCATAGGACATGGAAGGGGAACCCGGTACGGGTTAACTAACAATCAATTCTATTTCAAATCGCAGGATGAAATGAAATCGCTTTTTCGCGATATGCCGGAAGCGATTGAAACCATCAGCGAAATCATTGATAAGGTAGAAAAGTATGAACTTAAGAGAGATGTACTTCTTCCGAAGTTTACCATCCCTGCTGAATTTTCTACCGAAGACGAGTATCTCCGCTTTCTCACCTACGAAGGAGCTAAGAAAAGATATCCTACACTAACACCAGAAACGAAAGAAAGAATTGATTTTGAATTAGAAACGATAAAGAAAACCGGCTACCCCGGTTATTTTTTGATCGTTCAGGATTTTACCTCAAAGGCACGCGAAATGGGCGTTTCCGTAGGACCAGGACGTGGATCGGCAGCAGGATCAGCGGTTGCCTATTGCATAGGAATTACCAATGTGGACCCCATTGCTTACGATCTACTCTTTGAACGCTTTTTAAATCCCGATCGCGTTTCATTGCCTGATATTGATATTGACTTTGACGATGAAGGTCGGGACAAGGTATTGCAATACGTGATTGAAAAATATGGTCATAACCAAGTAGCACAAATTGTTACGTACGGCACCATGGCGGCAAAGTCCTCCATTCGGGACTGCGCGCGTGTGATGGAATTACCGCTAACAGAGTCAAACAACTTAGCCAAGCTCGTCCCCGAGCG